>Ga0310810_10003043_pt1 | contig 18213 bp, 20 predicted proteins | sample NCmetagenome_FD_207641 | JGI IMG/M metagenome (GOLD analysis project Ga0310810, IMG submission 207641) | Soil microbial communities from experimental microcosm in Duke University, North Carolina, United States - NC | ecosystem: Engineered > Artificial ecosystem > Soil microcosm > Unclassified ...
CCACGCCCGGCCAGAAGAGCTGGTCCTGGTACGGATAGTCCTTGCCGTCCACCTTGATCCGGCGCTGCGTCTGGTCGGGCGAATGATCCTGCACGTAGGCCGGCGTCGGCATGATCGGACAGATGAGCGCGTCGAACTCGCCGAAGAAGGCGCGCCACTGGGCGCGCAGGCCGGCGCGCTGGCCGTCGGCCGCGACCCAGTCGCGATGGCTGATCACGATGCCGCGCAGGCGCTCGGCAGCGAGGCTGTTGTCGTTCGGGTCGAGCTTCGCCGCGCGCGCTTTTGCGTCGTCGTAGGCGGCGATCGGAAACGCGGCGGCGAGGAAGGACATGAGCAGGCGCATGTAGAGCCGCGCGGCAGTGGCGAGATCGGGCAGCCGGTCGCTTTGCCGCGCCACGCGCACACCCTGCTTCGAGAGCTGGCCCGCGAGCTTGTCAATCGCGGAGCGGACGCTCGCGGCGACCGGCATCATCGGGTGCGTGTCGACGACGAGCACGCGATAGCCCTTGAAGCCCTTGTGCCGCGACTCCGGAAGCGCGAGCCGGTAGCCGCGCCCGGCTTCGAGCGGATCGGGTCCGGCCATCACGTCGAGCAGGTCGGACAGATCGCCCGCCGAGCGCGTCATCGGGCCGATCACCGCGAGGTCGCGGTCGAAGGGCAGCGGCGGAAACGGCGGCGGCGTATGCCCGCGCGAGGGCACGAGCGCATAGGTGGGCTTGTGGGCGTAGACGCCGCAGTAGTGCGCGGGCGAGCGCAGCGATCCGCCGATGTCCGAGCCGAGCGAAAGCGGCCCGTAACCCGCGGCGAGCGCGGCGGAAGACCCGCCCGAGGAGCCGCCGGGCGTGCGCGCCGGGTCGAATGGGTTGCCGGTCACGCCGTAGATGTCGTTGTAGCTCTGCCAGTCGGCGAGGCCGACCGGGACGTTGGTCTTGCCGAGCATGACCGCGCCCGCGGCCTTCACCCGCTCTACCGCGAGCGCATCCTGCGCCGCGACGAAATTCTTCTGCGCCACGAAGCCCCAGGTCGTCGCCAGCCCGGCAACGTTGTAGGACTCCTTCACCGTGATCGGGATGCCGGCGAGCGGACCCGCCTTGCGCCTGGCGATCGCCCGGTCCTGCGCGCGCGCCGCCTTGAGCGCGCGCTCGAAATCGCGCACGCACATCGCGTTGATGCGCGAGTCCTCGGCCTCGATCCTCGCGATCGCATCGCGCGCGAGCTCGAGCGCCGAGACTTTTTTCGCCTTGAGCGCTCGCCTCAGCTCGCGCGCGGTCTTGTAGGTCCATTCGGTAGCGCTCACGTCAGCATCCCTTCCTTTTCGATGAATTTCACGATCTCTTCCAGCCCCTGCCCGGTCTTGAGGTTGGAGAAGACGAACGGGCGCGGGCCGCGCATCTTCTTCGCGTCGCGCTCCATCACCTCGAGCGAGGCGCCGACCATCGGCGCCAGGTCGATCTTGTTGATGACGAGCAGGTCGGATTTCACGATGCCCGGCCCGCCCTTCCGCGGGATCTTGTCGCCGGCGGCGACGTCGATCACGTAAAGCGTGAGGTCCGAGAGCTCGGGGCTGAAGGTCGCGGCAAGGTTGTCGCCGCCCGACTCGATGAGGATCAGGTCGAGGCCCGTGAAGCGGCGGTTCAGTCGCTCGACGGCTTCCAGGTTGATCGAGGCGTCCTCGCGGATCGCGGTGTGCGGGCAGCCGCCCGTCTCCACGCCGATGATGCGCTCGGGCGCGAGCGCCTCGTTGCGCACGAGGAACTGCGCGTCTTCTTCCGTGTAGATGTCGTTCGTCACCACGGCGATGTTGCGTTTCTCGCGCAGCGCCTTGCAGAGCGCGAGCGTGAGCGCCGTCTTGCCCGAGCCCACGGGACCTCCGATACCGACGCGCAGGGTCATGACCTGAACAGTCTCGAGTACTGCGTCTCGTGCTTCGAAGACAGCATCGCGAGCCCGGGCGCGAAGTTGCCGGTGTCTTCTGTTTTTATTTTTTCTGTCAGATTTCCCAAATTCAAAAGAATTCTCTGGCCCTGCGTCTGGCCAAGCGGCACGGCCTTCACCGCAGCCATGACCTGGTTCTCGAGCCAGGCCCAGACGTAGGCCTGCATCGCGGCCTCCGGCTCGATCTGCCAGTGCCTCGCGGCAAACGCGAACGCTGCAGGAAACGAGGGCTCCTCGAGCGGCACTTCGCCCGCGCCGAGATCGCCCAGGAGCTTCTTCAGCGAGTAGCCCATCTGCACGGATTCAGCGCGCAGCTCGGCGGTTTCGCGGCTGGCGAGTAAGACTTCGTTCAGGTCTTCGCCTTCCAGCATCCTCTTCAGGAGCGGCAGTTCCATTCTTGCCATCGAAACCTCGAGGACATCACGAATCCATGCTTCGGCGCTTTCGGCGTCCTTGACGATGCCGGCCTCGATCGCGGCTTCCAGCCCGCCCGAATAGCTATAGGCGCCGACGGGCAGCGTCGGGCTGGCCAACTGCAGAAGCCGGGCGAGATTCACTTGTGCTTGTGGTGATGGTGGTGCGGATGATCGCAATGCTCATGATCGTGATCATGGTCGTGTCCATGGTCATGATCGTGGTGGTGGTCGTGGTGGTGGTCATGGATCTTTCCGCCATGCCCCATTTCATCGTGCTGGTGATGCCCGCCCGCATAGGCGCCCGCTTCGGGCTCGAAGGGCGCCTCGACGTGCGAGACCTTCGCGCCCAGCTTTTTCACCATTTCCTCGAGCACGTGGTCTTCGGTGATGCGCAGGAAGTTATCGCCCACCTGCACCGGCACGTGGCGATTGCCGAGGTGATAGGCGACTTTCGCCAGGTCTTTGGTTTCGATATGGAGCAGTTTTTCCGGCTCGGCCACTACTTCGATCACTCTTCCATCCGAGGCCGTCACCAAGTCCCCGCCGCGGAGGATTTCCCCGCGCGGCAGCATGAGGCCGACTTCCTCGCCCGAGACGAGCTGCGTGCGCAGGCGGCTCTTCTGGCGAGAGTCGAAGGGAAGCTTGAGCTGCCCTTTCACTTCCAGCTTGTACGCCCCGCGCGCGATCCGGAGCTTTGATTTGATCTGCAGCATCAGAAAAGAAAATACCTTTGCGCCATCGGCAGCACCTTCGCCGGCTCGCAGGCGAGCAGCTCGCCCTCGGCCCTCACCTCATAGGTCTCGGGATCGACGCTGATCTTCGGCTGCCAGCTGTTATGAACCATGTCCTTCTTGCCCACTTTCCGGATGTTTTTCACCGCGACGAGGGGTTTTGAGAGGCCTAGTTTTTTCAATGCAGGGTTTTTCAAAGAAGCTTTCGACACGAAAGTGACAGAAGTACTCAAGGCTTTGCCAAAGGCACCGAACATGGGGCGGTAATGCACCGGCTGCGGCGTCGGGATCGAGGCGTTCGGGTCGCCCATGGCCGCCGCCGCGATCGCCCCGCCCTTGAGGATCAGAAAGGGTTTCACGCCGAAGAAAGCGGGCTTCCAGAGAACGAGGTCGGCAAGCTTGCCTTCCTCGATCGAGCCCACCTCGTGCGAGATGCCGTGCGCGATCGCGGGGTTGATCGTGTATTTCGCGATGTATCTCTTGATTCTCGCGTTATCGGCCCGCGAATCGCCTTTCAACGCGCCCCGCTGGACCTTCATCTTGTGGGCGCACTGCCAGGTGCGCATGATCACCTCGCCCACCCGGCCCATCGCCTGCGAGTCCGAGGACATCATCGAGAACGCGCCCAGGTCGTGCAGGATGTCCTCGGCCGCGATCGTTTCCTTGCGAATGCGCGACTCGGCGAACGCGACGTCCTCGGCGATCGCCGGATCGAGGTGGTGGCACACCATCAGCATGTCGAGGTGCTCGGCGATGGTGTTCACCGTGTAGGGCATGGTCGGGTTGGTCGATGAGGGCAGCACGTTCGGCTCGCCGCAGACCTTGATGATGTCGGGCGCATGCCCGCCGCCCGCGCCTTCGGTGTGGAAGGTCGCGATCGAGCGCCCCTTCATCGCCGCGACCGAGGTCTCCACGAAGCCCGATTCGTTCAGCGTATCGGTGTGGATCGCCACCTGGACGTCCTGCTTCTCCGCGACGGCGAGGCAGTTGTCGATCGCGGCGGGCGTCGTGCCCCAGTCTTCGTGCAGCTTCAGGCCGATGGCGCCGGCCTGGATCTGCTCGATGAGCGGAGGTTGAACGGAGACATTCCCCTTGCCCAGGAAGCCCAGGTTCATGGGGAACGCTTCTGCCGCCTCGAGCATGCGATGGATGTGCCACGGGCCGGGCGTGCAGGTAGTCGCGAAGGTGCCGGTCGCCGGCCCCGTCCCGCCGCCGATCATGGTGGTGACGCCCGACATGAGCGCCTCGTCGATCTGCTGCGGGCAGATGAAGTGGATGTGCGTGTCGATGCCGCCCGGCGTGACGATCGTGCCCTCGCCCGCGATCACCTCGGTGCCCGCGCCGATCGGGATCGTCACCGCCGGCTGGATGTCCGGGTTGCCGGCCTTGCCGATCTTCCAGATCCTGCCCGCCTTGAGGCCGATGTCGGCCTTGACGATGCCCCAATGATCGACGATGAGCGCGTTGGTGATGACGGTGTCGGCGACCTTGCTTGATGCGAGCTGGCTCTGGCCCATGCCGTCGCGGATCACCTTGCCGCCGCCGAACTTCACCTCCTCGCCATAGGTCGTGAAGTCCTTCTCGACCTCGAGCCACAGCTCGGTGTCGGCAAGGCGCACCCGGTCGCCCGTGGTGGGGCCGAACATTTCCGCATAGGCTTGTCTTGTGATTTTCATTTCAGTTTGCCGTTCACTTTTCCAGCAAATCCAAAGACACGACGCAAACCGGTTACACCCACCAATTCAACAGTTCTCGTCTGGCCGGGCTCAAACCGCACGGCAGTCCCGGCCGCGATGTTGAGGCGAAAGCCGTAGGCGACCTTGCGGTCGAACTTGAGCGCATCGTTCGTCTCGTAGAAGTGGTAGTGCGAGCCGACCTGGATCGGCCGGTCGCCCGAGTTGGTGACCTTGACCGAGACGGTCTTTCGGCCCTTGTTGAGCTTCAGGTCGCCCTTCCCGACCTCCATCTCGCCGGGGATCATTTCTTCGCTTTCCGCTTTCTCAGGGCGAAGGCAAGGAGGACCGCCGCGCAGAGCACGGCGGCGATGAGCGACGGCGTATCGGAGATGATGTGATCGAGGAAGGCGAGCAGGAGGCCTCGCTCTTCGTGGCCTGGGTGTGCAAAAAGAATTGCAGGAAAAAAAGCCAGAAGCCACACCGTCCGCATTCGCGCCTCCTCAAACAATCGGGTTGTGAACGGTGACGAGCTTGGTGCCGTCCGGAAAGGTCGCTTCGACCTGGATGTCGGGAATCATCTCGGGCACCCCGTCCATGACGTCGGCGCGCTTGAGCAAGGTCGCGCCCCAGCCCATCAGCTCGGACACCGACTTGCCTTCGCGCGCACCCTCCATCACCGCGGCGGTGATGAAAGCGACCGCTTCGGGATAGTTGAGCTTCAGCCCCTTCGCCTTGCGCCGCTCGGCGAGCAGCGCCGCCGTGAAGATGAGGAGCTTGTCCTTTTCTCTCGGGGTGAGTTCCATGTCAGCCGATTTTGAGCGTCGCCTCGCCGATGCCGGGAAAGCGCGCGACGACCGTATCGCCGGCCTTCGCTGCTTCGAGGCCCGTCCATGCGCCGGTGGTGATGACGTCGCCCGCGCGCAGGCCCAGGCCCCGCTGCGCGGCGTGCTTGACGAGCCACGGCAGCAGCCGGAACGGATTGCCGAACGGATGCGAGCCCTTCGCCTTCGCGACGCGGCTGCCGATCGTGAACTGGCATTCCTGCGCCTCGAAATCGACCTTCTGCCAGTCCTTCGTGCCGCTGCCGACGACGAGCGCGCTGTTGCTCTGGAAATCGGCGAGCTTCCACACCCCCGAGGTTTCCTTCCAGGCCTCCAGGCGCGAGCCGCAGAGCTCGATCGCCACCAGCACCTCGCCGACCGCCGCGGCGATCGAGCGATCCGAATACGGCCGCGAGCGCGGCGGCAGGTCGCGCGCGAGGCAGTAGGCGACTTCCGCCTCCACGCCGATCATGTGAAGCGCGGACGCCTGCACGCTCGCCGGGCTGCGCAACAGGCGCTCGGGCGGGATCGGCGCCGCCGTCGGCGTCACCTGGTCGCTCGGCCCGCCCGCTTTCCATCCCGCCGGGCGCGCGCCCGGCCAGAGCTCGGCGAACACGTTGTCCTGCACGCGGTAGGCGTCCTCATCCGAGGCGAGCGCAAGCCCGCCCGTCGGCGCGGGCGTGCGCGAGCGGTGCGCGCCGGCGAGGAGCTTCGTCGCCTTGGAGATCGCGGAGATGCCGTGCTTGCGCGACGCGTTGACCAGGGCCTGCTCGGCTTTTTCGTTGCTCATGTGTGCCAGATCCTCGGCTCGACTGCGGCCCGCCCGCACAGCGCCGGGCGCAGCGCCCGCCAGAGCGCGGCAAACCAGCGTTTTCCCGCCTCGGTCGACTCGCCGAGGTAGCGTGCGAGCAGAATGCCCGGCAGCAGCGTCATGGCGCCCTCCCCCTCCTCGGGCACGATTTGTCGGAATTGCTCCAGCAGCTCTTTCTCCGGCAGGGGGCCGGAAAAAAATAATGTGCCAAACACCGGCTTGCCTGCCAAGCCCGCCGGCGAATCGAGCAGCCGAGCGCCGCCTTCGATGCGGCCGCGCTCCTGCCAGAGAAGGCGCCCGTCCCGGCGCACCTGCGTCGAGAAGCGATAGCCGCCGCGCCGCAAGCGCTCGCCCGAGCCGGTGCGGCCCAGGCAGACGAGGTCCCAGCCGAGGAGCACGGCGCCGGGGGCGAGATCGGCCCGGAAGTCGAGCTCGGCGCGCGCGCCGTCGAAGACGATCGTCTCCTGCGGCAGCCATTCGAGGCTGCCCGCCACCTCCAGTGAGATTGCCTGGCGAGCGATGGGTCCCGCGGACCGGTACCACTTCGTCGCACCCGGAGTGGTCAGGAGCGCGGAAGCCTGTTTCCCTGTTTCGACTTCAAGAGCCAGCTCATCCCCGCCGGCGATGCCGCCGGGCGGATGCACCACGATCGCGTGGCAGACTTCGCCGCCCTCGGGATAGAGCGGCTTTTGCACGACCAGCGGTCCGTCGTGCGACTTCTTCGCGAGGACGGTCTTGCCGTCCCGGAACTCGAATCCTAGAGAAAGAGAGGCCTGCCAGGAACGAGCGACCGGTTCGACCACCTGCATCGCCGCATCATACAGGGCGCCTGCGGGCGCGGCGCGACGTCAGCTCGAGGCGCGGCGGCGCGCTTTCTCGCTGTGCTTGGCGCCTTCCTTCCCCTTCAGGCTGCGCTTGAGCGCCGCCATGAGGTCGATCACGTCGGCGGACTCCCGCTTGTGCGCTTCACCGGGCTCCTCCAGCTTCTTGCTCTTGCCCGCGCGCACTTTCTTCTTCACCCGGGCGAGGATGTCGTCGCGGTAGGTGTCCTTGTACTTCCTCGGCGCGAAAGACTCGCTCATCTGCTCGACGAGCTGCAGCGCCATCTCGACTTCCTTGCGCGTGACCGCGCCTTTCTTGCCGGCGGGCTTCTTCGCGATCTCGTCCCGGCCGCGAATCTCGTAGCCGTAGCGCAGGGTGCAGAGGACGAGCAGGCCCTGGTCCGGGACGATCGCCGCCAGGTGCTGTCGCGTGCGGATCACGACCTGCCCGATCGCCGCCTTTTCGGCGTGCTCGAGCGTCTCGAGCAGGAGCGAGTAGCCCTTGGCGCCGCCCCGCGCCGGCGCGAGGTAGTACGGCGTGTCGAAGTAGACGACCGGAATCTCCTGCGCCTCCACGAAGCTGACGATGTCGATCGTCTGCGTCGCCTCGACGTTGGCGGCCTTGAAATCCGCCTCCGTCATCACGACGTAGCGCCCCTTCTCGTACTCGTAGCCCTTGACGACCTCCTCCCAGGGCACGGCCTTGCCCGTCTCCTTGTTGATGCGCTGGTAGCCGACCGGCTGCATGTCGCGCTTGTCCAGCATGTCGAAGTCGAGCGAATGGTGACGCGTGGCCGAATAGAGCGAGACGGGCACGTTCACCAGCCCGAAGCTGATCGCGCCCGTCCACAGCGGCCTCATGAACCCATCGACTCCATGAGCTGGCTCTTGCGCCCGCTCATCTCCTCGCCGAGCGCGGCGAGATCCATCTTCGCCTTCTTCGCCTTGGGAAACATCTCCTTCTCTTCTTCCTTGGCGTGGTGCTTCACTTCCTCGCCCAGGACGCAGACCATCGCGTCGTAGCGCTCGTCGCCCGGCTCCATGCCCTCGAGCTTCTCGACCGCTTCCTTGGCGTTGGAGTGCTCGACGAGCGCCTCGTCCATCAGCAGGTCCTCGTCGATTGCGCTGCGCACGGCCGGATAGAAGATCTCCTCCTCGATCGCCGTGTGCACCTTCAGCTCGTTGCAGATCTGCGACACGAGCTCTGCCTTGCCGCTGTCGCCGCCGTCCTCGGCCATCTTGCGGAATTTGTCGAACAGGGCCAGCACGTTCTTGTGGTCGTTCTTCAGCATCGTGAGCGCGTCTCGCGCCGACGACGCGCGCTTGCCCGCGCGGCGGTTCTTCTGCGTCTGGCCGGAATGCTCGGTTCTCATGCTCTCGGTCCTTTCAAGTGGGGTTGGAAAAGTGGCTCTCGGAAAGCTCGTTCGACCGCACCTCCTCGGCGCGAGTGCCCGGCTTGCGCAGGGACCCGTGCCGGTATGCATATAAGCGGGTGAGCTCGGCGCCGAAAAAGAAGATCTGGGCCGAGTAGTAAACCCACATCGCGAGCACGACCAGCGACCCCGCGGCGCCGAACGAGGAGATCACGGCGGCGTGGCCCAGGTACAGGCCGATGAAATATTTCCCGACTTCGAAGAGGGCCGCGGTGACGAGCGCCCCGAGGGTCACGTCGCCCCAGCCCAGGTGCACCGGCGGGAGCAGCTTGAAGATGGCGGCGAACAGTCCCGCGATCACGACAAAGGTGAAGAGCGAGGACAGCACGGTGGCGACGATCGAGCCGCCGTTGCTCAACCCGAAATACCCGCCCAGCAGCGAGAGCGCCGCGTTCACCGCGAGCGAGACGAGCAGGAGAAACCCGAGCACGAGCACCAGCCCGAAGGACAGGAGCCGCGTGCGGATCGCGTTGATCACGCCCGAGTCCGGCACGGCGCGGCCGAACCAGATCTCGTCCAGGCTCTGCTTCAGCTCGGCGAAGGCCGTCGTCGAGCCGAGCACGAGCGTCGCGATCGCAACGACGGAGGCAAGTCCGCCCGCCGCCGGATTCGCCGCGCTGCGGATCATCGCCTGCACCGCCGCCGCGCCGTCGTGGCCGATCAGGCCCTCGAGCTGGTGGAGGATCTCGCCTTGCGCCGCCTCGGCGCCGAAAAAAAGCGCCGCCACCGCGATGGCGAGGACCAGCATGGGGGCGAGCGAGAAGAGCGCGTAGAAGGCGAGCGCCGCGCCCTTGCTGATGCAGCGGTGGCGGAACCAGTCTCGCACGGTCCGCAGCAGCAAGGACTTCATGCGAAAACCGGCCGCGCCACGGAAGGAACTACATGCGGCCGCGGGGCTCGCGCTGCTTGCGGGCGTCCGCCATGCAGTCGGCCTGCGTCATGCCGGTATACGGCGCGCACTTCGCGCGGTCCTCCGGCGTGGAGAGGGCGCGATCGGGACCCGTGTTCATCGTCGTTCCCTGGGCTGCGGACGGGTACTGGGGCGGCGGGACGACGGCGCCCTGCGGCGTGTTGGGCGCCGGAGCGTTCGGCTCGTTGCGCATCGAGCCGGGATTCGGCGAGCCGGAGGCCGGGCTGCTCGAGCGCGGGCTTCCCGAATTGATCCCGCCCGAAGGGCCGCTCGTCTGCGCCTGCGCCACCGTGGCGAGCGCCGCGGCCAGTAACGCCACCCCTACCTTCAATCCTATGAATCTCATGAGATCTCCATGAATGCGGCTTGGCCGCTGGTCTAGAAGGGGCAAGCGTCATGCCACAAGGCACGCCTTGTCAATCAATCGCTTGGAGGCGCGCCGCGCCATCGACTGTCGCCGGGGCGCGGCGCTGGAGGGCATGTACTACGTGCTTCAGCGGCTCATGCTGCTGCTGCCCGACGTGCTGCCGCTCGGGCTCGTGCTCGAGCTGCCGCTGCTCGGGCTGGTGCTGCTCGGGCTGGTCGTGCTGGAGCTGCTGCTCGGGCTGCCCAGGCTGGAACTGCCGGAGCTGGTGCCCGTGCCGCGCGAGGCTTCCGCCCGCTCCGCGGCCACGCAGTCGTCAAACGCCACGCCCGTCATCCCCACGCAGCGCGAGGGCGTCGAGGAGGACGCCGAGGGCCCGCTGGTGGAGGTGTCGGAGGACGACGAGCTCGTGCCCGACGGGCTCGTCGCGCTCGGCGAGGTCGTGCTGCCGGTCGAGCCGGGGGAGGTCGTGCTGCCGGTCGAGCCGACGCCAGCGGAGCCGGACGTGCCGGTGCTCGGCGAGGAGGCGCTCGGACTCGCGCTCGAGTCGGTGCCCGAGGCGCTGCCCGAGCTTTGTGCGAGGACGACGCCGCTCGCCAGCGCGCTGGCGGCAACGACCGCGAGTGCTTTCAGGGGAAAGTGTTTCATCAGGTTCTCCATGAGTGAGGCGGCGCGAAGTGCGCCGATGCACAACCAGGAGCGCAAGCGCCATGCCACGAAGCACACGTTTGCGATCAAGCGCTTGCGCGAGCGCAGGCGCGCGCACTGTCGTGCGGACGCCGCGCTACAGAGCGAGCAGTGACTTGACGCCGTCGGCGTCCATCTCGGCGCCGGCGCCGCGCTTCACGATTTCGCCCCGCTCCATGACGAGGTACTGGTCGGCGAGCGACCTTGCAAAATCGTAATACTGCTCGACGAGGAGGATCGCCATGTCGCCGGTCGCCGCCAGGGTGCGGATGGCGCGCTCGATGTCCTTGATGATCGAGGGCTGGATGCCCTCGGTGGGCTCATCGAGAATAAGGAGCTTCGGCCCCATCGCCAGCGCGCGGCCGATGGCGAGTTGCTGCTGCTGGCCGCCGGAGAGGTCGCCGCCGCGGCGCCCGAGCATCTGGCGCAGCACCGGGAAAAGCTCGAACACGCGCTCGGGCACGCGGGATCCGCGCGGCTTCGTCGCGAGCCCCATGCGCAGGTTCTCCTCGACCGTGAGCCGCGCGAAGATCTCGCGCCCCTGCGGCACGTAGCCGATCCCCGCGCGCGCGCGCTCAAACGGCTTTGCGTGGGTCAGATTTTCATTCCCGAACTCGATCAGGCCGGTTTTGGAAGGAATGAGCCCCATCAGCGTTCGCAAGAGGGTCGACTTGCCGACGCCGTTGCGGCCGAGCAGCGCCGTGACCTTTCCCGCCGGGAGCTCGAAATCGACGTCGCGCAGGATGTGCGAGCCGCCGTAGTACTGATTGAGTTTCTCGACCTTCAGCACTAGCGCCCCAGATACACTTCGATGACCTTCGGGTCATTCTGAACATCGTTCATGGCGCCTTCTGCAAGCACGCTGCCCTCGTGCAGCACCGTCACCTTGCGCGCGATCTTCGCGATGAACGCCATGTCGTGCTCGACCACGACGAGCGAATGCCGGCCGGCGAGCGAGAGGAAGAGCTCGCCCGTCCGCTCGGTCTCGTCGTCGCTCATGCCCGCGACCGGCTCGTCGAGCAGCAGCAGCTTCGGCTCCTGCATGAGCAGCATGCCGATCTCGAGCCACTGCTTTTGCCCGTGTGAAAGAAGTCCCGCGGTGCGATCGGCGGAATCATTCAGGCGAATGGTTTTCAGCGTTTCCGCTATGGAATCCTTTTCCCGCGACGACAGGACCGAGAACAAGGATTTCCGGACCCGCTTGTCCGCCTTCATGGCGAGCTCGAGGTTCTCGAACACCGTGAGCCGCTCGAAGATGGTCGGCTTCTGGAACTTGCGGCCGATGCCGGCGTGCGCGATCTCGGCTTCGGAGAGCTGCGTGAGATCGATCGTCTGGCCGAAGAAGGCGCTGCCGGCGTCGGGGCGCGTCTTGCCCGTGATCACGTCCATCATCGTCGTCTTGCCGGCGCCGTTGGGCCCGATCACGCAGCGCAGCTCGCCGACGTCGATCGAAAGCGAGAGCTTGTTGAGCGCCTGGAAGCCGTCGAAGGAGACGGAGATGTCCTCGAGGTAGAGGACGACGCCGTGGGTGACGTCGACGCCCTCGCCCGCGACATGCCCGAATACGCCGCCTTCGTTTGCCGGAAGCGCCTCGCTCATCTGAGTTTGTCTCTTATCCTGGAAATCAGGCCCACCATTCCTTGGGGCAGGAACAGCGTCACGAGGATGAAGATGAGCCCGAGCGCGTAGAGCCAGTACTCGGGAAAGACCTGCGTAAAGAAGCTTTTCGCCCCGTTCACCGCGCCCGCGCCCAGGATGGCGCCCGTGAGCGTGCCGCGGCCGCCGACCGCGACCCAGATCGCGATCTCGATCGAGTTGGCGGGGGACATCTCGCCCGGGTTGATGATGCCGACCTGCGGCACATAGAGCGCGCCGGCGATGCCGCAGATCACCGCCGAGAGGACGAAGACCGCGAGCTTGTAGTGCACGGTGTTGTAGCCGCAGAACGCGACGCGCGTCTCGGCGTCGCGGATCGCGGTCAGCACGCGCCCGAACTTGGAGGTGACGATCCAGCGGGCAAGCAGTAACGTGCCCACTAAAAACATTCCTGTCACGACAAACAGGATCATTCTCGTCTCCGGCGTCGTGACCGGCAGGCCGAGGATGCGCTTGAAGTCGGTGAAGCCGTTGTTGCCGCCGAAGCCCATCGCGTTCCTGAAGAAGGCGAGCATCGCGGCGAAGGTGAGCGCCTGCGTGATGATCGAGAAGTACACGCCCTTCACGCGCGAGCGGAAGGCGAAGAAGCCGAAGACGAGCGCGAGCAGCCCCGGCACGAGCACGACGAGCAGCATCGCCCACCAGAACTGGTCGGTGTTCCACCAGTGCCACGGATATTCCTTCCAGTCGAGGAAGACCATGAAGTCCGGGAGATCGGACTGGTACTGGCCTTCGCGGCCGATCTGGCGCATGAGGTACATGCCCATCGCGTAGCCGCCGAGCGCGAAGAAAAGCCCGTGCCCGAGCGAGAGGATCCCGGCGTAGCCCCAGATCAGGTCCATCGCGAGCGCGACGATGGCGTAGCACATGATCTTGCCGATCAAGGTCACCCAGTATTGAGAGATATGAAGCGGGCTTTCGCTTCCGGTTTTCAGGCTGAGGATTGGAAAGACGGCAAAGAGCACAAGACAAAACAGCCCGAGGGCAACCCAACCCTTGGTCCCGTAGAGGCGGCTCATGCTTCCACCGCCCTGCCCTTCACCGCGAAGAGGCCTTGCGGCCGGCGCTGGATGAAGAAGATGATGAAGACGAGCACCGCGATCTTGGCGATCACCGCGCCCGAGACCGATTCGAGGAACTTGTTGGCGAAGCCCAGCACGAGCGCGGCGTACACCGTGCCCGCGAGCTGGCCCACGCCGCCGAAGACGACGACCATGAACGAGTCGACGATGTAGCCCTGGCCGAGGTCCGGCCCGACGTTGCCGATCTGCGTGAGCGCGCACCCGGCGAGCCCCGCGATCCCGGAGCCCAGGCCGAAGGCCCAGGTGTCCACGCGCCCGGTCGGCACGCCGACGCAGGACGCCATCTCGCGGTTCTGCGTCACGCCGCGCACGAAGAGCCCGAGGCGCGTGCGGTTGAGCGCAAGGTAGGTCGCCGCCACGACGAGCGCCGCGAAGGCGACGATGTAGATCCGGCTCCACGGAAACACCACGCCCTCGAAGGCCTGGATGCCGCCCGACATGAAGGCGGGGTTCTCCACCTGCACGTTCTGCGCGCCGAAGATCGTGCGCACCGACTGGATCAGCATGAGGCTGATGCCCCAGGTGGCGAGCAGTGTCTCGAGCGGCCGGCCGTAGAGCCAGCGGATCACGACGCGCTCGAGCAGCATGCCGACGGCCGCGGCGACCGCGAAAGAGGCCGGCACGGCCGCGAGCAGGTACCAGTCGAAAAAGCCGGTCTTGCGGAAAAGCACCTGCACCGCGTAGGTGGTGTAGGCGCCGATCATGATGAGCTCGCCGTGCGCCATGTTGATGACGCCCATCAGCCCGTAGGTGATGGCAAGCCCGAGCGCGGCGAGGAGGAGGATCGAGCCGAGCGAAATGCCGGCGAAGACGAGGCCCGCGCGCTCGCCCCAGGCGAGGCTGCCTTGCACCTCGCGCAGCGCCTTTTGCGCCTCGACCTTCACGTCCGCGTCCGCGTCGGTCGCGGCTTCCGCGAGCAGCGTGCGGCTGTTCGGGCTGCTCGACTGGCCGAGCCGGCGAATCGCGGCAATGCGCTCTTCCTTGCTGCCACCCTTCATCTCCATGGCGGCCGCGGTCAGCTCGAGCAGCGCCTTGATCTGGGCGTCGGTCTCCTTATCGAGGGCCTTCCTGACGAGCGGGAGCATCGCCGCATCCGCGCCGCCCGCCAGTTCCTTCGCGGCCGCGAGGCGCGTCTCGCGCTCTGGCGCAAGCAGCTTGAGCGCCGCGAGCGCTCCTTCGATTTCCTTGCGCAGGCGGTTGTTCGCCACCACGTCCTCGGCGCCTTCCGGAACCGGGTCGACCTTCTCGCCCGTGATCGCGTCGGTGGCCTGGCCGTCCTTCACGACGAGCACGCGCCGCACGCCCTTCTGCTCGACGGTCTGCACTTCGCCTTCGGCCACGGATTGCAGGAACGCCGCCGCTTTCGGGTCGCCCTCGGCGACGAGCGCCGCGATCGCCGCGGCGCGCTCATCGCCTTCGCCGGTGGCGAGCTTCTCGACGGCCGCCTTGTCGAGCGCGAACGCGGGCGCCGCGGTCAGCAGGCAAAGAAGAAGGAGAAAGCGCATATAAGAAAGGGCCGCGCGCGAGCGCGGCCCTGATTCTCTCAAGAACGGCAGGCTTATTTCTTCTTTTCCGCCATCAGCGCCGGCTCGTCCTTCTTCTTCTCGTTCCCCGAGATGAACGGGCTCCAGGGCTGCGCTTTCACCGGGCCCTTGGTCTTCCACACCACGTTGAACTGGCCGTCGGCCTTCACTTCGCCGATGAAGACGGCCTTGTGCAGGTGGTGGTTCTTCGCGTCCATCGTCGAGGTGATGCCCGAGGGCGCCTTGAAGGTCTGGCCGCCCATGGCCGCGCTCACCTTGTCGACGTCGAAGGACTTCGCCTTTTCCACCGCCTGCTTCCACATGTAGACGCCGATGTAGGTCGCTTCCATCGGGTCGTTGGTGAGCGGCTTGTCCTTGTGGCCGGCGATGTTCTTCGCCTTGGCGTAGGTGGCCCACTTCTTGGTGAACTCCGCGTTCGCCGGCGCCTTGATCGACATGAAGTAGTTCCAGGCGGCGAGGTGCCCCACGAGCGGCTTGGTGTCGACGCCGCGCAGCTCCTCCTCGCCCACCGAGAACGCCACCACGGGCACGTCGGTCGCCTTCAGGCCCTGGTTGCCCAGTTCCTTGTAGAACGGCACGTTCGAGTCGCCGTTGATGGTGGAGACCACCGCGGTCTTCTTGCCCTCCGAGGCAAACTTCTTGATCTTGGCGATGATGGTCTGGTAGTCGGAGTGCCCGAACGGCGTGTACTCCTCCATGATGTCGGCGTCCTGCACGCCCTTGGACTTCAGGAACGCGCGCAGGATCTTGTTGGTCGTGCGCGGGTACACGTAGTCGGTGCCGAGCAGCACCCAGCGCTTGGCCGAGCCGCCGTCCTTGGACATCAGGTACTCGACCGCCGGGATCGCCTGCTGGTTGGGCGCGGCGCCGGTGTAGAACACATTCTTCGAGATTTCCTCGCCTTCGTACTGCACCGGGTAGAAGAGAAGCCCGTTCAGCTCCTCGTAGACGGGCAGCACCGATTTGCGGGAGACGGAGGTCCAGCAGCCGAAGGTCACGGCGACCTTGTCCTGGGTGAGCAGCTGGCGCGCCTTCTCCGCGAAGAGCGGCCAATTGGACGCCGGATCGACGACGACCGGCTCGATCTTGTAGCCCATGACGCCGCCCTTGGCGTTGATCTCGTCCACCGCCATGAGGACGGTGTCCTTGAGCACCGTCTCGCTGATCGCCATCGTCCCGGAGAGCGAGTGCAGCACTCCGATCTTGACCGTCTTCTCCTGGGCGTAAACGCCGGAGGAGCCCAAGCCAACGGCGGCCACCGCCGCCGATATCGCCAACTGCCTGATGAAGGTGCGCCGTTTCATGTATTTCCCCTTTGCCGTATTTGGAGGTGAGACTGGCGGGGACTACGCAACGACTGTGCCCGGGCGTTTACGTCCTGTTTTGATGGGTTTTTTTTAACTTGCGGAAGAATTCAAAGCCCCAGCGCGCACCAGATCGGTGCGCTTATTTTTGCGACTGCACCAAAGCGCGACGCAGGCGCGAGATGCCCTCGGCGAGGCGCGGCTCGCCCGAGGCGAAGCACCAACGCACGAAGCCCTCGCCCGCCGGCCCGAAGGCCGAGCCCGGCGCGAGACCGAGGCCCACGTCCTGCACGAGGCGCTTGCAGAAGGCGAGCGTGTCGGTGACGCCTTCCACCTTGAAAAACGCATACATGGTGCCGCTCGGCGTGGCGGCGCTGACGCGCTCGAGCGCGCCCAGTTCCTTCACCAGGAAATCCCGCGCCTTGCGGAATCGCTCCACGGTGCGCGCGATCACCGGCTCGCCCTGCGTCAGGGCGGCGGTGCCCGCGCGCTGCACGAAAACGGGCACGCAGGACGTGTTGAACTCGATCAGCTTGGCGAGATCCGCGGCAAGCTCGCCCGGCACCACGAGCCAGCCCAGGCGCCATCCCGGCATCAGCCAGGTCTTGGAGAACGTGTTGGCGCTGAGGATGCGGTCCTTCGAGTCGGAGATATCGAGAAACGAAGGCGCCGCTTTCCCTTCCCCGAAGTAAATGCGCTCATACGCGTCATCCGCGAAGATCCAGATGCCGTGCTTGCGGCAGTGCTGGAGGATCGTCTTCTGGTCCTCGCGCGTGATCGTCCAGCCGGTGGGATTGTTGGGCGAATTCAGGTAGAGCGCCTTCGTGTTCGGGGTCAGTTTTTCAAGCAAACGATTCAAATTCAAAGTCCAGCCATTCTTTTCAAATTCCAAAGCCACTGTCTCGACGGAGGCGCCCAGAATGCGCGGGATCTCCTGAAGGTTCGGCCAGAGCGGCACCACTTCGACCACCCGGTCGCCCGCCTCGATCAGCAGCTGCGAGGCGACCATGAGCGCGTTCACGCCGGCAGAAGTTATTGCGACCTGGTCGACGGAAACTTCCTGATGAAGGCGGGAAACATATTCCGAAAGCGCCTTGCGGATCGAGGGAATGCCGAGGTTGTACGTGTAGAACGTCTCGCCGGCGGCGATCGAGTCCATGCCGGCCTTGCGGATGAACTCGGGCGTCGGCTCGTCGGGCTCGCCCACCCAGAAGGCGAGCACGTCCGGAACGCCGTCGGCGGAATTGACGACCTCGCGGATCCTCGAGGCCGCGAGCGAGCGAACGGCGGGTCGCGCCTCGAGCATTCTCCAAGTTTAACCCTTGGGCTTTCAGGTAACCTGCGCTGAAGCATGGCTTCGTTCGGAAAGCAGGAAGCGTCGCTCGCCGCGGCGCTCGCGATGATGGCGGTGTGGGGCTGCAATTTCGCGGTCACCAAGTACATCCTCGCCCACATGGGCGTCGGCTCGTTCCTTTTCCTGCGCTTCCTGGTCATGCTCGCGCTCGGCGCGGCGCTGCTCCTCTTTGTCTACCGGCGCCACCTGGCGCAGGCGCTGCCGAGGCGCGAGGACATCGCGCGCTTCGCCGCCGCCGGCATCGTCGGCCACACGCTGCACGTCGGCGTGGTCATGTGGGGGATGGACCTCTCGACCGCGTTCTCGAGCTCGCTCGTGCTGACGAGCTCGCCCCTCTTCACCCTCCTCATCCTCGCCGCGATGGGGGCCGAGCGCCTGCACGCGCGCCAGGTCGCGGGCACGCTCGTCGCCTTCGCCGGCATCGCGCTCTTTCTCTCCGACAAGTTCACCCGCGGCCTCGCGCAGGCGGGCTTCGGCGACCTCGCGCTGCTCGCCGCCTCGGGCCTTTTCTCGCTCTATACCATCATCTCCAAGCCGCTCGTGGACCGCTACGGGCCGCTCATGCTGCTTTGCTGGACGCTTTTCTTCGGCGCCCCGCCCCTCCTTCTCATCTGCCTGCCCGCCTTCATCGCCACGCCGCTCGCCGGGCAGCCGGCGGCGCTCTGGCC
>Ga0310810_10003044_pt1 | contig 18211 bp, 15 predicted proteins | sample NCmetagenome_FD_207641 | JGI IMG/M metagenome (GOLD analysis project Ga0310810, IMG submission 207641) | Soil microbial communities from experimental microcosm in Duke University, North Carolina, United States - NC | ecosystem: Engineered > Artificial ecosystem > Soil microcosm > Unclassified ...
GCGAGGAGCGCGAGCCCGATGGGGGCGATGATCGAGCGGAGGCGGCGCCGAGCCGAGGCGCGCGCTGCACGGAGCGTTGGGCTGAATGACATTGGCGCATGGGGGTTATGCATTCTTCGTGCGACCAGTCCCTGCGGCTGGAGCGCATCGACGCTTCATCCCGCCGCGGCCCGGGGAACTACGATGACGCGGATGACGCGGGAACTGCCGGATAAAACCTGCTAGCTACAACTCTTCACGCAACGAGCCCTGATTTCTTGGGAACGGCCGCTCGGGGAGCCAGTGCGTCCCGAGCGGCCGTTCCTATTTCAAAGAGTCCGCTGAGAGCCCGTCCGAATGCAAAGCCGGATCCGGCTGTTTCGGCGTCATCCGCGTCGTCGTAGTTCCATCGGCCGCGGCGCTCCGCGCCCGAGCGCCGAAGCGATCATCTTCCTCAGTGCGCCTCGAGCAGAGCCTCGAGCTTGTCGAGCGATATCCCCCACCCTGTTTCGTTGTCGGCGGCCGACAGTCCCGGCGGTAGGTTGTCGTGCACCGCGACCAGCTCCGTGCCACCGTCCACATCACGGAACGTGATCGTGATCGTCATCTCGCCCTGCATCCCCGGATCCGTCGTCTCGAACTCGACCACCTCGACGATCCGCTCGTTAGGCACGAGCGTCACGAATCGGCCGTGGTACGTGTCCGTGTGCGCCGTCGTCTTCCCCACCCCGGTCGGCGCGTCGTACGTGAGCGAGATCCGGAACACGCCACCCTCTTTGCCCTCGAATGCGTGCACCTGACTCGTCATGCCCGTCGGCACCATCCAGTTCTCCACCGCCTTCGCGTCGAGGAACGCGCGATAGACCCGCGCACGCGGCGCCTGCAGATGGCGAGTGACTCGAGTCGAGCTCATGCCGGAACGTCGTCAGCAACCGCCGAATTTTCAACCCGCCAACGCGAGACAGGCGAGACCATGCTCGACTGATGTAGCTTTCCGGTAGATCCCCGTCACCTACGCCACCACATCCATGGACTTCGACCTGAACGCCGGCATCGCGATCCTGGAACGCACGCCTAACGCCTTTCGCGCGATGCTCGCCGGCCTCTCGCCCGTGTGGACCGACGCCACCGAAGGTCCCGACACGTGGAGCCCGTACATCATTCTCGGCCATCTCATTCACGGCGAGCGCGCCGACTGGATCGCCAGAGCCCAGATTATCCTCGCGCAGGGCGAGCACCGGCGCTTCGAGCCATTCGATCGCATGGCCCAGTTCCGTGAGAGCGAAGGCAAGACGCTGACCGACTTGCTCGACGAGTTCGCGAAGGTTCGCGCGGAGAACCTCGCAACCCTCGCCTCATGGCGCCTGTCCGATGCGCAGCTCGCGCTCGAAGGCGAGCATCCCGCGTTCGGCCCCGTCACGCTGCGCCAGCTGCTGGCGACGTGGGTCGCACACGACCTCGGACACATCGCGCAGACCGCCCGCGTGATGGCGAAGCAGTACCGGGACGCCATTGGCCCCTGGCGCGCCTACCTGCCCGTCATGGATCGCTGAGGCCACCATGTCCGTTCCGGCCGAGCTCCGCACCGCCCGTCTGCTGTTGCGTCCATGGCGAAGCGACGACGCGGCGACGCTGCACCCGATCCTCGAGGCGAACTGGGCGCATCTCGGACCCTGGATTCCGGCGAGAATCGCGACGCCCGCGCCGATCCCGGTCCTCGCGGAGCGCCTGAACGGCTTCGCGGCCGACTTCGCGGCGGATCGCGAGTGGCGCTACGCGCTCGTATCGTCCGAAGACAACGCCGTTCTCGGCGAGTGTAGCCTGTTCCCGCGTTCGGCAGACCGCCGCGTCGCCTACGCGGACGCGGATCGCGCGGAGCTCGGCTACTGGCTCCGGGCGGATGCGACCGGCCGTGGCTTCATCACCGAGGCCGCGCAGGCGGTGCTCGCGATGGCGGCGACGCTCCCGCACGTGTCGCTCGTCGAGATCCGATGCGACGCCCGCAACGCGCCGAGTGCGGCGATCCCGCGGCGACTGGGCTTCGAGCTCACGGCGACGATCCCGGAACCTGGAACGTCCAGGAGGCCGCCCGGCGAGCTGCAGGTCTGGACGACGGTCCTCCGGAACGCATGAGGGCAGGTCGTTAGGCGCCCGCCGCCTATTCCCTCGCGGCCCCTCATGGCGTTACTGTGGCAGACAGCTGCCAGTGGGGACAATCTCGCGCACGGAGCACGGCCGATGGTCGACGATTCGCAATCACGCCGGTCATTTCTCTCATCCCTTGGCACACTCTCGGCTGCCGGCTTCGTATCCCGAGATCTGCTGGCCTCGAGCGCACACCTAACGACTTCGTCCGGCGCCGCTCGCGTCGCTCCTGGTCTGGCGCTCGGCCCCGACGACTTCGCGTTCGCTCCGGGTCTCATCTACCTGCAGACAGGGTCGCTCGGGCCCACGCCGCGGCCGGTCATGGAACGGACGATCGCCGCGTGGAAAGAGCTCGAGCTCAATCCGGTGTTGTATGGCTACGGTGAGCACGAGCACGCGATGGACGACGTTCGCGCGAAGGCCGCGTCGTTCCTCGGCTGCAAGACCGAGGAGCTCGTGCTCACGCGCTCCACGACCGAGGGCATCAACTGGGTCGCACAGGGGCTGACGCTGAACGCCGGCGATCGAGTCCTGCGAACCGATCAGGAACATCCCGGTGGCCGCGTGGCGTGGGATTACGCCGTTCGACGGTATGGGGTCGTGCTGGACATCGTGCCGATTCCACCCGGCCAGAACGATGCCCAGACCATCATCGACGCCTTCGCCAGTCGCATCACGCCGCGCACGCGCGTGCTGTCGTTCTCGCATCTCCTGAGCTCCACCGGACTGCGGATGCCGGTGGCCGAGCTGTCCGCGCTGGCGCGGTCGCGTGGGTGTCTCGCGGTCGTGGATGGCGCGCAGGCCGCGGGCGGTATCGCCGTGAACGTGAAGGCGCTCGGCTGTCACGCGTATGCGACGAGTGGCCACAAGTGGCTCCTCGCGCCGCCGGGAACCGGCCTGCTGTACCTGAGCGAGGAGCTCGGGAAGACGATCGATCCGATCTCGCTCCAGGGCGGACGCGCCGCGTACTCCGAGTCATCGGGAGTCACGAACATCCCGAGCGTCCTCGGGCTCGGCGCGGCCATAGACTACATCTCGACCATCGGCGTGAGCCGCGTGGAGAGCTTCAACCTCGCCCTCAGAAACCGCCTCTATGCGGCGCTCGCGTCCGTTCCGAAGTTGAAGGTGGTGAGCGCACCACCGGGACCGCTCGCGTCACCGCTCCTCACCTACAGGCTCCCGGACAGCATCGAGAGTGCCGAGTTCCGGAAGCGAATCCATGACAGGCACAACATCGAATTGAAGGTCGTTCCGAAGGAGTGGTTCAACGGCAATCGCGTATCGACCCACCTGTTCAACACCGAGCAGCACGTCGACGCGCTGGTCGCGGCGTTGAAGGTGGAGCTGGCGTGATTCCGCGGGCTGGCGACCCCGGCTAGCTTTGTCGTGCGGCGTCGATCCGGCCATCACCGGGGAGCCAGCCGGAAGAACAGGTCGAATGACATGTCTTCGACCTCAGTAGACCCGGTCGGGTGCGGCCCGTATAGCCGCGTGTGAGTGGTTCGCGTCCACCGGTGTGGGTGCGGACAAGCGGGGTGGTACCGCGGCGCGTGCATGATGACGCGTCGTCCCCGTATGCGAGCCCGGGCGTTAGGTCGAGCCAGGGTGACAAAGCCGCATAACGAGGAGACACACGGTGCCATATCCAAAGGCTCGCGTCGGCGAGCAGCGAAACGACAAGCAGCTTCCCGAACAGGTTCCTTCCCGCCCCTCCTTCCCGGCGCTGGAAGCGAACGTGCTCGATTACTGGCGACAGGACGGCACGTTCGAGGCCAGCGTCGAGGCGCGCGAGGCCGGAGTGAATGGCGCGAACGAGTTCGTCTTCTACGACGGGCCTCCGTTCGCGAACGGACTGCCGCACTACGGCCACCTCCTCACCGGCTACGTGAAGGACGTCGTCCCCCGCTATCAGACGATGAAGGGCAAACGGGTCGAGCGTCGCTTCGGGTGGGACTGCCACGGCCTGCCGGCGGAGTTCGAGGCCGAGAAACAGTTAGGCATCTCGCACAAGAACGAGATCGAGGCGATGGGCGTCGCGAAGTTCAACGACGCGTGCCGCGCGTCCGTGCTGCGCTACACCGACGAGTGGCAGAGCTACGTGACTCGTCAGGCGCGGTGGGTCGATTTCGCGCACGACTACAAGACGCTCGACCTGTCCTACATGGAAAGCGTCATGTGGGCGTTCAAGACGCTGTGGGACAAAGGCCTCATCTACGAAGGGTTCCGTGTGCTGTGGTACTGCTGGCGGTGTGAGACGCCGCTGTCGAACACGGAAACGAAGATGGACGACGTGTATCGCGACCGGCAGGATCCGGCGGTGACGGTTGGCCTGCGTCTAAAATCCGAAAAGCCGGAGCTGAACGGAGTCGAAGCGCTCGTCTGGACGACGACGCCGTGGACGCTGCCATCGAACCTCGCGGCTGCCGTGCATCCGGACGTCGAGTACGTCGTCGTTCAGGCACCGAACGCGCGACGCTACCTGCTCGCCGAAGCGCGACTCGCCGCCTACGCCAAGGAGCTTGGCGAGTCGCCCGAGGTCCTCGCGCGGTTCAGGGGTACGGAGCTCCTCGGCACGCGGTACACGCCGCCGTTCGACTTCTTCGCCGGCCGGCAGCCTAACGCGCATCAGATCCTGCTGGCCGACTACGTCACCACCGAAGACGGCACGGGCATGGTGCACATCGCGCCCGCCTACGGAGAGGAAGACAAGGTCGTCACCGACGCGGCCGGCATCGAGCCCGTCACGCCGGTGAACTCGCGCGGCGAGTTCGACGCTCAGGTGCCGCCGTACCAGGGCCAGCACGTGTTCGAGGCGAGCAAGCAGATCATCAAGGATCTGCGCGCGTCGGGCGCGCTGCTCAGGCACGACACGTATCAGCACTCGTACCCGCACTGCTGGCGCTGCGACAATCCGCTCATCCAGCGCGCCGTGAGCTCGTGGTTCGTCGCCGTGACGAAGTTCCGCGATCGCATGGTGGAGCTGAACAAGCACATCCGGTGGGTCCCCGAGCACATCCGCGACGGGCAGTTCGGGAAGTGGCTCGAGAACGCGCGTGACTGGTCGATCTCGCGGAACCGCTACTGGGGCTCGCCGATTCCCGTGTGGGTCTCGGACAACCCGAAGTTCCCGCGCACGGACGTCTACGGATCGCTGGCCGAGATCGAGCGCGACTTCGGCGTCAGGCTGACGGACCTCCATCGCCCGGGGATCGACGAGCTGACGCGTCCCAACCCGGACGATCCGTCGGGCAACTCGACGATGCGTCGCGTGCCCGAGGTCCTCGACTGCTGGTTCGAGTCGGGCTCGATGACGTTCGCGCAGGTGCACTTCCCGTTCGAGCACGCGGAGTGGTTCGAGCATCACTATCCCGGCGACTTCATCGTCGAGTACAACGGGCAGACGCGCGGGTGGTTCTACACGCTGCACGTGCTGGCGACGGCGCTGTTCGACCGACCGGGGTTCCGCACCTGTCTGGCGCACGGAATCGTGTTAGGCAACGACGGGCAGAAGATGTCCAAGTCGCGGAAGAACTATCCCGACGTCCGCGAGGTGTTCGACCGCGACGGGTCCGACGCGATGCGGTGGTTCCTGATGGCGAGTCCGATTCTGCGTGGCGGTGATCTCATCGTCACGGAGGCGGGCATCCGGGATTCCGTGCGCGACGCGCTGCTGCCGCTCTGGAACACGTACTACTTCCTGGCCCTGTACGCGAACGCCGAGCAGATCGAGGGGCGGTTCAGGACGGACTCGAAGCACATCCTGGATCGCTACATCCTGGCGAAGACGCACGAGCTGGTGACGGACGTCGAGTCGCAGATGGATCAGTACGATCTCGCCGGCGCGTGTGCGACGGTGCGTGATTTCCTGGAGGCGCTCACGAACTGGTACGTGCGTCGGTCGCGCGAGCGGTTCTGGGCGGGCGACCGCGACGCGATCGACACGCTGCACACGGTGCTCGAGGTGACGTGCCGCGCGGTCGCGCCGCTGCTGCCGATGCTGTCGGAGACGATCTGGGTGGGCCTGACGGCGGGCAGATCCGTCCATCTGACGGACTGGCCGCTCGTGGATACGCTGCCTAACGACTCAGCGCTCGTGGAGACCATCGACCGCGTTCGGCAGGTGTGCTCGACCGGTCTCGCGCTGCGCTCGGCCAACAAGCTGCGTGTGCGGTTGCCGCTGGCGAAGCTGCTGGTCGCGTCGGCCGACGCGGAGCGGATGCGGGAGTTCGTCGATCTCATCCGCGACGAGGTGAACGTCAAGGCAGTCGTGCTGACGGATGATCTCGCGGCGCACGGGTCGTTCGAGATCACGGTGAACGCGCGGGCGGCGGGTCCACGGCTGGGGAAGGACGTGCAGGCCGTGATCAAGGCGGTGAAGTCGGGGAACTGGACGACGTCGCCGTCCGGTGCGGTGGTCGCGGGTGGGATCGAGCTGCGCGCCGGCGAATACGAGCGTCGGCTCGTGTCGAAGGATCCGGGAGCGGCGGGCGAGCTGCCGGGCAGCTCGGGCATCGTCGTGCTCGATACGGCGGTGACGCCGGAGCTGGAGGCCGAGGGTCTCGCGCGCGATCTCGTTAGGGTGATTCAGCAGGCGCGGCGCGACAAGGGGCTGGAGGTGTCGGATCGGATTCGGCTGACGATCGACGGACCCGAGCCCGTGACGGCGGCGGCGCGCACGCACGAGCCGCTGATCCGGAGCGAGACGTTAGCGTTGGATGTCGTCTACGCGGGGACGGATGATGGGGTGGTCGGCAAGGTGGGGGATGGCGTGGACGTGAGGGTAGGCATCGTCCGCGCGACGTGATTGGCGTGGCTGCGGTGGGTGGCGGTTGGTTGGTCCGCCGCCACCCGATCGGCGGTGAGGTTCCTTTGGCGGTGCTCGGCCGCGGTGCCCCTATGTAGCCCGTTTATCTTGCAGACCCTTGCAAGATATGGCGACGAGACTTCGATCGTCGTGTCGAAAACCTTGTGAGACGATTGCAGTTGCAGATAGGATAGCCGGGGGTGGTCCGCTCTTGGCTGCGACGGCTTGCAGCAACCTGGCCGCCTCGCCAGATAACATCGCAGTTGAATGAGCGTTAGGCGCACGTACACTGGTGGCGGGGGGAATGGATAACGACTCCGACGACAAGATCTTCTACGCCAAGCACGGCGTTCCGACCGAACCGGGGCTGTGTGCCGAATGCGGCACGCGTCCCGGAACTGAGCGGCTCCAGAACGTAACCCTTGCGCTCGGCGAGGAGCCGTCCGACCCCACGCCGGACCAGTGGATCTGCCGGCCCTGCCTGGAAGACCAGATTACCCAAGGCTGGACCGAGCGCGTCCAGAACGTCGAGCACTTGTTCGCCAACCATCCCGGAGACCGAGACGCTCTTGAGCGAGCGGCAGCCCAGGTCGCCGCGCATCTCCGCGCCGAAATTGACCGCTATCGGCTCCCCGCGCCGGAAGCCGTTTGCAACTTTCTGGTCCGCCACGGCGCCTAACGTCCGTTGGACCTGACACGGGCGCTGTGGTGGCGGCGGCTGCGCCGCCGCATCTTATGAGGTGCCCTTGCAGGTCAACTCTAGGCGTTAGGCCGATGACACCTCATGTGGTGCGCACCCGGGCTGCTAAATCCGATATGACGCCCGATTCGCCGGTTCGTGATGCCCTAGCGGAGCACTATCGCGCCCATGGCCTGCCGGCCGACGGCGGGGCCGCCGATCCGTGGTTCCGCGTCCGTCTCGGGGCCCTCAGCGTCCGCCTCCCCAATCCGCCCGCCCGCCGTCGCGCCGTCTTCTTGCACGACGTCAACCACCTGGCGACCGGGTATAACGTGACCTTCAGCGACGGCGAGATCGCGATCGCGGCCTTCGAAGTAGGCGCGGGGTGCGGACACTTCGCGATCGTGTGGTTCATCAACCTGTGCATGCTGGCCATCGGGCTGGTGCTGGGGCCCCGCACCGTGTTCCGCGCGTTCCGGCGGGGACGCCATTCCATCAGCATCTATCGCGATGTGCCGCCCCGCGAGCACCTCGCGACGATGTCGATCGCGGCGATCCGTCAGCGCCTCGGCCTGGATCCGGCGCAGCCCGACGCCGGCCGGTCTGATTACGTGGCGTTCGCCGGGTGGGCCTGCGTGGCGGTCGGGGTGTTGGTCGCGCCTGTCGGTCTCGTCCTCGGCGCGGCCTGGCTGGGGCTTCGGGCGTGGTTGCGGTGAGCAGCACCGACCGGCCTCCGACTGCCGCCGACCGGCTTCCGCAGGGCCCGGCCTAACGAGTAGCTGGAGCTGGCGAGGGCGCGCGGCGTCCCTCGGCGGCAGCCGAGTTCACGTTCGCGTCCTCGCACCTTAGATGAAGCGTTAGGCAGCAGCCTGACTCCGCTGGTATTTCCTGAGCATTCTCGAGTTCGTCCTGCCATTTCGAATCGCGACAAGAAGGAACAAGCACTCATCCACGCTGGTGGCATGACGTGCATGGCTCGTGCGGTCGGCTCGTCTGGGCATACTCTCTCTGAGATCGCTACCTGGACGCAGACAGCAGCGGGCGCCCCTCATCAGGGCGCCCGTTGTCGTTCATGACTCGATCGCCGACTTACCTCGACGCCGCCGCGAGACGCCGGATCTCGCCGGCCATGGTACGCACGCGAGCACCGTCTTTCGCTCCGGCGACATCCCTGTCCACCTGCTGCGCGAGTGCGTTCAGCGCCGTCGCACGGGCAGCGCCACTCTTCATCTCCGCCAGGTCGAGAGCGGAGGAGATGGCTGTCGTTCGCTCCGCTGCGAGCCCACCGTTCCGCACCAGCTGGTCGAGATACGACCGCACGACGACGAACGCCGGCGGCCACGTCATCTTCGGCTGGCTCTGCGGGTTGTAGGCATCGAATCGCACCAGTTTCGCCGCAGCAATCTCGTTCGCCGACAGGTGTGCGCTCGGCGTCAGCTCGAGGATGTCCATGCCGCGATCGAGCTCCGACGAGAAGATGAGGCCGTTCCAGTAATACGCCCCCCACGACCCGCCGATGGCGTTGCCTCCGCCTCGAACGGAGGGGTCGACCGGTGGCTGCGGCACGTCGGCGCCCCTTGGCGGAGTGATGGAGCCGCGGTCGAAGTAGCCGATCTCGAAGGCGCTGTCAGGGCTGGTGAAGTCCATGATGTTCACGCCGCCCTGATACCATCCCTGCACGTACAGGTCGCGTCCGGGCACCGGGATGATGCCGCCATTGTGCGACACGCAGTTCTCCTCGGGCGCCTGCGCCGACGGCAGCTTGAAGTAGGCACGCTGTCTCTGCTTCTTCTTCTCGTCCAGCGTGATCACCGTGTTGCCGCCGAGCTCGATCATGCTCGATGCCTGGCACATCGGGCCCGTGCCGCCGCCCCACTCATCGGTCTGGATCAGCTTCTTCCCGTCGTTGCTGAATGCCGCCGTATGCCGGCCCTGGAAGTTGTTCGTATCGGTGAGCGCGTCCAGGCGGACCGGCTTCTCGGGGTTCGAGATGTCCACGACGATGGAATGCGTGGAGCACGAGGCCGCGAGCAGGTTCATCGCCGGATACGCCGTCACGTCGTGACAATTGCGCGGACCGGTTGGCATCGCCGGGTCCGGAGCCGGACGGTTTCGGCCAGCGGCTGCTTGGCGCGGGTCTACCGGGGCGCAGAACTGCTTGCAGTCCCCGCGGCCATCGAGTCCGGTGAAGATGCGCGCCCCCGGAATCACGTGGGCCTGCTCGGGGTTATCCAGCGGCACCTTGATGATGTCGAGCTGGAAGAGCGAGTTCGTCGGGTCGGCCGGGTCCGTGCCGTTCTTGCACCCCGCCAACTCCGTTTCCGGTCGCGCGGCCTGCTGTCCCGACACGTAGAGGTAAATGATCCGTGGATCCTTTGGGCTGGGAACCAGGGTGTGCGTGTGCGAGCCTTTGCAGGTCTGCACGTTCTTGACGAGCCTCGGCGCCTTCGGGTTGGACACGTCGAAGATGCGAACGCCGGCCATGTGGTCCTTCGGATCCTGCACGCCCCCGTCTGCGCAATCATTGCGGTTGCCCGCGCCCTCGGCGGACAGGAAGAGCAGGTTGCCGACGATGGTCGGATCACCCTGCGAGGTGATGCACTTCGTCGCCGACGCCAACACCGGGTTGGCGGGGTCGGTGATGTCCCAGATCGTGAAGCCGGCAAAGTTGGCCTGATAGACGTAATGGGTGCCGAACGCCAGGTCGGAGTTGATGAATTTCAAGCCGGCCGCCGAGTCGAATACCGCCGGCTTCTTCACGAACGACACCTGCTTCATGTTGCTGATCGCGGTGCCGGCGTCGAAACGGCCGGGCTTGAGAGTGCTCCGGGGATCCTTGTTGGTCGGATACGTCTGTGCCGACACCATGGTCGGCACGACGGTCGTCGCCAGCATCAGGATTGAGCCACGCATCATACGCATCGAGGTTTATTCCGGGGGTGGGGACGTGGGGCGATTCACTCTGGGGGGAGCTGCGACAGCAGGCGCCTCATGAGGCCGATTTCGGCGGTCTGGGCCGTGACGACATCGTTGGCGAAGACATTGGCATCCACTTCCTGGCCGGCACCTGGGGACTTGAAAAGGTCGTCGACCATCTTGAGCGCGCCGACGTGGTGCTTGATCATGCCGGTGAGAAAGAGCCGGTCGAAGGCAACGCCCTTCGCCTCGCTCATCGCCTCGAGCTCGTCGTCGGTGAGCATGCCGTCCATCCGCATGTCGTGCCAGGAGGCCGTGTCCGGGGCGAACTGCCCATACCGGCGAAGCCACGCCTGCATGATGATGATCTCGGGCACCTGCGACTGGTCGATCTTCCGCGAGAGCTTGAGCACCTGCGCATTGGCGCCATTCGCCTCCGCCATCCGCGACATCACGATGGCTTGGGCGTGGTGGGCGATCATGCCCTGCATGAACTCGACGTCCGCCTTCGTATAGAGCGCGCCCTTCGGGATGACGATCTCAGGGCCCATGCGGTGCTTGCTGTGATCCATGCCCGCCATTCCACTCTGCGCGAAGGCGCGCGAGGAGGCGCCGGCGAGCAGGCAGACAACGGTGAACGCGATTATCGGACGAGAGGCTGTCATGCCGAAGGTGCTCCGGAGGCGGGGCCAGCTAATGGAGCAAGCCGGCGGAGAGTGGCGCAAGGGGAGGCGCCTGCGATCACAACGAATACGTGGCGAGCCTCCGGGTTGTTGATGCTCATCCGCAGGGGCCGGTGCAACCGGGCGCCACATTCCGCCGAAGGCGGTGCGTGGCATCCCCTTCGTCGTGCGCGATCGCTGGTCGACCGTCCGGGTGGCCGAGCCGGAGCCGCCACTCGATGTGCCAGATCCCGTCGGTACCGTTAGGCTCGTCCGAGTCGAACTGAAGCCATTGCGCGGCGCCGGGGCTTGCATCGTGGCGCTCGAATGGGGCCGCGTGGCGCCAGGTGACGTGCTCCTGTTACCCTTCGCTCGATACGCAGACGTCGTGGCGCCGAGGGCTGTGGTTCGGGTCGAGACGCTGCCGTCGGCCGACGATTCCGGCCTCCTCGGAGTCTGGGTCGGCGACGTGGGGCGCGATGCGATCGAAACGTGGGCCGCCGAAACGTTGCCAACGAACACAATCGTTGAAGTCTTCGATCGCGCGCCCGTGGCCTAACGTATGTTGGAGCTGGCGAGCGATCTGTCGAAGCGGCTACGCCGCGATGGTGGTACTTTGCCCGCAGCTCAACTTTTGGCGTTAGGCCGCGATACAGGCATAGACGGACGTATGTTTCTTCCCGCTTCCTTCGCTCTCGTCCTCGCCGTCATGTGGGTGGCGGGTGGCGCGCTGCTCGGCGTAGCGCTCGGTTGGGTCAGCGCTCGCCTCTTTGGCTTGAGGCCGTCGCGCGCAGGGCTGGATGCAGCGATTGGGGGTGCCGCCATCTTGACGATGTACGCCCTGATGGCTGGTCTAGCCGGCGGCGCCCGGATCGCCGATGACCACACGCTCGGCTGGCGCGGCATTCTGTTCGATCACTTGGTCCTCTGGGGTACGGGCTTGGTTTGTCTGGCCGTTGTCGGACGTCATTTCGTTATCGTGCGCATCGCTCGCCGTTCGCAGCACGGTTCGCCGCCACGCGCGACCGCCAGCGACACGCGCGGAACCTGACGTAAATCCGGGGCCGTTGGCGACGACCGCGCCCTCGGCGGCCGCGGCCTAACGTACGCTGGAGCTGCCGAGCAGCAGAACTTCAGGCGTTAGGCGGCTCCAAGCATCGGCCGATTGTCCTCCGGCACGCGGTGCGGGCGACACGTCCCAAAGAAGATTCTGCGGCTCACGTCATCGGAAGGTCGAAAACAGGTCGTTCGTCGGAAACGATGTGACGCCCGCAAGCGCATTCCAGAGCGCGGCATAGACCTCGGCCTCGAGGTTGGCTGTCAGCGAGCGAGTGTTGAACAGACCGACCAACGAGAAGTTGTTGTACGTGCGCACGAGCATGCTCGTCGTGCCGGGCAGCGTTCCCCCGTGCCACCAGGTCGCGTCGCCCTGGGTTGGGCGAACCCACCAGCCAGCTGCGGAGTAGCACGCGCCATTTGGGCATTGTGCAGGGCCGGTGCCGGTCATCTCCGCGACGAGTCCAGCGCTGAGGATGTCCGGACGATTGGCGCGGCCATCCACGCCGGCCAGGAATCGCAGGAGATCGACGGTCGACGAGACCCAGGCGCCGCTTGCATCGCCCGCTTCGAGGTGGAAGCCCCCGTAGTTGAACGGCACCAGGCCTTCGCCCGGGAACACGGATGGCACCGGCGGCGCGTTCACGCCCGCCCCGGGCCAGTAGTACTTCACCTCGTCCGCGAGCGCGTCGCTCAGGTGCGACTTGCCCTGCTGCGTGCGATTGGCGCCCACGGGCTCGAGCACGCGCGCTCGCACGTACGCTGCGTACGGCATGCCGCTCAAACGCTCGATCACGCGACCGAGCACGATATAACCAAAATTCGAGTAGGCCCACTTTTCGCCCGGATTGAAGTCCAGCGGCATTCCCTTCATGTAGCGGATGAGCGTTTCGGAGGACGCCGGCGCGGGTGCGTTGACCGCGGCTGCGGCGATCACCGGCCTGTCCACTGGGTCGAATCCGCCATTCGGTTTCTCACGATCCCAGCCGCCGGTGTGGTTGAGCAGATGCCGAATGGTGATCTGCTCCCACCGCGGGTCGACGGTCGCTCCCGGCGCAGGAGTGAGGTACGCGATGAGTGGCGCAACGCGATCGTCGAGCGCGAGCTTGCCTTCTTCGACGAGCTTCATGATGGCGGCGCTGGTGATCGGCTTGGACACGCTGGCGATCCGGAACAGCGCGTCAGGCTGCACCACCGTTTTGTTCTCGACATCTGCGTAACCGAAGCCGCGCGCGTAGATCAGCTTTCCATCGCGCATCACGGCAACCGCGCCACCGGGAATGGCGTACTTCCGCATGAGATCGGGGACGATCTGATCGTAAGATCCCATTCCCGGCACAGCAGCACCGCTGATCGGGATCTCCTGTTGCGCAGGAGGCGGAGCCGGAGGAGCGGCAGGCGGCGCAGTCGGCTCTCCGCCGCAGGCAAGCAGAATCGCGAGGCACGCGAACGGAATCGTCGTAATCGTCATCGATCCGCTGGACCGCCTGCGCGACGCAGCCACCAACAATCCGGTCGTCAACGCTTGTGCGAGTTTCATAAACACCGTGCAGTCGCAGTGCCGGAGGGATGCCGTGCATCAGGAGCAGGCAATATTATGGCTACTCAAGATCGTGAATGCATTGGAGCCACTCGTCACGGTGTCGAATGTCGTCGGTGAGCCCACCGCGATATCGGTTGCGGTCAGCGTGCGCCGGCTCCGATGATGCCCGTGAATACCACGAAGGTACCACTTGTCGCACCGGCGCGGTCCTCCGTACACGAGCATCGCGACCAGCCGCCTAACGTGCGTTTCATTTGCCGGAGCGGCCGGCATCAGGTTGTGTGCCGGTCGCCTTGGTAAGGCGCGCACCTGGGGGACTCGCTGCATCACCCCTCTTGACCAGTCGAGCGAGGTAGCGCACATTCTCCCCTAACCTCGTGCAGGGAGAGTCATGGCGCGCGACACCAGCGACCTGCTTCACGGAACGCTCGATCTCCTCGTGCTCAAATCGGTCGCCACCCAGCCGCTGCACGGGTTCGGCCTCACGAAGTGGACCAACGTCCTCGAGACCCCGTGACCATGCTTCCCAACGGCACTCGCCGGATGTTCCGGCTTCCCCTCAGTCGTGAGCGGCTCCTGCGCGACATGGACGACGAAGTCCGCGCGCATCTCGCCATGCGAATCGACGAACTGCGCGCGCTCGGCATGAACGCGGCGGACGCTGAAGCCGAGGCCCTGCGTCGCTTCGGCGACTCCAACGAATACCGTGTCTACGCCGATCGTCGCGCCGCACGACGCGCAATGTGGCGCGGCGTCACCCAATGGATCGACGAGTGGATGCAGGACCTTCACTTCGCCGGCCGGCAGTTCCGTCGCAACATGGGCTTCACCGCGCTCGCGGTACTCACGCTGGCGCTCGGCATCGGCGCGAACAGCGCGATCTTCAGCGTCGTCCATCGGCTGATCATCGCTCCACTGCCGTACGCCGACGGTAACCGCATCGTCAGACTCGTGCTCATGGACGGCGACCGGCTGGCTGGCCGACCTCCCCGACCGGCCCTGCTCGCATGGCGCGATCGCGCGCACTCGATCGAGAACATCGCATCGGTCAGCGTCGACGCGCTCTTCCTCCAGGATTTCGGCGACACGCAGGACACGATTCCTGCCTACGTCACCTCCAACTACCTCGGACTGCTCGGACTCCGCCCCGCCATCGGGCGCGGCTTCACGCCGGAAGATGAACGGCCGGGCGCCGCACCAGTCGCGATGATCAGCTACGGCCGATGGCAGCGTCAATTCGCAGGCAGCGCCGACGTCGTCGGCAAAACGGTGAAGGCGCCGGAGGTCGACCAGCGCGTCTACACGATCGTCGGAGTGATGCCGAAGGATGTGGCCATCCCCATGTCCCTCAACGTGGAAGCGAACCGCGGTCTGCGACAGGCTGCGCCCGGAGTCTGGTTCCCGACAAGCCTCGATTCCATCCCGCTCGGCAACGTGTACGCGAAGCTTCGCCCCGGCGTCTCGGTGTCCGTGGCATCGGCGGAGTTGCAGGCCATCCGCGAACAGCTGCCCGCACCACCGCCTCTCCCAGGGATGTTGCGTCAGCCTAACGAGCTGAAAGTCCGGGCGATGCGCGCGCAGGACTTCCTCGATCCACGCGAGTTGCAGACCGTCCAGGTCCTGTTCGTTGCCGTGGCGGTGCTGCTGCTCATCGCGTGTGCCAATGTCGCCAACCTCCTGATGTCGCGCGCGTGGACGCGCACCCGCGAGTTCGCGGTGCGCACCGCGTTAGGTGCCGGGCGCGCGCGTCTCGCGCGGCAGATGCTGACGGAGAGCGTGCTGCTCGGACTCGCCGGTGGCGTCGCCGGCGTGGCCGTCGCCTGGGGCACGCTCCAGATCATCCTGGCACTGCGACCAGCGTCGCTCGAGGAGCTGGCGGGCGTGCAGATCGCGATGCCCGTGCTGCTGTGGAGCGCGGCAATCTCGGTTGCCACGGGGATCGCGTTCGGATTGGCACCGGCCCTGTTCGCAGGAGGGCGTGCCGTTGGAGACATCCTGCGCCGCGCGACGCACACCGCCTCAAGCGGCGCGTGGCTGCGACGGCTGCGCTCCGCGCTCATCGTGGGCGAGATCGCGATGTCCCTCGTGCTGCTCATCGGTGCAGGGCTGCTCGTGCGGTCGTTCGGGGCGCTTCAGGCGACACCGCTCAACTTCGAGCCGAAGGGGCTCGTCTCGACGGATGTCATGATGATGTTCCCTCGCGACTGGAGCATCGAGGCGAGCGTCGCACGCCGCGATGAGATGCTCGAGCGTCTGCGCGCCATCCCAGGCGTGACCGAAGCGACTCTTGGCATGATGCCTGGTCGTGGAAGGCTCGGGTTCAGTCTCGAGGCGGAGACCGCGGACGCCCAGTCGATACCCGTCGGCGATTCGTTTACCACGTGGATCTCACCGGACTATTTCAGGATCACCGGAATGCAGGTCGTAGAGGGCCGCCTTCCCGATCCACAGACCGCGACCGCGCAGCCTGAGGTGTTGGTGAATCGGAGCCTGGCCAACCGCCTCTGGGGGCCCGGCAATGCCGTCGGCAAGCACCTGCTTCACAAGGACGGCCCGTTCGGATTGAGCGAACGGTTCCGCGTGGTGGGCGTCGTTGCGGACATTCAACTCCCCAGCCGTCGCAACGCCGCAGCGGCCGCGGACATTTACGAGCTCATGCCGCAGCGGATCCCTGTTGCCCCGGTGCTCCTCCGGACGACATTGTCGGACACTGAGGTCACAGCGGCGATTCGTCGCATCGTGGCGGAATACGACGTGACGCTGCGCGCCGCGAGCGCGGATCCCTACGCCTCCGGTGCCATTGTCCGCACGATCACGATCGGCGAGACATTCATCCGCGAGCAGTTGGCGCCAACGCGATTCGCCATGGCCCTCCTCCTGGCGTTCGCAGTGATTGCGCTCGTGCTGTCCGCAGTGGGGCTCTATGGCGTCATCGCGTATTCGGTGACGCAGCGAACGCGCGAGATCGGCGTTCGCATCGCGCTGGGAGCGGACCGCCGCAGCGTGGAGCGTCTCGTGGTCGGCGCCGGGCTGCGGCTCGCGACGATCGGGCTCGTTGTTGGCGTCGGCGCCGCGCTCGCGAGCACGCGGCTGCTTTCGGGACTTCTCTATGGGGTGAGTCCGGCGGACCCGGCGAGCTTCGTGGCGATCGCGCTGCTCGTCGTCGCCACTGCGCTGCTGGCCTCCTGGCTGCCGGCGCGGCGGGCCGTGCGCATCGACCCGATCACCGCTCTCCGCGCAGAATGAGGCCGCCTGTTCAAATGCTTGTCCTGCCGCCCGCCTAACGAGGAGTCGTAGCGGACAGCTGGACTCCGGGCGTTCCCGGTTCCCGGTTCCCGGTTCCCGGTTCCCGGTTCCCGGTTCCCAGTTCCCAGTTCCCAGTTCCCTTGCCGAGCTGGAGCGCGAATCGCTCGCCGGGCCTGCACACACCATGGTCTTCGCTGGTTCGGCGCGTTATTCTCGCCCGCAAATGTCCGGCGATCACTGGGAGCGGGTCCAGCTCCTCTTCGACGAGTTGATCGAGCTCGACACCGGCCGGCGCCGCGCACGGCTGGAGCTTCTGTCGCGCACCGACCCGGGGCTGTCCGACGAGCTTCGGTCGCTCATCGGCGCGCACGAGCGCGCAGGCGACTTCCTCGGACTGCTCGCCGCTCCCTCGGCTGATCCCGCACCGACCTCCGACGAGCCCGCTCCCGCCATCGAGGGGACGTACACACTGCTGCGCGAGATTGGGCGTGGGGGAATGGGGCGGGTGTATCTCGCGCACGACGCTCGCCTCAACCGGCACGTCGCGCTCAAGCTCCTCCTCGGCGAGCTCCGCACCGACCCGGAGCGGAACGCGCGCTTTCTCATCGAGGCGCGCGCGGCGGCCGCGCTCGATCACCCGAACGTGGCAACGATCTACGAGATCGGAGAGACCCGTGACGGCGGACTCTTCATCGCCATGGCGTATTATGGCGAGGAGACCTTGCGCGAGCGGGTCTTCCGCGGCCCGTTACCGCTGGCGGAGGCGTTAGGCTTCGCGCAGCAGATCGCCGACGGGCTCGGCGCGGCGCACGCGCGAGGGATCGTGCACCGCGACATCAAGCCGGAGAACATCCTCATCACCGCGAATGGCGTGGCCAAGATCGTGGACTTCGGGATCGCCAAGATCGCGGGCCACGACCGCACGCGAACCGGCGACGCCCTCGGGACGCCGCACTACATGGCGCCTGAGCAGGTGCGAGGCGATGCCGTCGACGCGCGCGCCGACCTGTGGGCACTCGGGGTCGTGCTCCACGAGATGCTCGCCAGCGAGCGCCCGTGGTCGGGGGACAATCCGGCGACCATCCTCTACGGCGTGCTCCATGAGCCGCCGGGGCAGCTGCCTAACGATGTTCCCGAGGACGTGCGCCGGGTGATCGATCGGCTGCTCGCCCGCCATCCGG
>Ga0310810_10003045_pt1 | contig 18206 bp, 12 predicted proteins | sample NCmetagenome_FD_207641 | JGI IMG/M metagenome (GOLD analysis project Ga0310810, IMG submission 207641) | Soil microbial communities from experimental microcosm in Duke University, North Carolina, United States - NC | ecosystem: Engineered > Artificial ecosystem > Soil microcosm > Unclassified ...
CAACAACCCGACACTGACCAATTGACGAACTCGCATCCGCTTACTCCTGGTACCGAAAAAAAGGCGCCGCCCGAATTTCGGACGGCGCCTCGAAGCCTCGATCAATCCGGGAACGTTACTGCTGCTGGCGCTCGGCCGCGGTCGAATTGACCGTCTTCGCCGCGCGCGCAGCCGTTTCCGCCTTGAACTCGTCGTCGTTGTAGTACGTGATGTTCAGCCACGCGTGGCCCATCTCGTCGACGGTGCGATCGCCCCAGCCGACCCACTGATCGGGATCGGGGTTCATCTTGTTCGCCTTGGTGTTGTCGTACCACGCGAGCAGATGCAGGATCGTGCCCTTCGGCAGCAGCGGCGCCACGTCGTCGTCGTAGATGTACATGTTGTGCCAGTTGAAGTTGAAGTCGGTCACCTGGCTCAGCATCTCGCGGCGGCCGTCCGGGAAGATGGCTTCCATCGACATGCCCTTGCCGCGCATGTGCATGTGCGCCTGGAAGTTCTCGATCCGGGCGTTCTGCTTCAGCGTCACGAAGCTCTCGGTCGTGGTCACGGCGTTCGGCTGGATGTCGAGCGACCGGCCGCCGGGCGCCGAACCGGAGAACGTGTTGAAGAGCGCGAGCACTTCACGGTGCTTCGGCTCCTGGCCCTTCGGGTAGAACCAGACCGCGAGTTCAGTATGCGCCGTGATCTCCTCGCCAACCGCGTGGTAATGCATTTCCCACACGATCTTCGAGTTCGGGAGCATCAGGCGGCCCGAATCGGGACGCATCTCGTCGCCGTTCTTGCCGACGGCCCACTCCATGAAGAGGCCGTCGCCGGCGACGTTCGGGTCGTTGGTGAAGAGCGCCGGATCCATGTCCTCGGGCTGCTGCAGACGGGCCAGGGCATGGTGCGTGATCTTGCGCGCGTTCTTGCCGACGGGACGGATCTCGATCGCGCGAACCCACCGCGGCTCGGTGATGCCCGTCGCGTTCGTCGGCCGCCACCACGCGTCCTGTGCGACCGGCGGCATCGTGTAGTCGGGGGACTTGACGACGAGGTCCGGCGGACCGAACTTGTTCGCCATGCTCCAGCCCGATTCGTCCTTCCAGACTTTCGGCGCGGGCATGTCCTTCGGATCGCCCTTCGGCGCGCCGGCGGCCACCCACGCGAGGATCGTCTCGATCTGATCGTCGTTGAGCGACCGATCGTTCTTGAACTTCTGGATGCCCACGGTCTTGTCGATGTGCCACGGTGGCATCTGACGCGCGCCGACGCGCGACGCGATCGACTTCGCCCACGGACGCGCGTCTTCGTACGAGATCAGCGACATCGGGGCCATGTTGTCCGGCCGATGGCACGATTCGCATTTCTGCTGGAAAATCGGCGCGATGTCCTTGGTGAACGTCGGCGTCCTGGCGTTGTCCGCGGCGACTGCCGGCATCGATGACACGAGGAGGGCGCTGAAGGTCAGCGCCGTCGAGACACGCAACATCACGGGCTCCTTTTTCGAGCTTGTCGACCGTTCGCTCGTACCGGACATTATACGGACTTGCGGGACCGGTACCCCTGTCTCAATTTGTCTCTTTTTCGTTCCCGCCGCGCTGCTTTCGCTTATTGTTCCCCTGTATGCCGAACTACGCGACCGCCGCCACCACACGCACGGTAGGTCCCCGCCGCGACGCCCAGCGTGGCGCGTTTCTCCTTGTGCCGGGCGAGACCATCGCGAGCACGGAAACCGGTCTGGAATACCAGGTCGGGCGGTTTCTCGGCGAAGGCGGCTTCGGCCAGGTCTATCTCGCGCAGCGGGTCGGCCGCTCGACAGTTGTCCCCGCGGAAGTCTGCATCAAGGTCAGCAGCCGGCTGGACGGGTGGCTGCGCGAGGCCTACTTCGGACAGCTGCTCGACGCGCACCCGCGCGCGATCCGCGTGTTCGACACGTTTCCCCTGATGCGCACCGGCGGACGCTTTCTGTATTGCCTGACGCTCGAGTACGCGAGGCACGGCGACCTGAGCGCGTTTCTGTCGCGAACCGCGCGCGGCTGGTCCGAGGCCGGTGCGCGGCGCGAGATTGCCGGCATCCTCGAAGTGCTGGGCAAGCTGCACCGCGGGCAGGCGCTGCATCGCGATCTCACGCCGCTGAACGTGTTCGTCTGCGAGGGCCGGCGGCTCAAGCTTGGTGACTTCGGTATCGTGCGGCAACAGAGCGACCGCCGCGGCATCACCGCGCGGACAATGAATTCGCTGACGGCGCCGAGCGAGCTGATCGCGCGCGCGATCCCGCGCTGGCAGGCACGCGACGATGTGTACCAGGTCGGACAGCTGCTCGGCATGTTGATCAAGGGGGATGCGAGCGTGCGGATGCGCCTTCCGGAGATCCGCCGTCTCACGTGCACCGACCACCTGAAGGAGATTGTCTATCGCTGCATCGGCGAGCGCCGGAAGCGCTACGAAAGCGCCGACGAAATGATTGAGGCGCTCCGGAATCCACCGGCGGCGCTCAAAGCCGGCGTGCTGCGCTCGCTGAAAGGCGTCCATCTGACGTTCACCGGCATCCTCAGCCGCAAGCGGATCGACGCCGTCCGCGCCGCGAAGCGCGCCGGCGCGATCGTCCACAGCGGACCGTCGACGAAGACCTCGGTCGTCGTGCGCGGCCGGCCGAATCCGCTGCAGGCGGCGGGCAAGGACGGCGGCATCAAGCTGATGGAGATCAAGCGGTTGCGCGCCAAGGGTCAGCGGATCACGCTGCTCAACGAGCAGCAGTTCTGGCGCCTCGCGCGAAAGACCTGATCGACGGATTCCCGGCAGATATGCAGGCATACGGCTTGCCTGTGTGACACCTCGCTACCCCTTTCACGAGGAACTCACATGCATGCACCCGTCGCCGCCTATGTCGTCGCCATCACCATGTTGCTGGCGTGCGGACTCTGCGCGCTCGCGCTCATTCGGATGATCGACCATTTCGATCCGCCGGAAGTCCGCCAGCTGCCGGAACATCGTCAGGAGACGGCGACGGCGGCGTGAGCCCTGGGCTCGACGCGAGGCAGTGCGTCCCGATATTCTAGGCGCAGACGCCGCGCTTTTTCAGCGGCTGCGGGGGCACGCACGCGATGACCGACGCACCAGTCAAAGAGACGCTTGGATTTCAGGCGGAAGTCACGCAGCTTCTGCACCTGATGATCCACTCCTTGTATGGGAACAAGGAGATCTTCCTGCGCGAGCTCGTATCGAACGCGTCGGACGCCTGCGACCGGCTGCGATTCGACAGCATCGCGGACGCCGCGCTCCTCGAGGGCGATGCGGAGCTGAAGATTCACGTCGGCTACGACAAAAGCGCGCGCACGATTACGGTCTCCGATAACGGCATCGGCATGTCGCGTCAGGAGGTCGTCGATCAGATCGGCACCATCGCCAAGTCGGGCACGCGTGAGTTCTTTCAGACGCTCACGCCGGACAAGGCCAGCGACGCGCATCTCATCGGCCAGTTCGGCGTCGGCTTCTATTCGTCCTTCATCGTCGCGGCTCGCGTGACGCTCGTGACCCGCCGCGCCGGCGCGCCGGCAGACGAAGGCGTGCAGTGGGAGAGCTCCGGCGAAGGTAGTTACACGGTGGAACCGGTTCGCAAGGATACGCGCGGCACGGACGTCATCCTGCATTTGCGGCCCGACGAAGACGACCTGCTGTCCGGGCCGGCGCTGCGCGCCATCCTCCGCAAGTATTCCGATCACATCACGGTACCGATCCTGATGCGCAAGGAGCGCTGGGATGCGGACGCGCGCCAGCAAGTCCTGGACGAGGGCGAAGAGCAGGTCAACCAGGCGTCGGCGCTCTGGGCTCGTCCCAAAGCGGAGATCAGCCAGCAGCAGTACGACGAGTTCTACAAGCACGTCGCACACGACATCGAGCCGCCGCTCGCCTTCAGCCACGCGAAGGTCGAAGGCCGGCAGGAGTACACCCAGCTGCTCTATATCCCGGCGCGTGCGCCGTACGATCTCTGGGATCGCGAGCACCGCCGCGGCATCAAGCTGTACGTCAAGCGCGTCTTCATCATGGACGATGCCAAGCAGCTGATGCCGGAGTACCTGCGCTTCGTGCGCGGCATCATCGACTCGAACGACCTGCCGCTGAATGTCTCTCGCGAAATCCTGCAGCAGTCGAAGATCGTCGAAACGATTCGCGCCGCGTCGGTCAAGCGTGTGCTCGGTTTGCTTGAGGATCTCGCCAAACAGCAGCCAGACAAGTACGCCACGTTCTGGAAGGAGTTCGGCCGCGCGTTCAAGGAAGGCGTCGTCGAGGATGCCGCCAACAAGGATCGCATCGCCGCTCTGCTGCGGTTCGCCTCGACCCATCGCGACGAGGAGGAGCAGACCGTATCGCTGGCCGATTATGTCGGCCGGATGAAGAGCGGGCAGGACGCGATCTACTACGTCGTCGCGGACGGCTTCTCCGCCGCTAGACACAGCCCGCATCTCGAGATCTTCCGCAAGACCGGCGTCGAAGTGCTGCTCATGTACGACCGGGTCGACGAGTGGGTGCTCTCGGCGCTGACGGAATTCGAGGGCAAGCCGCTGCGATCGGTGGCCAAGGGCGACCTCGATCTCGGCGTCCTCGCCGGCGAGGCGGCGAAGCCGGCGGAGGCGCTGGCGGACGCGTTCAAGCCGCTGATCGAGCGGATTCAGGACGCGCTGAAGGAGCGCGCCAGCGCCGTGCGGCTGACCCAGCGCCTTACCGATTCACCCGCCTGCCTGGTCAGTGACGAGCACGGGATGAGCACGAATCTGGAACGGCTGCTGAAAGCGTCGGGGCAGAAGATCCCGTCGATGAAACCGGTGCTCGAGATCAACCCGAACCATCCGATCGTCGAGCGGCTCAAGGAGGAGACCGACGACAGCCGCTTCGCAGACTGGAGTCACACGCTGTTCGATCAGGCGACGCTCGCCGAAGGCGGACAGCTCGACGATCCGGCGACGTTCGTCAAGCGCCTCAACTCGTTGATGCTGACGCTCGCGGGCGGTGCCCCGTCGAGAATCTGGACACCGGGCTCCTGAGCAGGCTGACTCCGTCTATAGCCCGACAATTATCCGTGCTTGAAGAATTGCACGGCTCGTTCGTGTTTCTCTGCCGCCGCCCTGCTCTTGAACGTGCCGAGATTGCGCCTCGTGCCTTTCTTCGGATCCACCTTGCGCGAGTAGAGGCGGTACTCGCCAGACTTCAGCTTCCGAATCATGCGGTCCTCCTTGAGAAATGGAGATAGCGCATGCAAGCCGTGATCTCGCCACTCGGCTGTGCTGGACGATCTCGCGCGGTACGAGCCCCTCAGCGGTGTGCCGGGAACGCCCGGCTCGACCTAGAAAGGGCCACGAGGGACCTCAGAATCAAACGCCTCGAGCCAGGATCGGGATGCGCTCAGCACGAGAACTACCGGACGCGCTCGAACAGCTCGTAGTGCAGCGTTGGCACGATGGTGCCGAGCGGATTCACCGGGTTTGCGTAGTCCTGCGGCCTCGACCAACGGCCAAGCGTCAGTCCTACCGTCACGGTCCCCACCGGGTGCGCACCCAGGAAGCTTTCGTTGACGTCGAACTGCACGGTGGCGACGATGCCCGCCAGCAGGATCCGCGACACACGGACGGCCGCACCGGCGGTGTTCGAAACCCCCGGCGCGTGGCGGTTGAGGAACATCGCGTTGACGTCCAGCCACCACATGGGATTGAGCTGCCGCTGCACGCTGCCACCCACCTGGTCCACCACATGGACCACGTGCTCGGTGACGCCAATGGGCTGCACGCCGCCGGACGGGGCGCCCACGACTTCGGCCGAGTTGACGACGCTCGACTCGCTGAGTCCTTTGGCCGCAAAGAATCCGACTCGAATCGAGGGGAGCAGGGCATCCACGCTGAAGGCGGCGTGCGTCAGCGCACCCGTGTTCTGTTCCGACCGGAGGTTCACCTGCTTGAAGGCGCCTGTCGCGCCGAACTGCAGGAGCCCGCGGCGATAGACGAGACCCGCGTCCAGCTGACCCTCCTGGCGTCCCGGATAGAACCGATAGTCGCCCTCTGCCTGCACGGCGAACGTCCGCTGCGGCCCGAAGGATCCAAGGAAGCGGCCGCCGGTTGTGACGGTGTAGTTGCCGGTCCGGCCCGTGCCCCACGTCGGACCAACCGAACCGTCGACCGCCGCGAAGACCGGCGGCTCGCATACGAAGGGCGGCGGCGCCGTGCCGGTCACGTTCACCGTCTTCAACGGCGTCGCCGGATCGTTGCTGGCAAAGGTCAGCGCCGCCGACTTGGCGCCGGGCGAGGCCGGTTGGAACCGGATCTGCACCGCCACGCTGTCGCCAGGCGCCACCACGACGGGGAAGTTCAGCACCTGCGGCAGCTCGAACTCGGTCGACGTCGAGGCGACGCCCGTTACGAGCAGCGGACATGTGCCGCCGTTGTTGATCGTGACCGGCAGGTCCCGGAAGCGGTTCGCCGCAACGCACATCTCGCCGAAACTGCCGCTGTCGGCCGCCAGCGTGACGATGCGCGACTGGCCGACGTTGGCTTGCGCGGTCACTGTCACCGAGGGGTTGACCGGGTCATCGCTCGGCACAGTCAGCGTCGCCGAGACGGCGCCGGGACCGGTCGGCGTGAACCGGACTTTCAGGGGAAAACATGCACCCGGCGCCAACGAGAGCGGGAACCCGCCGGTCGGCGTCAGCACCGAAAAGCTGGGCGACGAGGATGTGATCGGAAAGACGGTCAGCGGACCGCCGCCGCCGTTGCAGACGTCGAGCGTTGCCGTCACCGGCGCCAGGCCACAGGTATCCGGGAACACCAGCGGTCCGGTGATCTGGATCTTCGGCGCCGTCGGAGACCCGGGCATCACGTCGCTGGTGAGCATCACATCGTCGATGACGATGCGGCCCTTGCTGTCGCCAAAGGACGGACCGGCATTGAGGCGCACGGCGACGATGTTGGTGAGGTTGAGCGCGCTGCCATTGTTGAGAAAATCCGTGTTGCGTATGCGGATGGTCTCCATCTCGTTGTGCCAGCCGCCGTTGCGCTGATAAGGCTCTTCGAGGCCGCCGCCATACGCGCCGATGTTGATGGTGCTGGTCACGCCGGCGCCATCGCGCAGCGTCAACGAAAATGTGAGATCGCCCAGCACCGCCGTGGTGTTCGGATGCTGCGTGCCTTGCGCGCCGCGCAGCGAGAGATACAGGAACCGCGTGAAGTCGTTGGCGCCGCCGACGATCTGCCATTCATAGAAGCGGTCCGTGTCGGTCCAGTCGAACACCACTCCGCGCGTCACATCCGTGTCGCCGCCCTGCGTGGCACCGTTGAACGGATCGCCCGCACTGAAGGAGAAGTCGCTGTTGTTGTCGTTGAGAAGGCCTTCGGTGAGGTGCTCGACATTGAATGTGACGGCGCCACCCGAGCTGCTGACGTTCGGCGAGGTTTGCGTCTGGTAGTCGTCGATGACGAAGTTGCCGACCGACGCGCCGTTGCGATATTCGTTGGTGACGACGATGCAGGGGTTGGCGGTCGACACGCCGATCGGATGAAAGTCCTCGTACTGGCGGGTCAGGAAGTCCAGCGCCGGAATGTTGCCTTCCACGTAGTGTTCGACAAGTGGCAAAAGATAGCCCAGCTGAATGAGGTGGGTATTGGCGCGCCCAATCGGACAGGGCCCGCTGAAGACTTCGCCGGCGGCCGGTTCGTCGTGAAAATCCCCGTGGCCGCTGCCCTGAACGATCGTCGACTGCTTGTAGCCGGTGGCGCGATCCAGGAGATGGAACGTCTGGCACAGATCGCAGGCTGCCCCGCCATTCACGTCGGCGTCGCCCGAGGCGGTCCACAGATGGTAGTTGGCATCATGCGGATTGGCGACGTTCGTGCCGTTGAAGTCCGTCGGCAACATGCTGCTGATCAGCCGTACATCCGGACGGCTGTAGTGAGTCGGCGTGACGGTTCCATGAAAGAGACTGTTATAGGCAATCGCCACGCCTTCGGCGCCGCGACTGTGGCCGATCCACACGATGCGATGTGAATCGAGATGACCGGCCAGCGCGCCGCTCGCAATCGCTCCCGCCTCCGCCTGGTCCAGGAATGCATCGGTGTGACCCAGCGTCGTGGTCGCCGCGAACTCCGGGCCCGGCTCCGTATTGTTGTCGTGGCTCATGACCACGTAGCCATGCGAGGCCAGGTGATTGCCGATGTGGTCGTACCAGCGGAAGTCGTGGCCATTGCCGCGGCTGATGATGACGATGGGCAGCCGGCCCATGGCGGCGATGTTGGTCGGGAAGTAGAGGTCCTCGCCGAGCTTGTTGCCGGGAATGCCGAAGCTTGCGGCGACACCCGCGTCGAGATTGTAAATCTGTTCGGTGACGGCATGGGGGCCCAACGCCGTCGTGTCGCCGACCATGTAGAGCCCGGCTTCGCCGCCCAGGCCGTCGATGAAGTCGCCATCGCTCAGCGTGCCGTTCTGGTCGCAGTCGAGTACCACGTCGTAGGGCACGCCGATACCGTCCCCCGCGTCGGCGTTCAGTGTCGACGCCGCCGCCACGTCGAAGGTGTTCGCTTGGATCGTGCCCGCGACAAATGTCGCGGTGAGCGCGCCCCCCGGCGTCACGTCGACCAGCGCCGGGTCGGTGTTCCAGTCGGACGGGCTCTTGTGCTTGACGACGAAGATATTGCAGGTCTTGCCAACGATGGCCGGAAAGCGCGTCGGATCGATCGCCACTTTCAGCGGAGCGTTCACGTTGAACGCCTTGACATACTCGAAGAACGGGTACTGCGTGAGAGAGTTGCCCGCGAGTTCGGTCCTGGTGATCGCAGCGGTTGCCGCGAGCGGCACCAGCAGGAACACCGCGGCGAGCTTGAGGCTCAAACTTGGTGTATGCGTCACCACGGTTCGTCCTCCGACGTTGGTTAGTCAGGCTTTCTGGTGGCTTTGGCCGTCGGCAATCGCCAGGATTCTGCCAGCGCTTTTTCCTGCGGCGAGTACTGCAGGACGAGGTCGGCGCCTGTCGTCCGCAGCAGCGACGCCAGATCCTGTGCCGTGACCCGCGGGCGCGCGACGGCGGCGATCTTCTCCCGCCCGAATGCGCGCACGCCAGCTTTCTCGGCGAGGGCGCGTTCAGATTCGATGAGGGCCGGCGTCAGGCGCTCCGGCAGTTGCGGAGTGCCGAACCAGATGGGAACGGTGCCGACATCGACGTCGCCCGGCACGATGCCGATGACGCGGCCCGACTTGTCGCCCTGGTTCAGCCGCTGTACCGGAACATTCCCGGCGAACAGCACCGGCTCCAACGTGTTGCGCGGGATCACGTACGCCGGATCCACCGCGAGCACAACGAGAGAGCCCGTTGCGACCATGCGGCCTCCCTTGGTCCACGTGTACTGGTATGGCGTGGCCAGAGAGAAACGCCGCACTGCGAGGATGCCCTTGACCGCTGCCGGGGTGGCCGCATCCGTAGGCGTCGTTCCCACCGATCTTCATGAGTGTTCGCGAGCTATCGTCAGCGCGAGGGAACGCGCGGCTTCAGCTCTTCGAGCCAGTTCAGGATCACGGAGATGTTCCGTCCGTCCGAGCTCGCGATGGCCGGTTTGGTCATCAAGAAACGTCGGTCGATCGGTGAAATGTCATAGGGTCTGGGCGCCGGTCCCCCGGGCGGTGTTTCACAATCGAACAGTTTTGTCACTCCCCCAACGGTGAGGCTCGGTGACAGCTTCACCGAAGCCGCCATCATGGCGCCGTTGAGATCGATGTAAAACAACTCATCGGTGCCCTTTAGCCCCCACAGTGGAAAGCGACCGCCGTCGATAGAAACCTTTTCGCGTTGCCCGCTGACGTTGGGAAAGGGCCGGAGGAAGATTTCAGCCCGATCGCCGGATTCGTTGGATTCGTACGCGATCCAGTTCCCGTCGGGCGACACCTCGCCGATCCGCTCAGTGAATTCGCTGTGCAGCAGCGGCTCGAGCCGATCGGGCCGTGCCAGCGTGAGCATGCTGATGTCTTTGAAGTCTTCAAGGAGGAGCAACCGAGTTCCATCGGGCGTGAAGGACAAAGTCATCTGGGAGCCCGGACCGGCGAATTCCACGTGTTCTTTGGTGGCCCCGTCGGCGGCTTGCGAGTACACGTCGAAGTTCCCCGTCCGGTCCGACGCAAAGAACACCCGGCGGCCGTCTCGACTCCACACGGGCAACATGTCCTCGGTCGGACCGCCGGTTAACTTCGTCAGGCTCGATCGTTGGAGGTTCAAGATCCAGATGTCCCGGTTGGCGCCGGCAACGTCGAGGGCGACGCGGGTTCCATCCGGCGAGATGCGTGGGACCGAGTACAGGCCCGGCGCGACCGCGATGGGATCTTCCTTTCCCTGACGGTCTACCCACGACAGCGTTCGAAGGAGCTGGCCCGGCACAGTGGGTGCGGTAAAGAGAAGTGTGCCCGTTTCGGAGACGGCAAATTGAGCGGCGCCGTTGTCGGGTGTGTTCGCGATCTCGATGTCGGGAAACGACATGGGTTCGCCGCGGGTCTGTTGTGTATCAGGATCGAACGGGATCGCTTTAAGCTTGCCGCCGGAGGCGTACACCAGATGTCCCGTGGATGTGTAGCGTGCAGCACTCCCTCCCTTCATCACGACTTTGGTTTCGCCGGTCTTTAAATTCAGCACCGCAATCTGCGCCCCTTCGATCGACTCTTCTGAAACGATCGTGAACAGCACAGACCGTCCGTCGGGCATGAATTGAGGCCACGCGTAGCGGCGTTCCTTCCGGCCGGCATCCGGTTTCACCAGCAGCCGTGGCGCACCACCGCTCTCCAATACCTGGTAGAGGCCCGCAGTGGTCGCGTACACAATCGTGCCATCCGGTCGCCAGGTAGCGCCCGCCGAGCGCTCGGATGTCATCACGATTGGCACCGGTGTGCCGCCAAGCACGGAGACTTTCGCCAATCCGATGCCATCAGCGAAAAACCCTAACCATTGACCGTTCGGTGAAAAAAACGGATTGAAGGCCACGACCTCAATCGCGATGCCCTCCTCTTGACTCATCGGGCGAATCCAGAGCTTACCGCCGGATGCATAGGCCGCGCGGGACCCATCCTCCGAAATCGCCAAGTCACGAGTTCCGTACAGCTGGCGCCGGGGGGCGTGCACCCCGGGGATTGACAGACGAACCACCGCGGCCGGCCGCTGAACGACCGGACGATGGCCGCCGAACCACCATCCGGCGACTCCGGCGACACCGGCCAGCGCGATCACGCCGGCGGCTCGCCCCAGTTGTCCGCTCGCAGGCACTGCGTCTGCCGGACGTGAAATAGGTTCAGCGGTCAGGGCTGTCAATCCATCTTCGATCTCGATACGCACGTCTCCCATATGTTGGAGCCGGCGCTGTTGATTCTTTTCCAAGCAGCGGCGAAGCAGATGCCGCACGGTTGCCGGCGTGGCCGAACGGAGCGCGGACCAGTCCGGTTGGGCGCCGAGCACACTCGCGACCGTTTCAGCCGTCGTCTGTCGGCGAAACGGCGACACGCCGGTCAGCATTTCGTATAGGACCACGCCAAACGACCAAATGTCTGCCTGCCGGCCCGCGACTTCTCCACGCGTCTGTTCGGGGCTCATATACGCAGACGTGCCCAGAATGACGCCAGCCCTGGTGGGAACAATCGTCAATGTCGCGCCATCGTCGGAGGCAGGCGCCAGAGCTTTGGCGAGCCCGAAATCGAGCACCTTCACCGTGCCGTCTCGCCGCAGCCTGATGTTCGCGGGTTTCAAGTCCCTGTGGATGATCCCTTGCTCGTGCGCGGCTTCAAGCGCCTCGGCGATCTGCCTCGCGATCGCCAGTGCCTCGTCGATCGGGATGGCCCCTCGCGCGATGCGCTGCGACAGATCCTCTCCTTCGACGAGTTCCATGACGAGGGCATGAAGTCCGCCGGTCTCCTCGAAACCGTGGATATGCGCGATATTGGGGTGGTTGAGGGCCGCGAGCGTCTGCGCCTCGCGCGTGAACCGCGCGAGACGATCGGGATCATTCGCGAAGGCGTCAGGCAGGACTTTCAGCGCGACGTCGCGATGCAGCTTACTATCGTGCGCGCGGTAGACCTCACCCATACCGCCGATGTCGATCAATCGCTCGATGCGATAGGGACCGACCGACGAGCCCGGCGCAAGGCGCGGCGCGGGAGATGGGACGAGCGCAGCGGCCAGCGCGGCAACCGGTGAATCGATCAGTCCTCCAGAACGCTGCGCCAACAAGGACTCGACTTCACGCTGCAGCGCGGGGTCATCGGCACACACGCGCGCGACCCAAGCGTCGCGCTCTTCCAGCGGCTGCTCGCGCGCCTCGTGAAACAGCCGCTCGACCTCGCGCAGGTGCTCAGGCGTCACGTTCGGCCTCGCGCGACAATTCGCTGAAGCCACGCACGGGCGAACTCCCAGTCGCTCGGGACGGTCTTCGACCAAACGTGGAGCGCAGGCTGGTCGACGGTCAGCCCGCCGACGAATCTCAGCTCACCGACGCGGCTCTTGCTCTCGTCGAGTGCGGCGAGCGCCCGGCGCTCCAGCGCCGTCTCGTCTCCTTCGCGCCAGGCTCTGAGAGGAACGGTCACTCCGTGGGTCGTGCCCACAATCGCTGCATTCTACCCGTGTTTCGTACGCTGTCCGTTCCCGTAGTCATTTCCGCTGCAGCGACACGAAGATAGTCGCCGCCTATGGCTGGCGGGGTTGCGATCGGCCAGGGCGGTTAGAATCAACGATGGTCGGATAGCGGCTCCGTCACAGTGGTGTGGCCATGAGCCTCGCGACGGTCCAGCGCGTCAACTCGCCGAGCAGCTCGGGAGACGTGAGAAACGCGGGCAGCGCCCCCCATCCGCTCGAGAGGCCCAGGGATCAGGCGGCAGCGAATGGCTCACGCCTGGCACGATGCGCACGATGCGCACGATCCGCACGGTGACGTCGGCGTTGCCGCCCGAACGCATGGCGGACGCGATCCTCGCCGCCGAGCGCACCGGGACCGTCGCATCCGTGCCGCCTTGAACGTCGATTAGCGGCGCGGGGCTTGGGCCCGTCCTTCGTCGGCACGCGCGCCGCGGAGAAAGTTCTCGATCGCGTAGTTGCCCTCGTGGCACTCGACGCTGAACAGCGCGATGTCGACCGCCCTGAACGGCCATTCGGCGGTCCACGGATTCGCCCACGTGTCCGGATCCTCGACGGTCACGCGATACCAGAGCGTCTTCGCATCGAGGCGCGTGAAGCGCTCGACGACGTGGAGGCGTTCGCCGGAGTCGAGGTTATGCGTGTCGCGGCGGAAGTTCGTCGTGTCCACGACGAGCGTCTGCCCGTCATAGTGTCCGATCGAATCCCCGAGCCAACTCCGAACGGCCAGCGGCAGGTGTGTGCCGTTCAGCCGGATGATGCGGGCGTCGTGCACCCACTCGGCGAAGATCAGGACGTGCGTGTCGGTCTGTACGATTCGGTAGAACGACGGGATCGCCACGGACGGCACCATCGGCGGCGACGCCAGGGAACCCCCGCTGGCGCCGAAATTGCCCAGGAGGCACCGCTCGGCGAGGCCGAAGGTTTCCGGATCGTCGAACGATCGTTTGGGCCTGTCGGCTTTTCGCGCCTGCGCGACCGGCACGAGCGGCGGCAGCATCCCGTTCGCCGGATCGACGATGAGCGACGTGCGCAGGCCGTCGAGAGGCATGTTCTCGACTTCGACGAAAGTGTCATCGAGATCGATCTGCATCTCGCGATCAACCGACGTCGGAAGCCGGCTGCGAATGCGATCCGGGGATGCGCGCGCGTACTCGGCGGCCTCTTCGGGCGTAAACGCGGACCGGTCACTGAACTGCTGCGGCCGCTCGAGCGGCGTCAGAGTGGAGCCGTTCCATGTACCCTGCAAGTCGGGAAGGGACGCCGAACGCTGCGCGAAGACCGCGCGGCCTGCCGCAAGCAACACGGCAATCGAGAACGCCAACACCACACGTGCGCGCATGAGCGATGACCCTCCGAGCTTTGGTCCGGGGGCTCCTCCTGCCGGGTCCTATGAGGTTGATCGGAAAACAGAGGGTCGGTCGCGATCCGCCGCCACCGTTTCGAGCCCCTGAACGCTGCGGCTTCGATCCCGCCGGCGGCAACGCCACCAGTCTGTGAGGCAAGGCCGCCGCGACGATCATCGCGACGGCCCTGGCCTTTCTTACTGACGGTTGTACCTGATACCCGCTTCCTGCGCCCTCTCGATGGCGATCACCATCGCCGGAACGATGATGACGCCCGGAAGGACGTTCGCGCGCAGCTCTTTCCCGAGGTCCGCCGCTTTGCCTTTGCCCCTGGCCTCGAGCTCGAGGCACCAGATGTCCAGCGCGTTCGCGCAGAGGATGAACTTCGTGCCCATCTTCTGGAGGCTCTCGATGCCGAGGGCCGGCATGGCCCCGGCTAGCGCCGGAATCATCGGCGAGTCGACGGCCTGCATCAGCAGATGCAGATCCTTCGGCGTCGGCTGGTTGAAGACGTTGCGGGTGTACACGTTGCCGGACGCGTCCTTGAGGCCGGTGTACGCCCCGAGCTCGTACTTCGCCCAGATGCTGTCGTTGAATGCCAGCGGGATGCTGGACTGGCTCCCCACGGCGTAGAACGTGCCGACGGCGCCGACCTGACCAGCTCCCGTCTTGTATGCCTGTGAGTAGGTGTTGATGTAGTTGAGGATGTGGAGCAGCGGAAACCCGTTCTTGTGCTGCGGGAAGTCGAACAGGCAGCGGTGCGTGCCCTTGACTTCCTTGATCCAGTCGTCGGCACCCGACTCCTGCGCCGCCGCCACGTGTGTGCCGGCGACCGACAGACCCGCCGCGGCGGCTGCGCCGATTATCCGGCCCATGAAGTTGCGCCGATGTAAGAGTGAAGTCGCGTTCATGAGAATCTCTCCTTAAACTTCGAACCTTGAAGTCCCAACGTGTTTACTGTCCGCTGAACGCGTTACACGACACGTTGGTGTTCCAGTTCACGAATGTGCCCGTGGGGCTGTCCTTCCACGCCCACACGTGCAGCGTATAAAAGTCCGGAAGCCCGAAACGGTTCGGTGCCTCGAACAGGTGAAACAGTTGTCCCATCAGCTCCGGCGCCGACGAGTGCGTCGCATTCCACTGAGCCGCGAGTACCACGTAATCCGCGCCGATGAGTTGCAGGCTGCCGTCTGCCTGCGGCTCGTAAATGACGATCTCCGGCTTCGAGGCATCGATGACGCCGTCACCAACCAACGGGCCGTTGATGAAGTGCATGCCCATCGCGCCGGCGTCCGGTCCACTGACGCAGCCAAACTGCAGGTGGTAGCCTTCGGCCTCGGCCGCGTTGACGTCCTTGAAGCGCTCGGTCGCTTCGCGAACGGTTCTGACGAGAGCTCCGCCCTTGCTCCTCAGGTCCTGCAGCAGTTCCTGGCCGGGACCTGCGTGCGAGTGCTGATCTTGCGCCAGCGCGCGCGACGGCGCGGCGGCCAGCAGAGCCGCGATTGCGAACGTCGAGTACCAATTCTTCACGAGTCGTTCCATGTTCATAACAACCTCCAAAGACACACCACACACACGCGCAAGACAAACGCTGCGCACAATCGATGCGGAGATTCCGCAGACGAAAGCACAACGAGAGTAGCGGGGATGCCGATGGAAGTCCCGGGAGCGAACCGGGATTTCATCAGGATTTCAGCGGCAGAGAGGCCGGTCGACGCGACTGACCGCCCCGCGGCGGCTGCGCTCGGACAGTGTGCCGCCGAAGCCGAGGTCCCGACTGAACTGCTCCTGTGGAGCCGTGTCGGGCACGTGGCGTCACCTCAGGTGAGTTTCTCGAGCAGCTTCTTGAACCGCGGATCGTCGCGGAGGAAGTCGTAATCGGGATCGTGCTCGATCCAGTCGCGCTTGGCCCAGCCGCGGGTGAAGACGCGGTCCAGCAGCTCCAGGCACTCTTCCTTCTGCCCCAGCTTGGAGTGCAGGCACGCGGCGTTGACCAGCGCGCCGGGATCGTCGGGGTAAAGCTCGATGCCGCGCCGGGACCAGGCGAGGGCGCGCTCGATCTGGCCGTCGTAGAACAACGCGCCGGCTCCGAGGGAGAGCGCGCGGGCGTCCACCGGATTCAGCGCGAGCGTCTGCTCGGCGCGTCGAATGCCTTCGCGGGTGACGCGTGGCCATTCGTCGTCGCGTTTGAGCATACGCAGGCATTGCGCGTACAACAGCGGGCTCTGGAAATCCTCGTGGTGAACCTCGCTGGCCCTCCGGAACAGATCCGCCGAATGCGCAATATCGCCGGACGCGAAGGCGGTCCGCGCGTAGTAGTAGTACGCGTCGAAGAGATTGGCGTTTAGCCGGATTGCTTCCTCGAACGCCCCCGCTGCCTCCTCGTACTTCCCCGACTGCGACAAGACCTGACCGCGTGCCACGTGGGCCTCGGCCAGGTCGGCCGAGAGCTCCAGGGCGCGCCGGCTTGCGCGCTCGGCTTTGGCGAGGTCGTCCGCGTGTGCGCCGAACCATTCGTGCAGCGTGGCGTGCACGACAGCGAGGCCGGCAAACGCCGGACCGTAGCCGGCGTCGAGTGCAATCGCCCGCTCGAACATCTCGCTGCTCTTCTCGAGGTCGGGCCGCGTCAGCCGCGGGAGATACTGCCGGCCACGCAAGTAGCATTCGTACGCTTCCGGACCGGTCGGCCGCCGCCGCAGCGCCTCCCGTTCGCGGCCGTTCAGGAAGCCGCCGCGCAGCGACGTGACGACGCTCTCCGCGATCTCGTCTTCGATCGCAAAGATGTCATTCAAGGTCCGGTCGAAGCGCTGGGACCAGCGGTGATAACCGGTCGCGGTTTCGACGAGCTGGACGGTGACGCGGAGGCGGTTGTCCGCCTTTCGGACGCTGCCTTCGAGCAGAGTCCCGACGCCGAGCTGCCGGCCGATCTGGCGGACGTCCGCACCGGCGCCGCGATACCGAAACGAGGCCGTGCGTGCGACGACGCGCAGGCCGTCGATATGCGTGAGCGCGTTGATGATTTCCTCGGCGAGGCCGTCGCAGAGGTAGTCCTGGTCGCGATCGGGGCTCATGTCCGCGAACGGGAGGACCGCGATCGCTGAATGACCCGGTGGCAGCGCCGGCGGCTCTGGCGTCACGGGCGACGATTCCGTGAGGCGGGCGATGAACTGGTAGCCGCGCCGGTGACGCGTTTCGATAAAGCGCGGCTGCTTCGAATCGTCCGCCAGCGACCTGCGCAGCTCCTGTATGCACGACGTCAACGCATCGTCGCTGACGGCGGTGCCGCTCCAGACCGTTGCGAAGAGATCGTCCTTCGAGACCGGCGCACCCGCGCGGGCGACCAGCAGCTTCAGGACGTCGGCCGCCTTCGGCGTCAGCCGCACTTCGCGATCGCCGGACCAGAGCCGTCCGCTTTGGAGCTCGAATCGAAAACCTTCGAAACTGACGCCCTGTTCCATCAGAAATGCCCCTGTTCTCTCCGCCCCAGCGAATTCCGAGAAATCCCGGACAGTTTCCGGGACTCCGCAAAGCGGCGCGTCTAGCTTTGTGACATAACGACCGCGCGGAGGCAACCATCTATGAGAGCGCCGAGACGACGAACTGCGATTCCACGAGTCCCGTGGCGCGAGGAGCAGAAGGCGTCGCTGCGCGAGCTCGAGGCGAGCGGATAGCGACTCCTGGGCGAAGAGCTGGGAGAGGCCGAGGAGGGAGGGCAGCAAGTACCGGCCAGCGCGCGCCCGGAGCGGTCGTCGCCAGATGCTGCCGAAACAGCTTCGGCGCGTCCAGCCACGCGTATTTGTAGGCGGCGCTCATGGCTTTGTGCCTCCGAGATCGCGGAGGGCATTTGCTAACAATTGATCACATCGGCGATGTTGATTCTGGACCTGCGTTCGCCATCACGCTGTTGCTCCCACAGGCCCAAAGCGAGGGGCCGAAGAAAGCGGCGCGCGCCACGGCAAGCGCCGACGTCCACCGAACTCGCGGCCGTTTCGACGAAGCGATCGCGTGATGCGGCTCGAGGGGGAAGTCGCATTCTGGCTCGGCGATACCAGCCGCGCGATCCGCCTGCTGTCAACGGAAGACCTCAAGTTCACCCGTCATGAGCTGCTGCTCGGGCAAGCGTACGAGCGCGAGCAGAATGTGGTCGAGGCACGGGCCGCCTACAAGCGCGTCGTTGAATCGACGGACCTCTCGATCGAACTCGTCTGGGCCCGTCCGATCGCGCAGGCGAGGCTCGCCGCCAT
>Ga0310810_10003046_pt1 | contig 18201 bp, 18 predicted proteins | sample NCmetagenome_FD_207641 | JGI IMG/M metagenome (GOLD analysis project Ga0310810, IMG submission 207641) | Soil microbial communities from experimental microcosm in Duke University, North Carolina, United States - NC | ecosystem: Engineered > Artificial ecosystem > Soil microcosm > Unclassified ...
CTTTTGTCATTAGAATATTTCGTGAAAGTTGGATATTAAGTTAATGATCTATACGCTATTTGGTAATAAGATCTAGTTCAGTCAACTAAACAATGTATTCTGAGACTAAGATTAAGGATCAAAATTTTACAAATTCGACTTAGTTCAATCAATCATAAATCTCTTACGTCCGAACATATTCAGCAGATCTGGCTTCAACAGAAGATATTGTTACTTAACTAGTATGAATCTACTCGATTTGTAATTAATCTTTGGATCTCATTTTTTGATCGGACAGATTGCCCTCAGATAACTAATTTTCCAACTCCGTTGGCAACAATTTTTTTAAAAAACTGTGACCCCTTGGACAAGTAGTAATAAGTTTCGTATCACATCAGGATTCATAGGCAATCTGATGTTCATAATATTGGTTCATAATATTGACGTTCTGTAGAATAGTCGAACTGAAAATTAATGTTTTGTCCAATTCAATTTTTAATAATCATAATGACTCACAATATTCAAAAAATCGCTAAGCAAAAAATTCTTAGTACTATTGAGCTTATTTACTAAGGTCTCGCCTCATAGATTATATTAAATGGTGTCTGGGTAGCACGTCTGAATTTAGTAAATCCCCCGGCTAGTAGTATTGCCTTTATTTTCTTTTCACCTGCCTGTGCACCTAATGCTGGGCCATTGCCTGCTAAAGAATTTGGCACACATACCAAAGTAGATGCTGCATAAAATGCTCTACCTACTAAGTTAAGATTCTCCTCTAGTTCGTCGTTAGCCATTGGTTCTATCATCATACATGTTCCGTCTTGTTTAAGAGAACGCTTTGCATATTTCATTGCTCCTACAGGATCGTCCATATCATGTAAGCAATCAAAAAAAGTAATTAGATCATAATCAGTGCCAATTGATTCATCATTTGCTGAGATGGGACTAAATACTATATTTCCTAATGCTCGTCCTGCTTTTTCTTCCTCCGCTCTTACTTGGTTTTTGGCCTGTTCGATGGAAGGGATGTGATTATCAAATCCATAAAACTTAGAATTTGGATATGGCTTGGCCATAATAATTGTTGATATACCATATCCACATCCAATGTCAGCAACTTTAGCTCCCCGTTTTAATTTTTCTTCAACTCCCTCAAGTGAAGGAATCCATAAATTTACAAGATTTCCAACATAATTGGGTTTATAGAATAACGCGGTACCTTCAAAGAGATCATGATGATGTTCCTCCCATTTCATTCCCTTGCCGGTTTTAAACATGTCAACAAACTTATCTTCATCTTTAAAATAAGACCTTATTGCTTGATACGCCCCAAGCATATACACAGAACTATTCTCATCAGCTAACGCCAATGCTTGTTCTGGTGGAAGAAAATATTCTGCATTTGACGCATTATATATTATATATCCACTAGCAACCTGATTTGCTAGCCATTCTTTAATAAGCCGCTCGTTCGTATTTGTCTTTCTTGCTAACTCTTCTGATGTAATTGGTTCCCTCGAGAGTGCCATGGCTTTGTATAAACCAAGTCTATACCCAATTAGTACAAGTACTCAATTAGTACAAGTACTGCACTTATCGTACTTGCGATGTCTCCGACAGCCCTCAGCATAAAGTCATTTAGTTTTTGTTCATTAATTTTACCTGAATTGATATTTGTTTCCATTTTGTCAATGTACGGTACATAATTTTTAATATTTTAATTTATTTCAAAGGAAGAAGGGCTTTAGCATATTTTAAAATACATTGAGCTGGTCATAAACAGAATTGCTAAAACTCAGATCGAAGTCCAAAGAATTAAAGATAAAAATACCCTGATATGAATTCTAATTTTTTTGTACACGAAGTCAATTATATTGTGGTTAGTACATTGATTTGTGAAAATTGCCTATATCCTTAATTATTAGGTCATGACTATGAGTGCAGTACCCGTAATATGATTAATTAAAATCTGTTGGTAAATGCTTAATACTAATAAAATGATCTTAGAATTGAAATTCAATGGCAAAGATCATTAAGAAGAGTCTTAATAACAAACCCGATGAGACAAGAACTTTTGAGAAGGGCAAAGTAGAGGTCGCGAATTTGAACGATGTTACTATAGGGAGAGCTGAGTTTGAGCCTGGTTGGAGTTGGGAGAAATGTGTAAAACCGTTAGCAAAAACAAATAGCTGTGAAGCACCACACACCCAGTATGTCATCTCTGGAAGAATGAAAGTTGCGATGGACGACGGTACAGAGGAAGAATTTGGGCCAGGTGATGTTGGAATAGTTCCACCGGGCCACAATGCATGGGTGGTTGGAGATGAGAAATGCGTGGCAATTGATTTTACAGGTATGACAGCGTACGCAAAAAATCAGTAAATAATACTCCAGTTGCAAATAACTTCCATCATTTTTTCAATTCTTTAATATACCGAGTCTAGAATCTTTTAAGATCCAAATTTTAAGTTTTAATATGTTCGTAGATCGTTTAGTCTAATCAAATCGTCGGGAATAGCAATGTTGACAATTTGAATTCTTTTATTATTAGCACTTTGAACTTATAAACAAGACAAAATCCTGATCAAGTTAAATTATCAATAATGTATTAACCCACCAAACTTTCTAAGTATTACCATTCATTACTATAATAGATTACAGTCTCTATACTGAGACGAAAACTTATTATCTTAATCAACAAAGAGGATTTTATTGATAATATTAGATTAACTAAGTTTCCTGAAGTTTTTATTCTACTAGACCTGAATCAATTCACTCTTCATACAGCTGGTGGGAATCAAATAGTTATCAAATATCTAAAACTACTGAACTCCCACCAGTCGAGTTAAAAATGCTAGCAATTCCATCCTATATTGCTTCCAAATGTATTATCCTTCTCTATATTTTAGAAAATAGGTTTGGAGAGAAGACGTCCTACAGGTATTACGATAATTGCAGTGCTTGCAATAATTGCTGGAATCCTCCTTCTATTTGGAGGGTTGGCGCTTGTCACATTAGCGCCTTTTATAAGTCAGATTAAATTAAATGATGGTATCAATACTTCAAATACTTCTATTTCACTTAATGTTAACGGAACTGTCGTTACCATTCCAAACAACGCATTATTCGCAGTGGGAGGATTTATAGGAATATTTGGAGCTACGTTGATCGCTCTTGGATTAGCAGACTTTGTTGTAGCATGGGGTTTATGGAAAGGTAAAGGATGGGCATGGATAGTTACTATTATAATTAATATTATTTCTGCAGTTCTAAATATAATATCTATAGTAGCGGGAAGTTTGGGAAGCATTGGCGGTCTGATAATAAATGGAATTATCGTATACTACCTTTATAGGCCAAACGTCAAATCCTATTTTGATAGTATAAAAGCTAGCAGTGTATGATTTCTTACTAGAGTTTACACTATAGTAATAGCACCAGATCAAATGAAAAACTAACTTATAATAAAAATGTAAATTAAGACAGCATTTTACTTAACGGTGCATTTTCACGAATCTCAAAGACAATTTCCAGATCTTGGTTCTAAAAAATAGACCGTCTCGACAAGAACAACTGTTGATAATTAATTATTCATCTTTAAAGTTTATGGCTCTGTGTGTTCCATCACAGAATGGTTTATTCTCTGAAGCACCGCAACGACAAAGGGTATAATGTTCTTTTGACGCACCTTCTCCAAACTCAATATTTTCACCAATGAGATCTATACCTCCAGTAATATAATAAGGTCCGTTTTTTAGTACCGTAAGAATCGGATCTCTTTGTTCCTTTGGATCTCTGTATTCAATACCATCAATAGTGTAGCTTAGAGCACCGGACGGACATTTCCTTACAATGTTAATTATATCTTGCATTTTAGATCCATCGGAATCAATCCAAGGCTTAGATCCTAATTTAAATACGGACGGAAGATTATTGACACATTCTTTTGCATGTGAGCAAATCTTCCTATTGTCATGAATTGTAATTTCCTTACCAACATAGTCACGCCTTTTGTTTTTGATCGTTAGTTTGTTGGTATCATTTTCATTTAAATTCACATTCTGACTAGAAAAACCAATTATGCTATGTGTACCGTCACAAAATGGCTTTCTATTTGATTTTCCGCAACGACATAATGCAATACCTACTGTTGTCGATAGAGGTTCTCCCTTAAAATTTTTGAGATTTTCAACAACTTTAGGTTCCATGTCGTTTATCAAATAATATGGACCATTTGGTAATGGCAGAATCTTCGGCTTAATATCTATATCATTATTTGTTCTCATGGTATCCTATCTATTATTTATTATGAAAAGTTATTCCCTATCTGATAAAAAATTCATCTACATAACACCATTTCCATTTTTCACCAGGTTCAAAAGATCTTATGACTGGATGACCTGTAGATTTGAAATGTTTTGTTCCATGTTTATTTACAGAAGAATCACAGCAGCCTACGTGACCGCAAGTTAAGCAAAGTCGTAAATGGACCCAGTCAGATCCAATTTTCTCACATTCCTCACAACCTTTTGTATTGCCATTGATGCCTTGTTCAACTTTGTTTATATGTTTACATGAATCAACAACCTGATTTTTCAATTCACTTCATACTATTATCTCCAAAACAGTATTTAATACTTTTTAAAAATTCAAAAATCATATAGTTAAAACAACAAACCAGATAAAATAGAAAAATAAGATTTTGCTAATTGGTGAGATCTTCGAACCTATCAGTTTTTCATTCCAGTCTATAATAAACTATAATCTGCAGGTCTCAGTCTCTACATGGATTCTCAGATTCGAAAATGTCCGGATATTGGACTAACTTTAAAAGCAAATCTAACTTTTTAAGAAATGAGCATACCTGTTAAGAGACCGTGTATATTCTATAGTGGCACGTATGAAAAAGTTGAACCTCCAAAAGGCATGGAGGATCATCATAAGTTTGTTCTTTATTTAAAGAATATTACTTAGTCTAGTACTATTCTAAATGACACTATGTTATTATGTTTCCCATGTTTATTACTTTTTTTAGTTTGAAAGTCAGAATACCTGCAGGAGGGGGCAATAATGCGAATGGCAAGCCCAAAGATTAGTGATGCCCATATTTTTTCATCATTGTTATAGAATTTATATTCTTAGGAACCGTACTTCATAGCGCTTACCCTATTATCCTTCCTTTATTTTCAATAATTAAGATTTATAGAAATCCTCATTCAAGAATGTTTTATTCCTCGATTCCATGAGAATCAACAGCTCTTGTTAAGCCCTTAACAGAAAATAGGAAAGATAAAATCTCAGTCTAGCTTAATGAAATGTACTAATGCTCAAATCTAAAACCCGCTTTATCATTGCGTTTTATATCTCAATTGTAAGTCTGATAATTATGGCTTTATTTACTCCAATTCTCCACTCTACACATGCCCAACTTCAAGCAAATGTCACTACAAATTGTGAGAATGAAAACTGCACTACTACAATATGCGTTAATAATGAACCTTGCAAGACAACGAATTCAAATTCCACAAACATTACATCATTTGGCGGAATAATAAACAATGAAACGGTTCCAAAGCCAACTGTTCCTGGAGAAATAGTATGACAGACAAAATATGAATCCAATATTTTATGAATTTATTATCATGCCCTGAGGTTTTGAATTATTTTGGTTTTACTGAAAATAGAAACTTAACTAATATTTTTGTGTAGTTGAGCTACTAAGACCATTTTCCTACGTTAGGCATTTTTACAGATTAAGATTGAAGTTATAATTAGAATGCTTCAGCGAATTTCATTTTATGGCATCAATAGTTGTTGTAACGGATTCGACATATATAAGATCAGCCAAAACCAACCTAAGAATAAGTTTGGAAGGGGATAGTTAATAATATGCATGGTGCGGCTAATCCATGGATTTTATCGAAATCACAGATCTTAAGAGTCTTCCCCCTGGTTCACGTAAAGTCTTATCAATAAATGGTAAGGACGTATTAGTCTTCAATATTGATGGAGAAATAAGCGCTATCGGAAACGTATGCCTGCACAAAGGAGGGCCTCTAAGTGAAGGTCGAGTCGACCCAAAGTATGATGGTTGCTATGTTACATGTCCTTGGCATGGGTGGGAGTATAATGTGAAGACTGGGGCCGCTCCTCCTGGATTTCATGACCAACATGCCCTCTATGACACTTTGATTAAAGAGGATAAGATTTACGTATCGACATCACCTAAAGTGTTACCCAAAAAGGCAGAACATAGGGATAAACCTTTACAAGATCTAGTGGAGCTCCGTTATGAAACCACTAGATCGTCTTTAAACATACTTGGAATATCTTGCACAAACATGAATGAAAACCTGCCGAGAAAATCTACATCCTACGAGGCCCTCCAACAATCTTTAGAATATGGAAGAGAGAAGTATAATGCAAGCACGGTATTGTTAAAACTAAGTGACTTAGAGTTTAGACATTGCGAAGGATACTATAGTAGAAATGAACAGGCTTGCACCTGGCCATGTTCAATTTCGGAAATGGACAGTCACGATGGTATGAATGAAGTCTATAGAAAGATGATACTATGGGCCGATATTCTTGTTCTATCAACACCGATCAGATGGGGAAACGCCTCGTCGCTATACTATAAAATGGCTGAACGTCTAAATTGCGTTCAAAACCAAATTACTTTACAAGATAGGGTGTTAGTAAAGAACAAAGTAGCTAGCTTCATCATAACAGGAGGGCAAGACAATATTCAACAAGTTGCAGGTCAGATGATGGTATTCTTTACTGAGCTTGGATTTTCATTAACCCCATTTTCATTCGTGGGATGGATTAGAGGTTGGACTGCGGAGGACATGCAACAGAATGTGAGGGCGTTCTCAAAATCTACATATATTAAAAGGTCCATTAGAGATTTGATAGATAATGATATCAAACTTCTGCATCAACTTAAGGGGGATCCGTGTGTAAATATTGCATCACCGCTACCTAAGATTTCAGAAGCACCTTCGAAAATTAAAATTGATGTGGACGGTACTCCCAAAGATTTACATGGTAACACTTAGCAGCTGGCAAGAAAAACATAGTACATTGGTGAGTGGTTGCACCTCCTAGAGAAAATTAAGGATCTCCAGAAAATCTGTAAAATTGTTTCAAAATTAAAATCTCAACTAATAGAGGAGTTACCTCATTATGCACGCGATAGCCTCTTTTTAAAGAATGATGAGATTACAACTGGATTATTAAACAATGTATCAGAAATTAAAATTAACTTAGTAACAGGAGAGCTTCTTTACTATCATGATGAGCAAGGATACCTTGTCGATTTAACTCGTGATCACATATTTGAAAGGTTAGAAGATATTGTTACCAATTATCGACTCAAAATGCCACGGACTTTTCATTTGACATCCCTCAATATTGATGACTTAACCGAATACCTTGCGTTTGCAACAAAAGCTAACAAAAGTCTAGAACTATTTCGGATGAAATTAAGCGGACAATTCACTCAAGTACATCTGTGGCCAGATAGATTTGATTTCTCCATAGAATCGTTTACCAAGAAAAATGACGATCAGATAGGCGTGGGAATCTCTCCAGGAGATACTAAATATGAATTACCATATCTTTATGTGAATCCTTATCCGTTTAATGAAAAGATGATAAACGAGACATTGTTCACCGGCAGATGGCACACAGTTGGATGGAAAGGAATCAAAGTAGAATGGAAAGACTTTCATAAAAAACCAGAACAACAGATCTCTGGCGAAATTTATGACCTATTTCTAATAGCACAGCGCAATTTTCAACAAGGGTGATTTTTATGAGCCTATGTGAGCCAATGCGTAGTTATAATATCTAAGTAACCCCTCTTGTTACCAACCGAATAGGAAAAAGATATACTCTTAAATTTCCTAGTTGCCTTTTTTTCCATCATTTCTCAAATCTCACTCTGTTTTTATCACTACCAATTAATAATAATAACATCAAATAAAAATAAGGAAGTGGAAAGTTATACAGACCGCCGTGCTTCGTGGCTAGAAAGTTTTTACGACTTAGTGGTTGCAATAGTTGTCTTGCAATTAAGCATCAATCTTAGCCATGACATATCTTTAATTGGTTTTGTTAAATTTGTAGCATTGTTCTTACCAGTTATCTGGGCATGGATTGGTGTTACATTTTATGCAACACGATTTGGAACTGATGATGTGATACATCGATTTCTTATGTTATTACAGATTGGCGTTTTTGCCTTTATGGCGGTTAACATTCCGGATGGGTTGAGTAGCAATTCAGGTTGGTTTGCTCTATCCTATGCTGCTAGTCGTGGAATACTTGTAATTGAATACTTACGTGCCGGGAGACATGTACCCACGGCACGCAAACTGACAGACAGTTATTCCATTGGATTATCGATTTCGACAGGAATATGGCTTGCATCCGTATTCGTGCCTCCACCGTTCAGATTTATTCTATGGATTATTGGTCTTGCAGTTGATGTAGGTATACCTTTGTTGTTCGCTAAAACGTTTTCAATGCAATTTGCTCCCCATATACGACATCTGCCCGAACGTTTTGGATTATTTACAATAATTGTTTTAGGGATATCTATCTTAGGCGTTGTTGATGGTATTGCAACTCATCAATGGACTATCTCTTCTATGGTAACTGCAGCCTTAGGACTTGGAATTACATTTAGTCTATGGTGGCTATATTTTGAAAATCTAGATGGCTCAGAAATTAGAGCACTTCGTGAAAATAAGCAATTGGGAGTTTATGTTACTTGGTTATACACCCACATTCCTTTGATTATTGGTTTTACAGCGCTGGGTGTAAGTGTGGAGCATGTAGTGTTGAGCAATCAGACTTTAGCTTTACCGCCCCCTGAAACATGGCTTATGTGCGTTTCGACTTCCATATGCCTATTCGCCATAGGAGTAATTGAAATAACATCTGCAAAGAGTAACATTACTTTAATTAAATCAAAATGGTCAGAAAAATATAGAGATGCAATTTACAGCCTGGGAACAGCCGCAGGCGTTCTCATAATTGGAGCTATTTTAAGTTATGTTCTGTTACCAGTCGTTCTCATTTCTATAATCGCTACAACATGTGTTTGTCAAGTCATTCTAGATATTAGACGTCATCCTTTTCATCGTGAATATAAATTTTGAGTTGTTATATTACCCGGAATATTGTATATTGTGTCATAGCGTGGTTCACACAAGTTCGTCTAGCTTCATCTGGAAGCTTCATGCGATTAGGAATAATACGAGACTGTATGAAAAGATTATAGAGAATCACTTATGCACTAATTTCTAATTAGAATATATTTCCAATCTCTTATCACTCTTCTTCCTCCTCTTCCTCTTCCTCATCCTCATCCTGTTTAGCGTCTTCTAATTCATGGGTTTCATCTTTCATTTCTTCTCTTTCATTGTCTTGAGCATCTTCCTTACCAGATTCATTTCCCATGATCTTATTATCGATACAAACTACAATAAAAATAGTTGCAATTATTAGTTATCTTATTAATTCCTCTGGTAGTACCAATTGATTTATTGAAATTTCAAAAATAAAGTAGGGGAGTTAAATTTGACGTGTGTTAGTTTACTTTTTATCCTAGAGCTTGCATAGCTGCCTTCAGATGCATAAGAGCGCCGTTTGTATCTCCACCTGAAAACGCCTTCATACCTTCATCAAAATGCATCTTAGCCTGATCAGATTCTCCAGATATGGCAGCTTGTGCAGCAGTCAAATGAGTCGAAGCTGCTTGTTTATCTCCACCTTCCAAGGCTTTAATGGCTTCTTCTATATGCAATTTTGCTCCGCCAGAAGTACCTGATGTTGTCATGTTTCCGCCCGTCTTATTTGCCGAACCTGTATTGTTGGCAGATGCTATCAGTTGTGCTTTAATAGAACTGAATCCTGTGAATGTATAGCCAAAAAGTACTCCTGCAATTAAAGCTATTGTCGCGATTGTTGCGGTTGAGAATTTCATTTAAACTACTATAGACAACATGCTTCTTAAGCATTCTTGCAATGAAATTGAACTATATATCAAATAAATATCGATTGACGCAAGAAATGTTAAATATCTTGGTTTCTTCCTAATCTTATGATAACAGGGTCTGGATTACTATCGTCACTTGCTTTGGTAGCAATCATAACTCCGATTTTATTTTCAAGTGTGACGCAATATACAAACGCTCAACGGGATGCGGGAACCGTTGTAAGAGACTCTCAAACCGTTCTTCTTGAAGGTTTGACGATCCCAGCAAATGACTATATTCATTTATACGATACTACGCCATATATGATAAAGGTAGGTCACGTAGCTGCAAAGCTTCCTTGTGATAGCAACTCAAAGACATCATTGAAATTACTAATAGGTCAGGCACCAAATCTTAAGCCTGCGAATCTGGAATTGGTGAAGGAATTATCTAAACCAGGAACAATGTGCATATATCACGCAGACATTGAGTCAAGTCTGCAAGGTAGTAATGGAATCGTAACTGACATAGCTTTACAAAATCCAACAAATATATTCGTAAAATTTGGACCAACTGCTACAGTTGTAATAGGTGTAGATGAAATTATGGCCGGCGCAGAAGGTAAGTCAATGGGAAACATGTCAATGGGTAACAGTACAGGTTAGTCAACTCAAAAGTTATACCTACTTATACCGTCCTTTCATAATTTCTTCATAACAATCTTTTAATTAATTCAAATTAACTAGGGGAATTTGATTCATTAATCATCTGGAACATTAGTATAATCCTTAATTTGTTATCAGCTTCTAAAAATAAAATAAGATGGAATTTATCTTAGGCAGACCTTAGTCATTTTTGCTTTCTTACAAATATGCTGTTACCTTCAATCTTGACCTCATACCTCGGAACTGCTCGCACGGCAGGAGGTTTGGTTGCTTGGCCGTTCCTAATATCAAATTTGGAACCATGCCAAGGACATTCAACTTCATATTCTTCAAGCGTTCCCTCGTTCAAGGGACCACCAACATGAGTACATGTATTTCCAATCGCATAATAATTTCCGTCTTTATTAATTATACAGACTTTTTCCCCTTCTACTTCAACTGCTTTCATACTTGAGGGGCCAATTTCTTTTGTTTCACCAATCTTAACGAAAGCCTCATTCATACTCTATCTCTCTTTTTTCATTATCCAAAAAAGTATTTAAGTGCTATAGGGTTCCGTATTCTAGTTTGACATGTTCTATAATCAGCTATTTTACATTCAATAAAATACTAGTAAAAATCTATACTAGTAGTAAGGGTTTAAATTCATTAATTCATGTTAATCTCAAAAGGATTTACCAAAGTTATTCATTACATAATAACGTTTATAGCATTGAATAACTTGCTAATTATGATTTGAGAGCCTAATGCTTCAATTAGAGAGATCTAGACTTAATCCAATATTAGTTCCGGATAAATCCAATTGGTGGGAATCAAAGGCAGTGTTTAATTGCTCGGTTCTTTATGATGGTAAGACTATTCATATGCTTTACAGGGCAATAGGTGAATATGATAATTATGTATCAAGGATTGGTTATGCATCAAGTAACGACGGTCTTTCCTTCATCAAAAAAAAGGAAGCAGCATTATATCCAGAAGCGGACTATGAAAGCTATGGTATGGAAGATCCTCGCATAATGACCATAGAAGATGAAACCTATGTAACGTATGTAGTGCTTTCAAATTATGTCAAAAATAATCCATCAATATACACTGCCCTAGCCAAGACAGAGGATTTTCTTGATTATGAGAGACTTGGGATAATAACTGGACCTGGTTCGGAAGATAAAGATGTTGTACTATTTCCAAAAATTAACGAAGCTGCATTAAGTTACATGATGCTACACAGACCAAGTACCTGGGTTGGTCCACAGTATAATACTGAAAAACCAAGTATATGGATAGCAGAAGGAGATTCAATTACCAATTATTCGAAACATTCTCTACTAATTAAACCAGAACAAAGTTGGGAAGAGCTAAAGATAGGAGTAGGTGTGCCTCCTATTAGGACCAAAAATGGTTGGCTCGTAATATATCATGGAGTGGACTTAGACCATGTTTACAGTGCTGGAGCTTTTCTACTTGATATTAATGAACCGTGTAAAATCTTGGGAAGAACTAAAGCACCCTTACTAACACCCGAGGAAGAATATGAGCTTAAAGGGGATGTCAATAATGTCGTCTTTCCAACGGGGGCTTGTATATTGGATAATAAATTATTAGTATACTATGGTGCTGCAGATAAGGTGTGTTGCGTTGCTACGGCCGATCTACACGAAATATTAGATTATATAATGTCAGATAAATGTTCTCCCTGATTTAATTGATTAGATAATCTAATATGGCTTCAAAATATTGTACTGGTAACGGGATTACTAACTATTGCAAACATAACATACTGCTAGACCCAAGGTACACAATTTGTATTTATTACTCATTTATATATCAAATACAACAAAATCTACAAAATATATATCTTTTAGTCATAACGTCCTAAAGTAGAACTGATTAAGTAGAAAACATTCTATGTAGGCAATTTATTAATATAATAGTGGTCTGCACTAAAATAACCAATGAATAAACAAATTAGATTTCGTTACGTTATTGCGATAGCATTAGGAATGGTGTCCATTACCTTATTTACAAATAGCGATATGTATGCCGCAGCATTTGAACCTGTTGCATTTAACAAAATACCATCGGCAATAATTGATTCCGAAGACGATAAGTATGAATTTACTGCGGATTATTCACTCGATTTTGGAGGACAAACAAAAATTAAACATGATGATAACGCTCTGCTAGCTAGTAATATGAAATTGGACAAAGACGATAATACCTTATCTCTTAAAGTTAAATGCGATAGTAACGATATATGTGATGATAGCTTATCTCCTACAGATGTAAGCATTTACCTGGTTGACAGAGGGTATAAAGATGGTGATATTGCGCGGAATTCTATCCCGCAATTAGAATTACAAAAAAATGATTGTGGTTCCCAATCCCTAGAAGATTGTGCACATTTTGATTTTGATATACCGGAGGATATATTGATCAAAAAATACAAAATAGTTGTCGATATGGTATTTGACGAAGCAGAATGGATATTTATAAATCCTGTTAGAATAACGAATTAAGAGTCAATTTAACAAGTCATTTTCTCTTGTTCTAGTTTTTTCTCTATTAAACCGAATATAAAAATTATGATAATTGACTCTCTGTTTTCACTTTCATTGGTCGATGAACAAATGAAAGGTAGATGTGGTAGTAAATAGGTTATCACTAAAAACCTCCATTTCTCCAATTCTCAGTGCGTGAATCACGTTTAACAATTTTAATCAGATCATTAAAGGTTAACATTTTTAAAAATCTGTAGCCTGATTTATTGAACCATGATGGATATCCTTCTTTAATTACAAATCTTAAAATTCCGTAAAAAGTTCATTAATTGTTGCCTTACTTTTCCCAATAATACCGATGATGTAGTTAAACCCTCGAAGACGGTACGCAGTTATTATTAGTCCGAAAAGCATGCTCTATCTATGAAAGGGCAAATTTTCTAAACATCATCGAGAGACGTAACATGAATTAATGTTTTCGTTATTACCTCACGTTATCTCAAGGAGGAGTTAAGTTTCTATATTAGGCAATTCTGAGATGCGGATGTTTCGAATTTATCAATAAATTTGAATCAACAGAACGTCCTAATATTCCTAAGCTTATTAATTTAAATGTTTTTGTGAATGGTATCAGCGCACAATTCAAGAGTTTTCCATATTGAATTAATAGAATTAAAATCAACAATAATTTATTAAAAAACAATTTGCTGAGATTTGTGTTATTAAAAAAGGGCTTCAGCTGACAACTTTACTAATAGAAGTCCTGCTCATGATTTCAGTTCTGAACAAAAAAAATTAGATTTTACATTCTAAATTGATTCTCATAATCTACTTAGAATGTTAACTTATTGATCTCTTTGTCTGGGCCATGCTCTATAGTTACTGGAAAAGAAACTACTCTTGCAAGACTCAAAACAGACATCATTGCTTCAAATGAACTAACACTGTCATTAGTAACTTTGAAGGTATCCGTAGGGTTCGTTTTTACAGTCGCAGTTTTGTCATTATCTCTTACTTCTATTTCCGTAATTGTTCCATTAAATGTTGTCATATCAATGGATAGCTATAGTAGTTCATAAACATTTTGACAGTCAAAAGTTTCGGATTTATGTACAAGACATTTTGGATATACTTATTATAGGAATGATTTCATATTTTAAAATCGACATCATGATGATAAAAATAAGACACTAAAACAGCCTACCAAATTTCATTTATGAAGGAACAAAAGCGAAATTAAATTTATAATAGATATTTCGGCGCCGAAAAATTCTACTGATATTGTATTGAAGAAAGTTAAGCAGAAACAAAGAGTATTTCTCTTTTCTCTTATTTGCAAATCGGGATTGTGATATATTAAATACTCCCCCTATTTTTAAAAAATGCTTACTATTTAATCACTGATCAGTCGATAAGTTTGTGCTCAATCGAGTAGTTATTGCTAATTACTAGAATCAGTAACATATCATAAAAGTGAAGCTATATGAAACTGTTGTACAAGAAACTCATTAGCTTGTTTTTACGGGATTAAGATTTTCTTTGTTATTTAGTTGAGGGATAAATTTTTGTTATTTCATTAGGAGTACGTAGAGGATATTCTAATTCTAAGAACTTTTAGTGTTACTTTCTCCCTTTTCTTGTTGCAAGTGGATGGCTTTATCGCAACTAGGATTTATCTATCCTATCAATAGATATCTTATAGGAACAAGGTGTAAATTAGCACAATGCTTGATATAATTGTGACGGAAAATAGAGAAGTTTTTAGAGAATCGATAAAAAAAGGATTTATTTTGATAAAGATATACCAAATTATATTAGAGTTAATAATATGACCAAAGAAAGGACATCACACAAAACTTTTCCTAAAATAAATGGTCTGTTTGTCAGATTAAGAGAACTCTCCATATCCGATGCTGTCGATATTAGTGATTTAATGAGTTATAATATATCCAAATCTTTATGGCAAGTTCCATATCCCTATACCATAGAAGATGCTGTGAACTTTATCACTTCGAGTCATAGAGATTTTGAGTCACAAAAAGCTGTAACTTTTGCAATACAATACAAGAATAATCCTGAAGGTGTAAGTCGCTTAGTAGGAACAATAAGTCTTAAGGATGTAGATTTTGATATAAGGAAAGCAACCATAGGATATTGGATTGGTGAGGTATATTGGGGGAATGGTATAGCAACAGAATCCGTGGCACTAGTTAATACTTATGCGTTCTCCATTCTAAGATTAGAAGAAATTTGTGCATATGTTTTTTCTGAAAATATAGCATCGATACGAGTGCTAGAAAAGAACGGAATGATAAAAAAGGCAGAGTTAAATGAATATAATAGAATGTCCGGGAGATATCAAAGAACAACAAAATATGTGATACAAAGATCATATAACCCGGACAATCTGTAGTTCTAAATAATATTGATGTTCAAATTTGTCATTCTTATCCCAACACAATTCTTCTAAACTCATTTTAGAATAAAATCGTGTGGGATATGTTATAATTGTATAGTTTTGGTGTTACCAGTGCTCTTGTAGAGGGACAAAAAACAAGGTACTTATCAGTACAATTCCCATTAACATTCCCACGACATAAATATTCGATTTTAGATGTTTCAAGATATTCATACTATTCATTCGCATTACAACTATTACTACTATAGTTAACGCTCAAGCTGAAAAATCATAATTGGCTTTGATTTGTATACACTAATTTTGTTGATATATCTATGTATATCAAGGATACCGTTAAAACTGGAACAGTTCACTCATTCTGATTAGTGTATTGGTTTTGGTAAGGGCCCAGATCTATAATTGAGCCGGGTCGAGGGTTGCCATCTTCTCCAATTATGGAAGTAGTTAGGTGCATTAACCCGTCACTACCTTTGTTGATTTTAAAAAATGCAAAGTTGAATATTCCTCCATCAACATACAAAATTGTGGGTTGAAAGGTGGGGTCAAACTTGGGAAGTGGAATTCCTGGAATTCCAAAAGGAATAGCACTTAGTGGACCACAGACAATCTCATAAACATTAACTGAATCTCCATCCCCATTTACATCAGCATTATACTTTAATATGGCCGGAAAATGAGCATCAGTTGTTACGAATACAATATTATCAATGTCATGGTCATCAATAAACTTCATTAAATCCCAAAGTTCTCTTTCAAATCCGGTCATCGAAGAAAAATCTCTATTAATCCCATTTGCCCATCCATCTCTTCCAAACAGAGAGGCGTTTGAACCAGTTGGGATAGACATTGGCACATCGCTGCTTATTATTTTCCACGTCGCATTAGAATTTGCTAATGTCTCTTTTAGCCAAGACAACTGATCATCACCTAGCAAAGTTTTATTATTTTGTTTAATGTCTGGAAGATCATTTCTACTCCTGTATGATCTTGCGTCTAAAATTAGTAGATCCATGTCTTTACCCCAGTGAAACGATCTATAGATTCTATCAGGATCATGTTGGTTCCTTTCTATAGGAGAGAAATTAAAGAAGGTTTCTCGCCCAGCTTGTACGAGATTTTGGTATCCTGTTCTGTTCTTGTTTAGGGAATTCCAGTAAGACCATTTAGATCCGAAATCGTTAATGACTTCATGATCATCCCATTGCATGTACATAGATGTATTGCCAAGAAATGCGTGTAAATGAGGATCTGCCCTATTGTAAGTCCAATGTTTTAGATATGTATCATGTACTAGTGCTTCATTCCTCCAGTCGACATTTGAATCAGCAATTCCGAAAAAATTTCCTGGAATATTCTGACCACCATCTGGTCTACCTTTAGGACAATTATTAATGGCATAAATCATATCACCATTTTGAATGTAAAAGTCTGGCAATAGTGATTTCATTTTTTCAAAAATTAAATATCCATCCTTTACTTCACGGCAGAACCCTTGACCACCAATATCTGCACCTATTATGAAACTTATTGAATTATCACTAGAACTTGGATTTGGTGCAGTTTTGAAACTTCCCAGAATAGCTGTACTATTGGTACGGTTATCGGGACTAGAAAACCAGACTTTATAAAAATATTTTGTATTTGGCCTGAGATTGTCTACTTTTATTATTCCAGCAAGATCGGTTTTATTGTCAACCCATTTGATTGCTGAATTAGGATGAGTAAATTCTGAATTATTATCGTATTTTATATGCATAACGGACTGATTATTAACCCTTGACCATATCATTGCACTTTTATAGGTAACATCTCCACTAGCTACTCCTCCGTTAATAGTTAGTATAGGATTGTATGTTGTCTGCCCACGTAGCTGCGATGGTAAATTAATGGCATTACTGATGACTAGTATTGACAAAAGTATTGACGGGAATACTTGAATTATACCGGATTGAAGTCTTTTGTGTCTATTGCCAATTTTCATATTATATGAAGGAATGGTCTAAAGAAATATGAATATCTTTCTCATTGTCGAGATCTATCGCTTCAATAAAGCATAATCTGCTCCGAACCGTGAATCATTTAGCTCTCTGGATTGAGGAGGGAACTACAAAAAATATATAAACAATTGAGAGGAAACAGACCGCTCCCACATTCATACAATTTGATACTCGTTTTCTACCCATAGATAAGCACGGTTTGGCTATGATTCCCCTTAAAAGGGAAATTTATTAAATCACTGGTGGGTTGTTTAGGAAGTGATAGAGAATATCCCACCAGTAGATGTACTTTTGTCCCGACGATTTCAATAGATACGAATAGAAGAGTAACTTATCCATGCAGGAAAAATTGCGTCCTCAAACTCCGTATCTACGTTCGTGATTAAACTCTCTGCATTAAAATAAATAAGAATTAAGGATCTTATTTAAGCAAAGGTTAAAAGAGTCGCGCTTTTTAGGTGTGTGTTTAAACATCTGGAGGTCTAGATCTAATTAATAATGAAAGGTAGCGGTACGGAAATAAGAGTAGATTTTTCTCTGAAACGTGAGGTATTCTTCGTTGTTATAGGCGCAATGCTAGGAGCAGTGTCTATGCTGATTCCTACTATTTTTGAAGTTGGAATGGGCTTACCTTACTACGTTACATGGGTCGCA
>Ga0310810_10003048_pt1 | contig 18199 bp, 16 predicted proteins | sample NCmetagenome_FD_207641 | JGI IMG/M metagenome (GOLD analysis project Ga0310810, IMG submission 207641) | Soil microbial communities from experimental microcosm in Duke University, North Carolina, United States - NC | ecosystem: Engineered > Artificial ecosystem > Soil microcosm > Unclassified ...
CGTCAATCTGCTTTTCCCACTTGGCTTCGCCGTTCAGCGCGCCCAGAGCCGACAGGCGAATCACCGGCGCATCGTCGCCCGGAAACTCATAGCCCTTCAGCAGTTCGCGCACTTCGAGTTCCACCAAGTCGAGCAGTTCGGGATCATCGACCGCGTCGCACTTGTTGAGAGCTACCACGATGTAAGGCACGCCCACCTGGCGAGCCAGCAGAACGTGCTCGCGCGTCTGCGGCATGGGACCATCGGTCGCCGCCACAACCAGGATCGCGCCATCCATCTGCGCTGCGCCGGTGATCATGTTCTTGATGTAGTCGGCGTGGCCCGGGCAATCCACGTGCGCGTAGTGGCGATTGGCCGTCTCGTACTCGACGTGCGCCGTCGCGATGGTGATACCGCGCGCCTTCTCTTCCGGGGCGTTGTCGATCGAATCAAACGACCGGAACTGGATCTTGGGGTTGTGCTTCGACAGAACCTTGGTGATGGCCGCCGTCAGCGTGGTCTTGCCATGATCGATGTGACCGATGGTGCCCACGTTGCAGTGCGGCTTTGTCCGTTCAAATTTCTCTTTCGCCATTTCGTTTCCTCAGCTGTTAACTATTAGCTTTTACCTTTAGCTCAAAACTTGATCTGCAGTTCAGTAGTACTGATAAATTTTCTGATACTTCGCCCTAAGCTCTGGGCCGACTTCCTCGATCTTGGACAGATAAAACTCTTTCATCTGAGCGCGATCAGTAATCGTCAATGCCACGTACAAACCCTTCGCCTTTTGACCCGCGAGCGCTCCAACCCGCTCCAGTAGCTCTTTCGCGAGCACCGAATCGAAATCTCGAATGCGGATTCCAGCGCTTGCTACTCGCTTCAAATATTTCTGAACACTCTCGGAAGTGAACGCGCGATTGATCGCCGCCTTCAATTCCTCGAATTCTTTTTCTTTCTCGACCTTAATCGTCGCCTGTTCGAACATTTACTTATCAGTTCCCTCGCTACGCTCGGGATTTCGCCAGCGGGCTCCGACGCCCGCTAGGTGGCTCAACTTTGGAGCGGGAGACGGGAATCGAACCCGCGACCAACAGCTTGGAAGGCTGTGACTCTACCACTGAGTTACTCCCGCCAAAAAAACCGTCGTTGGTCGTTCGTCGCTGGTCGTTCGCCAACCCAACGCTCCACAACGCCAACTCAACCGCAATCTCTGGAGCCGATGATCAGGATTGAACTGATGACCTCTCCCTTACCAAGGGAGTGCTCTACCAACTGAGCTACATCGGCTAAAACCTTCCGAACTCCCATGTAGAGACGTTGCTTGCAACGTCTCCAGTCGGCGGCGTTCCTGCCGCTTCACGCAAGAAGTAGCAAGCTACCTCTCTACGTCATCGTTCTCCGTGTGCAACACATCTTTGCGCCGCACCCAGGTTTTCAACGCGAACATCGCCAAAATCAGCAGCGTTACCGTCCGAATGCGTGAGTTGTCCAGCGTCTTGACTGCCAGCACCGCGATCGCCGCATATGCCAACAGCGCCACTGCCAATCTTTTCGTCACAACGAACTCTGGTGCACAGGGAAGGATTCGAACCTTCGTACCTCCGAGGAGGGGCAGATTTACAGTCTGCTGGCTTTAACCACTCACCCACCTGTGCATTAGCGGTGAGCGTTGAGCAGCGAGCGCTGAGCAAATCCCTTGCTGCCCGCTCATAGCTCATGGCTCACAGCTCGAAGCTCATTCAGACACGCCGCAACCACGACCTGCGATTGCGCCTTGCCATTGGGATCAGAAAGTGCGCGAAGAAAATCCCGCGCCAACAACTCATCTGGAAAATTCCCTTATGGTGTGCCGATGGAAAAGCTGTCCGCCGCCCGCCCTGCAATCTTGCTGTTTTCCCGGAATGCGAGCTCCCGATCCGGGCCCAAACACTGGAGCTGGCGAAGGGATTTGAACCCCTGACCCTCTGATTACAAATCAGATGCTCTACCAGCTGAGCTACGCCAGCATGCAACAGGCGCAGCCTGTCACACTAATCCCTTTTTCTTCAACGGGACAATTATAGAAGGTACCATAGCGGTATTGCAGGTGCAAGAGTAAGGCTCAAGGGTCTCGACTTCAAACTTTGCCGACCTTCTTTACCGTCTGTCCCGGCGGCAAAGCGTCCCGCAACTCACGCATGGTGCGCTTGAATATCGGATGCCGTATGTCGGGCGCGATCTCAGCTAGCGGTTCCAGGACGAAGCGGCGCTGGTGCATCCGAGGGTGGGGGACCGTCAGCGAGGGAAGTTCGATGATCGAACTGCCGAACAGCAACACGTCGATGTCTATCGTGCGGGGGCCTTTGTTCTGTCTGCGTTGGCGGCCCATAGTCTGCTCGAGCGTGAGAATTGCAGACATAAGCTGGCGCGGCATCTTCTCGGTCTCGAACTTGACGGCACAATTCAGGAACCAGGGCTGGGCGGCGACGTCCACGGGTTCGGTTTCATAAAAGGACGAAACCGCGGCGACGTTGCCGAAATCCGCCAGCCTGGTGATCGCAGTACGCAAATTTTCTTCCCGGTCGCCGAGGTTGGAGCCAAGTGAGAGATAGACGGTCTTGTGCACTTTCGTCTAAGTTTGCGGTCTCGGTGCGAATGTTTCCAGAAAAAAATTGCTATTTAGGACAGGCGGCTCGCCTGTCCCCACCCAGCCAAAGACAGCAAAATAAGCAATTGGGCAGAATAGGCGGGCTGCCTGTTCCACACGACCAAGCCGTACCTGACTTGAGACTTGCCCGGTAGCCCATCTGGACGGCAGGCTAGTGTCAACCAGCCATGCTGCCCATTGAACTCAGAATTGACCGAGCGCAACGCCTGTTGCGCATGATCGAAGACGACGCTCCGCTGCTCGCCATGCGCGTGGCGGCGCTATCGGCCGAACATCAACAATCCGCGAAGCGCCATGCCAAGGAACTGGCGCACCTCACCCGTGCTGAAATTAATCGGTTGCTTGAAGAAAAGGCGTTTGCTGAAGTGGAACCCTACGCGGCGGACTAGTTCTGGAGAACTGGTTGTCGGACAGATTCTTGGTGCATCGACGATTCCTCGGGCTGTTCGGAGAGCGTCGTCTCCTCCCAAAAAGTCCGGTCTCGCAATAGGCGAGAGACGAGCGCGGTGTGCATGGCGTGCCCCGCACGATCGGCAACGACATTTCCCAGAACTTGCTTTCCAATCAGCGCCAGATCGCCAATAAGGTCGAGAATTTTGTGGCGCACAAATTCATCGGGATAACGGAGCGGCGGATTTTCCAGCCCATCCCGGGTCAGTACCAGCGCATTTTCCTTCGAGGCACCGCGAATCAATCCCTGCTGGCGTAAGGCGTCGGCTTCATGCACGAAGCCGAATGTCCGCGCCGGAGCAATCTGCGAGACGTACTGCCCGTTCGTCAGTTCGAGGGTGAATGCTTCGCGCCCGATCATCGGGTGGGGAAAGTTGATGGTGTAGGAAACCGAATACTTGTCGGCAGGATAAATCCCGATGAACTTGTTGCCTTCGTGAACTTCAAGCGCTTTCAAGATGCGCAGATATTTTCGTGGGCGGCGTTGCTTGCGAATCCCGGCTTTACGAACCAAATCCACAAAAGGACGGGCGCTGCCGTCGAGAATGGGAAGTTCGAGGTTGTCGAGCTCGACTATGGCATTGTCAATCCGCATACCAACCAGCGCCGAAAGCAAGTGCTCGGTGGTCGAGATCAGCACGCCCTTTTTCATCAGGCTGGTGGCGTAGCTCACGCGGGCCACGTTGCGGCCAACCGCCTCAACTTCAAAGCCGTCGAGGTCAACGCGCCGGAAAACGATGCCGGTATTAGCGGGCGCCGGGAGGATGCGGAGCTGGACAGGCGCGCCCGAGTGAAGCCCTACACCGCCGCACTCGACGGCGGACCGGATTGTTTGTTCCTGTATCAGAAACGATAGGATACCCGCAGGGCGGGAAAGACGGCTGTGGTAAATCCGCCACACATTCTCCATTGCAAACCATACGGACAAATATGTAAGTCTAATATTTACAAATGATTACAATCATCGACGATACGGAGATGTCACGAAGGTGTTACACACATCGTCACCTCTGGTGCTTGGACGCTAGTGTTTCTTGTTGCCCGAGATAGAGGCCTGGTTGGGATCGAACAGGCTTTCACCGAGGTTCTGGTTGTAGGTGGCGGAGGTCAGGAATGACTGCCCCGACATATCACCATTGAAGAAAGTAGTGTCGTCAAAGGCCGTCATGATGCCCTGAATTGAGCGGTAATTGTCGAATACTTCTTCTTCAACGTTGCGTTCCTTGTCGGTGGGATCGCGCCAGCTAAATCGCTTCTGGACCGGCAGGTGGCTCTCGATATCGAAGAAAAGGGTCACCGCCTCGTTCTTCGCATTCATGATGGTGACCTGATCGCTCTGCTTCTGTGCAGCTACGGTCTGGCCTTCGTAAAACAAAGCGATGCCCGATTGCTTGAGCCAGTCGCGGAGCACGACGTTTAAGGCATAGTGGCGGCGGCGAAGGTAAGGTTCAAGGTCGTCTTTCATTTCCAGATTGCGCACACCCTTGTAGGTAACTTCGTAGCCTTTGTCTCCGTTGTAGATGCGAAGAACGTCGCGTTTTTTGGTGAACTCGACACGGTCTCTATCCGGATACTTCTGGAAGCGCCAAAACAGAGTTCCAAGGCTGTTGGGCTGGCCGCGATGAAAGCTGTAACGGCGGCCTTCCGAGCTAAGGTCGCTGAAATTGAGATAAGCGTCGCCGCCGAGTGCTTTGATTCCCTGATCGATTATCGCCCGCGCCTTGCGTGCGTTCTCCTGGTCGACGGGAATCGCTTGAGTCGCGGCACTATTGGTCCCTGAATCCTGCGAAGAGGCGTTTGGAGTCGCCTCCTGCGGATAGGCAACCGTCATGAGGAACAAAATGGAAAGAATGTATTTCATTCGTTTCAAAGAGAGTTAGACGCGCTTATCAGCGCAATTTGCTGCCCGTGTCCCTCATCCCACAAGTACGGCGCCTCCGTTCACGTTCAGAACTTCCCCTGTGATGAATCCGGCGTATGCGGTGCAAAGAAACAAGATCGGCGCAGCCAGTTCTTCTGGCGTCCCTACGCGGCCCAACGGAATCTTGCCCAAAATGCCGGGTGCGACCGCAGGATCGTCCAAGGCCGGTCGCGACATATCGGTGTCCACCCATCCTGGGGCGACGCAGTTCACATAGATATGATGCGGCGCCAGTTCTGTTGAGAGCCCTTTCACCATGCTGATCAGAGCGCCCTTGGTAGCGGCATAGTCGACGTGAAACGCCTCGCCCCTCTGAGCGGCAGTCGAGCTTATCAGCACAATGTGCGCCGGCGATTGGGCTGTGGTCCGCTTTTTCATCTCGGCGACGGAGTGCTTGACCAGCCCAAAGATGGAATCGAGGTTTACGGCCACAGTGCGTCGCCACTGCTCGTCCGGCATTTGCTCTATGCCTTTATCTTCGGGAGGCCAGATTCCGTGGTTGGCGACGAGGATGTCGAGAAACCCAAAGCGCTGGACGGTTGCCTTCACGAGGTCATTGGCGGCTTCGAAAGTTTCGAGGTTGCATTGCACCGCGGTGCAGCGGTCGGGGCCGCATTCCGCGGCTAACTTCTTAGCTTCGCTTTCAGCTTTCTGATAGTTGAAAACAACCTTCGCGCCGGCCTGAACGAACATGCGCACGGCGGCGGCGCCGATTCCACGGGAACCGCCCGTGATCAGAGCAACTTTTCCTTCCAGCGAGAGCGCGACGGACATGGTGTGCATAGTGTCGGGTGAAAGGTACATGTTTGGCAAATCAGAACGAATTCCCGGTTGATTGCTCATGGTTAGCGATCGAAAACAATGACCACAGAGAGCACAGAGGTGCACAGAGGAAACTGATTGTGAAGAGCTGAGAATTTGATCAGCGTTGGTCCGCGAAATCCGCGGCGCTTTGCAGTCACCCGCCGAAGTTGGGCATGATGCGCTCGGTTTTGAGTTCGCGAGCGAGGATTCTCACCAGCATGCCGTCGTACTTGGTGCCGCTGTACCTCTCGAGTTCGGCCAGGGCCTGCTCGCTGGTTTTCCCAGGGGCGAGAGGACGGTCCGAGGTGAGATTTGCATAAGCGTCGGCGACCGCAAGAATTCGCGCCCACTGCGGAATCTCTTCGCCGCGCAGTCCGCCAGGATAGCCGCTGCCGTCAAAGCACTCGTGATGGCATTCGACAGCCTTTTGCAGCCGTTCGCCACTGGGGACCGTAGCCAGAATTTCCGCCCCGAAGCGCGGGTGAACTTTGAGCATTGCAAACTCTTCTTCCGTGAGCGAACTTTGCTTATTGAGAACTTTTTCGGGAACAAACAACTTCCCCACATCGTGGACTCTGCCGGCGAAGCCCAACTGCCTGATATCTTCATTCGACAAGCGAAGCGCGCGCCCGATCATTTCGCTGTACTGAGCGACTGCCTCGCCGTGGCCTGAGGCGCTTACCTCGCGCGATTCCGAGGCACGGGCCAACGCTTCGATCGAGTCTTCCAGAAGCGAGGCTTCCTTGTCGAAGGTTCCGGGAGCGAGTTTGCGCAGCGTGCCCACCAACTCTTCCAGATGCTCTGGCCCGGTTCGTTCGCGCTGCAGGAAGCCTTCGATATACCCGGAAACCAGTTGACGATGCACTGCTCCGGACTCGTTGAGGGCAGCCTCTTCGGAGCTGGAAACCCGGTCTCCTCCCGCTTTTTTGGAGATGTACATGCCGGCGTCGGCCGCACGAATGATGCTTTCCGCGGAAAAGCCGTGCACCGGAAAGCTGCCGACACCGAAGCTTCCGGTGATGTGGTGCTCAGCCAGCATCGGGTCGGTGGCAAGCCACAGCCGCAAGCGTTCAGCGAGAGTCTGTGCTTGTTCGACACCGGTCTCCGGCATCAGGATGATGAACTCGTCTCCGCCATAACGAGCGACCACGTTCGACTGCCGGCATTTCTGCTCGAGCAGGCGGCCGACGCGGGCCAGAACCAGATCGCCTTCGAGGTGGCCATACGTGTCATTGACTTCTTTGAACTTGTCGAGGTCGACCAGCACCACTGAAAACGGCCGCCCGGAACGAGAGGCCCGCTTCCATTCCGCAGAAAGCGATTCCCAGAAGAACCGCCGGGTTTTGATCCCGGTAAGGCCGTCGGTGATCGACTGGGTTTGCAGTTTTTGAAAGACGAAGGAGTTGTGCAGGGCGGTGGCGAGCAGGTCGGCCAGCGTGTTCATCACCAGCACGTCTTCCGGTGAGATGGCGTTTTCCTTCTCGCTTTCTACGTTGAGAACGCCGAGCAGTGTGTCGCCGTATGTGATTGGGATGCACAGGACCGTACGTGCATTCGGGAGCACCCCCTGAAGCTGGGCTGAATCCGACGAGTTCACCAGCGCAGCTTCTCCGGTGCGCGCGACACGACCGACAATTCCGGTGCCCAGGAGGATCTTCTTTCCTTTTTCGTGCGCCGTGGTGCCGGCCTCGGCCCGGATCTCAATCTCCTTGGTCGCGTAGTCGAGGATGCCGATCCCGATATGGTCGAACTGGAAGTTCTTCTGGATGTTGGAAACGATGTCCGCCAGCATCTGCTCGGCGTCTTCGCTGGAAATGGCCGTTTTTGAAACGCTGTTGAGAAACGCGAACTGGCGCGCGCGGCGCTGCTCCTCAGCGAAAAGGCGTGCGTTTTCAATCGCCACGGATACCTGCCCAGCAGCGGTTTTGAGCACTTCAAGATCGCGTTGCTCGAACACGTACTCGCGATTGACGCTCATGGCGGCAATCACGCCAGCGGCACGGCCGCTTACCAGAATCGGCGCGGCGCAGAAAGATTTCGCCGGCCGCTTGGGAATGAAAGTCACTCCCAGGCGCTCGCGGGCGCGGTCAAGGTCGGAGCGAATGAGCAGCGACTGGCCGGTCCGCAGAATGTACTCTGTCAATCCGTTATCGACTTTTCGGCCGCGCCGCGGCATTAAACGGTTCTCTTCTACGTCCAGATGAAACACAATCGAATCGCCTTCCTGGAAGGCGACGTAGAAGTTGGAGGTATCGAAAATCTGGCCCAGTTCTTTTTGTACTGTGCGCAAAACCTCATCCTGATCGAGGCGTGAGCTGATCGCCTGGCCGATCTGGGTGAGCAGTTGATATTCCTTGGTGCGGCGCTGCGCGTCGTGCATGACGACGTAGTTCTCGAGTGTCAGGCCAATCTGCAGGGCGAGGCCGATCAGCAGGGTCAGGTTGGAATCGCCAAACAGACGCCGCTCGGCATGCGGAAACAGAATGACACCGAAGTTATGTTCGCGGGTCTGCAGGCTGACCGCAGTTACATCGCGAATGCCTTCTTCGAGCAGAGCCTCGCGGAATTGCTGGAAGCGACCGCCGGGAAATGCCGGCAGCGGCTCGGAAGCTTCGGGAAGATTGCGCACCGACTTGAAGCCGCCGCAGCGATAGGCAAGTTCACAGATATATTCTCCGGCGCCGCTGGAATCGACCTTAGTCACGAAGTCGGGAGTGAAGCCCATCTGCACCGACGGCAGTACTGCGCGCCAGCGTTCAGAGATGCAGATCACCGCGCGATTCGTGGGCAGCGGGGCGACCAGACGCTCCAGGATGGCCTGCATGCTCGGGACCAGGTCGGTGGCCGAAAGCAGGCGCATGGGATCGACATCCAGCTTGGAAAAGGCGAGCGCGTTCTCCTGCACGGCATTGCGCTCGTTCTCAAAAAGGACCATCGCCATGGAGAGGCCGAGAAGCATCTGCGGCACAGGGCCAAGCAGGTCTCCGGCGAGGCGGGTCTTAAGCTGACCGAAAGCCATAAATACGGCCCAAAAAGCCAGCGAGAAAGACAAACCGCGGAAAGCGACTGAGCCGCGACGGCGAGCGATGCGGTAGAAGTCGAACGAGCTGTAGCCGAGGATGAGAGCGATTCCAACTTCGAACTTATTAATTTCTACGCCCGGCCAGAAAGGCCCGTGCAGTGCGGGCAAGCTCGGGTTCCAGAAGGCGAGCGCGATGCACGCTCCCGCCGCTGTCCACTCGTACCACCGCAGATGAAACGACCTGCGTTCGATCGCGTTGAGGCGGCGCGTGAGCCTGGTGGAAACCAGGATGCACAGGGCCATGGTCACGAGCAGCACGGATGAGAGAAACGAGACCGCCCTGGTTTGCCAGACGGAGGCGGCTGCATCCAGGCAAAAGTGCAGAGTGTAAGCTGCCCAGCCCAGTTGCCAGGCGCGGAAATACGGCTGCCGGCTCTGCTCGTGAAGATAAGTGAAGACGAGAAAAAGCAGCAGCGCGACGATGCCTGGGATGACCGTGTTGCTGATAACCAGACTATTCATGAATTACCGACACCAATCTCGGGACAAGTGGCAGCGCGGGGAAGACTGCCACTATCGTTTCATACGTTCCTGAGGAAAACAATGATTTTGAAGTGACCTTAGAGTGCCCTTAGGTCAATGTTCTCAGAAACCTAGCTTGCTTGACGGCCTCCTGCACGGGCCGTAACATCCAGTCTGGTTACCAAGGATGACCGTTAACGCCGCGTCCAATCAGGGATCGTCTCTCCGCGTCCGTTTTGCCCCTTCTCCCACCGGTTACCTCCATGTCGGCGGCGCCAGAACCGCCCTGTTCAACTGGCTCTTTGCCCGGCATTTTGGCGGGACGTTGGTCTTGCGCATCGAGGACACCGACCTGGAGCGGTCCACGCCCGAGATGGTCGAAGGGATCCTGCATGGCTTGAGCTGGCTGGGGCTCAATTGGGACGAGGGGCCTTACTGCCAGACGCAGCGAATCGATCTTTACAAGGAAGCCGCGAGAAAGCTGATCGACTCCGGCGCGGCATACTACTGCTTCTGCACGAAAGAGCAATTAGAGCAGCGGCGAAAAAAGGCGGCAAAGGAAGGCCGGCCTCCGAAGTACGAAGGCACGTGCAGGAAATTGGATCGCACTGAGGCGTTGCGCCGCAAAACGGCCGGTGAACCCGGTGCTGTCAGATTCGCGGTTCCCGAGAGCGGCACGACATCCTTTGACGACGCCGTTTTCAGCAAGGTTGAGTTTGCAAATTCCGAGCTCGAGGACTTCGTCCTGTTGCGGTCGGACGGCAGCCCGACTTACCACCTGAGTGTGGTTGCGGATGACATTGATCTCCGGATCACGCACATCATTCGCGGAGCGGACCACATTTCGAACACGCCCAAGCAGGTGTTGCTTTATCAGGCGCTCGCAGCAAAGATGCCGGTATTTGCTCACGTGCCGCTGATTCTCGGAGCCGACAAGACAAGGTTGAGCAAACGACACGGAGCAACCTCGGTAATGGCCTATCGCGACGAGGGCATCGTCCCCGAAGCGTTCCGCAATTTTCTCTCATTGCTGGGATGGACGCCGCCGGAGGGGACGCCGGAAGTTCTCGGCGACGCGGAACTGATTCGCCTGTTCGATTTGGACGGAATTTCGAAATCGAATGCGGTTTTCGATCGCGCCAAGCTGGACTGGTTCAACACCGAGTACATTCGCGCGTATCCCGCCGAACGTTTGCTGCCACTGATTGAAGAAGAATGGAAAAAAGCCGGGTTGGAACATCCCATGTCTCGCAAAAGCGGCGAGACATGGGGCACCCCAATTCTCTCTACTATCGATTTACTCAAACCGCGCGCCCGCAGTTTGAAGGACTTCGGCGGCTCATTCCGCGCGTTTTTTAGCGACGAGTTCGATCCGGATCCAGCAGCGGTTGAAAAATTTCTAAAGGATGAAGGCGTTCGCCGTTTGCTGGTTGAACTCGGCGAGCGTTATGAACAAGCTTCTGAGTTAAACGAAGCCGATGCGGAAAAAATTCTGCGCGACTTTGCTGCGGAAAAGGGTGTCAAAGCCGGTGCGCTGATTAACGGTGCGCGCGTGGCGCTGACTGGGCAGGGTGTAGCACCAAGCTTGTTTGCGGTGATGATCGCCTTGGGGAAGCAACGAACGGTTACACGCCTGAAGGAATCAGAAGCCTTGGTCGCGCGTGCGCTGGCAGCGAAAACGTAGTTCGACCAGTTACTTACGAGCATCCCCGTGTATTTCAGATAACTCATCGACCGCTGGTCGGACAGGAATGTCCGACCCACACAGCGCTAGCTGTGCGCGTGCGGGCTTTGCGGCGTGTTCTTGTGCTTGGTCTCGCTTGCCGCCTTGGTCACTCTGACTTCAAACGTGACCGGCGCTTCGCGCGGAGGATAGCAGGCCGCGTTGTCGCAGGCCTGGTACTTGAGCCTGCCGTGTACGGCATACTTGGTCGGTAGGACAGTCCTTAGCGGCCGCACCTCTACCGTGACTGTGAAATCTCCGCTATAGACATTGAGCTTCTCTTCCGGTGCAAAAGGAAAGCTGCGGTCTTCGCCATCGGGATAGGCGATTTTGCGCACCAGGATGTCGGTGGGGGCGTCGAGCTTCAATTCCGTTCTCTTCAGATAATCCTGGTGCGGCAGGTTGGAGTTGATATGGAAGCCGGAGGAAATGCGGAAGATGAGTTCGACAGTTCCGGAGTGGCCACGGGCCACAGAGATCACTTCATTCGGCAGCAGCGTGACTGTAGGGCGGCGCGACCCGGGAGAATCCTGGCCGAAGGCGGCGACCACCTCAAGAAATAGAATCGCTACGCAGGCGTAGACGCAAATGCCGCGCTGCGCACGGCTGGGCGGGTGAGGGCACCCATTCGACTCCTTCCCTTCGGTCAGTCGCTCAGGGCAGGCACCGCCCCTACGTGAGCCGTGCGGAACTCGCATTTTCACTTCTCCGCGACCTGTGAACTCAGAGCTCTCTGAATGTTGGACTCAATCTCAGAGCGGCTAACCAGTCCGAAGACGCGGTCAACCACTTTGCCATCGCGGCTGATAAAGAACGTCGAAGGAAGGAACTGCACGCCGCCATACAGCGTGCCGACCTCTTCTTTCCCGATCACGATGGGATAGTTCACGCCCATCTTCTGCGCGAAGTCGGAAATATCTTTTGGGCTGGCATCGTCCATGGCTACGCCGAATACCTGCAGTCCTTGCGGGCCGTACTTCCTCTGCAGGTCAACAAACCAGGGCATTTCGATTTTGCAAGGTTCGCACCATGTTGCCCAGAAATTGAGAAGCACCGCTTTGCCGTGAAAATCGGAGAGCTTGAGGTTTTTACCGTCGAGTGAAGTGAGCGTGAAGTCGGGGGCCGGCTGATTCAGGATTTTGTTTGAACCGGACGAGGTCGAGCCATGGCGGGCCTTTTGGATGCCAAAAATCAGCATGACCGATACGACCATGGCCACAACAATAAGAATGACAGGATCGCGTTTCACGAATGCCTCTTTGCCTCAGAACGATTGATTCTCAAAGCCCCCTCAGAGAACAAACCGGTTCAAGGCTGAAAAATACCTCGCTAATATTGTGAACTTGCCGAATACAAGCAGCAAGCCGAGTGCTATGAGCAGGCCTCCGCTGGCAATCTCGAGTGCGTGCATATGCCGGCGGAATCTGCCGTAAAACTTGAGGAAGCGCTCAATGCCTAACGAGGTTAGCAGAAACGGCACTGCCAGCCCCAGAGAATAAATTGTAAGCAGCCAGATTCCCTTAGAAACGGAATCCTGTGCGGCGGCAAAACCGAGAATCACGCTGAGGATCGGGCCCACGCATGGGGTCCAGCCGAAAGCGAATGCAAATCCGATGACGAATGCGCCCCAAACCGTGCTCCCGCCTTTTACGTTGTGTAGCCGCTTATCGGCGTAGAGAGCCTTGATCCGCATGATGCCGGTCAGGTGCAGACCGAAAACGATGATGAGAATGCCGGCAACGCGCGCGAGCACAGCTTTGTATTGCGCCGCGAGTTGGCCAACTTCGGTCGAGATTGCACCAAGGGTTACGAAAACGATGGTGAAGCCGGCGATGAACGCCAGTGAATTCAGCATCACCTTGCGCAACAGCGAGGTTTCCTGGGTTTTCAGTTCTTCCACGCCGACACCGGAAATCAGCGATACGTAACCTGGCACCAGCGGCAACACACACGGTGAGAGAAAAGAAACCAGGCCGGCCACAAAGGCAGCCAGCGGCAGAGGCAGGTTTGACATTCAGAAGTATTGTACCTTCACGGTGCTCGTGTCCGCAGATTACCGTTGCGATTGCGGCCCGATCTCTGCCGGGGCTCTTGCCACCACTTTGCGGATGAGTTCGAGTGGAATCGTAGCTGTGAGCACAGCACGGTCGCTCTTCTGCTCGACCTTCAGGCTTTCAATGATCTTCTGCATATCAGGATCAGGGGTTTTGGCTCCGACAGAAATTTCTGCCGATCGAAAGAGGTTAAGAAATGTGTCCGTCTGTTGCGCAAGCTGCTGTGCCGATTGTTCATCAGGCGTAAACGCCTCGGCCTTGAAATGGACATTGCTGACCCGGTAGGTCACCGAGGCCACGACTGTCGATCCTTTGGCATTCCCCAGGCCGTACAAGGTCTGGTTGACCGGACCGGCGTTCAGGGCGCTGCCAGCCGGCACGCGCACGATCGCCCAGATCAGGCTCGTGAGTGGCACCTTCTTGTAGAACTGGCGCAGCAGTGCGGGCCCGCCAAACGGGGATGCCAGCTTGCGCGAGCGGTCGATGATTCCTCGAATCACAGCGGGATCGTTGTGGTTAGAAACGGCTACAGTGTCCACGCCAAGAATCGCTACTCGCAGAGTTCGCCCATCGAGCGGAATGCCGAAGATCGTCACCGAGTGGTAATCATCGGTCGAGGCGGCCAGTTGTGTTAAATAGGTTCGAAATTTGTCGCCGTCGATCTTCGCCGAGAAAACATACGAGAAGCGAGTTTCAGGGCCGCTTGTGGGACTTGCGTAGTGAATGGCGACCGCGGCCTCTTTCAAATCTCGTTCGAATTCAAAGCCGGTGGCCTGAATGAACTGCTCGTATTCGGGATCGTGCTGGACCTGCGGAATGTTCCCGGCTATGTCGGTATAGCGCATCCATTTCAAATCGACATAGATGAACCCGTCCGCGCCGGGCAGAAGGCGGGCAGGCTCTGGCGGCGCGTGCTTGCGCAGGAAGACCACCAACGCCAAGGCGGCCGCGAACAGTAAAAACCCGAATAAGACAGGGAGTCGGCGCTTAATCCGCATGGAAGCGATGCGAGAGATGATAGCAGGTTGAGAACTGTAAAACCGGCCGCGGATTTACAACGACTTAAATCTGAAAAAGCCCCTGAGATGTTCAAATCTCTGCTAATCCACGACTCTCTTATGGGTGTGCAATAATTGATTGCAATGATATCATTGATTACATGGCCAGCATCACGATCCGCCAATTACCCGAAGAAACCAAGCGCAAGTTGAAGATCCGAGCCGCGGAGAACGGGCGATCGATGGAGCAGGAGGCACGGGAAATTCTGAGGCGCGAACTTGGAAAGCCCCTTCTGGCAAAACCGCCGCAGACCGGGAAAGACCTCGTGGAAGCCATACGGCGGCGCTTTGCGCCTTATGGGGGCGTTGAACTCGAAATCCCGCCGCGCGAAACCATTCGCAATCCCCGAATTCGCTGATACTGAACATGACAGTTCTCGATACAAACGTCGTGTCAGAGGTCATGCTAAGTTCGCCTTCCTCGGCGGTGGTCGCGTGGTTTGCAAGAGTTCGAGCTGTAGATGAGCTGTTTCTGACCACGATTACCCTTGCGGAAATTCTCTACGGAATTGAAATTCTGCCGCTCGGAAAACGACGCGATAGCCTGAAAAGTGACGCCGAAGCAATGTTTACAGAAGATTATTCTGGGCGTGTTTTGGTCTTCGATGAACACGCTGCCCGCGCATTCGCCCAAATCGCCAGTTCAAGGCGCAGACTGGGCCGTCCCATAGCCGAACTCGACGCCCAGATCGCTGCAATTGCTCACATCCACGACGCAGTACTCGCCACACGCAACACCGGCGACTTTGAGGGTTGCGGCATCCGGCTGATCAATCCCTGGGTGGATTAGACTATCTGGTTTCATCCGAAGGTTGATCCATGCGCCGTTTCTCCCTACTGATCCTTGGGGCACGGGCGTCCTCGCCCGTGCTTGCGATGCTTCTAGCCGCATTGCCGGCTCCTGCTCAACAGAAACATCCGTTTACTTTCGAAGACATGATGGCGCTCAAGCGCGTCGAGGAGCCTCAGCCTTCACCGGATGGGAAGTGGGTGCTGTTCGCGGCGGTGGATGTGGACCTGAAGGCGAACACGAAAACGCCGCATGTGTGGGTGGTGCCGCTGAATCAGGACAGTGGTTCCCACATCTCCCAAAATCGGGGAGATGTGGGGCACCCCACTTCTGATTCATCCCGGTCTGGGGTGTCCCATGTCTCGCCGGGTTTGCGAGACATGGGAACTTCCGCCGGGAGCAAAGAGAAGGAAATCATCTCCGATCAGGATGCGGACCGTCCGCGCTGGGCGCCGGATGGGAAGCGGTTTGCGTTTGTCTCGTCGAACGAGAACGGATCGCAAATATGGATTGCGGACTTTGATGGCACTACCGGGACGGTGACTGCGAAGCATCGGCTGACTGACATGCCAACTGAAGCGGATGGCGAGCTGTGGTCGCCGGATGGGAAGAACATTTTGTTTAAGTCGGATGTGTATCCGGAGTGCGAGGGGGCGCCTGAACCTGAAGCCGAGTGCAACGCGAAGAAGGTGGAGGAAAGGAAGAACTCCAAGGTCAAGGCGCAGATCTTCACGCATCTGCTGTATCGGCATTGGAATGCGTATAAGGAGGGGAAGAGGACGCATTTGTTTGTGGTTCCGGCAGATGGGTGCGGCACGGCTCACGTAGGGGCGGGTGCCCTCACCCGCCCAGCGGAGCGAAGCTCCGCAGAGTCCAACGAGCAAGGCTCGCCCGCCCGGGTGGGGGCAGCCGGGCCTACGCGAGACGAGGAGAGGTCGGCGTCGTGCTCAGTTTTCCGCGACCTTACTCCCGGCGACTACGACGCGCCGGTATTTTCCGTGGGCGGGCAGGATGATTATGCGTTCTCGCCGGATGGGCAGGAGATTTGTTATGCCTCGAACCACGATCCCGAGCCGGCGATTTCGACCAACAACGATTTGTTCGCCGTGCCGGTGAATTTTCCTGCGGATGCGACGTCGAAAGTCGTTCTTGCGGAGACGAAGGACATCACTGCTGAGAACAAGGCTGCCGACAACACTCCGCTCTATTCGCCGGATGGAAAGTACATCGCCTATCGTGCGCAGCAGCGTCCGGGATACGAGAGCGACCGCTGGCGGTTGATGCTGTACGAGCGGAAGGCAGGAAAATCAAGCAATTTGACTGAGACCTTTGATCGTTGGGTCGGATCCTTCACTTGGGCTGGAAAATATGAGATCTCCTTCGCAGCAGAGAGTGAGGGGGAAGCTCCGATCTATTGGCTAATGCCACAGGCCTGCGGCGATCGCTGCCATCCGATTAAGGCTCTCGACCGATACAACGACAACCTCACCACAATTTACTCTCAACTTCCTGTTGATCACATAACCGTCACGTCGAATATGGGGCTCCTTACCCAAATGTCGGTCGGAGCACCGAGTGAAATCTTTATCGAGGATCCCTCTTCTACCTGTCAGGTTGGTATTGAAAAGCTCAAAGCTTTGCTCCTTGGACAATCGAACGAGCCACTTCCCGCTTGTGCCGTCTCCCATGCTCGCCAGATCACTCACCTCAACGAGGCCGTTCTCGATAAAGTTTCCATGTCCCCCCTCGAAACCTTCTGGTTCACCGGCGCTCACAACGACAAAGTCCAGGGCTGGCTCATCAAGCCGCCGAACTTTGATCCCAACAAGAAATATCCGGTGAAGTTCATCATTCACGGTGGGCCTGAAGTGCCGATGGGTGACGAGTGGAGCTACCGTTGGAACTTCGAGCTGTTTGCGGCGAATGGATACGTGGTCGTGTTCATCAACTTTCACGGCTCGCCTGGCTACGGGCAGAAGTTCATTGACGCGATCAACGGCGACTGGGGCGGGTCTCCGTTTGAAGACCTGATGAAGGGCTTGGACTACGTTGAAGAGCATTATGGGTTTATAGATAAAGACCGCGAGTGCGCGCTGGGCGCGAGCTACGGCGGATGGATGGCCAACTGGATCCTCGGCCATACCAACCGCTTCAAGTGCATCGTGTCGCACGACGGCATGTTCAACACCGAGTCGGCCTGGGGAGACACTGAGGAACTGTGGTTCAACGAATGGGAGTTCAAGGGCACGCCATACACGAACCGCGAGATGTACCGGAAGTGGTCCCCGCATTTGTTCGCGACGAACTTCAAGACGCCGACGCTGGTGATTCACAGCCAGCTCGATTACCGGCTTGACGTCTCGCAGGGATTCGATCTGTTCACGACATTGCAGCGGGAAGGTGTGCCGTCAAAGATGCTCTACTTCCCCGACGAAGGCCACTGGGTCCTCAAGCCCCAGAATTCCCAAATCTGGTACAAGACGGTGAATGACTGGGTGGACCAGTGGGTGGGGAAATAGATTTTGTAATTTGGTAATTGGGTAATTTGGAAATTGAAAATCGAACGTGTATGTGTGTAGTGGCAAGGCTTACGGCACGATAATCCTGCTCGCTTCTTGCGAACCCGCAATGGCTGAGTTCTGCTCGGGGAATTGCGCCAACAAGAAATCGACAAACGCACGCGAGCGTGGCCGGCCTGAAGTCCGCGTGTATCCCATGCGGAGCAGGAAAACCAAGGCGCGCAGGACATCTGAATCGTGCAGGCGGCTGTAGCCGACGTGCTTCTGTTCGGCTTCGCGATACTCCTTCACCATCTGCTGAACTTCGCCAGCAATTGCCTGGTGGGTGAGGTTCGTGACCGGGACTTCATAATGAAGCCCGGAGTTGGCCAGCGTTTCATATCTTCCCCCGAGAGCCGTGAGCGCCGCGATGAGGTCTGCGTCACGAATGCCGCGATCGGCGCGGGCGCTCTTGGCCAACGCGTAGCTCAAACCCAGGATCAGATGCTCCTGTTCGTAGAGGAATGCCTGGCCGATTTCGACATTTGGGAACAATGCATTCGGGTCGATGTCCTCGAGTAAGCGCGGCTTTTCATGCTCACGTGCCTGCTGGAGATAGACGCAGTCGCTCGGGCAGTCGAGCGTGACCTCGCGCTGCTCGCCACAGCATTGCGGGCAGATACGCCCGTGGACAGCGGGGCAGAAGCGCTTTTCTTTGCGCTTGTTGCAGA
>Ga0310810_10003049_pt1 | contig 18197 bp, 17 predicted proteins | sample NCmetagenome_FD_207641 | JGI IMG/M metagenome (GOLD analysis project Ga0310810, IMG submission 207641) | Soil microbial communities from experimental microcosm in Duke University, North Carolina, United States - NC | ecosystem: Engineered > Artificial ecosystem > Soil microcosm > Unclassified ...
GCCGTAGGTCTCGGTCGGGTTCGGATTGTTGGCGTACATGCCGCCCGGGATCGTGGCCTTGGCGTAGTAGGGGTGCGCCTTGATGAGCGCGTCCTCGGCCGGACCGGTGAGCGGCACGAGCTTGGCGCCACAGGCGGTGGTCGGATCCTGGATCGCCGCCGACGGGTGGCCGACGCCATAGAAGAAGCCGTCGATCTTGTTGTCGCAGAGCGCGGTGCCCTGCTCGTCGGCCTTCAGCTCAGCCGCCATCGAGAAGTCGGCCTTGGTCCAGTTCATCTGCTTCAGCAGTTCTTCCATCGAGGCGAGCGTGCCCGAGCCAGGATTGCCGACGTTGAAGCGCTTGCCCTTGAAGTCGGTGAACTTGGTGACGCCGGCTTCCTTGCGCGCCAGAACCGTGAAAGGCTCCGGATGCACCGAGAAGACCGCGCGCAGGTCCGGATCGGCCTTGCCCTTGAACATGGCCTCGCCCTTGGCGGCGTTGTACTGCACGTCCGACTGCGCGAGGCCGAATTCGAGCTCGCCCGACTTGATGGCGTTGACGTTGAACACGGAGCCGCCGGTCGATTCCACCGAGCAGCGGATGCCGGTCTTGGCGCGGTCCTTGTTCATCAGGCGGCAGAGCGCGCCGCCGACGGCGTAGTAGACGCCGGTGACGCCACCGGTGCCGATGGTGATGAACTTCTGCTGTGCCAGCGCCGGCGAAGCGCCGCCGGCCGTGAGTGCCAGCAGTCCGGCCACGGCGAGGCCGGTCGTCTTCATTCTGATCGTCATGTGCATTGTCCTCCGGTTGTTATCAGTCGAGAGTGCAGTAAAGGTGCAGTGAGAACCCATTCTTTGTCGTGATATTCCCGATTTGCGCGCTCGATCAATCGATCATGCGCTCACCGCCGCATCGACGGCTTCGCCCAGGCGCTCGACGATCGTATCGACCGCCGCTGCGTCGAGGATAAAGGGCGGCGCGAGCAGAACGTGATCGCCGCGCAGGCTGTCGACCGTGCCACCCATCGGATAGACCATCAAGCCGCGCGCCATTGCTTCCTTCTTGATGCGCGCGTGAATTTTTCTTGCCGGATCGAACGTCTCCTTAGTGCCGCGATCGGCGACGATCTCAATTCCTTGGAATAGTCCCCGGCCGCGCACATCCCCGACGAAAGGATGATTGCCGAAGCGTTCGTTGAGCCGGCGCGACAGCCGCACACCTTGCTCGCGCACATTGGCTAGCAGGTTGTCGCGGCGGATGACGCGCTGCACGGCGAGCGCGGCGGCGCAGGCAAGCGGATGGCCCGTATAAGTGTGACTGTGCTGGAATGAGCCCGAGCCCTCGGCCAGCGCCTTGAAGATCTTTCCTTGCAGGAGGAGGGCGCCGATCGGCGCGTAGCCGCCGCCGAGACCCTTGGCGATCGCCATCAGGTCGGGCGAGACGCCGTCCTGCTCGCAGGCGTGCAGCGTACCGGTGCGGCCCATGCCGCACATGACCTCGTCGAGAATGAGCAGGATGCCGTAGCGATCGCAGATCTCGCTCACGCGCTTGAAGTAGCCCGGCACCGCGGGAACCGCGCCCATCGTGGCGCCGACCACCGGCTCGGCGATGAAGGCAATGACGCTGTCCTTGCCGAGCGCGTTGACCTTGTCCTCCAATTCTTGCGCGAGCCGCGCGCCATAGGCCTCCGGCGTCTCGCCGGCAGGCTTCTCGCGATATTCGTAGACGGGCGAGACGTGATGCGTCTCGATCAACAACGGCGCGAACGCCTTGCGCTGCCAGGCGCGGCCGCCGACGGCGAGCGCGCCGGCGGTGATGCCGTGATAGCTCTGCCGCCGCGCGATGAGATGGCGCCGCTGCGGCTGGCCGATCTCGACGAAATACTGGCGCGCCAGCTTGAGCGCGGCCTCGATCGCTTCCGAGCCGCCGCTTACGTAGAAGACATGATCGAGGCCGGCGGGCGCATGTGCGGCGAGATCGTCGGCGAGTTCCTCGGCGACCTGCGTGGTGAAGAAGCTCGTATGGGCGTATTCGAGCGTATCGATCTGCGCACGCATCGCGGCGAGCACGTCCGGATGCGAATGCCCGACGCAGGATACGGCGGCGCCGCCGGAGGCGTCGATGTATTCCTTGCCGTTCTGGTCGCGGATGATGAGCCCCTTGCCCGACACGGCGGTCGGATACTGGTGGCCGATGGTCCGGTGCAGCACATGCGTCATAGCCGACGTCGTCCTTTCGAAGGCGGGAGAACATAGGTGCCGAAGGCGTCGAGCTGGCGCTCGCTCGCTTCGAGCGCGGCCAGCGCCTCGGGGCCGCGCCGCGCCGCGACCAGCGCGGCCAGGCATTCGACCGCCGCGAAAGCCGGCGCCATGGTGTGGAAGAAGGAGGGGGTCTCGGTGCGTACGATGAGGGTCACGTCGGCAAGGCGCGCGAGTGGCGACATCTCGCTGTCGGTCACTGCGACGATGCGCGCGCCGCGCTCGCGCGCGAACTCGGCCGCGTCGATCGTGTGCCGCACATAAGGCTTCACCGAGATCGCCAGTAGCACGTCGGACGTGCCGATGTCGCGCATGACGTCGACGCCGACCGCGCCGGAGCCGTCGACCAGCACGGAATTGGCGCCGAACAGCGAGCGTACGTAGTGGAAGATGTAGGCGATGGCGTAGCTCGAGCGCAGGCCCAGGCAGAACACATGGGCGGCCTTGGCGACGATGTCGGCGGCGGCGGTAAAGCGCGTCGTGGCGGCGGCCGAGGTCAAATCCTGCAAGTGCTGCGTCAGCGCCGCGAAGACGTCCTGCACCAGGGCGGCGTCGCCCTCGCGGTCGCGGCGCACCAGCAGCTCTTCGGCGCGGCCGCGGTAGCTATCCGGCCGCCGCCGCACGGCATCGGCGTGAAGCTGCCGCACGCGGTCGTAGCCGGGCAGGCCGAAGTGCTGCGCCAGCCGCGTCATGGTCGCCGGGGTGACGCCGGCGCGGCGCGCCTGTTCGCGCGTCGAGAGAAGTGCGACGTCGGCAGGATGATCGATGACCCAACGCGCCGCCTCGCGCAATTGCGGCGACAGTCCGTCGAAGCCGGAGCGGAGCCGGCCGTTGAAGGAGGGCAGGTTCATCGGCGGCAAGGCTAGCCCGATGATACAAGTGTTTCAACGGAAGAATTTTGGATCGGACATTACAATCCCCGCAATTTCGGGTCGCCGGAATATGTTTGAAGCTTAAAATATTTATGTTTGTAATAGTGCCGGGGATTTGCCATGCTGCCTCCGCACGATCAGCGGAGTCCATACGTCATGCGGGCGGCAGTTCTCGGAGGCGGGCCGGGCGGGCTGAATTTCGCGATCTCGCTCAAAGCGCGCGATCCGGCCCATGAGGTCACCGTCATCGAGCGCAACAAGCCGGACGACACGTTCGGCTGGGGCGTCGTGCTCTCCGACGAAACGCTCGAGAATCTCGCCGGCAACGACCCGGTCAGCGCGGAGACGATCCGCAATAATTTCGCCTACTGGGACGACATTGCCGTCCATTACCGCGGCACCGTGCAGACATCGGGCGGCCACGGCTTCTGCGGCATCGGCCGCAAGAGGCTGCTGCGTATCCTCCAGCGCCGCGCCCGCGAACTCGGCGTCAAGATCGAGTTCGAGACCGAGGCGGCGCCCGTCGACGCCTATGCCGCGCATTACGACCTCGTCGTCGCCGCCGACGGCGTGAACTCGAAAGCGCGCACCGCCCATGCCGACGTGTTCAAGCCCGACATCGACGTGCGCGCCTGCAAATACATCTGGCTCGGCACGCACCAGAAGTTCGACGAGGCCTTCACCTTCATCTTCGAGGAGACCGAGCACGGCTGGATCTGGGTCCACGCCTACCAGTTCGACGCCGACACCGCGACCTTCATCGTCGAATGCGCGGAAGACACCTGGCGCAAGTTCGGCTTCGAGCGCATGTCGCTCGACGAAACGATCGCGACGTGCGAGCGCATCTTCGCGAAATATCTCGGCGGCAACGCGCTGATGTCGAACGCGCGCCACCTGCGCGGCTCGGCCTGGCTCAATTTCAACCGCGTCCTATGCGAGCGCTGGAGCTACAAGAACATCGTGCTGCTGGGAGACGCCGCCGCGACGGCGCACTTCTCGGTCGGCTCTGGCTCGAAGCTCGCGCTCGAGAGCGCGATCGCGCTCGCCAATTACGTCTGTTCGGAACCGACCCTCGAGAAGGCCTTCGCCCGCTACGAGAGCGAGCGGCGCTTGGAAGTGCTGCGGCTACAGAACTCGGCGCGCAACTCGACCGAATGGTTCGAGAACGTCGAACGCTATCTCCACCTCGATCCGGTGCAGTTCAATTACTCGCTGCTGACGCGCTCGCAGCGCATCGGCCACGAGAATCTTCGCGAGCGCGATCCGCAGTGGCTCGCCGGCGCTGAGAAATGGTTCGACGAACGCGCCACCGGGGCGAAACCGAAGGCGGCGCGCCCGCCGATGTTTGTGCCGCTGCGCGTGCGCGGCCTCGAACTCGCGAACCGCGTCTGCGTCTCGCCGATGGCGCAGTACAAGGCCGCGGACGGAACGCCGAACGACTGGCACTTTGTGCACTATGCCGAGCGCGCCAAGGGCGGCGCCGGTCTGGTCTTCACCGAGATGACCTGCGTCTCGGCCGAGGGGCGTATCTCGCCCGGATGCACCGGCCTCTACACCGACGCGCACGAGCGCGCCTGGAAACGCCTCGTCGAATTTGTCCACGCCGAGACCGATGCCAAGTTCGCGATCCAGCTCGGCCATTCGGGGCCGAAGGGTTCGACCCAGCTCGGCTGGGAGGAGAGCGACGCGCCGCTGGCGAAGGACAATTGGGAGATCGTCGGCGCGTCGTCCGTGCCGTGGTCGTCCGCGAACCAGATGCCGCGCGAACTCTCGCGCGCCGATATGGACACGATCCGCAACCAGTTCGTGCGCTCGGCGCAAATGGCCGCGCGCATCGGCTTCGACTGGCTGGAACTGCATTACGCGCACGGCTACCTGATGTCGGCCTTCATCACGCCGCTCTCCAACAAGCGCACCGACGACTACGGCGGCTCGCTCGAGAACCGCATGCGTTTCCCGCTCGAAGTGCTGCGCGCCGTGCGCAAGGTGTGGCCGGACGAGAAACCGATGTCGGTTCGCATATCCGCGCATGACTGGGTCGGGCCGGATGGTGTACAGCCACAGGACGCGGTCGAGATCGCGCGCATGCTCGCCGAAAACGGCGCCGACCTGATCGACGTCTCGGCCGGGCAAACCTCGACGCGGGCGCAGCCGGTCTATGGCCGCATGTTCCAGACGCCGTTCTCCGACCGCATCCGCAACGAGGCGGGCGTCTCGACGCTCGCCGTCGGCAACATTTACGAGCCCGACCACGTCAATTCCATCCTGATGGCGGGGCGCGCCGATCTCGTCTGCCTTGCGCGTCCGCATCTGACCGATCCGTACTGGACGCTGCACGCCGCCGCCGACCTGCGTTACACGGGGGTCACTTGGCCGAAGCCGTACTGGTCGGGCCGCGACCAGCTCAACCGTCTCAGGAGCCGGCCTGAGCCGGCGATCGGGAAGGTCTAGATGGACGTGCTCGGCGGACGGCATGCACTGGTCACCGGCGGCGGCAGTGGCATCGGCGCCGCGATCGCGCGTGCGCTCGCCGAAGGGGGCGCGGCCGTTACCATTTCCGGTCGCGACAAGACCAAGCTCGCAGCGATGGCGCGCACCATCAATTGCGCGACCGTCGTCGCCGACGTCACGCGTGAAGCCGATTGCACCGCGATGGTTTCCGCCGCGCGCGAGAAGAACGGCCCGATCGACATCGTCATCGCCAATGCCGGCGCAGCCGAGAGCGCGCCCTTCGGCAAGATCGACGGGGCGCACTGGCGGCGCATGATCGACGTCAATCTCACCGGCGCATTCAATACCGCGCAGGCGGCTCTTTCCGACCTCACGCGCGCCGGGGCCGGCGAGGGCGGGCGTCGGCTGCTCTTCGTCGCTTCGACCGCGGCGCTGAAAGGCTACCCCTATGTCGCGGCGTACGCGGCCGCCAAGCACGGCGTGCTCGGCCTCGCGCGCGCTCTATCGGCCGAACTGGCCGCCACCGGCGTTACCGTCAATGTCGTCTGTCCCGGCTTTACCGACACGCCGCTGCTCGCGGCGTCAGTCGACGCCATCACCGCCAAGACGAAGCGCTCGGCCGATGACGCGCGCGCTGCGCTGGCAAAAGACAATGCGCATAACCGCCTGATCACGCCGCAGGAGGTCGCCGGCACCGTGCTGTGGCTGTGCACGGCGGCCGCGCAATCGGTCAACGGTCAGGCCGTCGCCATCGCCGGAGGTCAGGTATGACAGTCGCCGCAAAACCCGCGCCGCGCGCCGCGGCCCGCCCGCCGGGCAAGCAGCGGCTGCGTCTGTGGCTTCGCATACTGCGCGCGACACGGGCGATCGAGGCCGATCTGCGCGAGCGCCTGCGCGTGCAGTACCAGATGACGCTGCCACAGTTCGACGTCATGGCCGCGCTGGCGCGGGCCGAGAGCGGCATGACCATGACCGAGCTTTCGCGCAAGCTGATGGTGTCGAACGGCAACGTCACCGGCATCATCGATCGGCTGGTCAACGACAAGCTGGTGCTGCGTCAGGCGCCCGCGGAGGACCGCCGCTCCTTCGTGGTGCGGCTGACGCCGAAGGGCGAGGCGCAGTTCGCCGCCGTCGCCAGGGAACACGAAGAGTGGGTCAACCGGCTGCTTTCGGACTTCGATGCCGACGAGACCGAGCGGTTGATCGGTACGTTCGACGGGCTGGCCGACCGCATCCGCAACGGAGGGACACGCGCGTGAGCATGGCCCAATTCAAGCCTGAGCACTTTAACTGGCGCATGGAAGAGGGCGGCGTCGCCGTCATCACGCTCAAGCGCCCCGAGCGGAAGAACCCGATCACCTTCGGCTCGTACGCAGAACTGCGCGACACATTCCGCAAGCTGGTCGGCGCCGATGACGTGAAGGCGATCGTGTTCGGCTCGAACGGCGGCAATTTCTGCTCCGGCGGCGACGTGCGCGACATCATCGGCCCGCTGTTCGACCGCGACATGAAGGGTCTCGTGGAATTCACGCGCATGACCGGCGATCTGGTCAAGGCGATGCGCGCCTGCCCGCAGCCGGTGATCGCCGCGGTCGACGGCGTCTGCGTCGGCGCGGGCGCCATGATCGCGCTGTTCTCCGACATGCGCATCGGCACGGCGAACGCGAAGACCGCGTTTCTCTTCACCCGCGTCGGCCTCGCCGGCTGCGACATGGGCGCCTGCGCCATGCTGCCGCGCGTGATCGGGCAGGGCCGTGCCGCCGAACTGCTCTACACCGGCCGCACGATGAGCGCCGACGAGGCCGAGCGCTGGGGCTTCTTCAACCGCCTCGTCGCGCCGGACGCGCTCGATGCCGAAGCGATCAAGCTGGCGCAGTCGCTCGCCGCCGGACCGACCTTCGCGCACATGATGACCAAGACCATGTTGAACCAGGAATGGTCGATGAGCCTCGACATGGCGATCGAGGCGGAGGCGCAGGCGCAGGCGATCTGCATGCAGACGCGCGACTTCCGCCGTGCCTATGACGGTTTCATCGCCAAGCAGCCGCCGGCCTTCGAGGGCAACTGATGCCGGACCGCGCAGCGCTTCAGTGGCCCTTCTTCGACGACCGCCATCGCGCTTGGGCGGATAAGCTCGGTGCGTGGGCCAAGGACAACCTGAACGACGTCGATCATCACGACGTCGACGCCGCATGCCGCAAGCTGGTCAAGGCTTTGGGAGGTGGTGGCTTCCTCTCCGTGACCGCGCCTGGCGAGGGCAATGACAGGCTCGACGTTCGCACGCTCGCGCTGGCGCGCGAAACGCTCGCCTATCATGCAGGACTCGCCGACTTCGCCTTTGCCATGCAGGGCCTCGGCGCCGGTCCGATCTCGCTCTACGGCACGGCGGAGCAGCGCGCCCAATGGCTGCCGAAGACGCGCAAGGGCGAGGCGATCGCCGCGTTCGCGCTGTCGGAGCCTGCTTCCGGGTCCGACGTCGCCAATATCGCGACGACCGCGCGCCGCGACGGCGGCGACTACGTGCTCGACGGTGAGAAGACCTGGATCTCCAATGGCGGCATTGCCGATCTCTACGTCGTCTTTGCCCGTACCGGCGAGGCGCCGGGTGCGCGCGGCTTGTCGGCTTTCATCGTTGCGGGCAGTAACCCGGGTCTGAAGATCGCCGAGCGATTGCAGGTCATCGCGCCGCATCCCCTGGCGCGCCTGCACTTCGAGAATTGCCGCGTGCCGGCGTCAGCCATGATCGGCAAGCCCGGCGAGGGCTTCAAGATCGCCATGGCGACGCTCGACGTGTTTCGAACCACGGTCGCCGCCGCGGCGCTGGGCTTTGCCCGTCGGGCACTGGCGGAATCGCTCAGCCGCGCCGCCAAGCGCGAACTGTTCGGCGCACCGCTCGCCGAATTGCAGATGGTGCAGGGTCATCTCGCCGACATGGCGCTGGAGATCGACGCCGCCGCGCTGCTCGTCTATCGCGCCGCCTGGGTCAAGGACATGGGCGCCGCCCGCGTCACCAAGGAAGCAGCGATGGCGAAGTTCTACGCCACCGAGGCCGCGCAGCGCGTCATCGACGCGGCGGTGCAGTTGCACGGCGGCGACGGCGTCCGTTCCGGCCATCCGGTCGAGACGCTGTACCGCGAAATCCGCGCGCTGCGCATCTACGAAGGCGCCTCCGACGTGCAGAAGGTCATCATCGCGCGCAGCGTTCTCTCGGAGTCGGGAGCTTCAGCATGAGCCGTACGATCAACCTCGGTCCGTCCGCGCATGTCGATACGTTTTCGCGCGACAACCTGCCGCCGGCGGCTGATTGGCCGGACATCCTGCTCGAGCGTCCCGAATTCCAGTATCCGGAGCGGCTCAATGCCGGGGTCGAACTCACCGACCGCATGGTCGAGCAGGGCTTCGGTGACCACACGGCGCTGATCGGCAATGGCCGCCGCCGCACCTACAAGGAGCTGGCCGACTGGTCGAACCGGCTGGCTCACGCGCTGATCGAGAATTACGGCGTCAAGCCGGGCAACCGCGTGCTCATCCGCTCCGGCAACAATCCGGCGCTGGTCGCCGCATGGCTCGCCGCCACCAAGGCCGGGGCGGTCGTCGTCAACACCATGCCGATGCTGCGCGCCGGCGAATTGCACAAGATCGTCGACAAGGCCGAGATCGCCGTCGCGCTCACCGACAGCCGCATCGCCGACGAGCTTGTCGCCTGCGCCAAGGACAGCAAGTTCTTGAAGAAGGTCGTCTCGTTCGACGGCACGTCGAACCACGATGCCGAACTCGACCGCATCGCGCTCGACAAGCCGGTCAAATTCGACGCGGTGCCCACGGGGCGCGACGATGTCGCGCTGCTCGGCTTCACCTCCGGCACGACGGGCGAGCCGAAGGCGACGATGCATTTCCATCGCGACCTGTTGATGATCGCCGACGGCTATGCGCGCGATGTGCTGAAGGTCACGCCGGACGACGTCTTCGTCGGCTCGCCGCCGCTCGCCTTCACCTTCGGTCTCGGCGGCCTCGCCATCTTCCCGCTGCGTTTCGGCGCAACCGCGACGCTGCTCGAAAGCGCAACGCCGGCTAACATGGTGCAGATCATCGAGACCTATAAAGCGACGATCTGCTTCACCGCGCCGACCGCCTATCGCGCCATGCTGGCGGCGATGGACCAGGGCGCCGATCTCTCCTCGCTGCGGCTCGCGGTGTCGGCCGGCGAGACACTGCCGGCGGCCGTGTTCGACGACTGGACGCGCAAGACCGGCAAGCCGATCCTCGACGGCATCGGCTCGACCGAGATGCTGCACATCTTCATTACCAACCGCATCGGCGACGCCGTCCCCGGCGCGACCGGGCGGCCGGTCGCCGGTTACGAAGCGCGCATTGTCGATGATGCGATGAAAGAACAGCCGCGTGGCGAACTTGGCAAGCTCGCGGTGCGCGGGCCGACCGGCTGCCGCTATCTCGCCGACAAGCGCCAGAAGAATTACGTGCGCGACGGCTGGAACATCACCGGCGACACTTTCATGCAAGACGAAGACGGGCGTTTCCACTTCGTCGCCCGCGCCGACGACATGATCGTCTCCGCCGGCTACAACATTGCCGGTCCCGAGGTCGAGGCGGCGTTGCTCAAGCACGCGGAGGTCGCCGAATGCGCCGTCATCGGCCAGGCCGACGGCGAGCGCGGGCAGATCGTTGCAGCCTATGTGGTGCTCAAGGCCGGGATCGCCGGCGACGCGCTCTGTGCAAAACGCCTCCAGGACCATGTGAAGGCGACGATCGCGCCGTACAAATATCCGCGCGCCGTCAACTTCGTCGACGCCTTGCCGAAGACCGCGACCGGCAAGATCCAGCGCTTCCGTCTGCGGCAACAGTAATCGGGATTGCGCGGGGCATGAGCGATTTTCAATTTCTCCATCCGGCCGGCTGGAAACCGGCCAAGGGCTACTCCAACGGCGTCGCCGCGACCGGCCGGCAGATCGCCGTCGCCGGTCAGATCGGCTGGACCGCGGAGCAGAAGCTCGTCGGCGACGATTTCGTCGCTCAGATCGAGCAGGCCTTGAAGAACATCGTCGCCGTGCTCGCCGAAGGCGGCGCGGGGCCGCAGCACATTACGCGGCTCAATTGGTACATCACCGACAAGCCGGCTTACGTCGCGCGCCAGCGCGAGATCGGCGAGGCCTATCGCCGCGTCATTGGCCGGCACTTCCCGGCCATGACGCTGCTCGTTGTGGGGCTGCTGGAAGAGGGCGCCAAGGTGGAGATCGAGGCGACCGCGGTCGTTCCTTAAGACTTGCGGGAGGGGCCGTTCACCTTGCGCGCCGGTTAAGGTTGCCGGACACCGGCGGCGGGCGCAAAATGGCCCGTAATCAGTAGTGTCACGCGTAGAGTAACGACATGAAGGCGATCATCGTCGGCGGCGGCGTCGGCGGACTGACCACGGCGGTGATGCTGCACGCGCGCGGCATCGACTGCGAGGTGTTCGAGCAGGCCGACACGATCCGCGAGCTCGGCGTCGGCATCAACACGTTGCCGCACGCGATCAAGGAGCTGGCGCAGGTCGGGCTGCTCGAGCGGCTCGACGCGGTCGCCATCCGTACCTACGAACTGTTCTACGCCAACCGCTTCGGCCAGATCGTCTGGCACGAATTGCGCGGCACCGATGCCGGCTTCGACGTGCCGCAATTCTCGATCCACCGCGGCCGTCTCCAGAACGTCATCTACCAAGCGGCGCGCGCGCGTCTCGGCGAGACCAAGGTGCACGCCGGCTGCCGCCTCGGTTCGTTCACGCAAGACGAGAGCGGCGTCACCGCCTATTTCTTCGACCGCAGCGGCAGCCACCGTTCGACCGTGCGCGGCGACGTGCTTATCGGCGCCGACGGCATTCATTCGTTCGTGCGGGCGCAGCTCTATCCGAACGAGGGGCCAGCGCACTGGAACGGCACGATGCTCTGGCGCGGCGCGACCGACTGGCCGCAATTCATGACCGGCCGCTCGATGATCATCGCCGGCGGCATGGAAGCGAAGTTCGTGCTCTATCCGATCGCGGCCGGCTCGGCGCCGGATCGCCGCCTGACCAATTGGGCTGTGATGGCGAAGGTCTCCGAAGGCGGCGTGCCGCCGCGCAAGGAAGACTGGTCGCGTCCGGGGCGATGGGACGATCTGCGCCCTTACGTGCAGCGCTTCAAATTGCCGTATGTCGACGTCACGCACTTGATCGAGGCGACCGGGGAGTTCTGGGAGTATCCGTTGTGCGATCGCGAGCCGCTGGCGCGCTGGTCGCACAACCGCGTGACGCTGCTCGGCGACGCCGCGCATCCGATGTATCCGGTCGGCTCGAACGGCGCGTCGCAGGCGATCCTCGATGCGCGCTGTCTCGCCGACCATCTGGTCAAGGCGGAGCATCCCGCGCATGCGCTCTGGTGCTACGAACAGGATCGCATCGGTCCGACGGCGCAGATCGTGCGCATGAACCGCAAGGGCGGGCCGGAAGGCGTCATCGACGCCATCGAGCAGCTCGCCCCGGACGGGTTCGGCAATATCGACGACGTGCTGCCTTACGAGCATCGCAAGTCGATCGTGCGCGGCTACGCCTCGACCGCAGGCTTCGTGCAGTCGCAGGTCAACAAAGCCGCGGCCGCCAAGGCGGCCTGACATCTGGTTGTGACTTGGAGCTGGATTCCCGCTTTCGCGGGAACGAACGGGAAATGCCTCACGCCCCCGGGGGCGGCGGCAGGAACGACACTTCGTGGCGCGCGGCGAGCTCGACCACCTCGGTCGGGACCTGCTCCTTCATTGAGTGGATCGCCCAGAACAGGTCGTAGAGCCTGCGCGTCGGCGACACCCAGAAGAAGCACTTCACCGGCTGATCGCTCTTGTTGAAGATGCCGTGCGGCAAGCCCATCGGCAGCTTGATCAGGTCGCCCGATGTCGCCTTGAAGTCGCGGCCCTCGAGGACGAGGTCGAGCTGGCCCTCGAACATGTAGATGAACTCGTCCTGCGTCGGATGGATGTGCGGCGGCACGAAGGTGCCGGGCGGGAAGGTGGCGTGCCAGGAGAACGAGCTCTCGCACAGGCTCTTCGGCACATAGGTCTGGCCGAGAATATTCCAGACGATGCCGTCGAGGCCGGTGCCGGCCTTGGTAATGCCTGCGTTCAGCGGCTGCATTCTGTCCCCCTTGTCCGGGCGTCCCGAGTTGGCGGCATTCAAACACGAAGCGGGCGCCGTTGGCACCGGCACGTTCGCCGCAGCGTTAATTCGACGGCCGCCGCGCCAAGGGTTGCAGATTGGGCTTTCCAGTCAAGACATTTTAGGCTTAAAATGTTTTTCCGGCGTGAAACAGAGGCGGCCGCGGCGCCCGGTTCGCATGGCGACGGCCCGCGGATTCCCGATATAGTCGCGACAATCAACGAGACCATCAGAACGTCATCGGAGGAGTGGGGGAGCATGAGCAAGTTCAGGATCGCGGCCATCGCAACGGTGAGCGCGCTGGCGCTGACATCGGCGGCGCAGGCGCAGGAGAAGCTGAAGATCGGCCTGTTGACCACCCTGTCGGGACCGGCCGCCGCCCTCGGCATCCAGCAGCGCAACGGTTTCGAACTCGCGCTCAAGACCATGGGCAACAAGCTCGGCGGCCGCGACGTCGAACTGATCGTGCAGGACGACGAGCTCAAGCCCGACGTCGCCGTCTCGAAAGCCAAGGCGATGGTCGAGCGCGACAAGGTCGACTTCGTCGTCGGCCCGATCTTCTCCAACATCCTGATCGCGATGATGAAGCCGGTGACGGACTCCGGCGTGTTCCTGATCAGCCCGAACGCCGGCACGTCCAATTTCGCCGGCCCCGACTGCAATCCGAACCTGTTCGTCACGTCCTACCAGAACGACCAGGTGCACGAAGTGCTCGGTAAGTACGCCCAGGATCAGGGCATGAAGAAGGTCTACCTGATCGCGCCGAACTATCAGGCGGGCAAGGACTCGCTTGCGGGCTTCAAGCATTACTTCAAGGGCGCGATCGCCGACGAAGTCTATGTGCCGCTTGGCACGCTCGATTATTCCGGCGAACTCGCCAAGATCGCAGCGGCGGGCCCGGACGCGATCTTCGCCTTCCTGCCCGGCGGCATGGGCGTGAATTTCGTCAAGCAGTTCCGCCAGGCGGGGCTTGCCGACAAGATCAAGTTCTTGTCGGCCTTCACGGTCGATGAATCCACGCTGCCGGCGCAGCAGGACGCCGCGGTCGGCTTCTTCGGCGGCGCCAACTGGGCGCCGAACCTCGACAACCCGCAGAACAAGGCCTTCGTCGCGGCATACGAGAAGGCTTACAACGCGGTGCCGGCGAGCTACGCGTTCCAGGCCTACGATGCCGCCTCGCTGATCGACAGCGGCCTGAAGGCGACCAAGGGCTCGACCGCCGACAAGAACGCGCTGCGCGCTGCGATGATGAAGGCCGACTTCAAGTCGCTGCGCGGCAAGTTCAAGTTCAACACCAACCACTATCCGATCCAGGACTTCTACCTGGTCAAGGTGGCCAAGCGCGCCGACGGCAAGTACGAGACGGAGATCGCGCAGAAGGTGTTCACCGACTACGCCGATCCGCACGTCAAGGACTGCAAGATGAAGTGAGCGGAACGGATTTTCGCCCTGCCTCGGTCACGGGGCAGGGCGCCTTCCGCTTTTTCGCAAGTGGCCGTCGCCGTCGCGCGGGCCTGAGGTGACGCGCCCCGATGTCGCTACTGCTGTTGATCGTCCAGACGTTGAACGGCTTGCAGTTCGGGGTGCTGCTGTTCCTGATCGCGGCCGGGCTGACGCTCGTCTTCGGCGTCATGGACTTCATCAATCTGGCGCACGGCGTGCAGTACATGCTCGGCGCCTATTTCGCCGTGATGTTCTACGCGCTGACCGGCAGCTTCGTGCTCGCTCTGCTGCTCGCGCTCGGCGCTTCGCTCGTCTTCGGCCTGGCGCTCGAATTCACGATCTTCCGCAAGCTCTATGAGCGCGATCATCTCGAACAGGTGATCGCCACATTCGGCATCATCCTGTTCCTCAACGAAGGCGTAAAGGTCGCCTTCGGCGCATCGCCACTGTCGCTGCCCGTGCCGGAGGCGTTGTCGGGCTCGGTCGTGCTGATGCCGGGGCTGCTGTATCCGGTGTGGCGCATCGTCATCATCGCCGCCGGCCTCGCGGTCGCGGCCATCCTCTATGTGCTCGTCGGCTGGACCCGCGTCGGCATGCTGGTGCGGGCCGGGGCCAGCAATGCGCGGATGGTGTCGGCGCTCGGCGTCGATATCCGCCGCCTGTTCATGCTCGTGTTCGGCTTCGGCACTATGCTCGCCGGCTTTGCCGGCATCATGATCGCGCCGCTCCTCTCGGTGCAGCCGGGCATGGGAGACACGGTGCTGATCCTGGCTTTCGTCGTCATCGTCATTGGCGGCATCGGCTCGATCCGCGGCGCCTTCATCGCCGCGTTGTTGATCGGCCTCGTCGACACGCTCGGCCGCTCTTTCGCCGTCGACATCCTGCGGCTCGTCATGGCGCCGTCGCCGGCGCGCACGGTCGGGCCGGCGATCGCCTCCATGCTCATCTATCTCCTGATGGCGCTCGTTCTCTACGTGCGCCCGGCCGGCCTGTTCCCGGCCAAGGGCCGCGGATGAGCCCGACCGCGCTTCAAACCGAAGCGGCGGCGCGTGCGCCGGCCTGGCGCGGGCGGCTTCTGCCGTTCGTCCTGTTCGGCCTTCTCGCCGTCGCGCCGCCTCTCGCCGGGCAGGGTGGCGGCTACGTTCTCACTCTGCTCGAGCAGGTGATGATCTTCGCCATCGCCGCGCTCGGCCTCGATCTCATCGTCGGGTTCGGCGGCCTCGTCTCGTTCGGCCACGCCGCCTTCATCGGTCTCGGCGCCTATGCCGCCGGCATTCTCGCCTTTCACGGGCTCGGCGACACGGCGCTGGCGCTGCCGGCGGCGATCCTGTTGTCGGCGTCGTTCGCCGCGGCGACCGGACTCATTTGTCTCCGCACGCGCGGCGTCTATTTCATCATGATCACGCTGGCCTTCGGCCAGATGGCCTTTTTCACGGCGTCCTCGCTCGCGCCTTATGGCGGCGATGACGGGCTGACGCTGCGCATGCGGAGTCCGGTCTTCGGCTTCGACCTGTTCGGCAATGAGCGGATCTTCTATTACGCGACATTCGTCGCGGCGCTCGGCATCTATCTCTTCTGCCGCGCGGCGATCGCCTCGCGCTTCGGCCGCGTTTTGCGCGGCGCGAAAGAGAACCCGACGCGCATGACCGCGCTCGGCTACGAGGTGTTCCGCTATCAGCTCGCCGCCTACGTCATCTCCGGCGCGATCGGCGGCGTCGCCGGGTTCTTCATCGCCAACGCCACCAACTTCGTCAGCCCGGCCTACATGTCGTGGCAGCGCTCCGGCGAGCTCATCGTCATGCTCGTTCTCGGCGGCATCGGTACACTCGATGGGGCGGTGCTTGGCGCCGCCGCCTACATTCTCCTGTCCGAGTACCTCTCGCAACTGACCGAGCACTGGGCGATGATCTTCGGGCCGCTGCTCGTCGCCGTCGTGATGTTCGCGCGCGGCGGTTTGATCGGCGCGTTCCGCCGCATCGGGTGGCGCGCATGAGCGCCCCCGTGTTGCGTCTCGAGGCATTGAGCAAGCGCTATGGCGGGCTCGTCGTCACCGATAATGTCTCGCTCGACATCATGCCCGGCGAGTTGCACGCCATCATCGGACCGAACGGCGCCGGAAAGACGACGTTGATCAACGAGATCTCCGGCCTCGTCTCGGCTGACGGCGGCCGCATCCTGTTCGAGGGGCAGGACATCACGGACACTCCGGCCCATGCGCGCGCCGCGGCCGGGCTCGCGCGCTGCTTCCAGATCACTTCGGTGCTGCCGACCTTCAGCGCGCGCGACAATGTCGCGCTCGCCGCGCAGGCGCGCGACGGCTCGAGCTTCCGCTTCTTCCGGCCCGCCGCAGCCGAGGAGGCGCTCAACGCCCGCGCGCTTGCCGCGATTGAGGAGGTCGGCCTCGGCGCGCGCGCACACCTTCCGGCGGGCCAGTTGTCGCACGGCGAGAAACGCGCTCTCGAATTGGCCATCGCGCTCGCGCTCGAGCCGAAGATGCTGCTGCTCGACGAGCCGATGGCAGGCACCGGCCATGACGAGACGGCGATGCTGTCGGGCGTGCTGCGGCGGCTCAAGGGCCGCTTTCCGATCCTGCTGATCGAGCACGACATGAGCGTCGTATTTTCGCTCGCCGACCGCGTCTCGGTCATGGTCTATGGCCGCATCCTCGCCAGCGGCGCGCCGGAGGCGATCCGCACCGATCCGAAGGTCGTCGCCGCCTATCTCGGCGAGGAGGCGGGCTGATGCTCACCGTCCGCAATCTTGCCGCCTCATACGGCCCGGCGCAGGTGCTGTTCGACATCGGCTTCACGGTCGGCGCCGGCGAGGTGGTGACGCTGCTCGGCCGCAACGGCATGGGCAAGACGACCACCATTCACACCGTGATGGGGCTCATCGCGGCGAGCGCCGGCGAGGTTTCGTTCGCGGGCAAGCCGCTCGCCGGCTTGCCGCCGTACCGCATCGCGCAGGCGGGGCTCGGCCTCGTGCCGGAAGGCCGCCAGATATTCCCGACCCTGACGGTCGAGGAGAACCTGGTCGCAACCGCGCGCGGCAAGGGCGCGGAGTGGACGCTCGCGCGCGTCTACGACCTGTTCCCGCGGCTCTCCGAACGCCGCCGCAACATGGGCGATCAGCTTTCGGGAGGCGAGCAGCAGATGCTGGCGATCGGCCGCGCGCTGATGACCAATCCGAAGCTCCTCATTCTCGACGAGGCGACGGAAGGGCTGGCGCCGATGGTGCGGCAGGAAATCTGGTCGTGCCTGCGACGGCTCAAGGACGCCGGTCAGGCGATCCTGGTCGTGGACAAGAACATCGACGCGCTCGCAAAGCTTGCCGACCGTCACGTCGTAATCGAGAAGGGGCACGTCGTCTGGGCCGGCACGTCGGCCGAACTCGCCGCCGATCCGACCGTGCGCGAGCGCTTCCTTCAGGCGTGACGACGCCGCCTAGCGCCAGATATTGAAGACGTTCACGCCCGAGTCCGCGGTCTGCGCCTTCTGCTTCTTCTTGGCGACGGCCTTCTCGATCGCGTCGTCGCCGCCGGCCTCCGCAACCTTGTGCCTGTGGTGACGGCGAACGTGATGGCGTGCGTGCTTCGTTTTGACGGCGTGCTCGGCCGCGGCCGGCTCGGTCTTGAGCGAAGCCTTGACCACGCGCGGCCAGCCTTGCGCTTCGTGCGCCTTGGCGATGAGTGGCTCGGGCACCGAGGCCGGACGCTGGCGAGCTTGACGATCTGCTTCGGCGTGATGCCGTGATGCCAGTCGTCGGCGACCTCGTCGGCGCTCCAGACGGCGAGGCTCTTCATGGCGAGGAAGCCGTCGACCGTGTGATTACGCAAGAGGCCCGGCACGCGGAAGAACGGCGCCACCGCCTTCGGGTCGCCGAGCGCCGCCTGCACGGCGGCGATGCCGCCGTCGACCTGGCGCTCGATGCCGCCGTCGCCCATGCGGTTGAAGGTCAGCGGATGGCTCAAGGAGTGCGTGCCGACGACGTGGCCGGCATTGTAGATGCGGCGCACG
>Ga0310810_10003050_pt1 | contig 18197 bp, 15 predicted proteins | sample NCmetagenome_FD_207641 | JGI IMG/M metagenome (GOLD analysis project Ga0310810, IMG submission 207641) | Soil microbial communities from experimental microcosm in Duke University, North Carolina, United States - NC | ecosystem: Engineered > Artificial ecosystem > Soil microcosm > Unclassified ...
GGTTGATCGCGTCCGTGGTCATCGTCTTGATGACGGTGATGTCGTCGACGATCTTCGCCGTATGGGGCAGCAGCTCGCTGACCCAGGTTCCGGACTGGCCGTGCCGGCTGAACCCGAACTGCGATTTCGTCACCAGCAGCGCTGACTGTCCCATCGTCTGCGCGACGCGCTGGCCCTGGCGCACGGAGTCTGGGATCTGCGTGCCCTGGAGCTTCTCCAGCGCCGGCTTGTAGTCGAAGGTCTCGAGCTGCGACGGGCCGCCGGACTGATGGAGAAAGATGACCCGCTTGGCCTTCGGCGCGAAATGCGGACCACCCTGCGCAGAGGCCGTGGCCATGGCAAACAGGTCCTCGCGCATCAGCGCGCCCAAGGCGGCGGCGCCGATGCCGCGCGCGGTGAGCCCGAACAATTGACGCCGGGTCAGATGGAGGTCACGTTCGTTCATTGCTTCGTGATGGTCTCGTCCAGGTTGAGAATGACGCTCGCCACCGTCGTCCACGCGGCCAGCTCCGCGGCGTCGAGCCGGCTGTCGCGCCCCGATTCGCCGACGTCGATGAGTCTGACGGCTGATGGTCGATCGGCGACGAACGCACGCCGCCGTCCCTTGAGCAGATCGCGCAGGACGCCGACTTCCTTGTCCGTCGGCGTGCGCGCCGTCGCCAGCCGGAACGCGTAGATGACCCGGCTCTTCTCGTCCTTGCCGCCTTCGAGCAGCGCGCGCTGCGCCAGGGCGCGTGCCGCCTCGACGTAGGTCGGGTCGTTCATCAGCGTCAGCGCCTGCAGGGGTGTATTCGTCAGGGCGCGGCGGGCCGCGCATTTCTCCCGATCGGGCGCGTCGAAGATCGCGAGCGAAGCCGGGGGAACCGTACGCTTCCACAACGTATACATGCCGCGGCGGTAGAGATCCTTGCCGCTGCTCTGCTCGTACGACTGCCCGGCGTAGCCCTCGCCGAACGCCATCTCCTCCCACAATCCGCTCGGCTGGTACGGACGCACGCTGGGACCGCCAATCTGCCGATTGAGCAGCCCGCTCGCCGCCAGCGCCGTGTCGCGGATCGTTTCGGCCTGGAACCGGTATCGCGGCCCGCGCGCCAGGAGCCGGTTCTCCGGATCTCGTTCGCGCAGGGCTGCCGTCTCGCGCGAGGATTGACGGTAGGTTGCCGACGTCACGATCGCCCGTTGCATCGCCTTGACATCCCAGCCCGTGCGCACGAACTCGGTGGCCAGCCAGTCGAGCAGCTCGGGGTGGACCGGCGGCTCCCCCTGCACGCCGAAATCTTCCTGCGTCTTGACGATGCCGGAGCCGAAGTACATCTGCCAGAAGCGATTCACGGCGACGCGCGCGGTCAGGGGATGGTTCGGATCGACGAGCCACTGCGCGAGCGTGAGGCGGTTGAGCGGCGCATCTTTCGGCAGCGGCGGCAGCATCGCCGGCACACCAGGCTGCACCTTCTCGGTCTGGTTGCGATAGTCGCCGCGCGCGAGCACGAACGTGTCGCGCGGCTTCTTCATCTCTGCCATCACCATCGCGGTCGGAATGCCCTTCTCGAACTCCTCTTTCTCCTGGTTCAGCGCCTTGAGATCGGCATACGCCGTGCGGAGCGCCTCCGGCGCGGCCTGCGTGAGGAAGTAGTCGCGAACCTCCTCGGCCTCCGCCGTCGCGCGCTTGCCGAACACGCCGGAGATGATGACGCGAGCCGGATAGTGAATCGCGAGATTGGCGATCTGCCCGGGCTCGAGCACCCGGTCGTAGACCCGCAGGTCGTCGATCTGCCCGAGGAACGGCGGGCCGAGGCTCTTGCGGCCGATCGTCAGCGGGGCATCGCTGGCCATCGGCCCCGCCAGCGCGTCGCTGATCACGTCGACTACCGCAGGCTTGCCGCCGACGTAGAGGCGTGCCCCTGCCGCCTTGCCCGATCCATCGTAGGTCAGCGTCACCTGGTGCCAGTCGCCGTACCTGAATCGCTCTCGAGTCCGTAGCTGGATCGCACCGGCCGGCGAGTCAGAGGCGAGCGTGACCGTCAGGCGCCCTGCCCACCGCTGAATCCCGACGAGCAGGATGTCGTCGAACCGCCACGCGTAGCCGCGCCGGGCATCATTCAGTTTCTGGAGTACGTTGACCGGCTGATTGCCGCGCGGTTTCACCCAGAATGCGATCGAGAACCGGTCCGTCCGATCGAACCGCCCGACGTCGCCGAAGCTGACCTCGGTATCTCCGTCGAACGACACCGCCCGCCCGAGGCGGCCGGCATCGAAGGTCGGATCACCGGTGATCATCCGGCCGTGCTGGAACCGGCCCGAGATGTCGGAGAAGTTTCCGTCGAGCTCGTAGTGCGCGACCAGCCCGTCGGCGCCGACGTCGAGACCGCGCGGCACCAGCGGCGGCAGCGCCTTCTCCCACTCGCGCTGCAGCGGATCGACGACGGCGTTCGCGAGCGCGTCGGTTCTCGCCGCGATGGCCGCGTCGAGCTCGTCGAGCCGGACCTGCTGGTCGTGCGACGGCAGGGGCAGAACCGGCGCCGCGTTGCCGAGACGGCCGTCGAGCCCTCGCTCGGGCACGGAGTTGAAGAAGGCAAAGAACTGGTAGAACTCCTTGTGCGTGATGGGGTCGTACTTGTGCGAATGACACCGCGCGCACCCCATCGTCAGTCCCATGAAGGCGCTGGACGTCGCTTCGACGCGATCGACGACGTACTCGACCTGGTATTCCTCGGCGATCGCGCCCCCTTCGAAGTTGATCATGTGGTTGCGATTGAACCCGGACGCCACCTTCTGATCGCGCGTCGCGTTGGGGATCAAGTCCCCCGCGATCTGTTCGATCACGAACTGATTGAACGGCAGGTTGCGGTTGAACGCGCCAATCACCCAGTCGCGCCACGGCCACATCTCGCGCGGGGTATCGATGTGGTAACCGTGCGTGTCGGCGTAGCGCGCCGCGTCCAGCCAGCCCATCGCCAGCCGCTCGCCGTAATGCGGCGACTGCAACAGCGCGTCGACTCGCCTCTCGTACGCGTCCGGCGCCTTGTCGGCCAGGAACGCGTCGACCTCGGCCGGCGTGGGCGGCAGTCCGGTCAGGTCGTAGGCGACGCGTCGCAGCAGCGTCTCCTTGTCCGCTTCGGGCGACGGCTGCAACCCTTCGCGTTCGAGGCGGGCGAGGATGAACTGATCGATCGGATTGCGCGTCCATCCCGCCCGCTTCGTCGCCGGCGGATCCGGGCGTTTGGCCGGCACGTAGGCCCAATGCGTGTCCCACACGGCACCCGCGTCAATCCATCGGCGCAACACGGAGATCTGCGGGTCCGTGAGCGCGTGCCCCGACTCGGGTGGCGGCATCCGCTGCTTCGGATCGGGATGGGTGACCATCTCGATGAGCAGACTCTCGGCGGCATGGCCGGGCTCAATCACGCCGCGCTTGGCAAACGCGCCCTCACGGGTGTCGAAGTGAAACCTCGTCTTCCGTTGCCGCTCGTCCGGACCGTGGCAGGCAAAGCAGTTGTTGGAGAGGATCGGGAGGACCTCCCGGGTGAAACTGACCGGCGCGCGGCTCGCCGGGCCCTGCGCCCGCATCCCCTCGACGGTCACGCTCACGATGACCGCGACACATACAGTCGCGAGAACGGACGGGCGAACGTCGCCGGACATGTCCAGGCGTCATCTTGCCACAGGACGACGTTTCCGGGCCTGGCGCCCGGCGTTTAGGATTGGGACAGGCGGAATGTCAGCGCGTTTCCGGCAGCGCCCACGCGTACAACCACCCGCCGACGGGCGTCAGGACGAACTGGCGCCCGTCGAGCTCGTAGGTCATCGGCGCTCCGCTCAGGTTGCCGCCGGGATTCATGTGCCACAGCATCGTGCCGGTGGCCGCATCGAGCGCCACGAGCCGTCCCGACTCGTTGGTGAAGAGGAGGCCTCCGGCCGTCGTGAGGATCCCGTTGCCGCCGCCCGCGCCCGATCGGACCCGGCTCCAGCGGATTTGTCCGGTCTGGTAGTCGATCGCGAGCAGCATGTTCTCGCTCCACAAACTCGTGCTGCCGCCGCCCTGATGGTCCTCGACCTTGCCGGTTTCCGGATCCGGCATCAGGTAGCCGATGCTGAATCCATGGCTGGCGTTCACATAGAACAGCCTGGTGTCCGGGCTGTAACTCGGCGAGTACCAGTTCGTCGTCGTCCCTTCGAAGAACGCGCCGTCGACGGCCGGCTCGGCGTCCTCCCTGGGAATCGGCTGCCCGCGCGTGTCCACACCGGCGGACCAGTTCTGCCCGCCGTACGGCACGGTGACCAGGCTTTCGCCGGTCGCGCGGTCGAGCAGGAAGTAGTAGCCGCTGCGGCTCGCCATCGCGATGAGCTTGCGCGGCTTTCCTTGATAGTCCGCGTCGATCAAAACCGGCGTCTGGTTCGCGTCGCGATCGTACGTGTCGTGCGGCGACGTCTGGATGTACCACTTCATTTTGCCCGTATCCACGTCGAGCGCCACGAGCGAGCACGTGTACAGGTTCGCGCCCTTGCGCACATTCCCCGCGTGCACAGGATGGGGATTGCCCGTGCCCCAGTACGTCAAATTCAGCTGCGGATCGTAGACGCCCTGCACCCACGTCGCGCCGCCGCCGTGCGCCATGATTTCCTTGTTGGGCCATGTCTCCGATCCGGGCTCTCCGGGTTTTGGAATGGCGTCCCAGCGCCACACGAGCCTGCCGTCGTTCAGGTCGCGCGCTTCGAGGAACCCGGGCATGTCGAGCTGATCGCCTGACATACCGACCAGCAGTCTGTCCTTCACGACGAGCGGCGCCGCGCTGATGTAGTAGCCGAACTTCCAGTCCGCGATCACGACTTCCCAGTTCTTCTCGCCGGTCTTCGCGTCGAGTGAGATCAAATGCGCATCCGGCGTGCCGAAGTAGATCTGGTTCTTGAACAACGTGACGCCGCGGCTGGCCAGGTGGTCGCCCAACGACGTCCGTGAGAAGTGCCAGATCTCCTTGCCGGTGCGCGCATCGGCGGCCCACACGTTGTCCGGCACCGAGAAGTACACGACGCCGTCCACCATGAGCGTCGTGGCCTTGATCGCGGTGCGCGTCTCGAACGCCCACGCCCGCGTCAACGAGCCGACGGTGCTCGTGTTGATCTGCTTGAGCGGGCTGAACCGCTGCCCGGTGTAATCGCCGTTGTGCTGCGGCCAGTTCGACCCCAGGCGCTTGAGCAGCATGGCCGTATCGACGCCTTGCGCCGCGCTCTGTGCCCAAAGCGCGGCGGCGCACGCCAAAGTGAGCAGCACGTTCTTCATTTCAGGGTCACCAGATATGCGAACAGGTCGTGCATGGTGGCGTTCGAATATTTCGGGAGCAGCTCCAGATGCTTCGCCAGCGGATCGGTGACCTGCACTTTCACCGAGTCCGACGGCCAGGTTCGCTCAGGGCCATCGGCCGGCTTGATCGTCACCTCGAATGCGTCCTGCCGCACCAGATCGCCGGTGAACTGCGCGCCGGCGGCCTCGGTCACCGTCGCTTTTTTCGCGACGCCCGCCGGATACATGAACCGTGCCTGCAATTCGATCGGCGGATACTTGCTCGCGACGCCTTTGAGGTCTCCCGTCGCCGAGTGACACGTGCCGCACTGCCCCGGGCCGTCGAAGTACGCCTTGCCGCGATCCGCGTTGCCTGTGAGGAGCTTCTTCAAATCGTAGTCGCGTGACGGGCGGCGACCGCTCGTCAGGTCCACCTCCGCGATTCGCGCTTTCAAGTACGCGACGATGTCCGTGACCTGCGCGGGCGTCAGCGGCACCACGGGCATCCCCTTTTCCGGACGTCCCGTTTGAATCAGCCGCGTGATGTCCGCCCCCTTCTCGTCCAGGCGGATCACCGGGGAAAAAATCAGGCTTGGCCCGCCGTTGCCGCCCGCCGCCGTCGGTCCATGGCAAAACCCGCACGACGAGCGGAACTGGTCGTGGCCGCGGTCGTACGCTTCGCGCGTGATCTCGACGCAGGGAATGCCGCTCCCGGGGCAGAATCGCAGCAGGTTCGGGTTCGCGCCGCGCTGCTGGGCTTGCCCACCGTAGCGCTCCACGGCTTCATCGGCGCGGCGGTTGGCCCGCGGCGACGACGCCGCGGCCACCGCCGCAACGAGCACGATGGCGACAAGGAACAGTCTCCGGATCACGACCGCTTCACCGGCTTTCCGTAGACTTCGATCCAGTCCACACGCGATGACGCCGGCGTGTTGCCGCCGGGCGCGAGCTCGGTCCACCCGATCTCGTCCACTTTGCTGAGGTCCGGCTTCTCCACCCACGCACCTTCGACGATCGTCTCGATGTTCATCCGCCGCCAGCGGATCCCCGCGATCGCGAACTCGCTCTCGTGCCAGTCCACGGCCGGGCCTTCGGCGTAGTCACTCACGAGCCACGTGCCGTTCGCGAGCCTGAGCGTGAGGCGCAAGCTGCGGAAGCCGGACTGTTTGGTCCGCCAGCGGACCTTCGCGAGTCCGGTCAGGTCCACGAACGCGTCCTTGCTGCGGAGCGCAATCGCGCAGTTCGACGGACACGATCCCAGCCAGATGTAGTACGGGTCGTCCTTGGGCGTCTCGTGGTGACTCTTCCGGACACCGTCTTTCCCGGGTCCGTACAGCCCCAGCAGCAGTGCCGGGTTGGCCACGTGCTCCTGGGTCACGGGCGCGACCGCGGCGATTTCCTTCCAGTCTTCGCGGAAGAACAAGGGCGGCCGGCTGTCCTCAGGCGCCTGCGCGGCGGCGTGCAGCACCAGCAGGAACGGCGCGGCCAGAAGAAGTCTGGGCATGGGCGATCTCCGCCGGGGAGTATAGTCCGGCACCCGCCGTCGCTTCAGCGAAGGCGCTCAGGCGGAAGGACAAGCTCGAGCTTCCCCGTATAGATCGCCATGCCGGCGACCGCGTCGACGCCAATGCTCTCCAGCCAGTCGATCTCTTCCTGAGTCGTGACGCCGCCGGCGGCGGTGACGTCACGGGCGGTGGCGTCACGCACGGCCGTAATGGCCTCCCGGTTGATGCCCTGCATGAGACCCTCGACGTCCACGTTCGTGAAGAGGAACTCGCCGAAGAACGGCTCGAATGCAGCGATGGCGTCGACTGGGGTGATCGACAGGCGCGTCCGCCATCCGTCGATGACGACCTGCCCCTGCCGCGCGTCCACCGCCGCGATCAGCCGCTCCGGGCCAAAGCGCGCCGCCAGCGCCGTGGCGTATTCGACGTCCGGCCGCTTGTCACGAAAGAGCGACGAGCCGACGATCACTTTCCGCGCGCCGCTCTCGAATGCCGCCGCTGCCCGCTCGAGCGATCGAATGCCGCCGCCCACGCGGCACGGCAGCCGCCCGCAGATTGATGACACCAACGCGCGGTTATCCCCCGTGTTCTTCGCGGCGTCCAGGTCAATCAACTGGATCTTCGGAAAGCGCTCGAACTTCCGCACCCATCCATCGACATCGTCGGACGCCACAGCCAGCCGCTCGCCTTGCACGAGTTGAACGATCTGCCCGCCCTGGAGATCGATGGAAGGGATCAGCATACTCAGAGCCTCACGGGAATATCGCGGCCGCGGAGGTAGGCCTTCAACGCGGCGACGGCGTGTTCGCCGAAATGAAACACAGAGGCCGCGAGGGCGGCATCAGCGTGTCCGGCAGTGAAAACCTCGTGGAAGTGCTCGAACGTCCCGGCGCCGCCGGACGCGATCACGGGGATCGGGACGGCGGTCGACACCGCGCCGGTCAGGCCGCAGTCGAATCCGGCGCGCGTACCGTCCCGGTCGATCGACGTGAGGAGGATTTCTCCGGCCCCGCGATCGGCCGCTTCACGTGCCCAGTCCACCGCTTCGCGCGCGGAGGCGACGCGGCCGCTGCGCGCGAAGACGGCGTAGCCGTCGCCTTCCCGCTTGGCGTCGATCGCCACGACGACCGCCTGCGAACCGTAGCGGGCGGCGAGCCGGGTGACGAGGGAGGGGTCCTCGAGCGCGGCGCTGTTCAGGGCCACCTTGTCGGCGCCGGCGTCGATCGCCGCCGCGGCGTCCGCTTCGGATCGGATGCCGCCGCCGACCGTCAGCGGAATGAAGAGCTCGGCGGAGACCGCGCGCAAGGTCCCGGCGAGCGCGCGCCGGTTCTCGATCGTCGCGGTCACGTCCAGGATCACCAGTTCGTCGATCCCTTCCGCGTTGTAGCGGCGCGCCAGGGCCGCCGGATCGCCCGCGTTCGCGAGGTCCTCGAACTGTACGCCCTTGACGACGCAGCCGTCGCGGACGTCGAGGCAGGCGATCAGGCGCTTGGAAAGCATTTAAGAATTTGGAAATGTGGAAATTTGGGAATTTGGAAATTTGGCAATTCCCACGAAGGAACGAAGGACGCGGAGGCCGGCCTCGGCGGACTTCTCCGGGTGGAACTGCACGCCGAACACCAGGTCCTTTTCGACCACGGACGCGAACCGCGCGCCGTGCTCCGTCGTCGCCGCGGCGTCTCTCGTGATCGGCGCGGCGTAGGAATGTGTGAAGTAGACCTGCGTCGCGTCGCGGATACCGTGCAGCAGGACCGATCGCCGTCTCGTTGACAACGCGTTCCAGCCGACGTGCGGCACCTTCACTCTCGGCGGCAGCCGCGTGCAACGCCCTTTGAACAGCCCGAGTCCGTTCAATTCCGGCGCCTCGTCACTGCCCTCGAACAGGTATTGGAGCCCGAGGCAGATGCCAAGGAGCGGCGCCCGGCGCGCGACCGACGCCAGGATCGCCGCGCGCCACGGCTCGCTCAGGACCCGGGTCGACTCGAAGTGACCGACGCCGGGAATGATGACGCCGATCGTGCCGGCCAGCTCCTCGGGCGCCGCCGGCGTGAAAAAGTCGGCGCCCACGGCGGTCAACGCCTTGCGCACCGAAGTGAGGTTGCCGGCACCGTAGTCGATCAGCGCGATCACAGCAGTCCCTTCGTCGACGGCAACATGCGGCCCAGCTGCTTGTCCTTCGAACAGGCGACGCGCAGGGCCCGCGCGAACGCCTTGAAGATCGCTTCGACCTGGTGATGGCTGGAGCGGCCGTACAGCACTTTCACGTGGACGTTCGCGCGGGCGCCCTGCGCGAATCCTTCGAAAAAGTCCTGGACCAGCTCGGCCTGCAGATCGCCAACGCGCGCGACCTTCAACCGCAGATCGACGACCGCATGCGGCCGGCCGCCGAGGTCGACGGCCGCGACCGCGAGCGTTTCGTCCATCGGCATCACGAAGTAGCCCGCGCGATTGATACCTCTGCGAACGCCGAGCGCCTGTCCGACGGCCTCGCCGAGCGCGATGCCGACATCTTCGACCGTGTGGTGCTGATCGACGTCGAGGTCCCCGTCCGCCTTCAGCACCAGGTCGAACGCGCCGTGCCGCGAGAACAGCTCCAGCATGTGGTCGAAAAAACGAATGCCGGTCGCGACGTCGTACCGGCCGCGCCCCTCGAGGCCGAGCTTCAGGTGGATTGACGTCTCCTTCGTCCGGCGATCGATCACCGCGCGGCGCACAGCACCTCCTCGAGCGCCGAGATGGCGCGGCGGGTGTCTTCCACGATTCCCGCCGTGATGCGAATGCACTGCCCGCACCCGGCGTCTCCGGACCGGTCGCGGACGATGACGCCGCGCGCCGCGAGACCGTTGACGGTAGCCGGCGCATCGGGGACCCGCACGAGCACGAAGTTGGCGGCGCTGGGCCACGTCGGCAGGCCTAGACGCACGCACGCCTCCATCAGCAGTGCGCGTGAGGCCGCCGCCTGCTCGAGATACCAGTCGCGGTAGGCGCGGTCCGCAATCGCCACAGGGAGCGCCGCCGCGGCCCACGCGTTGACGCTGTAGGGCGGGACCGCACGCCGCATCGGCGCGAGCGTTGCGGGTGTGGCCACGAGGACGCCGATCCGAAGGCCGGCCAGACCGTACGCCTTCGAGAACGTGCGACCCACCACCAGGTTGGGCAGCGCGGCGAGCATCGCGCCGTCGATCATCGTCTCGCCCGAAAAGTCGGCGTAAGCCTCGTCGACGAACAGCATCGCCGGCGCAACGTCCTTCGCGAGGGCGCGCAGGGTGTCCAGGGGAATGGTTCGGCCGGTCGGGTTGTGCGGGTTGGCCAGGAAGACGATCCGCGTCCGCGGCGTCAACGCCACGCGAATGGCTTCCGGGGACAGGTCGAAGTCATCGTCCAGCGGCACCGTCACCATCCGGCCGCCGACCGCGGTCGTGCAGATCTCATACTCGTCGAAGGCAGGCGAGACCCCGATCGCCTCGGGAACACCGTTCGAGTGGTCGCGGCAGGCGGCGATCGCCGCGGCCAGGATCCCCTCGTCCATGCCGTTCGTCAGCAGCACGTGATCGACCGGGACGCCGAGATGATCGGCGGCGGCCTGCAGCGCCGTCTCGTAGTCGGGATAGAAGGCGGCCGCGGTGCGTCCCAATTCGCGCAGTACCTCCAGGACCGCCGGGGAACACCCCGCCGTGTTCTCGTTGAGGTGAAGCCTCATCAGTGCACTCCTCGAATCCGGATCGACGCGGCGTGCCCGCGAAGCCCCTCGGCCTGGGCGAGCGCGATTGCATGCGGGGCCACCGCCTTCAGTCCCGCCCGCGACAGCGTCTGGATCGTCGTCACGCGCACGAAGTCCGCGGCGGTCAGGCCGCCGCGTCCACGCGCGGCGCCGCTGGTCGGCAGCACGTGGTTCGATCCGGTGATGTAGTCACCTGACGCCTGCGCGCTGTCCGGGCCCACGAAGACGGTCCCCGCGCGTGTCAACCGTGCCGCCACCGCGGCGGAGTCGCAGACGACGTGCTCGGGCGCCATGCGTTCGCTGAGGGCGATTGCCTCGTCAAGGGTGCGCGTCACGATGATCGCGCCGTTGGCGGCAATGGCGGCCCGCGCGGGACCATGGATCGGCATCTGACGCGCGATCTCCTCGGCGACCGCGCCTGCCAGCCGCGCGCTCGGCGTCATGAAGATCGCCCGCGCGTCCTCGTCGTGCTCCGCCTGCGCGAGAAGGTCGGCGGCGATCCACGCCGGCCTGCCCTTTGCGGCGATGACGAGGATCTCGCTGGGACCCGCGAAGAAATCGATCGCGCAGTCGGCCGCGACGAGCGCCTTGGCGGCCGCGACGTAGGCGTTGCCGGGCCCGACGATTTTGTCGACGCGCGCGATGGTCGCCGTGCCGTAGGCCAGCGCTGCGATCGCGTGCGCGCCGCCGATGCGCAGCAGCCGCGTCGCGCCCGCCTCGAGCGCCGCGGCCATCACGACCGGATCAGGTTTCGGACACACCACGATGATCTCAGGGACGCCGGCGACGCTTGCGGGGATGGCCGTCATCAGGAGGGAGGAGGGAAGGGGATAGCGTCCGCCGGGGACGTAACACCCCACGCGCTCGAGCGGGGTGACGCGCTGCGCCACCGTCACTCCGGCCACCGGCCGCGTCGTCCAGCCGCGCGGCACCTGGCGCCTGGCGACGTGCCGGATGTTTCGGGCGGCCGCGGCGATCGCGCGCCGCACGTCGGACTCAACGGCCGCGGCGCCACGCTCCATCTCCGTCCGCGTCACTTCGACAGCTTCCGTGAGCTTGTCGAAGCGTTTCGCATAAGACAGCACCGCGGCGTCGCCGCGGCGGCGTACGTCGCTCACGATACGCGCCACGCGGCGTTCGAACGCGAGGTCGCGCTTCGCCGACCTGTCCAGTAGCGCGGCCAGCGTCCGCTCATCGCGACCGTCGACGATCCGTATGACTGAATTCACAAAATTACCAAATTACCAAATTTCCAAATTTCCCAATTCACATGACTATCTTGTTGAGCGGATACTCGACGATCCCCTGGGCGTTCGCACCCTTGAGACGCGGGATCAGATCGCGGACCAGGCGTTCCTCGATGATGGTGTTGACGGCCACCCACTCCGGATCGCTCAGGGGAGAGATCGTCGGCCGCTGCAGCGCGGGAAGGAGCGCCAGCACCTGGTCGAGCGCCGCGCGCCGCACGTTGAGCATGAGGCCGACGCGTCCGTGGGCTTCAATCGCCGCCTTCAGCAGCAGCGCGATGTTGTCCAGCTTCGTCGACTTCCAGCTGTCGGCCACGGCCCGGGCATTCGCGATCAGCTGGGTATTGGATTCGACCACGGTGTCGATGATGCGCAGGCGGTTCGCTCTGAGCGATGAGCCGGTCTCCGTCACCTCCACGATGGCGTCGGCGAGCGTGGGCGGCTTGACTTCGGTGGCGCCCCACGAGAACTCGACCTTCACGTTCACGCCAAGGCGCGTGAAGTACGCCTCGGTCGCGCGCACGAGCTCGGTGGCGATCGTCGCACCCTCCAGATCCTGCGGCGTCTGGTAGCGGGAGTCTTCCGGCACCGCCAGGACCCAGCGCACCTTGCCGAAGCTCTGTTTCGCGTAGACCAGATCCGCGAGCGCGATAACGCCGCACGGCCCTCCGGTGGAGGCTTCGTGCTCCGCAACCCAGTCGAGTCCCGTCAGTCCGGCATCGAGGACGCCGTCCGCGACGTAGCGGGCCATCTCCTGCGCGCGGATCAGCATGCACTCGATGTCCGGGTCGTCGATGCTCGGGAAGTACGAGCGCGGTCCCGCATAGATATTGAACCCCGCCCGCGCGAAGAGATGAATCGTGGCGTCCTGCAGCGAGCCTTTCGGAATGCCCAGCCTGAGTGTGCCGCCCATGACGCTACAGCTCCTTCCGGAAAAAACAGGTCCGTTCGCCCGTGTGGCAGACGTTGCCGTCTCCGAGCCGCGTCACCTTCAGCAGGACGGTGTCTTCGTCGCAGTCCACGAGCAGATCCGTCACCTTGAGGCGGTTGCCGGACGTCTCGCCCTTCGTCCACAGCGCGTTCCGCGATCGGCTGAAAAACGTCGCAAACCCCGTCGCGCGCGTACGCGCCAGCGCCTCGTCGTTCATGAACCCGACCATCAGCACTTCGCCGCTGGTGTCGTCCTGTACCACCGCCGGTATCAATCCCGAGAGCTTTGAAAAGTCCATAGTCCTCGTACAAGCAAAAAAGCCCCGCCGGTGAACGGCGGGGCTTCGAGAAAGCGCTGACTTGCTAGGGGATGTTAGTGGCGCAATCCGACCGGCCCGCCGAAGCAGGAATGATGGTGCCGGTGGTGGTGCGCGAGTCGGAGCATCTCATCAAAGCCTATTGCTTCGACGCCGTCGAAGTCAAGCGGGCCACCGAAGCTTTGCCGTCCGCGCTGCGCCGGTCGCTCGCGCCCCACGCCGTGCCCCCGGGATCGACGCCGATGGAGTTCGCGTCGCCCTGGCCGCCGCCGGGGTTCACCGTGTGACCCATGGCGCGCAGCTTCTCGAGGAGCTCGTCGGTCGCGCCCGCGCGCTCGAGGCTGACCGTGTCCGGCAGCCACTGCTGGTGCATGCGCGGCGCGTCGACGGCGGCGCGCACGGTCATGCCGAACTCCGTCGCCGCGAGCACCACCGTGAAAACCGTATTGATGATCGTGCGGCCGCCGGGGGATCCGGTGATGAGGACGACCTTGCCGTCCCGGGACACGATCGTCGGCGTCATCGAGCTCAGCATCCGTTTGCCGGGATCGATCAGGTTGGGCGGCGTCCCGATCGTGCCGTCCGGCAGCGTGACACCCGGATTCCTGTTGAAGTCCCCCATTTCGTTGTTCAAGAGGAAGCCCGCGCCCTTGACGACCACCCGCGAGCCGTAGCCGCCTTCGAGCGTAAACGTGTTGCTGACGGCCATGCCCCCGCGGTCGATCACCGAGAAATGCGTCGTCTCATCGGGCTCCTCCGGGACGGCCGTCACGATGTCCTTGCCGAGCTCGAGGCTGCTCGTGGCTTTCGCCGGATCGATGGTCAAGGCAAGCGTTCGCGCATATTCCTTCGAGAGCAGCTTCGGCAGCGGGATCTGCACGAAGTCGGGATCGCCGAGGTAGCGGGCGCGATCGAGGTACGCCCGGCGCATGACCTCGATTTCGAAGTGCTTCGCTTCCGCGGTGCCGAAGCCTTTGGCCTTGAGATCGAAGGCTTCGAGCATGTTGAGCATTTCGATCAGCGCGACGCCGCCGGAGCTGGGAGGCGGCATTGACGCGATGTCGTAGCCGCGGAACGTTCCCTTGACGGGCGCGCGCTCCTTGGCTTCGTACGCGGCGAGGTCGGCTTTCGTGATCAGGCCGCCGTTGGCGGCGAGATCGTCCGCGATGCGATCCGCAATCCAGCCCTTGTAAAAGACGTCGGGACCTTTGGTGGCGATGGCGCGCAGCGTTTTGCCGAGCGCCGTGAGGACGATGCGGTCGCCCTCGGTCCACGTGCCGCCGCCGGGCTTGCCGTACGCCTCCACGGAGGCGGGAAATTTGGCCATGGCACCGGCGAGCTGGGTATTGAGCCCGCGCGCGAGCGCGGCGGACACGACGAAGCCCTCGTCGGCGAGCAGGACCGCCGGCATCACGACGTCCTTCCAGGGCAGGCGGCCGAATCGCTTGTGCGCGAGCGCGAGACCGCGTACGGTGCCCGGGACGCCTGGCGCCAGGTAACCCTGGTTGGTCAGCGAGCCGTCGACCTTGCCGTCGCGCAGGTACATCGCGCGGGTCGACTTGAGCGGCGCCTTCTCGCGGTAGTCAAACGTCGTCACGGCGCCGTTCGCCGATCGCACGACCATGAACCCACCGCCGCCGATGTTCCCGGCGCTCGGGTGGGTGACCGCGAGCGCGAACGCGGTTGCGACGGCGGCGTCGACGGCGTTCCCGCCCTTGGCCAGCACCCCCGCGCCGGCGTCGCACGCCGGGGCCGACGTGCAGACGACCATGCCGTCCCTCGACGATACCCCCTCGTCAGCGGCCGCCGTGACGGCCGGACCCGGCTGGACCGTCAGGATCATCAGCGCCAGAAGAACCGCGGTGCGCATGCTGGTCATGGCCGCAGCTTACATCAGGCCCTGCCCGCCGTAGCGCGAGCGCGGAGGTGGGTACGGGACTTGCGACAGCTGAGCCGACGCATGGAAGTCTGGCCAGGTGAACCGTTCCCCCTCGGCGCCAATTACGACGGCCGGGGCACCAATTTCTCGCTGTTCTCGGAAGCCGCCACGCGCGTCGAAGTGTGCCTGTTCGACGGCGGAGCCCTTGAAACGCGCATCAATCTGCCGGAGGTGACGGCGCTCTGCTGGCACGGCTATCTCCCCGGCGTGACACCGGGTCAGCGGTATGGATTCCGCGTCCACGGACCCTGGTCACCCGACGAGGGGTATTGGTGCAATCCCAACAAGCTGCTGCTGGATCCATACGCAAAGGCGGTGGACGGCGCCTGGGCCTGGCACGAGTCGATGTTCGCGTACCACTTCGACAACCCCGACGGCTCCAGGAATGTCCTGGACAGCGCGCCCCACATGCCGAAGTCGGTGGTCATCGAGCAGTCGTTCGACTGGGGCAACGACCATCCGCCGAGAACGCCGTGGCACAAGACGGTCGTGTACGAAACCCACGTCAAAGGGTTCACGAAGCGCAACCCGAAGCTGCCGGAGAAGATTCGCGGGACCTACGCGGGGCTCGCGCATCCCGAGTCGATCGACTACCTCCGCAAGCTCGGCATCACCGCCGTCGAGCTGCTTCCGGTCCACCAGTTCGTGCAGGACTCGCTGCTGCTCGAGCGCGGGCTTCGCAACTACTGGGGCTACAACTCGATCGGATTCTTCGCGCCGCACAACGAGTTCTCGTCGTCGGGTACCGCCGGCGAGCAGGTCACGGAATTCAAGGAGGCGGTGAAGGCGCTCCACGCGGCGGGCATCGAGGTGATCCTCGACGTCGTCTACAACCACACTGCCGAAGGCAACCACCTGGGACCGATTCTCTCGTTCAAGGGGATCGACAACGGGGCCTACTACCGTCGCGTCGGCGACAACCGCCGCTACTACATGGATTACACCGGCACCGGCAACACGTTGAACATGATGCATCCCAACGTTCTGCAGCTGCTGATGGACAGCCTGCGCTACTGGGTGCTCGAGATGCACGTGGACGGCTTCCGGTTCGACCTGGCGTCGGCGCTGGCGCGCGAGCTGCACGACGTCAACCGTCTGGGGTCGTTCTTCGATCTGATCCAGCAGGATCCCGTCATCAACCGCGTCAAGCTGATCGCCGAGCCCTGGGACGTTGGCGAAGGCGGCTACCAGGTCGGCAACTTCCCGCCGCTGTGGTCGGAGTGGAACGGCAAGTATCGCGATTCGGTGCGCGACTTCTGGCGCGGGACCGATCAGACGCTGGCGGAGTTCGGTTCGCGCTTCACGGGCAGCTCCGATCTCTACCAGGGGACCGCGCGGCGGCCGTACGCGAGCATCAATTTCATCACGGCGCACGACGGCTTCACGCTCCGCGATCTGGTCTCGTACAACGAGAAGCACAACGAGGCGAACGGGGAGGACAACCGCGACGGCGAGGATCACAATCGCTCCTGGAACGGCGGCGCGGAAGGCCCCACCGACAACCCGGACGTCGTCCGTCTGCGCAACCGGCAGATGCGCAACTTTCACGCGACGCTCCTGCTATCCCAGGGCGTGCCGATGCTCTGCGGCGGCGACGAGCTCGGCCGCACCCAGCACGGCAACAACAACGCGTACTGCCAGGACAACGAACTCTCCTGGTACGACTGGGAGGCCGCCGACACGTCGCTGCTCGGTTTCGTGCGCGATCTGATCAAGCTTCGATCGCAGCATCCGGTCTTCACCCGGCGCCGCTGGTTCCAGGGACGGCCCATCCGCGGCAACGACGTCAGCGATATCGGCTGGTTCACGCCCGGCGGCACGGAGATGTCCGACCAGGACTGGCAGGCCGGCTTCGCCAAGACAGTCGGCGTCTTCCTGAACGGCAGCGCCATCAGGACGATGGACGAGTGGGGGAGGCACGTCGTGGACGACAGCTTCTACGTCATGTTCAACGCCCATTCGGAGCCGGTCGAGTTCGTGCTGCCGGAGTCGAAATGGGGCGAGCAGTGGACGATTGCCCTCGACACGAACGATTCGGCCGATCACCTCGCGGTCGACAACCTGGGGCGCCAGCTGAATGCCGGGGAACACCTGCACGTCGAAGGCTGGTCGCTCGTCCTGCTGCGGCGCGTGGCGGAGAACCGTACCTAGGCAATCGGGGATCGGGGATCGGGGATCGGGGATCGGGGATCGGGGACCAGGGACCAGGGACCAGGGACTGAGCCGTCCGTATTAAGCTTCCCAGGTGGGCTACACCCTGCTGGCGCTGTTTCTCGCGGCCATGGTCACGAGCGGCCAGAACGTGCCCCTTCGCAAGCCCATCACCGTCTCGGCCGCCATCAGCCTCACGGACGCCTTGACGGCCGTCGGCGAGGCCTACGCGCGGACGGGTGGCAGCGTGCGGTTCAATTTCGGCGCCTCGAACGTGCTGGCGCGCCAGATCGTCAACGGTGCGCCGGTGGATGTCTTCATCAGCGCCGACGAGGCGCAGATGGACGTGGTCGGCGCGGCCGGGCTGGTTCGCGACGGTTCGCGGGTGAATGTGCTGCGCAACCAGCTTGCCATCGCCGTCCCGAGCGATCGGCCGCGCACCTTCGGCAGCATTCGCGAGCTCGCGGAGCCGGCGTTCAAGCGGATCGCCATGGGCGATCCCGCAGCGGTCCCTGCCGGCGTGTATGCGAAGCAGTACCTGGAGAAGGAAGGTCTGTGGGCCGCGATCCAGGACCGCATCGTCCCCACCGGCAGCGTCCGGGCCGCGCTGGCGGCGGTCGAGTCCGGCGCGGCCGACGCGGCGATCGTGTATCGGACCGACGTCCGCGTCGCCCTGCGGGCCACGGTGGCCTGGATCGTGCCGGCCGATCGCGGCCCCCGCATCGTGTATCCAGCCGCCATCATCACGACGACGGCCGTCCCTGAAGAATCGAAGCGCTTCGTCGACTTCATGATGGGCGATCCCGCCGCCCGGATCTTCGAGCGTTTCGGATTCCCAACTTATAAATGAGTAAATGAGCGAACGAGCCGCCTCCGCGCTCCGCGCTACGGCGCCCAAGGCGGAGCGACCAATTCGAGAAGATCTTGCGCTTGCCCGCCGTAGCCTTGGCGAAGGCGGGAGCGAGCGTGTAGGGGGGTCCGGTGGGGCGAAGCCCCCCGGATAAAAATGGACGTCTGGCGGATTACCTGGTTCACCGTTGTCTGCGCCGCCGGCGCCACCGCCCTGGCGGTTCCGCCGGGGGTTGTACTTGCCTGGCTGCTCGCGCGGC
>Ga0310810_10003051_pt1 | contig 18196 bp, 17 predicted proteins | sample NCmetagenome_FD_207641 | JGI IMG/M metagenome (GOLD analysis project Ga0310810, IMG submission 207641) | Soil microbial communities from experimental microcosm in Duke University, North Carolina, United States - NC | ecosystem: Engineered > Artificial ecosystem > Soil microcosm > Unclassified ...
GCAGAAGGCACAAGGCAGAAGGCAGAAGGCAGAAGGCAAAAGGCAAAAGGCAGAAGGCACAAGGCAGAAGGCAAAACGGCACGAAGGGTTGCTCCTTTCAGCAGCCCGTCAGATGACCGCGGCAGAGCTCCTCGTAACCGGCGCCGGCCGGCAGGCCGCGGCTGCGATACAGCGCGACGTGCGTGACGGGCGACGCGATACCGGTCACTGCGGCGTCGGCAAGAATCGCGGGCCAGTTCACGCGGTTCGAATCCGTCTTCACCCGGGCGAGGGTGAGATGCGGATGAAACGGCTTCGCCTCCGTTAGGTCCTCGCCTGGCAGCAGGCCTCCTATCCGCCGGCTGATCTCCCGCTCGAGGAGCCCGAGCTCACGCGCGCCGTCGGTGACGCCTACCCAGATGGCGCGCGGGTGACGCGGCGAGGGAAACGCGCCAAGCCCGTGCCAGGTCACCGAGAACGGCGCGACCGGTAAGGGCTCCTGGATCGCGGCGACGATCGCCGGCACCCGTTCGTCCGGTGGTTCGCCGAGGAAGCGCAGCGTGAGGTGCAGTCCCTGCGCCGCGACCCACACGAGGCGCGGCGGCTCGCCGCGAATCTGCTGCAGACCGGCTTCGATGCGCGAGCGGGCCCGGGCGGCAGCTTCCCGGACCTGGTCGCCGACGCTGACCGCGACGAACAGCCGCATCAACCCCTCAGTTCACCTGGTGTAACAGCGATCGGCCCGCTGATCCGGCGGGATCGGGCACGATTCGGGAGTTCGATCCGATGGCATGCGCAAGCGAGTGAGCTGTGGGGCTAACGCCGCCAGATCCAGTCGATGTCCCAGGGAGCGCCAATGAGCCGGCGTCGCACGAGATCGACGGCGGTGACTGCGGCAAACGTCTTCACCATCTCCCGGCCGCCGAGGAACCGGCACACTGTCGCATCGGTGTCGCGCGGCTCCCGCCGTGCGACCGCGATCCACACCATGCCGACCGGCTTCTGGTCGGACCCGCCGCCGGGGCCGGCAATGCCCGTAATGCCAATGGCGATGTCGGCGCCCGATCGTGTCAAGGCGCCCTCGGCCAGCGCTCTCGCGACCGGCTCGCTGACCGCGCCATGCTGCGTCAGCATCTCGTCAGGCACGCCGAGCAGGTCACGTTTCGCCTCGTTGCTGTAGACGACCCACGAGCGCTCGACGTAGTCGGAGCTGCCGGCGATGTCGGTGAGACGCGATGTGGCAAGGCCGCCAGTACAGGACTCAGCCAGGGCGATGCGCCATCTCCTTGCCCGCAGCATCTCGCCGACCGTCTGCTCGAGCGGGGCTCCAGTCGCATTCACGACATCGGCACCAAGCTCCCGTTCGAGCGCGGCGACGGCGCGATCGAGTGCATCTTTGCCCGCGACCATGTCGGTGACCTGCGCCGACAGGTGCAGCTCGATGAACCCGGGCGAGGCGAGGATCGTCGTGTCGATCCGCGGCTGTGCGGCCTGCCACGGCCGGTAGATCGCGCTGACCTGCTCGTCCACTCGCGATTCGGAACGACCCGCAATCCGAAGCGCGCGCCGCAACAGGCGTCGCCCCCCGGCAACCCGCGCGAGCCGCTCGGCGATGGGGCCGCTCATCATCGGCCGCATCTCGCGCGGCGGCCCCGGGAGGAGCGCGACGATCCGGTCATCCCGTTCGATGAGGAGTCCTGGCGCGGAGCCGCGCGGGTTCTCGATGACCGTGGCGCCTCGGGGCACCATCGCCTGCCGCCGGTTCACTTCGGGCATGGCGATCCCCCGGGCCGCGAAGCGGGCGCGAATGGCTTCGACGATCGCGCTGTTCTCGTCGAGCGGCAACTGAAGATGTGCGGCCACGACTTCCCTGGTCAGGTCGTCATCGGTAGGGCCAAGGCCGCCGGTGAGGATCAGGATCCGGTGTCGGTCGAGCGCCTGAGCGATAGCCGCGCCGATCTCCCCGCGATCATCGCCGACGACCGCCTTGTAGGCGAGATCGATGCCGAGACCGTTCAGCACTTCCGTGATGTAGAGCGAGTTGGTATCGGTACGGGTCGGTGTCAGCATCTCGCTTCCGACCGCCAGCACCACCGCCTTCAGGGACTCGTTCATGCCAGCATCCACGCCGGCAACGCCCACAGCCCGAGACGCAGCACCAAATGCCCGTAAACGCCGGCCATTGCATCGTCGAGCATGATGCCCCAGCCTCGTGGCGCGCGCTCGAGGCGGCCGGCTGGAAACGGCTTCACGACGTCGAAGATGCGGAACAGGATGAAACCGGCAATGACGCCAGTCAACGACAGCGGCAGCCCCGCGAGCGTGATCAGCATCCCGAGCACCTCGTCGATCACCACCGGCCCCGGATCCTCGGCGCCGAGCACTTCCTCAGCGCGCGTTGCCGCCCAGACCCCCACGGCGAACACCGTCACGATCACCCCAGCCTCGAATGCCGGGTGGTTTACCCAACGTACGACCGCATACAGCCCCAGTGCCGCGAGCGAACCAGCCGTTCCGGGCGCGACCGGGAAGAATCCGACGTAGCCGAAGGTGGCAATGATCAGTCCAAGCCGACTCACCCGACCACCACCCGGGTGCCCGCCAGCCGATCGTGCACGGCGCGCCGGTCGGCGCCGAAGAGAGCCGGCACGAACAACATCCCCAGCGTGGCAACCGCGGCGATGCAACCGAGCGCGCGGACGACCGCCCCGGTGATGTCGACGCCGCGGCCGTCATCTCCGGTGACGCGGATGCCCGCGAGCATCTTCCCGATCGTCTGCCCTCCGCCGACCGTGAACCCGGCCAGGTAGAGGAAGGCCAGCACGAACAGAAACCCGGCCATCGGAACCAGGCGGATCGTCAGCGCATCGTCGACCGTCGGCGTCAAGCCGGCGATCCGCAGTGTGAGCCACATGACGCCCGCGTCGATGGTCAGCAGGAGAACGAGATCGACGATCGCGGCCGCGAGGCGCCGGCCGACACCTGCCGCTTCCGGCGGTGCCGGACGAGCCGATGGCGGCCGAACACTGGAAACAGGTTCGGTTGTTTCCGCAACCAGCGGCAAGGCCGGGGGCGCTTCGGCCCGCGCGGGGCGCGTGGTCGTGCGGCGCGGCTTCGGCACATCGTGCCCCGGCCGCCTGACGGCCAGCGGATTGCCGGCCGGCCTCGGCGAGAACAGCGGCAGGTCCTCGGTCTCCTCCTCCGGCGCCGTTCGCGGCGCAGCGGCCGCCGCCGCGTCTGGTTCGGCAGCGCCGGTTCGCGCCATTACGGCAAGCGGCAGCGGCGTCGCCCGCTTCGGCTCCGTCCGGCCGAAGCCTGCTGCGGCGCGTTCGTGCAGCGGTTCGGGCGCTTCGCCGATCAGGGTGTCGTCGGTGAGCTCGAGGTCTACGAGCGGGGCCTCAGCCGCCGCCGTGCGCAACGGCAGCTCCGCCGATGGCGCCGGCGCGACGAGCGAAAAGTCGTAGCCGCAATTGCGGCAGCGTTCCGTCGCCTCGAAGCCGAGATAACCACACTTCGGACACTTCATTCCGGTGGCGTTGGAGAAGCGGATGATGAGGATGTTGCGCTGCTGGTCTCGGCCAGCGCGAACGACAGCAGCTCGCGCTGGATGTGCGCCCGCATTTCGTCGGCGGAGAGGCGCAGCGGATCGCCGGCCGGTACGCGCTCGAATTCCGCGAGGGCATCGCGCAGGCGGCCGCTCTCGAAGAGATCGTGTCCCCGGCGCATGTAGGCTTCAGCGACGGTCGGCACCGGCAGCGGAGCGTTGACCTCGGGAATGGCCGACATCCGTGTCGCCGCCGCCTGAACCGGCCACAACGCCTGCCAGCTGCTCGAGGTCCACAGCCACCAGCCGGCCACGCCCAGGACCGTCAAAGCGATCGCGGTCAGCGTCCAGAAGCGGCGGGCCGGCATCACCTCCGGACCCGATTCCGTCACCAATCGGCCCGGTGTTGTGACCCGTGGCCGTGGCGACGGGCGCTGCGTTCTTCCCGGACGCGCCGCGCCGACGTCGAGCCGCTCGATACGATCGAGCACGCCGATGGTCAGGTCCTGCGAGGCGCCGCGATCCATCGCGTCGCTGAGCAGGGCGCGCGCGTGCTCGACGTCTCCGCGATCGAAGGCCACCATCCCCTCGTGGACGAGGGCCTCGGTCTGCCGCTGCCGCTCCGCCTGTGCGCTGCGAGCCCGCTCGATGTAGGCCCGCGCCCGATCGTGGTGGCGGTCGAGAAAGAGGACGCGCGTCCACAGATTGATTGCCGATTCGAAATCGCCGGCAAAGTAGTGATCAAGGCCCGCGACGAGCAGTTGCTCGATGCGCGCGTCGCCCCGCACTGATCCTGGCGGATCGGTTGGCACCGAAGACGACGACTGCGGATCGGCCATGACCTTAAGTGCTGCACAGTATAGCACTTACACCGGCACCACAGGTGCGGCGGGTGCGACAGGTGCGATAGGTGCGGGTGCCACGTCGCACCTATCGCACTAGTGGCACCTGTCACACCCGTCGCACTCGCATTTAGCTGTGGTACAAGCGAACGGGTCATGGCCATCATCGAATCCGTTCCGAACATCAGCGAAGGCATCAGAACCGACGTCGTCGCGCGTATTGCCGATGCGCTGGGAGCCGTGTCCGGCGTGCGCGTGCTCGACGTGCAGTCCGACGCCACCCACAACCGAAGCGTACTGACTCTGGCAGGCGACGCGGCGGGGCTGCGTCAGGCGATCCCGAGGCTGGTGTCGATGACGATGGAGGCGGTCGATTTACGAACGCACCGCGGCGAGCATCCCCGGCTCGGCGCGGTGGACGTCGTTCCGTTCATTCCGATCGAAGGCGCAACGATGGCTGACTGCGTCGCGCTTGCGAGGGACATCGGCAAGGACGTGGCGGATCGGCTCGGCGTCCCCGTCTACCTTTACGAGGAGGCGGCGCAGCGGCCCGATCGGCGCAATCTCGAAGACATCAGGCGCGGAGAGTTCGAGGGGCTCGCCGAGAAGATGGCGAAACCAGGTTGGGCACCGGACTTCGGCCCGTCGCAGCCTCATCCAAGCGCCGGCGCCACCGTGATCGGCGCGCGGATGCCGCTCATCGCCTACAACATCAACCTGGCGACGAACCGGCTCGATGTCGCGAAGAAGATCGCGACCGCTGTCCGCATGAGCAGCGGCGGCCTGCGATTCGTGAAGGCGATGGGACTGCCGCTCGAGGATCGAGGCGTCGTGCAGGTGTCGATGAACCTGACGAACTACGAGAAGACGCCGATCTTCCGGGTCTTCGACCTGGTCCAGCGGGAGGCGGCGCGCTACGGCGTCAACGTGCTGGAAAGCGAGATCGTCGGCCTCGTCCCGCAGGCGGCATTGATGCAAGCTGCGGAGTACTACCTGCAGCTGGAAGGCTTCTCGGCACAGCAGGTGCTCGAGAACAAGCTCCGCGAGTAAGAAAAGAGACCACGAAGACACGGAGAGCACGAAAGAAGACACGAAGAATCCCGTTGGGGGACGCACGCGTGACACCCCAGAAAAAATCTTCGTGAGTCCTTCTCGTCCTTCGCACCTTGGTGGTTTCTTTGGGACAGCTACTCGTCGCGCCGCGGGGCGATGCCGAACGACTTCATCTTCTTGTAGAGATTCGAGCGCTCGACGCCGAGCATCTCGGCGGTCTTCGACATGTTTCCCTGTGAAGCGGCCAGCGCGCGCAGGATGTAGTCCTTCTCGAACTGATCGCGGGCTTCGGCAAGGCGCCCCGTCGCGGCCGGGGCCGGCTCGATCGGGGCGTCGCCATCCTGGCCGAGGAAGGCAAGGTCCTGGGCGGTGATCGCGTCGCCGGTGACCATGATGATCAACCGCTCGACGATGTTGCGCAGTTCGCGGACGTTGCCGGGCCATTGATACTGCTGCAGCCGCGCCATCGCCTCGGACGCGAACCGCTTCGGCCGCTTGCCGTACTCGGCCGCCATCAGCGCCATGAAGTGCTCGGCCAGCAGCGGGATGTCCTCGGGGCGATCGCGGAGCGGCGGCACGAAAATCGGGATGACGTTCAGCCGGAAGTAAAGGTCTTCGCGGAACCGGCCGTCGCGAATCTCCGCCGGCAGCTCCTTGTTCGTAGCCGCGAGCACCCGGACGTCCACCTTGATCCGCTGGGTCCCGCCGACCCGCTCCATCACCTGCTCCTGCAGCACCCGCAGCACCTTGGCCTGCGTCTTCAGGCTCATGTCGCCGATCTCGTCGAGGAAGATCGTTCCGCCGTCGGCCTGCTCGAACCGTCCCGGCTTGTCGGCGACCGCGCCGGTGAAGGCGCCGCGCGCGTGTCCGAAGAGCTCGGATTCAATCAGCTCCTCGGGAATCGCGGCGCAGTTGACTTCGACGAACGGGCCGCCGCGTCGGCGGCTCAGTTGGTGCACGGTCCTTGCGACCAGCTCCTTGCCGGTCCCGTTCTCGCCGAGGATCAGCACCCGTCCGTTGGTCGGCGCGGCCATCGCGACCTGCTCGCGCAGGTGCCGCATCGCCGGGCTCTCCCCGACCATGATTTCCTGGCGATCGACGCGGGCTCGCAGCGCGCGGTTCTCGGTCTCGAGATCGCGCTGCCGAAGCGCATTGCGGATCACGAGAACGGTTTTCTCCAGCGACAGCGGCTTCTCGATGAAGTCGAACGCCCCCATCTTGATCGCACGTACCGCCGACTCGATGTTGCCGTGACCGGAGATGATCACGACCTGCGCGTCCACGTGCCGCTCCTTGAGACGCTGGAGGGTGGTGAGGCCGTCGATCCCGGGAAGCCAGATGTCGAGCACGATCACGTCGTAGGATCGCTGCGCCACGCGCTCGAGGCACGCCTCGCCGGTGCCGACCGCCTCGACGTCGAAGTTCTCGTCGCGCAGGACGCCCCCGACCGACGAGCGCACCCCGGGCTCGTCGTCTACGACCAGGATGGCTGGCATGCGGTGTCGATCACGATGGCAGCTCTATCGTAAACCGCGTCCCGCGAGGCGCGTTGTCGGTGACGTCCACCGATCCGCCGTGCTCGGCCACGATCCGGCGGACGATCGCCAGGCCCAGCCCGCTGCCACGTCCCTTGGTCGAGTAGTACGGCAGGAACAGCTTTTCGCGCTCGCCTTCGGGGATCCCGGGGCCGTCGTCGGCGACGACGATCCGGATGAACCCGTTGGGGTCGTCGCGCGCCGTTTCAATCGCGATCGTGCCGCGGCGGTCGGTGGCTTCGATGGCGTTGTCGATCAGGTTGATGAGCACGCGTTTCAGCTGGTCGGGATCGGCACGCACCTCGCTGACTGCCGGGTCGAAGCGGCGTTCGAAACGCAGGTCGGTGAACAGCCCGTCATAGAGCGACAGCGTCTCATCGATCAAGGCGGGCACGTCGGTCGGTACCGCGCGCGGTGCCGGCATCCGGGCGAACTGCGAGAACTCGTCCACCAGTCCCTTCAGCGATTCGACTTCGCCGACGATCGTCGAGGTGCACTCGCGAACGAGCTCTTCGAGCGGCGGATCGAGATTCGTGAGTTTCCGCCGCATCCGCTCGGCTGACAGCTGGATCGGCGTGAGCGGGTTCTTGATCTCGTGGGCGAGGCGGCGCGCGACCTCCCGCCACGCGGCGACCTTCTGGGCCCTGATCAGCGGGGTCACATCGTCGACGACCAGCACCGTGCCGTCGTAGCTGCCGTCAGCGTTCAACACGCGCGTGGCCACCGCCGCAAGATGCCGCTCCCGGCCCTCACGGACCAGCGCGATCTCCTGGGCGAGGGAATCGGTCCGGGCCCTCGCCGACTGGTCCAGCAGCTCGTTCACCGGCGCCAGGCCGGCTCGCGAGAACACGTCCACGGCGGTCCGGCCGGTGACTGACGCGTCGAGATCCAGCAGCCGCGTCGCGGCGGCGTTGATAGTGCCGATGCGGCCGGTGCGGTCGATCGACACGACGCCGGTCGCAATCCGATCGACGACGGCCTCGATGTAGCGGCGACGGCTCTCCCCTTCCTGGTGCTTGCGCTCGAGATCGAGAGTGGCGCGCTCCAGCCGCCGCCGGCTCGAGGCGACCTCCGCGGCCATGGTGTTGAACGCGTCGACCATCGCCCCGAACTCGTCGGCGGCTTCGTGCTGAATCCGGTGATCGTAATGGCCGGCGCCGATCTCGCGCGCCGCTTCGGACAGCGCCTGGACCGGTCTGGTGATCCGCTTGGCCAGGTACAGCCCCAGCCAGGTCGAACCGACGAGGATGAAGAGCGTCACCATCACGAAGAACGAGACGTAGACGCCGGCCAGCGGCTGCCGCAGCACGCGCAGCTGCGAATAGTCCTCATAGGCCTGCGTCATCCGTCGCGATCGCTCGGCAAGGCTGCCGGACAGATACGACGAGGCCACGATGACCCCGGTGATTGCGCCGTTGGCCCGCACCGGCTGCGCCACGCGCAGCAGCTCGCCGCCTTCAGGAAGCGGCTCGAGCACCCACGGCGTGGGCTCGCCGCCGTTGACGACCTGGCTGGCCAGCCGCTCTGTCGAGCCCCGCGCCGAGGCTTGGGGAATCGTCGGCGACGCGACGTCGACAACCGGCACCACCGACGCCGTGCCACCTTCGCTGCGCGACACGCGATAGACCTGTACAAGACCGGGCCGTCGTCCGGTGACGCTCGTGGAAACCAGCGCCCGCACCCGCGTCACGTCGCCCGACGCCAGGTCCAGCTTGGCCAGTTGATCGGCAAGCTCCGCCGCGTGCTCGCTGACCGCGCGCTGTTGTTCCTGGTAGTAGTCGGCGGCGATGCTGTTGGCAGACGAGAGGATCTCGTCAACGGGAGTGTTGAACCAGCGGTCCACGGCGGTCAGCACCACCCGGCTGCCGACGAGCAGCACGAGCACCGCCGGGATGACCGTCATCCCGAGCATCGCGAGCACGAGCTTGGCTCGGAACCGCGCGAACGGCAGGCCCCGCCGCCCTTCGACGATCGACTTGATGACGTTGCGCGCCAGCAGGAACACCAGCGCGAGCAGCATCGTGAGGTTCGTCGCCGACAGGGCATACAGCACGACCTCGGCCAGGAAGTCGGGCGCGAGCCGCGACGTCCGCTCTTCGACGACGAGCAGACCGGCCAGCACCGCCAGGAGCATGACGATGCCCGCCAGGATGAGCCGCGGGTTGTCGCGGAACGGCCGGCGCGCCGCTGCAGGCGTGGCCGGGCCCGTGGCGGCCGGGCCTATGGCGGTCGACGATCGGGTGGTGGGCACCGGCCGTCCGCGGGGATTACTCCTTCGTGCCGCGAAGGGCCCGCGCCTCCTGTACGAAATCATCGACGTCGCGGAAGTCGCGGTAGACGGAGGCGAAGCGCACGTACGCCACCTGGTCCAGCTTCTTCAGCTCCTGCATCACCAGAGCGCCGAGCTCCTTGCCTGAAATCTCCTTGTCGGGGCGCTCGTTGAGCAGCTGCTCGGCCTTGTTCGCAATATCCTGCACGTCCATCGTCGTCACCGGCCGCTTCTCGATGGCTTTGAGCACCCCGGCAATGAGCTTCTCACGCTCGAAGCGCTCGCGGGTCCCGTCTTTCTTGATCACCATGCTCGGGATCTCGTCGATCCGCTCGCGGCTGGTGAAGCGGCGGCCGCATTCAGGATTGAGGCACTGGCGGCGACGCCGGATGGCCAGGCCTTCTTCGATCTCGCGCGAATCGACGACCCGGTCTTCCAGAAAGCCGCAGTAGGGACACTTCATGCCTTCACCTCGACGGGTTCGGGGGTCTCCGCCATGTGCTTGATCCCATGCAGGCTGAGGCCGTCGCGGACCGCGAACCAGAGCCCCAGGAGTGTCACCGGCACGTACGACGTTGCATGCAGCAGGATCGCGGCGCCAATGGCCGCGTTGTTGTCGGCAGCGAAGAAAGCGGTGGCGCCGAGGCGGAAGGCTTCGTGGAACCCGCCGACACCGCCCGGGGTTGGGACGGCGACGCCCACGACCAGCAGCGCCAGCATCAGCCACGACCCGACCATCGGCATGGCGATGTGGAAGGCGCGCGCCACCGCCCACGTTTCAGAGCAAATGATCAGCCACAGCACGATCGACCAGCCGAGGCTCGCCACGAGGCGCTCCGGGCGGCGCAGCACGCCGAACCCGTTCGCGAGCATGGTCGCAATGCGGCCGAGGAGACCGGCCAGCCGTGCCGGAAGCCATCGATCGGCGCGCCTGAGCCACACCTGCAGCCACTCCGGGTGCCCGGCCAGCACGAACATCAACGCCAGCGACAGCACCGCGACCGGCGCCATGACCAGGCCGCCGAGACGAATCGCCGCGAACAGCGCGGAGTCTCTGGCCGCCATGCCTGGATCGAACGCGAGAAGGTAGGTCGCCAGCAGGACCAGCACCGCGACGAGATCGAGAATGCGCTCGACGATGATCGTCGCGAAGGTGGAGGTGGCGCTGAGCCCTTCGCGGCGCGCCAGCAGGTAGGGACGGATTACCTCGCCGGCTCGCGCGGGAAACACCGACGACGCCGCGAAGCCGATGACGGTGGTCCGGAATGCGACCGAGAAGCGCGTCGGGCCGAGCGGCTCCAGCAAGTACTGCCAGCGCTGGGTGCGGACTACATAAGTGAGCATGGTCAGCGCGATCGCGAGCAGCAGCAGCTCGAGCCTCGCGGTCCGCACGCCCTCCGCGACGCGCGTGAAATCGGCGTTGCGAAGGAAGAGCGCGACCAGCCCGATGCCAAGGGCCGACACCAGCAGGGTGCGGAATGCGGATCGCAAGACAGCACCATGTTATACGCAAGCCGCGCCGTTTCGATTGTGGGGCGGAGAACCGAACTGCCGTGCGCTCCGCACATTAGCCGTATTCGTTCGGCGAGAGCTGGAGCGAAATGGTTGCCGGCGCGTGTCGCATAGGTAAAGCGTCTTGCGCTGGCACGACGCGGCCGCTAGGATCGAAGCCTTCGTGACGATCGCCGCTCCCGTCCTCGATACCGATCTCTCCGAATTCCCGCTGATCCGCCGCGGCAAGGTGCGCAACGTCTACGACGTCGGCGACGCGCTCCTGATGATCGCGACCGATCGCATCTCGGCCTTCGATTACGTACTGGGGTCCGGCATTCCGGACAAGGGCCGGATCCTTACCCAGCTCTCGGCGTTCTGGTTCGCCCGCACGCAGCACATCGTGCCGAACCACGTGATCAGCACCGACGTCGCCGACTACCCAGTGGCGCTGCGGCCTCACGCCTCGATGCTCGAAGGACGTTCGATGCTGGTGCGCCGGACTACTCCGCTGCCGGTGGAGTGCGTTGCGCGGGGCTACGTCTCCGGCTCGGGGTGGAAGGACTACAAGGCAACCGGCGAGATCTGCGGCCACGTGCTCCCGGCCGGCCTGCGCGAATCGGCCAGGCTGCCGGAGCCGCTCTTCACACCGGCCACGAAGGCGGAATCCGGACACGACGAGAATATCAGTGAGGCGCTGGCCGCCGCGGTGGTGGGCGCCGATCTCCTGGCGCGTCTCAAGTCGCTTACGATGGCGCTCTATCAGTTCGGCGTGGACCACGCCGCCGCACGCGGCATCATCCTCGCCGACACGAAGTTCGAGTTCGGCCTGACCGCCGAAGGCGAGCTGCTGCTCATCGACGAGATGATGACTCCGGATTCGTCGCGATACTGGCCCGCGGACCAATACGCGCCGGGCGGTCCGCAGCCGAGTTTCGACAAGCAGTACGTGCGTGACTACCTCGAGTCGATCAGCTGGAACAAGCGCCCGCCGGTACCGTCGCTGCCTGAGGACGTAGTCGCGCGGACCCGCGACAAATATCTCGATGCGTTCCGTCGCCTGACCGGCGCGGAGCTCGTGACCGGCGCCTGAGTGCGAACGGGACTTCGTCGTGCGTGAGATCCTCGATCAGCTCGTCGCGGAGATGGTGGACAAGGGCATCCGGTACGAAGACGCGCAGCGGGAGTTCGAGAAGCGCTTCATATCGCGGGTGGTGCAGCAGAGCGCCGGCAACCTGAGCCGGGCTGCCGACACGCTCGGCGTGCACCGCAACACGCTCACGCGCAAGATCAAGGATCTCAAGATCCGGGCTCGCTGACGCTCGGCGGGCTGGCTGCTCGCGGCCCTTCGGGCCGCAGGCGCAGCCTCGCTGCCCAGGCCTCGCGCCTGGTGGCGCTCGTCCGGCCGCGCAAGCCGCGCGTCATGGAGGACCCGGGACAGGGTTTGGGGATCCGGGTGGTTGAGTCCCGTGCTTCTTCCCCGCAGCCGCGAAGCGGCTGCCCGACGAGCCGCAACGCGGCGAGGCCTGCGCCGGCAAAGGCCGGGGCCTGCGGCGCGCGGCGACGAGGCCCTTGACAGGGCGCGCACCGCCTCCCTACACTTAGCAGTCGGCAATACTGACTGCTAGCCTCGCAAGGGGTCGAGTGCTAGCAGACGTGCAGCACCCCTGTTAGCACCACATAACCTCGGCGGTAGGCCCCGGGCACTGTGCTGCGGGCCCTTGGCCGGGGTTCGGCAACCCCTCGCGTAGACGGAGTAACGAGCATGGCGTTGAGACCGCTTCACGACCGCATCCTCGTGCAGCGCATCGAGGAAGCAGAGCAGAAGGTTGGCGGCATCATCATCCCCGACTCGGCCAAGGAAAAGCCGCAGCAGGGCAAGGTGATCGCCGTCGGGGCCGGCAAGGCCGACAAGGACGGCAAGCGCATCGCGCTGGACGTCAAGGAAGGCGACACCATCCTGTTCGGGAAGTACTCAGGACAGGAAGTCAAGGTGGACGGCGAGGATTACCTGATCATGCGCGAGGATGAAGTGCTCGCCGTGGTCGAAGGCAAGAAGTAGGACGGAGACCGACGACAATGGCAAAGCAGATCATCTACGGTGAGCAGTCCCGCCAGGCCATCCTGCGCGGCGTCAACCAGCTCGCGGACGCGGTCAAGGTGACCCTCGGCCCCAAGGGGCGCAACGTCGTCCTCGACAAGAAGTTCGGCTCCCCCACCATCACCAAGGACGGCGTGACGGTTGCCAAGGAGATCGACCTCAAGGACCCGCTCGAGAACATGGGCGCGCAGATGGTGCGCGAGGTCGCGAGCAAGACCTCGGACACCGCCGGTGACGGCACCACCACCGCAACGGTGCTGGCCCAGGCGATCTATCGCGAGGGCGCCCGCAACGTGGTCGCCGGCGCCAACCCGATGGAACTGAAGCGCGGCATCGAGAAGGCCGTCGAGGCCATGACCGCCGAAATCAAGAAGATGGCCAAGCCGGTCAAGGGCAACATGATCGCCCAGGTCGGCACCATCTCCGCCAACGCCGACGAGACCATCGGCAAGATCATCGCCGAGGCCATGGAGAAGGTCGGCAAGGACGGCGTGATCACCGTCGAGGAGGCCAAGACGCTCGAGACGACGCTGGACGTGGTCGAGGGCATGCAGTTCGACCGCGGCTACCTTTCCCCCTACTTCGTCACCGATCCCGAGCGCATGGAAGTGGTGCTCGAGAATCCGGTCATCCTGATCCACGAAAAGAAGATCAGCTCGATGAAGGACCTGCTGCCGGTGCTCGAGCAGGTCGCGCGCCTCGGCCGTCCGCTCCTCATCATCGCCGAGGACGTCGAGGGCGAGGCCCTGGCCACGCTCGTGGTCAACAAGCTGCGTGGCACGCTGCAGGCCGCGGCCGTCAAGGCCCCCGGCTTCGGTGACCGCCGCAAGGCGATGCTCGAGGATATCGCGACCCTCACCGGTGGCCGGGCCATCACCGAGGATCTCGGCGTCAAGCTCGAGAACATCAAGATGGAGGACCTCGGCAAAGCCAAGAAGGTCACCATCGACAAGGACAACACGACGATCGTCGAGGGCGCTGGCGAGAGCAAGGCGATCGAGGGCCGGGTCAAGCAGATCCGGGTGCAAGTGGATGAGACCTCGTCGGACTACGACCGCGAGAAGCTGCAGGAGCGGCTCGCCAAGCTCGTCGGCGGTGTCGCCGTCATCAAGGTCGGTGCCGCCACCGAAACCGAGATGAAGGAGAAGAAGGCCCGCGTCGAGGACGCGATGCACGCCACCAAGGCGGCCGTCGAGGAGGGTATCGTTGCCGGCGGCGGCGTGGCGCTGATCCGCGCCAGCAAGGCGCTCGAAGGCCTGAAGCTCGAGGGCGATCAGGCCGTGGGCGCGGCCATCATCAAGCGCGCCATCGAGGAACCCTGCCGCTGGATTGCCACCAACGCCGGCCAGGAAGGCTCGATCGTCGTGGCGAAGGTGAAGGAGAGCAAGGGCGACGAGGGCTTCAACGCGGCCTCGGACGTCTACGAGGACCTCGTCAAGGCCGGCGTCATCGACCCGGCCAAGGTGGTCCGCAACGCGCTCCAGAACGCCTCGTCGATTGCGTCGCTCCTCCTCACCACCGAGGCCCTGGTCTCGGAGATTCCCGAGGAGAAGAAGGAAGCCGCGCCGGCGCCCGGCGGCGGCATGGGAGGCATGTACTGAGCGACGAGATCTGGTGATCTCGTGAGCTGGGGATCTGGAGATCTGATCTGGTGATCTGAGGATCTTTCGATCTATCTGGTGATCTTGTGATCTGGGCCCGGCGGCCTTTTGGCTGCCGGGCCTTTCTTTTTTTCCCGCTCCACCCAGCCTCAGGCGTAGTATTCCTTTCGCTCGACTCGGTGCCCTTCATTTCGCGTTGTACGGGCTGGTCGTTTCCGTTACTAGTCAGCGGGCTTTACCCTCACTCGGCGTCTTGCGGTGCTATCGGAAGGAGAACCCCTATGCGACGTTTCGTGGTAACCGGAATCCTTGTCGGCCTGCTCGGTTGGATTGCCGCCGTCCCGGCTCAGGCTCAGGACAAGTCGGCACGCGGATCGGTGACCGCGGTTGGCATGGACACCGTCACTGTGAAGGCCGGCGCCCAGGAGCTCAAGCTCACGGTCGATGGGAAGACCGAAATCATCGCCGAAGGCGCGGGGACAGCCAACCGCGCGGCGGTTGCCAAAGGCGCCGCTGGCGCCAAGCTCGCCGATCTCGTCAAGGTCGGCGAGAATGTCGAAGTCAACTACCGCGAGGCCGGCGGCATGATGCACGCCACCACCATCCGCAAGGTGCGTTCGACCGGTGCCGGCGGCGGCGGCGTGTCAGAACCCAAGGCGGCGACCCCGATGTCCAGCGGCACGGTGACCGCCGTGTCCGGAACCTCGCTGACCATCTCCGGCGCGAGCGGCGGTGGCGGCAAGTTCACGCAGACCTTTACGATCGACAGCGCCACCCACGTCGTCGCCGAAGGTGCCAGCACCGCCAGCGCCAAGGGCAAGGTCACCATCACCGATCTCGTGAAGAAGGACGACTCCGTCCAGGTGACCTACGTCGAGAGCGGCGGCACGCTCCGGGCCACCGAGGTCCGCAAGCGCAACACGAAGCCGTAACCCGCGCGTCGGCGCGGACGACATCGGGCCCGGGCACGACATCGTGTTCGGGCCTTGCCTTTTCAGGGCACGCTCGGCCGCTCGGTGGATTTCAGGAACTCCGCCAGGTACGGCCCGAACACCTGTGGCAGTGAATGCGTGCCGTGCCCGCGCGTCTCGTCGGAGACCGGAATCAGCACGAATCTGCTGTGCGCCACCCTGCCAATCAGGTCCCGCATCATCGGCAGCTCCGGCGGGTTCACGAAGTCGTCGGCGGAGTTGATGGCCAGCAGCGGCGCCGTGATCTCGCCGAGGTGCGCCGATGGGTCGTAGTCCTCGGACGCCTGAAAATGGTAGATCGTGTCGTTTGCATCGGTCGTCTTCAGCCGCGTCTTGATCTGATCCTCCAGCCACGCGTCGGCGGCCGCGTGCGTCGGGAACTGTTTCTGCCATTGCAGCGGGACGCTCGTCGCCAGGAGCAGGAACCCGAGCGCGCTGGCCATGCCGCGCGGCGGCTCGGAGTACTCTCCGCCCTTCCAGGTCGGATCCGTGACGATTGCGTCGACCAGGAGCTTGCGCCAGACGCGATTGCGCCCTGCCACTTCGACTGGATTGCTGGCCAGCGGCACCAGCCCGCGCGCGAACGACGGGTACATGTACCCCCACATCCACGCGTGCATCGCGCCCATGGACGTTCCCATGATCAGCCGCAGCTCGGAGAGCCCGAGCGCCTCGGTCACCAGCTGGTGCTGTAGCCGCACCATGTCGGTGTAGCGGTATTTCGGGAAGCGCATGTGCAAGCCATCGCTCGGCTTGCTCGACTGCCCGTGCCCGATGTTGTCGGGAAGGATGATGAAGTAGCGCTCGGCATCGAGCAGCTGCCCCTTCCCGAACAGACGGCCGGCGTAGTTCTCGGACACGAACCCCCGCCCGCTGCCACCGGTGCCGTGAAGGATCATCACCGCATTGCGGACGACTCCGTCGGCGTCCTTCCGCGGCTGACCGATCGTGCGGTAGTGAATTCTGACTTCCGCGGCGCGGTCGCCGCTCTCGAACCGCACGTCGCGCGCGATGAAGTCGCGCTCCACGGGCGGCGGGTAGCTGGCCTGCGCGACGGCCAGGGACGGAAGGGCGAGGAGAAACGCGAGCGCTTGGATGGTGCGGGTCACGGCACGAATGTAACCCGGCTCAGGACTTGGGCCGCAACTCCTCCGAAAATTCCAGGATTGCTCGCATGCTGGCGAAGCGGCTGGGGGTGAACGCGTCGGTCGGGACGCGGGCGCCGGTCGTCTCTTCCACGAACAGCACCAGGTCGAACAGCGCCAGCGAATCGACGACCTCGCGGAGGTCGTCGTCGAGCGTCAGGGTGTCGCGGTATTGACGGAAGCGGCTCTTCAGGTAGCCGCGCAGCTGTGCTTCATTCACGGGGAGCTCCTCTGTCGAGCAGGTGACGCTGGATCTTGCCGGTGGCCGTCCGGGGGATACGCTCGGAGCGCACGAACCGTCGTGGAACCTTGTGGTGCGAGAGGCGCTCGGCGCAGAACGCGCCGAGCTCGACCGGGTCGAAGGCGGCACCAGGCACGACATACACCCAGACGACTTCACCCAGAAACGGGTGCGGCACCCCAACCGCTGCCGCGTCGGCAACGTCCGGGTGCGTCGCGACGACCGCCTCGATTTCGGCCAGGCTGATGCGCTCACCCGCCACCTTGACGATGTCCTTGGCCCGGCCGGTGATGAAGAGGCACGCGGTGCCGTCCAGGTACCCGACGTCGCCGGTATTGAGCCACCCCTTCTCGAGCACGCCTCCGGTCGCATCGGGATCTTCCCAGTAGCCCTGCATGACGTTCGGACCGTGCAGCCAGATCGCGCCTTCCGCACCGGCCGGCACGGGGTGGCCTTCACCGTCCCTGATCTCGATCGTCATCCCGGGAAGCACGCGGCCGACCGACTTCGGCTTCGCCGTCAGTTCATCATGAGGCAGGAACGTGGCCCGCGTCGACGACTCGGTGAGGCCGTACATCGAGAAGATCGCGACGCGCGGCCACCCCTTCGCCAGCGCCTCCGTCGTCCAAACCGGCAGCGCACCTCCTGAGGTCGTGATCGCGCGCAGGGCGCTCGGCACGGTCTCCGCCAGGTTCGATGAACGGGCCAGCATGTTCAAGTGGAACGGCACGACGCTGGCGATGGTGCAGCCCTCTTTCGCGAGTCTGCCGAGCAACAGAGGCGCGGACCCGCTCTCCTCGATGAGCACGACTGACGCGCCGGCGGCGATCGCGGAAAGCAGGTTGCTCTTTCCGTAGGTGTGGGCCAGCGGCAAGATCAGGCCGTAGCGGTCATCCTCAGTCATCTCGAGGTACCGGCAGACTGCCTCGACGACGAACAGGATGTTGCCGTGACTGAGTACCACCCCCTTCGGCAAGCCGGTGGTGCCCGACGTGAACACGACCGACGCGGGGGCATCGGTGCTTGGCGGAGCGACTGGCGCTCCCGCATCCGTGCCGCACTGTTCCAGGAAGGTGTCGAGCGAGAGCGTCGGGGCACCGACGACGATGCCTTCGAGATCGTCGCGGTCGGTCAGAACGAGCGCCGGCCTGACGCGATCGAGCAGGCGCGCGATGGTCTCCTTCTCCTCGCCGCGTCCGATCTCGACAGTGGTCGCACCCGCGAGCAGCGCGCCGAAGTAGGCCACGACATAGGCTGCAGAATTACCGGCGACGAACGCGACATAGGGCCGCTCGCGGGAGATAAGCGTGCCGCAGATCCGCGCTCCGGCGGCGGCCCGCGCGCCCAGTTCCTGGTAGGTCCATCGCTGTTCCCGCCAGACGAGCGCTTCCCGCGCCGGATGGCGCGCGACGGCGTCCGCGAAG
>Ga0310810_10003055_pt1 | contig 18174 bp, 19 predicted proteins | sample NCmetagenome_FD_207641 | JGI IMG/M metagenome (GOLD analysis project Ga0310810, IMG submission 207641) | Soil microbial communities from experimental microcosm in Duke University, North Carolina, United States - NC | ecosystem: Engineered > Artificial ecosystem > Soil microcosm > Unclassified ...
TGCGGGATTGGTTCAACGGTCCACTACAAGCATGGGCGGAACAGTCGGAACGGAGTTGAGGTTCCTGCCCAATGCAACAGAGTTCATTCATTACTAAGTACTTTAAGCCGGTTCAATAGAAATGAGACCGACAAAATGGTGTTGCGCGGCTTTCGAGGGACATTTTCGGATAGCTGGACAGCGAGGCTTCTCTGTTTTCACGGTTAACGAAAATGACGCGAATCCAGCTTTCATATTGCAGCATCGGGCCACTGAGCCGGGCACAGTAGTACCAAAGAGCGAAGGACCACTGTCTATTGTTAGTGACGTACAGATCCATTTCTGCCCTTGGTGCGGGGTGAGACTACAGAAGTACTACCACGAGCAGACTCAAGCCTTGGATCGCCCAGACCTGCGGGTCTCGCTGTGAGGCAGGCCGGGCGGCGGGGGGTAACAGGGACGGACGAGAGCGTCCCTGAATCTGTGAGAGAGCCTTCCACAAGGCCGCACTAAGTCGGTGTGCCTCGGGAACCTCGGGTCGTAGCCGCCGGTCTACCGCATCACATTACGCAGCGTGGCAATGCCCGCCAGGACGTCTTCACGACGAGCTCCTTGTGCCGCGCCTACCTGGATCTTCTCTCGGAACACGCCACCAGACATGGCTTACGGATAATGCCCTACTGCCTGATGACCAATCACGTGCATATCGTCGCGGTGCCGTCGGTGGCCTCCTCCATGGCGAATACCCTTCCGGCACGCTCACGGCAGATTCTCGCAATCCTGGAACACGCTACAGAACCGGACGGGGCATTTGTGGCAGAATCGCTATTATTCCTGCCCGGTGGAGGACGCCGCCCTGGGCAGGGTCATGGCCTATGTGGAGAACAACCCGGTGCGGGCTGGCATGGTGAACTGCGCCGAGGATTTTTGAATGGTCGAGCGCACGTGCTCACTTGGACAAAGTGATCGCCGGCCCGATGCTCGACATGGAATGGTGGCGGCAGCGCTGGACTCCGGAGGCTTGGCGAGCCGTGCTGCTGGACCGGACGGAATCGGAACAAGAGTTGGAGGCTATCCGTCGAGCAACCTACACGGGGCGTCCCCTGGGGTCGAAGGAGTTCATCGCAGGACTCGAAGTCGGGAGCGACTTCTCGAAGCGTCCCGGATCCCACGATTACCGCATCCACGGAAGCCCGCAGCAGTCCCATAATGAAGCGATCCACCTCATTGAACCCGCTGATATCGCCGCCGCCAGACTTTCCAGGAATCTCGAAACTGACTACTCCGTCGAGTGTGCTTGCGAAGTTGCCAATTACGTAGGGTCGATCGTCAAGCGCGGGGAATCGCAGATCTCCGCCATAGAGAAGCTTCAATTCCTCCGGTAGGACGATTTGGTCCCGCGCTCCGCTCGTATCGAGAAGCGTGTTGATCTGTTCCATAATCGAGGCTCACTTGAGGTTCCTTCTGCCGAGAAGTGTTCATCGTGGCTCAAGACCCTCCGACTGTAGGCTCTGGAATGGCCCGCGCATGCAACGCATCCATCCTAACCAACGTCGGAGCATCATCGCGCCTCCCTCGGCGTTGGCCCGTGAGGGGAACTGATGCCGAGCGTCCAACTGGGAGGATCGCTCGCGGGGAAGGACTCCTCTGAGCACTCATCTACAATGTCATGGTTCGTAGAACTCTGAAGCCCCGAAACCGCCGCATCCTCCTTGCTAATGGTGCTCACCGCCGTCCCGCCATGATCGGAGGGTCGATGCCTGGCAACGTGCCAGCGACCAGAATTAGGCTGGCTGCCGTCAGGTTCCTATTAGGCTTCATAAGCTCAGTGTATCTTGGACTCTCCCCAGGCTGGTTTGATGGACCATGCTCGAAAACTAACCACCCCGATAATACGAGACCTCAGGCCGCGACTTTCTACGCCTATTCGTATGGTTTGCCGATCCTTCATCCGCGCGATGGTCACGAGCGGATCATCGTCAACAGCATCTTGAATCTACTGAGGGCCTTCAGGGAGTGAGGTTGGTTTGCTGGAATTAAAACCGCTTCGCCTGCAGTTGTCCTTAGTGGCCTGCCAGAGACAGTAATTTCCGCTTCGCCCTCCAGCAGGAGCGCCAAGGCGTCGAACGCAGCCGTATGCTCGCTTAAGCCTTGGCCCTCATCGAAAGCGAACAGCGTAACAGTTCCCGTCGCCCGTTTGACAATCGTTCTGCTGACAACGGACCCTTCCTGGTAATTCACAAGGCCTATCAGGCGGATGACTTCCGCGATCGGCATTTCGCCCTTATTCTGTACCCGCTGCGAACTCATTTTAGGCCATCTCCCACCACTGCCAATCTCTGTCTTACCGCGTCGATTCCGATCACATCGGTCGTAGACGATAGGGTAGCCGCCGGGAACGAGAGCTACAAACATGGTGCTGACGCCGCGCTGCGGTCCACACGTAACGTGACGATATCATGGGCCACCTTGGTCCAGGCATCCCGCCTCTTCGAGGCTCTTGAGAAGCAAGTGTAGAAAGATAAGACCACCATAGCCCTTCCACTTCTTCAGAACTTGCTGCACACGTTCGTAATCGAGTTTCCTCCTTAGGCGCAGCCAACGTTCTAGGTTGTTTCGGGCGCCAACGTCATCACCGGGAAATATACTGGTTCTTCCCAAACCACGGAGCAGCACATATTCTGCCGTCCAGCGGCCTACTCCGGGTATTGCGACGAGGCGCTCGAAGCATTCTTTATTGTCCAACTGAGTGAGCTCTTCCAGATCGAGTCGTCCCTCGACGATTGCCTGTGCCGCGCCAATCATCGATCGAGCTTTGTTGCCGCTATATCCCAGCGGTCGAAGGTCTGCCGGCTGCAGGTAGGCTAAATCTTCCGGACGAGGGAAAGCGTACATACCCGGGCTGAATTTCAGACCGCAGCGTTCGGAAAGGCGATTGAGAAAAATAATCCCAACCGTCAGACTCAGCTGTTGACAGGTAATTCCGTTTGCGAGACATTCAAACACGCTGGCAAAACGCGGAGGCTTTAGTCCGCGAAACCGTTCAACCAGCTGGTCCAGGCGGGCATGCCGTGAGGCGAACTCGTAAAACTCAGAAAGGTCCACGTCGATTCCCAGCAACCGCTTCAGTGTAACTGTGACGACCTGCTCAACCGCAGGAGAAAGATTCTTTCCTGCCACTGTGACGTCCAAGATCATCGCATTCTGAGTCACCGCAACGAGGACAGGTTTGTCGCCGACTGCCAGGACTCGGCGATACGTCTCGCCGTTCCAGACGTCTACCGCATTCATGGCGCGACGCCGCAAGGCCCACGCAGTCGCATCCAGCCGGAAGGGCATCCGCGGACGAAGGGAAAAACAAATCACATCATGATCCAACAAAAACGTATTCGAACGACATGGAAGTCGGTAGGTTACCGCGCGGCACGAATAAGACGTGTTGAAGAGTGTGGCGTTTCAGCACAATTGGTCTTGGCCCAGTGCATCCTTCGGTACATTGCTCGTCGGTATCCGCAACCGGCCGAGCTGAAGCAAACCAGCCGTTGCGGCGAGTTCGAGGCCAACTGTAACTATAGTGCAAATCTGATCGCCGAGGCGTCGCACCAATCCCTTTTGACACACTTTTGACGTTTCCTGCTCTACAGTCGACTTAGGATGTGAACTCAGAACACCCGGGTCGACGAGGTCGACGTTCAAAGCACGCCAGTACGCGTAGTGCGCAGCTCACGTTCGAGTGGAAACGAAGCGGGCGCCTCTGATGTTGAAGTACATGAGCGCTATCGAGTTCGTCGAAAATCTATGCAGAGCTTGGCAAGGGGTCATGGGCGCATTGAAAAAAGGGGAAATGTATGAGTACCGCTGAAACGTGGCCGATTGTTACCGCCAAACTGAAGAGCCGGGAAGAGGTCGCGGAGCGCACGATGGCGTTCCACTTCGAAAAACCCGTGGGGTGGGCGTTCAAGGCGGGCCAGTTTATCGACATGACTTTGCTTAATCCTTCCCAGACCGATCCTGAGGGCAATAAGCGAGGCTTTTCGATCGCGAGTGCCCCTCAGGAAGAAACCCTGATGGTGGCGACCCGCTTGCGCGATACGGCTTTCAAGCGGGTGTTAAGGGACATGCCCCTCGAAACCGTGGTGAAGATCGAAGGACCGTTCGGCAACCTGACGCTCCATAACAATGCCAAACGAACGGCGGTACTTTTGTCAGGCGGTATCGGCATTACGCCGTTCCGAAGCATTCTGTTCCGTGCGGCAAAAGAGAAACTTCCTCATCGGATCTTTCTCTTCTATTCGAATCGGCGACCAGAGGACGCACCATTCCTCGCGGAGCTTCAGGCGCTGCAAAAAGAGAACTCAAACTACAAGCTTGTCGCGACCATGAATGAAATGGACAAATCGCATCAGCCCTGGCACGGCGAGACCGGGTTGATCGACAAAGAAATGCTTTCAAGGTATTTGAAGGACGCCGTGTCACCCATATACTATATTGCCGGGCCTCCAGGGATGGTCAAGGGCCTCCACGCGATGATCAATGGGACCGGAGTTGATGATGACGACATCCGCACGGAAGAGTTTGACGGCTACTGACCAGAAACGGAGGTGCGCAAGCAGGAGAGGTGTTCCGTGTAGCTCAGGCATCCTACAAACCACTCGCTAACCGCAGGGGCTCTCTTCTCTAACGTCCACCACAATGGACCTTGCGGCTTTCGGCTTTTATGGTTTGGCCGAAAAACGACACAGTGCGGCACCACGCGTCCGCAGCTGCTTCTGGTCGATAGCCACTCTTATTGCTGGGGTTTTCAAAAGCGTGGCTAGCTCCGGTGTAGATTTTTATATCGGCCGATTGGCCAGCCTCCTTCATGAGCTTCTCGAAGGCTCGGACTCTGGAGGCAGGAATTCCACGGTCGCGAGCGCCACAGTTCACCAGCACCTGAGCATTGATTCTCTTCACATCGACAAGGTCCGCCGGAAGCGCACCGTAATTCACGACGCAAGCAGCCAGGCGCGGCTCATGGATCGCGAGTTGGATTGCGAAGCTGCCGCCCATAGACCATCCGATCGATCCAATGTGCTTCGCATCAACATCGGGACGATTGGCAAGATAATGAAATGCTGCGCTCATATCGCGTATCGCGCGATCTTCCGGCAGGGCGCGCTTCAGCTTGCGCGCTTCCGAGACGCTGTCCGTGACTCTGCCCCTGTAGAGGTCCACGGCGATCACAACGTACCCATTCGCCCCTAAGTTTGTGGCTTGCATCTTCACCCAATCATTCAACCCCCACCATTCATGAAGAGCGATGATTCCGCCATGACGCCCGCGGCCTCCAGGTAGTGCGAGAAAACCCGAGATGTTCTCCGCACCGCTGCGAAACGTGACCATCTCTGTCTTCAGCGCCGGCGTGCGATATGTCGTCATTTCCTCTATCGATCGATCTCCACTACGTAATCACGGCCTTCCCAGGCGTTCCTTTTGGTCCAGAAGAAAGTGAATCTTGCCGGTGCTCGCTGGGCGACGGCAATGGGGATATCTACAAATTCAATTCCGAGTACGGTGCCCGAAGACGGCGTATCTTTGACAGTGTGCCATTCATCGCATGTCCAGTGGAGGCGGAACGGAGCGGGAACCTGGACACGCAGCGTATGGCCGTTTTTGACGCGGCGTACCTGGCGATTGTGTTTCCAGACTTCGAAACGCTGACGATTGTTTGGTACCGAGAGATAGCGATCGGAAACCTCCGGAATCAGATCGAAGACCCGGCCGTCCGAAACCGATCTCAGCAGTTTGATGTACTCGGCGTGGGCCCACATCAGCGGCATCGCGGAACCCGTAGGCTGTCCCAAGAACATATAGACTTCGGGCCGGTCCTTCTCGTCCCACACCTGCTCGGGCAGGAGACCCGCGGGTGAGGAAAAGCCTTCCATCGCACGGATGAGAGCCTTAGTATCGTGTCCAGCAGCCAATTCGTAATGTCCGCGCTCACCGGACAACAAAGGCCAAGCGCGCCCTTTCCCCCAGTTCACGAATGGGCCGCCATCTTCTCGCTGCCCGTAGCCGTCGTTGTTGTAGCGATGCCAGCAAGATCCGAAGGGAGTATCGACTTTGAGCACGGCGTCCACGACGTGTAGCGAATCGACGATAAGTGGATCGTCAGCCTTTCGAATTCCATAGCGCACGAGCTCGAGGAAGCCTGCATCCACGATGTCTTTAGCCGGGAACTCGTGCTGCGCGTCCGGCGGACGGTTCGCAATGGCGAGAGAACCACGATTGGGATCTTCCTCTGGCTGGGCGTTGTCCACGCTTTCCGGAAGAATCCGTATGTAATGCCGGCTGATACCAGGGACCAGCGAGCCCCGCGTCGTCACCGTCCAGGATTCGACATGAGAGTTTAGAAAGTCGGCGTATTCTTCCAGGAATACCGCAGTTGGTTCGTCGCGTCTTTCGCGAAAGAAGCAAGCGGCGCAGATCAACGCAGCGATGTTCGATGCGAGCGTGGAAGGAGAATATCCGCTCGCTTCTTCCCAGCGCTCCTGCTGAGTGACGGGGCCATGACGGACAAGGTATGCGGCCGCCCGCGCAATCATCGGGTACGGATCGACATCTTGCAGGGCCTTCTGCCGATTGAGCTGCCAAGCAAGAAGAATCGGAAATGCGACTTCGTCAAGCTGGATTCCCCGCCAGTACGGGCCGCCATCAACCCAAAAGTTTTGGGGGAAACCGCCATCCTCCTGCTGCGCCACGGCTAGATAGATAAGTGCGCGGAGCGGCGTAACACTATCACCAGCCGCGAGCATAGCGGAAGCGCTGTTGACCATGTCGCGAGTCCAAACCAGGTGATATCCGCCGTTGTCCTCGTCACTTTTTGCTTCTCCCCACGGGATCGAAAGTGAGGCGATAAACGCGCCCGGATAGGATTTGTCTTCGTGAGCGCGGAGTAGGCTGAAACTGCTGTGGTATAGGTTGCCCTTGTCTGCTGAAACTGTTTCTAGGGGAGTGAGCCTTGCACTAGAGCGATCCCATTGCCCGGTGTAGCGCCGGTGATGCTCTTTGAAAGGAACGCCAAGCGCCTGAAAGAGCGTTGTAATCGCGCAGTGCTCGGTGTCACCGAACGCCAGCCCAAGGGTGAACTCGCGTTTATCCCCCAAGTCCAGCTCTCCTGTCAGGCCAATGTTGCCGTCTGAAGCGTGATCGAACTCCCAGTCCATCTGAAAATTGTCGGCGAGATCTGTCCATCCGTCACTTCGGCCCACGTAGCCGCACGTCGCACGAGAAAAGTGGACCGTCCCGCCGAGGGCCAGCCATATGCCGTTCTTGTGCGCCATGAGGAGTTTCCGGCCTGCTACTTCGATCACGTAACCGTTGTTACTCCATCCACCCACTTGAAGATGAGGCGCACAGAGTGCATAGAAGTGCAGCTTCGAGATGAATGCCTCATCGCCGGTGAGCTGCGTGTGCTGAAGAATGCAGCCTAGATGCGGGTCTGTGATAATTTCTTTGACGATGGTATAGCGGCCATCAGGATCAGCGTTTGTGTAGCGGTAACCGAGCGCGTGGCCGGAAAGCCGCTCACATTGTGACTTGAGGTGTCGCTTTTCTTCTTGAAAGAAAGTCTTTCCATCGGTGATGAGATACTGAAGATCGCGGATCTGCGGGTGATCTACCGTTGGATAATACACCTCGGTGATGATGCCGTTCCAAAGCGTGAACCAAATCCGGCTGGAAGCAGCGTAGGCTGTTCCTACTCCGTCTTTACCGCCATGAGTCCATTTGGGCTCGATGCCAGGCCACCCGAAGGCGGCGCTGGCTATTTTTGAATTCCTATCTTCTTCACGCTGGAGATAGCGTTCGCGATCTTGGTCAGTCCGATCCATGTCAAGCGCGGCCTGAGCGAGCTTCCTGGCACGTACGGGTTTACTCGCGGGCGTCACCGCGCGGCTCCCTTCGTTGTCTGTTGCACTAGCTCGGGGTTGTGCCAGCCACCATCACCGGCAAAGATCTGGTCAGCTTCGGCTGGTCCCCAGGTGTTTGATTCGTATTCATGAACGGGCATCGCGATTCCTAAAAGTGGATCGACAACGCTCCACGCGGCTTCTACGCTGTCCTGACGCACGAACAGCGTAGCGTCGCCCCGGATGGCATCACCGAGAAGGCGCTCGTAAGGAGTCATCTCGTCGCCTGGGGCTTGCCGCACGACAAGCTCCACCGGTTCGCCGACCATCGCCTCTCCGGTTTTTTGGTTCGCGCACCCAGCGAAATCGATACGCTGGGACTGAGACGAAAGCGCAAGTAATTCGCCTCGACTTTGGTGACTGGATTGAACACGGCCTGCGGGGGGCGCTTGAGTTGAACCAATACCTCGGTCGAGGTGACAGGCAATCGTTTTCCGGCGCGAATGTAAAATGGAACGTCCGCCCATCGCCATGTGTCGATGTAGAGCTTCATGGCCGAAAATGTTGCTACCTGTGAATCCGGAGCGACGCCTTTCTCGTTTCGATAGCCGCGGAACTGGCCGCAGACAGCGTCGTGAGGAGCGACGGGCCGCATGGCTCTAAAAGTTCGCTCCTTTTCGGCCCGCAAGCCATCCGAATCGCGGCTGATGGGCGCCCCCATCGTGAGCAACGCAACGACCTCCAACATATGGTTTTGCACCACATCGCGGATTATACCCACCTCTTCGTAGAAACGTCCTCTGCCCTCTATACCCAGAGTCTCGGCCATTGTGACCTGTACGCTTTGGATGCAGTTGCGGTTCCATATGGGTTCCAGAAACGAGTTCGCAAAGCGGACGTAGAGCAGATTCTGGACCGGTTCTTTGCCGAGGTAATGATCGATCCGGAAAATCGACAATTCGGGGAAGGATTTGTGGAGCGTTCGGTTGAGTTCCTGCGCGGACGAAAGGTTGCGGCCAAATGGCTTTTCAACGACTACCCGTGCTCCCTTGTCACAGCCCGACTTGGCAAGTCCTGCCGCGACGGTCGCAAACGAGCTTGGCGGGACAGCCAAGTGATAAACAGGTCGAGATGCCTTGCCGAGCGCTTTTCGCAGATCGCCAAAGGCCTCGTGAGAATTGTAGTCTCCTTTGGCGTACTGGAGCTTTGCCGCAAGCATCGAGAACGCCCGGGCGTCCACGCCGCCGTGCTTCTCAAGACTCTCGCGAGCATGGGCTCGGAGCTGGTCGAGGTTCTCCGCGGACCTCCCCACTCCGATGATCGGGATGTCGAGGTGTCCGTGCCGGATCATTGCGTGGAGTGCAGGAAAGATCTGCTTTGACGCTAGATCTCCGGTGGCACCAAAGAACACGAACGCATCCGATTCGAGATTCTCCATTTTCAACGGCCCCTTCTCGTCCCTATTTCACGGCAGACAGGTGCCTGCGGAGCCGCCCCTAATCTTCCACAATCTACCGCCAAGAATGTCAAAGCGCGGTCAAAAATGGTTCCTCGGAGTTATCCGCTCGACCGCCGACTGTGATTGGGCAGTGTTTCAACAGGTCGAATGTTGATTATCTTGGTGCGGGCTTGCGTTTTGACACGCTTTTGACGTTTCTTCCTTTAGGCTGGTCTTGGGACGTGAGCGGGCCGGAGATATCCATGCTACGTAGTCTGAAGAGATCGAGCATTCGTGCAAAGTTGTTGTTGGAACCGTACAAACACGGTCAGTTCATATAGAGCCGGGCCACTTTCCCGGCCAAAGGAGCATCATATGTCAGAATCTATTGCTGCCCACGCCGAAGGGTCGTTTCGGGAGCATGCGGACGTAATTGCAAGCCCAGCGCGCCCAGCCTACCAGGCCTACCAAATTCTGCATATCACCTTTGCAGTGGTGCCGATTGTTACGGGTTTGGACAAGTTCTTCCACTTGCTGTGCAATTGGGATCTTTACTTGGCACCTGTTATCGCGAGGCTCTCACCGATTGGCGGGCACAATCTGATGCTCGTGATCGGCGTGGTTGAAATCATCGCGGGCTTGGTTGTGGCGTTCAGACCGAAATATGGAGGCTATCTTGTCGCGGCGTGGTTATGGGGGATTATCATCAATCTGCTTTTGATCCCAAGCTTCTTCGACATTGCGTTCCGTGACTTCGGACTATCGCTCGGAGCACTGGCGCTGGCGCGACTGAGTGGCGAATTTTCAAGTTGATCCGCGTGCCGCTCCGGATGCACGGAGGTACCGCCGCAATGGTACTAGAGAGACAAGTCGCGGTATGGTGTGCGTTTTGCCGAATGTGTTTGAAACTCTTGCCACCTCATCTATGTACTTCAGAAGGGACGGGATGAGGACGGAAGCACGTAAGCCGGTGCTTGGCGATCAATCCGGGCATGCGATGGCAGTTGGCTGGAAATAAAAGTACCTTTACCTCAAAGGAAGGGTGATATGGCTACTAAAACACAGACGTTCAAGACAATCCCTGTCGGTACCAAAGTGACGTGGCATTACCGCAGTGCCATCGGCCATGGCACGGTCACTGGTGTGTCCAAGATGGGCACCAATGCAGATAACACAATGTACAGCGTGCGCGAGACGGACCACCACCCGGGCGAACCAGCCGTCGTGCATCACTCGGGCAAGGCGCTCAAGCGCGCATGAGTTAAGTGCCACTGGACTCTAGGAGATTCAGCCCCGGCTGACAAGGTCGTGGCGCATCCCTTGAAATGTGCCTTTTCTCGGCCGGTAAAGGTAAGCGGTACGGCAGTGCGAAAACATAAGGAGACAACGAGACCATGGAAGTCAGTCAACCGCAAACATCTCGCACTGGAGCGCAGAGAACGGTAGAGCCCACTGCCGGTGTATTTCTGGAATTCGATTTGAACGCCCAGATTGAACAACTGAAACGCGAGCCGGCCTGGCAGAACGGACGCAACGCCAAGACCATGGTCAAGTATCCGGACTTTAGGATTGTTCTGATGCTGATGAAGGGGCAGACGCGCATTGACGAACACCACGCGGACGGAAGAATCTCCGTGCAAACCGTCGCCGGCCATATCCGGATGCATGTAGCCGGAAGGGATTTCGACTTGCCCGTAGGGCATCTGCTGGCTCTCGATCATGAAGTGCGGCATGATGTCGAGGCATTAGAAGACAGCGCTGTCCTGCTGACCATCGCGCGACCCGTCGCTAGCGGCACGAAGGAGGCCTGAAGGTGACCGTTTGGCCGTTGACCGTGTACCTCGCGCTGGTGATCTTAGTGGTGGCGGGAATGCTTGCTTTTTCCTACGTGTTGGGACAGCGGCACAATGAACGCGCGACCGGAGTGCAGTACGAATCGGGCATTCGTTCGGAAGGCTCGGCGCAGGTGCGCCTGTCTGTCAAATTTTACCTGGCGGCCATGTTTTTCGTCATTTTCGATCTGGAAGCGATCTTCATATTTCTTTGGGCCATCGCCGGCCGCGAACTGGGCTGGGCTGGTTATTCTGAGGTGCTCATCTTCATTGGAGTGTTGGTCGCGGCCCTAGTCTATCTCTGGCGGGTGGGAGCGCTCGACTGGTTCCCGGCGGGGCCTGCCGCGCAAGAGAAGATCCGATGAGCTCGCCCGGCACCTCTCCAGAAAGCCAGCGTAACTCTCTCCAGGAACTCGTACGGCCGGGTGAGAGTCTGGCCGAAAGCAGCGTGCGGCAAAGCGTGATCTTCTCCCGCCTTCAGGACTTGTTGGCGTGGGGCAGAAAGAATTCCATCTGGCCATTCAACTTCGGGCTCTCGTGCTGCTACGTGGAGATGGCTACCAGCTTGACCAGCAAATACGACATCTCCCGGTTCGGCGCGGAAGTGATCCGCGGCACGCCGCGCGAGGCCGACTTGATGGTGATCGCCGGTACCGTTTTCATCAAGATGGCGCCGGTGATTCAGCGTCTCTATGAGCAGATGATGGAACCTCGATGGGTGATCTCCATGGGCTCGTGCGCCAACTCCGGGGGAATGTACGACATCTACAGCGTGGTGCAGGGCGTGGACAAGTTCCTTCCCGTCGATGTTTACGTGCCGGGCTGCCCGCCCCGACCCGATGCGTTTGAGGAAGGGTTGTTGCTACTGCAAAAAGCGGTCGGAACGGAGCGACGGCCTTTGAGTTGGGTTGCCGGCTCGCAGGAGACAGTACGGCCGGCGATGCCTTCGCTGCGCGATCTCAATCGAGGAGAGCGGCGGAAGGCTACAGTACTCAGGCCGGTCGATGAAGTCTGAGAACAATGGTGGTTGCCGGTACCAGTATCGTTGACCAGTTGCGCCAGAAGATTGGCGAAAATGCGGTCAAACCTCAACACACTGCTGATGGAATTGTGACCTGCTGGATCGCCAGACAGAACTTTCACGATGCGCTCGCATACCTAAAGGCGGATGTAGACCAGCCATACCGGATGCTCTATGACCTAACCGCTATCGATGAGCGTATGCGGGTTCACCGGGAGGGTCAGCCCCCAAGTGAGTTCACGGTGGTGTATCACCTCTTATCCTTTGAGCGAAACGAGTATATCCGCATCAAAGTGCCTCTCAAACGCGATCAGCCGCCCATCGATACGATTACCGATCTTTGGCCTTCGGCGAACTGGTACGAACGAGAAGTCTGGGACATGTTCGGGATTCGTTTCCATGGCCATCCGCACCTGAAGCGTATATTGATGCCGAACACCTGGGACGGGCATCCGCTATCGAAAGACCACCCGGCGCGAGCCACTGAAATGGGTCCATTCCACCTGCCTGACGAGAAGGAGGACGTAGAGCAGGAAGCACTGCGTTTCAAGCCCGAAGAATGGGGCATGAAGCCGGGCCGCGACGGGATGGATTTCATCTTTTTAAACGTCGGTCCGCAACATCCCGGGACTCACGGAGTGCTGCGCATCGTCCTGCAGCTTGATGGCGAGGAGATCGTTGACGCAGTGCCGGAGATCGGCTTCCATCATCGAGGCGCTGAAAAGATGGGGGAGCGGCAATCCTGGCACACCTACATTCCCTACACCGACCGGATCGATTATCTCGGCGGCGTGATGAACAACATGGCGTACCTGATGGCCGTGGAAAAACTGGCGAGGATTGACGTGCCGCCTCGGGCGAAGGTCATTCGTGTGATGCTCTCGGAACTGTTCCGGATCATCAGCCACCTGGTCTGGTACGGGACGTTCGCCCAGGATTTAGGCCAGCTTTCACCGGTCTTTTATACATTCAACGATCGCGAGCGCGCTTTCGGCGTCGTCGAGGCCATTTGCGGTGCGCGCATGCATCCCAACTGGTTCCGCATCGGCGGGGTCGTACAGGATCTACCCAAAGGATGGGACGCAATGGTTCGGGATTTCTTGAAGTACTTGCCGCCGCGCCTGATCGAGTACGACAAGGAAGTCATGCAGAACCGGATCTTCAAGGCGCGCACCAAAGGCGTGGGGGTATTCACCGCGGAGGAAGCCATTGAGTGGGGTGTCACGGGTCCCAATTTGCGTGCCTGCGGCTTGGAGTGGGATTTCCGCAAGAAACAACCTTATTCCGGTTACGAGCAGTTCGAATTCGATATTCCCACAGGCCGGCATGGGGACTGCTACGACCGCGCCGCGGTGCGCGTTGAAGAGATGCGTCAGAGCCTGCGCATCATCGAACAGTGCGTGGACAACATGCCCGAGGGCACATATAAATCGGTCCAACCACTGGCATGTCCACCGCTCAAGGAACGAACCATGCACGACATCGAAACCCTGATCACGCACTTTCTCGGAGTGAGTTGGGGTCCGGTGATTCCTCCCGGTGAGGCGCTCGGGGCGATTGAAGCTACTAAAGGTAACAACGGTTATTACCTGATTAGCGACGGAGACACCACTTCGTACCGGACACGCATCCGAACGCCATCGTTCGCTCACATGCAGATGCTGCCTGAACTCATCCGCGGCCGGATGGTCCCCGACGTGTTCGCCGTCCTGGGCGCAATGGACTACGTGCTTGCGGATGTGGATCGATGAGAAGGGAAGAAGATGCTGACGGCTGAAGAACGCCAGGAAATTGAGGCCGAAATGACCCGCTATCCCACTCGGGAAGCGGTCTGTATCGATGCCATGAAGATCGTGCAGCGGCACCGCGGATGGGTTTCCGACGAGAGCATCCGCGACATTGGCGAACTGCTCCAGATGTCGTCCGCCGACCTCGATGGTGTTGCGACGTTCTACAACCTGATATTCCGGAAACCGGTAAGCCCGCCTAAGTTCAGATGTTCGGCAGCCCATTGAAGTACTCATCATTCGGCAGCCGGATACGTCACATGTGAACCTTTTACTGTCGCGAATGAAGTGAGTTCGTGGGTCTGTGTCCGGGTTTCGCTCATAATGTCCTCAACCACGATGCCGCGCGCCTGCAGAGCGTCCCCTATGAGTGACCGATGACATCGCCACGGTACCGCTTCGGCGCACATGATCGCGACTTGCTCTCGTCTTGACGCTTGGATAAGTATCTTGAGACCGGTTTCGAATTCCGGCGTTTGCATGTAATCGGCGAAACCGCGAAACGAGGCGTTGTGCCATCCCGTGTTGAGGGAGTCTTTCCGGGCGTGGCGCAACCCGCCCAGCTCCTCCATGTGCGTGTAGCCTATGCCAGCCTGAAGCAGCATCACCGGCAAAGCATCGCGATTGAATTGTGGATTGTGCCGGGAACGTGGGATGGTCCGCACATCTACCAGTCGCTTCACTCCGTGAGCCTTGAGCATGTCGATAAACGTTTCGACCCTACGGGTCGAGTGCCCAATCGTGAAGACCATCGTGGGGCGGACCTGCGACCTGCCATGTGGGGACTTTATGGGAGTCTTCCGCATCTAGCTTCTCCAGTGTCCACAATTCGTCGAGGAGTGTCGCACCTTCTGACCGCGAGCGCGGTCACAAAAGAGCAATTCTGTAAAAGCGCATTTCGCCGCCGCGCGAAAACGCCCTCCATGCTCTGTCGACAACGCCTGACGCCAATACTGGCTTGTTACAGTCCTGCCAGGCATGTGGTCGGGACGTCAGAAACGGAGCCCGCATGCCCACTTTAAGGGAATCGTAGTCAAAACGCCGTCAAAAAATCAGAAGATCGTTGGAGTGTCTACCTCCCAGAATGAAGTTCGACACGTCCATGAAGCAGGGTGGTTTAAGCGCAGCCGCGACCTTCAGACGATGCTCACCAATGCTGCGTGGATGGCGATGACATCCGCATAGAGGAGTTGAGCGGCTACTGAAACTCAAAAAGCTTATACAATATTGACCGTTGGACCGCTGCCCCAGACGAGCCGACACACTATGAGAGACAGTCCGACGCGTGACGTTCTGGCGAATAGGCGCTCGAAGAAAGACGGGTATGGCGGTGCAGCCGTCGCGCTCCTAGCAATCTTCTCAATAGCAGGGTCCGCCCAGCCAACGCCGGTGACGCAAACCATTCCAGAGGCTACGCAAGCTTCAGCGCATCGCGGCGAGAATGTGTTCACTGGAAGAACTCGTCTTCGCAATCGGGGTCCTGCGTGCATTTCTTGCCACAGCGTCGCAGGGCTTCCATTTCCAAACGGGGGGACGCTGGGCCCCGATTTGACGCAAGTCTACAAAAAACTTGGTCCACAAGGAACGCAATCTGCGATGCAAACTCTCTTCTTTCGGGTCATGACTCCTATTTATAGTGCCCATATGCTCGCCCCGGAAGAGCAAGTGGACCTGATGGCATTCCTGAAACAGGCTGAAACGAAACCGCAATCGCAGTGGGATACCCAGATCATGATCCTGGCCGCGCTCCTGCTGGGTGGCTTTTTCGTCGCGCTCACTGCATTCTTTTGGAAAGACCGCGTCAGATCGGTACGGCGAACACTAATCTATAAAGCCACTGGTCAAGGAGCCAAATTTTGAGCTGGATCAAAGATATCGTCAACCCAAAGCTGCGGCTCTGGGAAGAGTTCTACCGCAACCGCTGGCAGCACGATAAAATCGTGCGGAGCACGCATGGGGTGAACTGTACCGGTGGCTGCTCGTGGAACATTTATGTCAAGAATGGCATCGTCACCTGGGAGATGCAGGCGCTCGATTATCCAAAGTTAGAAAGCGGCCTGCCGCTGTATGAGCCCCGCGGGTGCCAGCGAGGCATTGTGTATTCCTGGTACATCTACAGCCCGCTACGGATGAAGTATCCGTACCTCCGCGGCGTCTTGATGGACCTGTGGGAGAGCGCACGAGCTAAATACACCGACCCGGTCGAGGCCTGGGGATCGATCGTAGAGGATGAAGAAAAGCGCCGGAGCTATCAGGTCGCGCGGGGAAAGGGCGGATTTCGCCGCGCAACCTGGGACCAATGCCTTGAGCTCATCGTAGCCTCCATGCTGTATACCGCGAAGAAATACGGCCCGGATCGAATTATTGGCTTCTCGCCTATCCCCGCGATGTCCATGCTGAGCTACGCAGCGGGATCCCGGTTCTTGCAACTGTTCGGCGGCGTAATGCTCAGTTTTTACGACTTGTACGCTGATTTCCCGCCCGCCTCGCCGGAGACATGGGGCGAGAAAACGGACGTCGCCGAAAGCGCCGACTGGTTCAACAGCAAGTACATCGTGGTCACGGGAAGCAATCTGAACATGACCCGAACGCCGGATGCGCACTTCGTCATCGAGGCGCGACACAATGGCGCCAAACTGGTGGTCCTCTCGCCGGATTTCAGCCAGGTTTCCAAGCAAGCTGACTGGTGGGTTCCGGTAAACGCCGGTATGGATGGGGCACTGTGGATGGCCGTGAATCACGTCATTCTCAAGGAATTTCACGTGGACCGGCAGGTGCCGTATTTCATCGACTATCTCAAGCGTTATTCCGACACTCCATTCTTAATTGAGATCGAAAAGACGGCCGATGGCTACGCCCCGGGGAGATTCCTTCGGGCGAACCGCCTGGCCCGTTATCGCGACGTGGAAAAGGGCGACTGGAAGTTCCTGATCTTTGACGGCGTAAGCGGCCAGCCGCGCATGCCGAAAGGCTCCGTCGGCTTTCGCTGGCAGAAGCAAGAAGGGCAGTGGAACCTCGAGCTGAAGGATGGGCTGGACGACGCCGACATCGATCCCCGATTGAGCATGATCGACGGCCGCGAGGACGTGCTGCAAGTCTCCCTTATCGATTTCGGCGGGGGCCGGACGTTCCGGCGTGGTGTGCCGATCCGCTACATCGAGACCATTGACGGCCGCGTGCCGGTAACCACGGGTCTGGATCTCCTGATGGCCCAGTATGGGGTGCCGCGCGGCCTTGAGGGCGACTACCCGGCAAGCTACGACGACGAAGAGATCGCCTACACTCCGGCCTGGCAGGAAAAATTCACGGGCGTCGGCCGAAAGACCGTGGTGCAACTGGCTCGCGAATTTGCCCGTACGGCCGAGAAAACACATGGCAAGTGCACCATCATTATCGGTTCCGGCATCAATCACTGGTATCACAACAATCTGCACTACCGCTCCGGAATTTCAGCGCTGATTCTGTGCGGCTGTGTGGGTGTGAACGGCGGCGGGCTCAATCACTACACGGGGCAGGAAAAACTGACTCCGATGGCGTCCTGGAGCTCCATCGCGATGGCGCTCGATTGGATTCGTCCGCCCCGCTTGCAAAATGGCCCCTCGTTCCACTACGTTCACACCGATCAGTGGCGATATGAGAAGACCCACGCCGACTTTCACCCACCAAGCGGCCGCTTCGCGCGCGAGCATTTCATGGATCTGCAACTTGATGCGGTGCGCATGGGCTGGCTTCCGTTCTACCCTCAATTCAACCGGAATCCGATCCAGCTTGTCCGCGATGCGGAAGAGGCCGGTGCACATACTCCTTCTGAAATTGAGCGCTGGCTGGTGGAGCAGCTTCGCGCCGGTAAAACGCGCTTCTCCCTCGAAGAACCCGACCTGCCCGAAAATTGGCCTCGTGTATGGCTGATCTGGCGGGCCAATGCGCTCCATAGCAGCGCCAAGGGGCACGAGTATTTCCTGCGCCACTATCTGGGCACGCACTCCAACGCGATCGCGGAGGAGACCGCTCAGGAGTCCGTGAAGGAGATTCAATGGCGGGAAGGCGCGGCACAGGGCAAGATGGACCTGGTTGTTGATCTGAACTTCCGTATGGACACATCGGCGCTCTACTCCGATGTCATTCTGCCGTCGGCAAGCTGGTACGAGAAGAACGACCTCAACACCACCGATCTGCACTCCTACTTTCATCCCCTGGGTGCGGCTGTGCCTCCGTGCTGGGAATCGCG
>Ga0310810_10003056_pt1 | contig 18173 bp, 18 predicted proteins | sample NCmetagenome_FD_207641 | JGI IMG/M metagenome (GOLD analysis project Ga0310810, IMG submission 207641) | Soil microbial communities from experimental microcosm in Duke University, North Carolina, United States - NC | ecosystem: Engineered > Artificial ecosystem > Soil microcosm > Unclassified ...
CCGCGCGCCGGCATTGCGTCGAGAACTACTCCTACGAGCGCATGCTCGACCGGATGGAGGCGATCTATCATGACGTCGCGATGGCGGCGCATTCATGAAAGCCGCGCTCGACTGGACGAGCGTGTCAGACGACCCGAACAGCGCCGCTGCCAAAACGGCGGTGCGGGAGTGGCTCGCACAGGCGAGGCGCCTGCACCTGGACTGCGACGTGCTCGGCCTGGCCGAAACGCTGGTGCGCGGCAAGCGCGTGCTCGATATCGGCGTCGTCTCGCACAGCGCGCGATACTTCGACCAGGCCGGGTGGCGCCATGGCCGGATCGCGCGTGCGGCGTCTTATTGCCTCGGCCTCGACATCCTCGCGCCGCTGGTCGAGGAACTGCGCGGCCGCGGCTTCAACGTGCGCTGTGTCGACGCCACTTCCGACGCGGACTTGGGCGAGCGCTTCGAGATCGTGTTCGCGGGCGACGTCATCGAGCACGTCGACAACGCGGTAGCGCTGCTGCGCTTCTCCGGGCGCCATCTCGTGCCTGGCGGGCGGCTCTACGTGACCACGCCGAATCCATTCAGCCGCAAGTTCTTCCGCCAGTTCCGGCGCGAGGGCGTGATGGTCACGAACCTGGACCACGTCGCGTGGATTTCGCCGACGATGGCGCTCGAGCTGGGGCGCCGGGCCGGCGTGCGGCTGGAGGCGTATCACCTGGCAAAGCCCTACGACGGAGTGAACCGCGCGCTGCACCAGTTCCTTTGGAAATTCGCCCCTGCCGAGTACGCGTTCGCCGAGTTCGTCTACGAGTTCAGTCGCACGGCGGATATACTCGATGCGACCGGACGCTAGCCGATGAGCCGCACCGCATTGATCACCGGGATCACCGGCCAGGACGGCGCCTACCTGGCCGAGCTGCTGCTCGACAAGGGCTACGTGGTCCACGGCATGAAGCGCCGCACGTCGCTCTTCAACACCGAGCGCATCGACCATCTCTACCAGGACCCGCACGTTGCCGGGCGCCGCTTCATCCTGCACCACGGCGACATGACCGATTCCAGCAGCGTGCTGCGGATCCTGCAGGCCGTGCAACCGGACGAAATCTACAACCTCGCGGCGCAGAGCCACGTCGCGGTTTCGTTCGAGGAGCCGGAGTACACGGCGAACTCCGATGCGCTCGGCACGCTGCGGGTGCTGGAAGCGATCCGGATCCTCGGGCTGCAGCGCAAGTCGCGCTTCTACCAGGCATCCACGTCGGAGCTCTTCGGCAAAGTGCAGCAGACGCCGCAGAACGAGGCAACCCCGTTCTATCCGCGTTCGCCGTACGGCGTTGCCAAGCTCTATGCGCACTGGATCACGGTGAATTACCGCGAGGCGTACGGCTTGTACGCCTGCAACGGCATTCTGTTCAACCACGAGTCGCCGATCCGCGGCGAGACGTTCGTCACGCGCAAGATCACGCGCGCGCTCGCTCGCATCAAGCTCGGGCTGCAGGATTGCCTGTACCTCGGCAACCTGAACGCACGGCGCGACTGGGGCCACGCGCGCGACTTCGTGCAGGCGCAATGGTTGATGCTGCAGCAGCCCGAGCCGCGGGACCTGGTGATTGCGACCGGCGTGCAGCACAGCGTGCGCGAATTCGTCGAGGCCGCGGCGAAGGAATTGGGCGTCGCGATCCAGTGGCGTGGCAATGGCGCCGACGAGAAGGGCTACGACGCGAGCGGCACGTGCATCGTTGCCATCGATCCGCGGTATTTCCGCCCGACCGAGGTCGATACGCTGCTCGGCGACGCGTCGAAGGCGCGCGAGCTGCTCGGCTGGCAGCCCAGGATTTCGTTCGCCGAGCTCGTCGCCGAAATGGCGCGCGAGGATCTCAAATCGGCCGAGCGCGATGCGCTCGTCGCGCGGCACGGCTACGCGGCGGCGACCCGCCGCGAATGACGATCGGAAAGCACTCGCGAATCTACGTCGCGGGCCACCTCGGCATGGCCGGGTCCGCGATCGTGCGCCGCCTGCGCGCCGGCGGCTACCAGAACCTGCTGCTGCGGACGCGGGCCGAGCTCGACCTGCTGGACCAGGGCGCGGTGCGTTCGTGGATGCAACGCGAGCGGCCCGAGTACGTGTTCCATGCGGCCGGCAAGGTTGGCGGCATCGCGGCCAATGATCGAGAGCGTGCGGCGTTCCTGTACGAAAACCTGGTGCTGGAGACCAATGTCATTCATGCCGCGTGGGAAGCTGGCGTGGCCGGCCTGCTCTTTCTCGGCTCGTCCTGCATCTATCCGCGCGACTGCGCTCAGCCCATCCGCGAGGAATACCTGCTGACCGGCCCGCTCGAGCAGACCAACGAGCCCTACGCGATCGCGAAGATCGCAGGCGTCAAGCTGTGCGAGTCGTACCAGCGCCAGTACGGCGCGAAGTTCGTTGCGCTGATGCCGACGAACCTTTACGGGCCGAACGACAACTACGATCTCGAGAGCAGCCATGTGCTTGCAGCGCTGCTGCGCAAGGCGCACCAGGCGAAGGTGGGCGGCGAGCGGCGTCTGGTGGTATGGGGCTCGGGCAAGCCACGGCGCGAGTTCCTGCATGCGGACGACCTGGCCGATGCGTGCGTGTTCGTGATGGAACACAAGGTCGGCGACGGTCTCTTCAATGTCGGCACCGGAACCGACATCACGATTCGCGAGCTCGCCGAAATCATCTTGCAGACGGTCGGCCTGGACGGCGAGATCGAGTTCGACGCTACGCGCCCGGACGGCACGCCGCGCAAGCTGCTGGACGTTTCGCGCATGAAGGCGCTCGGCTGGAGCGCGCGGATCGACCTGCAAGCCGGCATTCGCAGCGCGTACGAGGACCTGCGCTCGTCGCTGCGATGAGCGCGCCGGTGGCGCCGCATCCAGGGGGCTCGTACCGTTCGCAGAACGGCGAGGACCGCTGGCTGGACGAGCATTTCGGCGGCAAGCGGAGCGGCTTCTTCGTCGAGGTCGGCGCGTATGACGGCGTCAACCTGAGCAACACGTATCACTTTGAGCAAGCCGGCTGGACGGGAATCCTGGTCGAGCCCGACCCCGACATGGCTGAGCGCTGCCGCCGCGCGCGGCCGCGCTCGCAGACGTTCGAATGCGCGGCCGGAAATCCTGCCGGCAGCCCCGAGATCTCGTTCTTCAAGGTCTCGGGCGGAGAGGAGTATTCGACGACGACGCTGACGCCCGAGCATCGGGAGCGGCTGCAGCGTCGCGGATTCACGTGGCGCGAAGTCCGGGTGCCGGTTCGCACGCTCGACTCGATACTGGCGGAGGCGCATGCATCCGGCGTCGATTTCGTCAGTATCGACGTCGAGGGCGGCGAGCTTGCAGTGCTGCGCGGGTTCGATATCCGGCGCTGGAAGCCCGGCGTCGTGATCGTCGAGACGAACGCGGCGCTCAGGCTTCCCGAGGTGCGCCGCTATTTCGTCGCGAACGGTTACGCGTACCGCCACAGCATCGACGTGAACGACTTCTATGTTCCGGTCGGAACCGGCCTGCTGCCGGCGAGCGTGCTGGACGCGGCGCGCTATCTGAGGCGTCGCGTTACGCGGCGCGTCGCGCGTACGCGCCAGCTCGCGGCGCGCGCCTGGCGCAAGCACGTCCTTCGCCGGCCGGCGCGATGAGAATCGCGTTCGTCACGACCAACCTGAGGGGCGGCGGCGCGGAAAAGTCGGTGCTCCGGGTCGCCGCGGACCTGCACAGCAGGGGGCATTTGGTCCACGTCGTCCTGCTCGAGAACATCGCCGACCATGCGGTGCCGGACGGAATCGTGCTTCACTCGCTCACCGCGGCGGGCGAGGCCGCATCCAAAGGCTGGTTCGGCAGGCGCATTTCGGCCTGGCGGCTGCGCCGCTTGTTCGAAGCGCTGGAGCGCTTCGACGCGATCGTCTCGACGCTGCCGCACTGCGACGAAGTGGTCGCGCTGGCGGGCCTCGAACCTGCCTGGTTCCGGATCGCGAACACGCTCTCCGTCGAGATCGACCTGCTGCGCCGGGCGAGTGCCCGGAAGGCGAAGCGCCGCCTGCTGCGCTACCAGCGGATCTACGACGGCCGTAACCTGGTCGCGGTGTCGGACGGCGTAGCGCGCGACCTGCGCGAGACGCTCGGCTTGTCGCGCGCCAACGTAGTCCGGATCTACAACGCGATCGACGCTGCCGCCGTGCGGCGCCTCGCCGCCGAGCCGGAGCCGGACTTGCCGCGCGAGCCGTACCTGATCCACGTGGGCCGCTTTGTCCCGCAGAAGCGCCACGACCTGCTGCTCGATGCACTGCGGCGCGCGTCGCTTTCGCACCGGCTGGTGCTGCTGACGAATCCGGCGCCCGCGCTCGAACGGTTGATCGCCGAAAAAGGCCTCGCCGCGCGCGTCACGGTCGCCGGCTTCCGGCGCAATCCGTTTCCGTGGATCGCGAAGGCCGACCTTCTCGTCCTTTCCTCGGACCACGAAGGCATGCCGAACGTGCTGCTCGAAGCGCTCGCGTGCGGCACACGAGTCGCGAGCACCGACTGCCCGTCGGGCCCGCGCGAAGTGATGCAGCGCGAGCTTGCGCGCTTCCTCGCGCCGTGCGGCGATGCGGATGCGCTGGCGAAGGCGATGCGCGCTGCGCTGCTTGCGCCGCGCCCGCAGGCGGAGGACGTGCTCGCCCGCTTTGCCCCGGAGATCGCCCTTTCGGGCTACGAGGCGCTGCCGCACCAGTGGCGGGCGCTAGCATAGCCGCATGTGCGGGATCCTCGGACTTGTCGGCACAAGATGGCGCGGCGCCGCGCCGCGCGCGCTCGACACGATCGCGTCGCGCGGCCCCGACGCGCTCGAGATGGTCGACCTGGGCGAAGCCTGGCTCGGGCATGCGCGCCTCGCCGTAATCGACCTGGCGGGCGGGCGCCAGCCGATGGCTTCGGCCGACGGCCGCTACACGATCCTCTACAACGGCGAGATCTTCAACTTCCAGGCGCTGCGCGCGGAACTCGAAGAGAAGGGGCGCGCGTTCGTCACGCGCTCTGATACCGAAGTGCTGTTGCATGGGTACGCGGCCTGGGGCGCCAACTTGCCGCAACGGCTCGACGGCATGTTCTCGTTCGCGATCTGGGATGCGCGCGAGCGAAAGCTCTTTGCCGCGCGCGACCGGATCGGGATCAAGCCTTTCTTCTACGCGCTGGCGGACGGAACGCTCGCGTTCGCGTCCACGCTCGCCCCGTTCCTCGCATTGCCGGATTTTCCACGGCGGATCGACATGGAGGCGTTGCGCGACTACCTCGCGTTCCAGACGGTGCTCGCACCGCGCAGTTTCGTCGCCGGCGTGCGCCAATTGCCGCCGGCGAGCAGCCTTTCGTTCGACGCCGCCACGCAGCGGCTGGCGGTGCAGCGCTACTGGAACATACCTTCGCCCGGAACCGCGCCCGCAGAGGCGGAGGAGCGCGTCGCCCAAGTCGACGCGGCGTTGTACGAGTCCGTTCGCCGGCAGCTGGTGTCTGACGTTCCGCTCGGGGCGTTCCTGTCGGGCGGGATCGATAGCGGGCTGATGGTGCGCTACATGGCGGAGGGGGGCGCCAAGCCGCTGCGCACGTTCAACGTGCGCTTCCGCGAGGAGGGCTTCGACGAGACCGAGCACGCGCGCGCGGTCGCTCGCGCGTTCGGTGCCGAGCATACGGTGATCGACGCCCCAGCGATGGACGGCGCGCTGCTCACCCAGGCAGTCGGACAACTCGACCAGCCGCTCGCCGATCCGGCCTACCTCGCGACGAACGTGCTGTCCCGGCTGACGCGCGCCGCGGTCACGGTGGCGGTGAGCGGCGACGGCGGCGACGAGCTTTTTGCCGGCTACCCGCGGTTCCGCGAAGTCGAGGCGGGCTTCCCGGATTCGCCGTTGCGCCGCCTGACCCGCGTGCTGGTGCGGCGGGGCATGCTTCCGGGTGCGCTGCTCAGGCGCGGCCTCGCCGGGCGCGACATGCTGCTCTACCGGCGCGTCGAGCTTGGACCGTTTGATGGTTCACGCAAGGGTCTCGACCGGTACCTCGTTCCCGATGTGCTCGCGCAATGCCACCCGGAAGACACGATGCGCGAGTGGCTGGAACTCGCTAGCCAGTGGGGCGAGCCGATCGGCACCGCCGCCCTGATGCGCGCGGACCTGTGGACGTACCTGTCCGAGGACTGCCTGGTGAAGACCGACCGCGCGAGCATGGCGCACGGGCTCGAAGTGCGCGTGCCGTTCCTCGGTAATCCCGTGCTCGACCTCGTGCTGCAATGGCCCGCCGAGGTCCATTTCGACGCAGGCGGAGGGAAGGCGCTGTTGCGCGCGATTGCCCGGCAGACGCTGCCCGAAAGCGCCTGGAATCGGCCCAAGCACGGGTTCTCGGTCCCGCTGCTCGAATTCTTCAACGGCCCATGGCGCGCAGTCGGCGACACGCATTTCGCCCGCGCCGCCGAGATCGCGCCGTTCCTGAACGCTGCCGCGGTGGACGAGTTGTGGCGGCGGGCGTGCGCCGGGCGCGCTTCGCGCAGGCTCGCTTTTACAATGCTGGTGCTGTTGCTGTGGCTGGACCGTCATCGTCTCGCATTCGACTGAGAACAACATGCTGCGCAAGGGGGGGAAGACCGAAAAGCGGCTCAAGAAGCTGCTGCGGCGGGTGCATCGCCCGCAGTGGCAGCCGGTCGCCGGCATCGAACTGCCGCTCAGGCATCCGTTGATCACGCCCCCGATCGAGCGCGACATCTACTTCGGCGACTACGAGCGCAAGGAGCTCGATGTGATCGAGCGGCGCCTGGAGCCCGGCGACAAGGTGATGGAGGTCGGCGCGGGGATCGGATTCCTGTCGGCGTATTGCGCACGGATTCTCGGCGACGAGCGCGTGTTCGCCTACGAAGCGAACCCGGCGCTGCTCGACCTCATCGGCGTGGTGCATGCGCGCAACAAGGTGCACCCGCAGGTCACCCAGGCGTTGCTCGGAGACGGCGACGGCGAGCGCGACTTTTTCGTCGAGCCCGACTATTGGGCCTCGTCGCTCGTGCGGCGCTCGGCGAAGGCGAGTTGCGTGCGGATCCGCCAGATCGACTTCAACAGCGAACTGCGCCGTGTCGCGCCGAGCTTCCTGATCGTCGACGTGGAAGGCGGCGAATACGAGCTGCTGCGCAACGCGGACCTGGCGGTCGTCTCGAAGCTATGCCTCGAGATCCACCCTGACGTGCTCGGCAACGCGCGCGTGAGCGAGTTGTTCGCGCACCTCATCGATGCCGGGCTCGCGATCGACTTCTCGCTGATGCGCAAGAACGTCTTTTTCTTCTACCGCCCGCCAAGCCGGTCGTAAGCGGCGAGCACCTGGTCGACGGAGATGTCGGCCACGTTGCGCGAAGCTGGTTGCAGCAATTCGTAAGGCACGCCCCACGGGCGCCAGCGACCGGCATCGGAGTTGCCGAAGAGGCACACGAGCGGCTTTTTCAATGCCGCAGCGAGATGCATCGCCCCTCCGTCGCTGCAGATCACGAGTTCGCAATGCGAAAGCGCCGCGATCAGCGTTTCCAGCTTGCCGGTAGGCACCGGCAGCAGCGGCACGCCCGGCAGCGCTGCGACGATCTGCGCCGATTTTTCATCGTCGCCGGGGTGCAGTGGATCGTCGGCGCGGCCGGGCGCCCACAAGAGTACGAGCACGGCCTGCGTCGCCGCGTGCAGGCGCCTGGCGAGGTCGATGAAGCGCTCGACCGGCCAGCGCTGCCGGACCTTGCGCGCGCTGATATGCAGGCCGATCACGCGTTCTAGCCCTTGCGGCCATTTGCTGCGAATTCGCTCCAGGATCTGTGCGCGCTCGGCGGCATCCGCGGCGAGTTGCAGTCCAGGGGTCTCGTACTTCAGTCCCATGCGCGGAAGCAGGTGGCAGCACTGCTCGACTTCGTGCTCGCCCGCAACCGCGTCTTCGTGATCGCGCACCAGCATCCGGCCGGCCCGGATCCAGCGCGCCGTGCGCACCGAGCTCGCCTGCGGTCCGCCCGGCAGCAGCACCCAGTCGAATCTCTCGTCCCTCAGTGCCATGACCTGCTTCAGACGACGCGCATAGATGCGCAGGATGCTGTCGCCCTCTGCGCGGTGCTTCGCCTTCGTATAGGAATGAACCGCATCCAGATCCGGATTGCGTGCGAGCACCGCGACGTTGTATTGCGTCACGAGCGCGGCGAGGTACGCATCGGGCAACTGCAGGCGCAGCGCATGCAGCAGCGGAGTAGTGCAGACCAGATCGCCGATATTGTCGCGGCGGATGACGAGGATGCGCGGGCCGGGCATGCCGGGGAAGGCTAGCGCGGCATGAAGAGCAGGTTGCACAGACCAAGGTCGGCGAGGACCTTTTCGTGCGCGCGATAGTTCGACCAGGAGAATTCGATCAGCCCGCCGGGAACGGCGGCGCCGATCGCTTCATACGCCAGCCCGCTCAGCAGGTCATGGATCGAGTTGCGCTGCTCGCTGGACTCCAATCCGGATTCGAAGAGCACCGCCGGCCGAAAGCGCGCCAGCGAATCGCGTGCGCCCTGCAGCACGGCTTCCTCGAAGCCCTCGACGTCGATCTTCACGAAATCGACGCGCTGGATGTCGGGGCGCGCCGCGAGGAAAGAATCCAGGCGCGCGGCCTTGACGCTGATCTGCGAAAAATCGCCCGCGATGCGCCCGATGCGCGATCCGCCGCTGTTGGCGCGCTCGACCGAGAACTCGGTCGTCCCGTCGGCGGAGCCGAGAGCCAGCTCTTGCACTTCGACCCAGCCCTGCCGGTTGATGCGCGACGTTTTCACGATGGTCTGCGCGAGGTATGGAACCGGCTCGAATGCAATCACCTTGCCCTGCGGCCCGACCCGGGCGGCCATCAAGATCGTCCAGTCGCCGACGTTGGCGCCGATATCGAGCACGCAATCGCCGGGCCGGCACAACGGCTCGATCACCTCGATATGCGTCGCCGGCTTGAACAGCCGATGGCCGGCGGTCACATCGACATGGTCCGGCACGTAGACGATCCGCCCGTCGGTGCGGGTCACGTAGCCGCCCGGCCAGCGATCGAGTGCTTCGTGTCGCAGCACGTCGCGCAGATAAGGAATTCGCACCCACCAAGGGGGCCGCTGCGCCCGGCGCGCGCGGTAGCGCCGCAGCCAGGCGAGGTCGCGAATCATTGTCGCGAGGTTGCGCGCCATCGCCTATGCTAAGACAAAACCGGATGCGCCGAGCGCCACGCCCCGGCGATCTGCAGCAGGCGCTGCGCCCGATGCTGGTACGTGTGCTCGCGCAGAACCCGCGCGTGCGCGGCTTCGGCGATCGCGCGCGTCTCGCGAAAATGCGCCGCGAAGTGCCGGATGCGCGCGATGCAGTCTTCGAAATCGCGGAAGCTCGCCCACTCGCGCGAGAGGTCGAAGTCGTCGGCTGCGTGCCTGCGCTCGTCGGCCAGCACGAAGCCGCCGCGCGCCGGGACGCCGTAGCAGCGCTCGGGCAGCCCCCACGACATCTCGACGCCGCGCCGCGAGCGGTGGTCGCACGACGAGCGGTAGCTCAGGTTGATCACCGAGCGCTGGATCACGTCGATCTGCTCGGCCTCGCTCATGCCGCTCGAGTGCCGGAAAAGCACCCGCAGGCCGAGGGCTTGCAAGCGCGGCTCGAGCGCCGCGAGAAACCGTTGGCGTTCTGCATGCTCCTTGTAGCGGACCCCGTCGAGGTTGCCGACGAAGCTTGCGTCCCAGCGGTAGAACGCCGGGTCGCGCATCTCTTCGAGCGTGCGGCCGTGCAGGTTGAAGTGGCGCGTCCAGACCGCATTCGGAACGTACTCCTTGACCGGCGCGAAGTCGTAGGTCGGTTGCAGCGTGTGGGTCGCATAGACGTCGAGCACGTTGAGCCACTCGAACAGCTTCAGGCGCAGGACGCGCACGCCGAGGTGCCACGGCGCGTCGCGATCCATGCCGACCAGCGGAACCCGGGCGCGCGTGAGCGCGCGCTTGAGACGCAGCGTCTCTCGCGGGCGGCGCACGCCATCGTACAGGCTGATGACACAAAGGGCGGCGCGGGAGAGTTGCTCCGCCGAAGGCTGCGTGACGTCGAGCGCGGCTTCATAGCCGAGCGTCTCGAAGGCATCGCGGTATGCTTCGATCCGCATGCGAAGCCCGAAGAGAACCAGGTTGCGCCCGTGGCTCGCGCTCATGCCGGAAGTTCCGGTTGACTGAGCTCGCGCCCCCGCGCGCGATTCTCGCGATCGTCGTCTCGCGCATCGGCGATACGCTGCTCGCCACGCCCGCGCTGCGCGCGCTCGCGGCGGCCTGGCCGGACGCAAAGCTCACGTGCCTGGCGCATCCGAAGCGCGCAGAAGTGCTGCGCCATCTGCCGTTCCTGCATCGCGTCGGCACGATCACCAAGACCCGGGCGCCGCTGCTCGGCAGGCTTTCCAGGCAACCCTACGACCTCGCGGTCGTCTACGGCAATGACCGCCCCCTCGTCGAGTACGCGCTGCGCGTCGCGCGCCGTACGGTCGCGTTCGACCAGGGCGACGAGAAATTGAACGCGCGCTTGTTTCGAATGGTCGAGCTGCCCCCGCACCAGACGGTGCACGCCGTGCGCTATCGGCTTGCGCTGCTGGCTCCCTTGCGAATTGCGCCGCACGGACTCGCGCTTTCTTATCGTGTGATGCCGGCGGAGGATCGCTGGGCCCGCGCGCGGCTGCGCCCCCAGCTTGCCGGGGGTTCGCGTCCGCTGATCGGGCTGCAAGTCGCGAGCTTCCCGACCAAGGCCTACCGGGACTGGCCGATCGAGAATTTCATCGAGCTCTCGCGCAGGATCCGCTCCCGGCATCCGGGGGCGCATTTTCTCATCTTTGGCGGAACGCTGGAGCGCGACCGCACGCGGCGTCTGCACGAGCAACTGCGGGGATGCTCGACGCACTATGCGGGTCGACTCAGCCTGCGCCAGACCGCGGCGCTGATGAACCAGCTCGACCTCTATGTCGGCGTCGACACGGGCCCGACGCACATCATGGGTGCACTGCAACGGCCGATGGTCGCGCTGTATCACGGCTATTCGCCAAGCAGCCTGCTCGCGCCGCTCGAGCATCCGTGTCTCTACGTGGTCGATCACCCGCGCGCCGGGCCTGATTGCAGTCCGGACGAGTCGATGTCCGCCATCCCGGTCGACGCCGTCTGGGCGCGCGTGCTAGAAGCCCTCGAGCGTCCGATCGCGGTCGCGGCATGAGCGCTGCAATTCCGTTGAGCCTGATCGTGCCGGTGTACAACGTGGCGCCGTTCCTTCCGCGTTTTCTCGAGGGCCTCGCCACGGTTCAGCCGGCGACTGCGGAAATCATCCTTGTTGACGACGGCTCGACGGACGACTGCCCGCGCCTGCTGGCCGAGTTCGCCGGGCGCCATCGGCAGGCCCGCGTCGTGCGCCAGGCGAACGGCGGTCTCTCCGCCGCGCGCAACGCAGGACTCGCCGTGGCGCAGGGCAGCCATGTCGCCTTCGCGGACTCGGACGACTGGTTCGATCCCGGATACTACGAGCGCCTGCTGTCGCTTTGCCTCGAGCACAGGCTCGACATGGCGGTCGGCAATGCGATGTATCACTTCGAGGGACGGCGTGCGGATTGCCCGATCTTCGACGATGCGCCGGCCACCGGCGTGATTCGCGGAGCGGAGTTCCTGCGCCACCGGCTGCGCAGCCGCTCGTTCCTGCACATGGTCTGGATGCACGTCTACCGCCGCGACCTGATCGAATCGCTGCGAATGCGCTTCGTCGCCCCCTTCATCCATGAAGACGTTCCGTGGAGCACGCGGATGCTGCTCGCGTCCGAGCGGCTGATGTACGACCCGACCCCGGGCTACCACTACCGCCAGCGCGTGCGCCGGTTCGAGCCGCAGGCGACCGATCGCCGGCTGCAGCTCATCGTCGAAAGCTCGTTGCACAACGCGCGCTCCCTGGATGAGATCGCCGCGGGCTTGCACGGCGACCCGGAACTGCAGCAGCTGCTGCGCTGGCAGCTGGTCGATGGCGCGCTGTCGATCTTCCATAAGCTGCAGCAGTTTGACTCGGCGCAGGCGCGACGCGAATGCCAGCGACGCCTGCGGCGCGAGCGGTTGCATGGGCTGCTATGGCGCAACGCAGTCGACCTGCGCCAGAAGCGGCGTATCGCGCGCAACTACCTCAAGGCGCTCGCCGCGCTCTGAGCTGGCCGTGCCGGCAGCCTGCTTCCAGGTCAACCTGCAACGCGGCTTCGGCGGCGGCGAGGTCTACACGACTTTTTTCACGCGCGCGCTGGATGCGCTCGGCGTGCAGACCGTGCTCTATGCACATCGCGATGCCGCTTTCTGGGAGGCGCATCTGCCGGCCAGCGCGAAGATCGTGCGAATCGACAAGATCGAGGACATCGTCGCGCGCATGTCGCCGCAGCCGGGCTGGCTGGTGTTCCATACGCCCGGCGCGGAGCGCGCAGTCGCGCCGCTGCGCGCGGCCGGGCACCGGTTGACTGCGTTCGCGCATATGCCGCTCTACGGGCGCAATCCCGATTCGCTGAGGCCCTACGAAGCATTGTTTGCGGTGTCGGGCCACGTAGCTGCCAGCCTGCAGGCCGCAGGCCTGCAGGGGATTTATCCCGAGCCGCTCTATGGCGTTGCGCAACTCGAAGGCCGGTCGCAACTGGATGCGACATTGCGCGCGGCAAGTCCCTACGACTGGGATACGCGCAAGCTCCGCGATCGCGTGTTCGCGTTGGGCTATGCGCTGTACGAACCGCGGCGCGCGCGCCCCGTCTTTGCGCGACTCCCCGGCATCGCGCTCGGCATCGTGTCCCGGCTGACGCCAATCAAGCAGTTCCCGCTTCTCTTTCACCATCTCGCACCGGTGCTGGAGCGTCATCCGCAATTCCGGCTCGAGATCTTCGGCGCCGGCGGATATGCGTCGGTCCGCGACCTGCGCCGGGCGCTGGCGCCGGTGCGCGAGCGTGTCCGCTTCTGGGGTTCGCAGGCACAGGTAGGCGCGGTCTACCGCGCCGTCGACTACCTGGTGACCGGGCTGCCAGAGAAGGAAGCGCTCGGCCTCAATGTGCTCGAGGCGCAGGCCTGCGGCTGCCCGGTCCTGGCAGTCGACGCGCCGCCGTTCACCGAGACCGTGGCGCCCGAGATCACCGGACTGCTCTATCCCGACCCGCGCGCCGATCGCGGCTCCGGTTTCGAGCGCCTGCTGGCCCGGCTCGGTGCGGCGCCGTTTCGGGTCGACGCAGCCCGTGCCGCGCCGCACCTCGAGCGTTTTTCGGCCGAGGCGTTCCGTGCCCGGGTCGCGGTACTGCTGCAGTGGCTGTCCGCACGCGGGCTTCTGCGTTGACCCCATGCTATCGTCGCCTCATGGTCGAGGATGCAGTTCCGCTGGAAGCGGTGCACCGGGCACTGGTGGTGAAACTGCGCCACCAGGGCGACGTGCTGCTCGCTTCGCCCGTATTCACCGCATTGAAGCGCAAGGCGCCGCACGTCGAGATCGACGCGCTGGTCTACTCCGAAACCGCGCCGATGCTGACCGGGCATCCGTCGATCGGCGAGGTGTTTTGCATCGAGCGCTCGTGGAAGACTCTTGCGCCGTTTGCGCAGGCGAGCGCGGAGTGGAAGTTGTTCTCTCAGTTGCGCGCGCGACGCTACGACCTGATCCTGCATCTGACCGAGCATTGGCGCGGCGCGTGGCTGTCGCGGCTGCTTGGTCCGCGCTGGGCAGTAGGACCGAAGGTGCGCGGGCGCGGTGGCGCGTGGAAGCGCAGCTTTACACACCTCGTCTCGACACCGCTCGCAAGTGGCCGGCATGTGGTCGAAACCAATCTCGATGCGCTTCGCCGCATCGGGATCTATCCGCCGCCGTCGGAGCGCGCGCTGACGCTCATCGCGGGGCCGCCGGCGGAGCAGCGCATTGCACAATTGCTGGCTGAGCGAGGGCTTGCGGGCCAGCCGTTTGTGCAGGTGCATCCTTCGTCGCGCTGGCGCTTCAAGTGCTGGCCGGCGGAGAAGATGGCCGCGTTGATCGACAGGCTGCATGCGCGCGGCGCGCGCGTGGTGCTCACCGGCGCGCCAGACAATGCCGAAGCGCAGATGATCGATGAGATTCAGCAGCGGCTCGCCAATCCGGTTGCGGCGAACTTCGCCGGCGCGCTCACGCTGAAGGAACTCGCAGCGCTGACGGCCCAAGCGCGCCTGTTCATAGGAGTCGATTCGGCCCCCATGCATATCGCGGCTGCGGTCGGCACTCCCGCGGTCGCGATCTTCGGGCCTTCCGGCGCCGATCTCTGGGGACCGTGGGGCGCGCCCCGCGCTGGCACGCATCGCGTCGTCGCAGCCGATGAATACACGTGTCGCCCCTGCGGCCTGGACGGGTGCGGCGGCGGCAAGGTCAGCGATTGCCTGGTGACGCTCGAGGTCGAGCGCGTCTGGGCCGCGGCGTCCGAATTGCTCGAAGCACGCTAGAGAGGGTTTCCTCTATGGATTTCGTAGACCTGAAAGCGCAATACCGCGAGCTCAAGGAATCGATTGATGCGCGCCTGCAACGTGTACTCGAGCACGCCCAGTTCATCATGGGCCCGGAAGTCCGCGAGCTCGAGGAAAAGCTCGAGGCCTACACCGGGTCGCGCCACTGCCTGAGCGCTGCATCGGGAACCGAAGCATTGTTGATCGCGTTGATGGCGCTCGACGTCAAGCCGGGCGACGAGATCATCACGACGCCGTTCACGTTCATCGCGACCGCCGAAATGATCGTGCTCCTGGGCGCCAAGCCGGTCTTCGTGGACGCCGAGGACGACACGGCCAACATCGATGCAGCGCGCATCGAGGCGGCCATCACGCCGCGCACACGCGCCATCATGCCGGTGTCGCTGTACGGCCAGCCCGCGGACATGGACGAGATCAACGTGATCGCCGCGAAGCACCGCCTGCCGGTGATCGAGGACGCTGCGCAGAGCTTCGGTGCGACCTATCGCGGCCGCAAGAGCTGCAACCTCTCGACGATCGGCTGCACCAGCTTTTTTCCGTCCAAGCCGCTCGGCTGCTATGGCGACGGCGGGGCGATCTTCACCAACGACGCTGCGCTTGCGACCGCGATGCGCGAGATCCGGGTCCACGGCCAGTCGGGCCGGTACCAGCACACGCGAATCGGCGTCGGCGGGCGGATGGACGCGATGCAGTGCGCGGTCGTGCTCGCGAAGCTCGAGTGCTTCGAGCGCGACGTCGCGCGGCGAATCGCGATCGGCCGGCGCTACGATGCGCTGCTGCCGTCGCGCCTGCGCCGGATCCACGTCCGGTCCGACCGCACGAGCGTGTACGCCCAGTACACGGTCCGCGTCGAAAACCGCGCGGCACTCGAAGCCGGGTTAAAGGCGAAGGGGATTCCGACCGCGGTCCACTATCCGCTTTCGCTGCACCAGCAACCGGCGTACGCGCCGCTTTTTCCGCGCGCTTCGTTTCCGAATTCCGAGCGGCTCGCCTCTGAGGTGCTCAGCCTGCCGATGCATGCGCACCTCACGGAAGCGACGCAGGACCGGATCATCGAGGCGGTGGCGAGCCTGCTCTAGAATCCAGACCGCGATGCTGCTTGTTACCGGCGGGGCCGGCTTCATCGGCTCGAACTTCGTGCTCTCGACGCTTGCCGCGACCGGAGAGCCGGTCGTCAATCTCGACAAGCTGACGTACGCCGGTAACGTGCGCAATCTCGAAGCGCTCGCCGGGGATCCGCGTCACATCTTCGTCAAGGGCGATGTCTGCGACCGGCCGCTCCTGCGCGACTTGCTCGCGCGTCACCGGCCGCGCGCGATCCTTCATTTCGCCGCGGAAAGCCATGTCGACCGCTCGATCCAGGGGCCGGCCGAATTCGTCCAGACCAATCTCGTCGGCACGTTCAACCTGCTGGACGAAGCGCGCGCGTTTCATGACCGGCTCCCGGATGCCGAGAAGCGCTCGTTTCGCTTCGTGCACGTCTCGACCGACGAGGTTTACGGCTCGCTGGGCGAAAGCGATTCGGCCTTCACCGAGAACACGGCGTATGCGCCGAACAGCCCCTACGCGGCATCTAAGGCCGGATCGGACCACCTGGCACGGGCGTATTGGCATACGTACGGCCTGCCCGTGGTCACAACGAATTGCTCGAACAATTATGGCCCCTTCCAGTTTCCGGAAAAGCTGATCCCGCTGATGATCCATAACGCGCTCGCTGGCAAGGCGCTGCCGGTGTACGGCGACGGCCAGAACGTGCGCGACTGGCTGTACGTGCTGGATCATTGTGCGGCGCTGCGGGCCGCGCTCGAGCGCGGCCGGCCCGGCGAGACTTACAACATCGGCGGAGCGTCCGAGACTCGCAATCTCGATGTCGTGAACCGTATCTGCGGCTTGCTCGACGAAGTTCGGCCGCGCGCGAATGGCCGCTACGCCGAGCTTATCCAGTTCGTCGCCGACCGCCCGGGGCACGACCGGCGTTATGCGGTGGATTGCTCGAAACTGCAGGCCGAGCTTGGCTGGAAGCCCATCGAGACGTTCGAATCCGGGCTGAAGAACACCGTGCGCTGGTACCTCGAGCACGCAGAGTGGGTCGCCGACGTCACGAGCGGCGCCTACCGCAATTGGGTCGATGCCAACTACGCGAAGCGGGGCGCGGCGTGAAAGGAATCATCCTCGCCGGCGGCTCGGGCACGCGTCTCTATCCTGCAACGCTCGCCGTCTCGAAGCAGTTGCTGCCGGTCTACGACAAGCCGCTCGTCTACTATCCGCTGTCGACGCTGATGCTCGCTGGAATCCGCGAGATCCTCGTTATTTCGACGCCGCAGGACACGCCTCGTTTCGAGCAGTTGCTGGGCAATGGTGAGCGCTGGGGGATGCGCCTGTCCTATGCGGTGCAGCCGTCGCCCGGGGGGCTGGCGCAGGCGTTTGTCATCGGGCGCAACTTTGTCGGCAAGGATCCGGTCGCACTCGTCCTGGGAGACAACCTGTTCCACGGCCACGAGCTGACCGTGCTGCTCAAGCGCGCAGCCTCGCGGCGGCGCGGCGCGACGGTCTTTTCCTATCCGGTCACGGAGCCGGAACGCTACGGCGTGGTCGAGTTCGATGCGCAGGGACGCGCCTTGAGCATCGAGGAAAAGCCGAAGCATCCGAAGTCGCGCTACGCCGTAGTCGGGCTCTACTTCTACGACAACCGCGTGCTCGACATCGCGGCCGGACTGCGGCCGTCCGCACGCGGCGAGCTCGAAATCACCGACGTGAACCGCCAGTACCTCGCGTGGGGCGAACTCGACATCATCGCGATGGGCCGGGGGTACGCGTGGCTCGACACCGGCACGCACGAGTCGCTGCTCGAGGCTTCGCATTTCATCGAGACGATCGAGCGCCGGCAGGGCCTGAAGATCGCGTGCCCGGAGGAGATTGCGTGGCGCCAGGGCTGGATCGACGCGCAGGCGCTCGAAAAGCTGGCGCAGCCGCTTGCGAAGAGCGGCTACGGCGAATACCTGCTGAGGATTCTCTCCGAGCGCCTGCTCTGATGCGCGTCGAGCCAGCCGAGATCGCCGATGTGCTGATCATCCAGCCGCGCGTGTTCGCGGATGAGCGCGGCTTCTTCCTCGAGAGCTACAACCGGCGTGCGTTCCGAGAGGAAACCGGGATCGACGTCGAGTTCGTCCAGGACAACCACTCGCGCTCGGCGCAGAACGTGCTGCGCGGACTGCACTACCAGATCCGGCAACCGCAGGGAAAGCTCGTGCGCGTGACCGTGGGCGAGATCTGGGACGTTGCGGTCGACCTGCGCGCGCGCTCGCCCGCGTTCGGCAAGTGGGTCGCGTTCGCGCTCGATGCGGCCTCGGCGCGCTGCGTATGGATCCCGCCCGGCTTTGCGCACGGCTTTCTCGTGCTTTCCGAGGCAGCCGAGGTCCAGTACAAGACGACCGACTACTATGCCCCCGAACACGAGCGTACGCTGCTGTGGAACGATCCGGCGCTCGGAATTCCGTGGCCGCTGCGCGGCGAGCCGGTGCTCGCGGAAAAAGACCGCAAGGGAGCGCCGCTCGCGGCCGCCGAGCGGTTCGCGTGAAGATCCTGCTGACTGGCCGCAACGGCCAGGTGGGCTGGGAGCTTGAGCGCGCGCTCGCCGCGGCCGGCGAAGTCATCGCGCTCGATCGCGCGCAGCTCGATCTTTCGGACGAAGCGGCCATACGCCGCGCGA
>Ga0310810_10003057_pt1 | contig 18172 bp, 15 predicted proteins | sample NCmetagenome_FD_207641 | JGI IMG/M metagenome (GOLD analysis project Ga0310810, IMG submission 207641) | Soil microbial communities from experimental microcosm in Duke University, North Carolina, United States - NC | ecosystem: Engineered > Artificial ecosystem > Soil microcosm > Unclassified ...
CCGGAGCGTTATCGATCGAATCAAACGACCGGAACTGGATCTTGGGGTTGTGCTTGGACAACACCTTGGTGATGGCCGCAGTCAGCGTGGTCTTGCCGTGATCGATGTGACCGATGGTGCCCACGTTGCAGTGCGGCTTATTGCGTTCAAATTTCTCTTTTGCCATTTCTCTTCCTCAGCTCTTAGCTGTCAGCTAGCCTTCCCAAAAATTCCTTTATCTCGGCTTTTCACCCTGCGCTTTGCCGATGATCTCGTCCGCAACGCTGCGCGGCACTTCTTCATAGCGCGCGAAGTGCATCGAGTACTCGGCGCGGCCCTGAGTTGAAGACCGCATGTGGGTCGCGTAACCGAACATCTCGGCCAGCGGCACGATCGCTTTGATCACCTGCGATCCTGCGCGATGCTCCATACCTTCGATCCGACCGCGGCGTGAACTCAGGTCGCCCATGATAGTTCCCGCGAAGTCCTCCGGGGTCACCACTTCGACCGCCATCACCGGCTCCAGCAGCACTGGCGAGGCCTTACGCGCGGCTTCTTTGAAGGCCATCGATCCCGCAATCTTGAATGCCATTTCGTTCGAATCGACATCGTGATAGCTGCCGTCGTAGAGCGTAGCTTTCACATCCACCATGGGATAGCCGGCCAGAATTCCGCCTTCGAGCGCTTCCTGAATGCCCTGATCGATAGGCTTGATGAATTCCTTAGGCACCGAACCGCCGACGATATCGTTAACAAATTCGTAGCCGGCGCCGGCAGGCTGCGGGTCGAGCTTGATCTTGGCGTGTCCGTACTGGCCGCGGCCGCCCGTCTGGCGAATGTACTTGCCCTCCGCTTCGGCGTGCTTGCGGACGGTCTCGCGATAAGCCACCTGCGGCTTGCCAACATTGGCTTCCACTTTGTACTCGCGCATCATGCGGTCGATGATGATTTCAAGATGCAGCTCGCCCATGCCGCTGATGATGGTTTGTCCGCTGTCGGGATCGGTATGAACTTTAAAGGTGGGGTCTTCCTGGGCCAGCCGGGAGAGCGCCATGCCCATTTTTTCCTGGTCGGCTTTGGTCTTTGGCTCGACCGCAACGGAGATGACCGGGACCGCAAAGGTGATCGATTCGAGCGTGATCGGATGCTTGATATCGCAGATGGTGTCGCCGGTAGAAACGTTCTTCAGGCCGACTACCGCGCAGATGTCGCCCGCCAGAATCTCCTGAATATCTTCGCGCTTGTTGGCGTGCATCTTCAGCAGACGCCCGATGCGTTCGTTTCGCTGGGTGCGTGAGTTGAGCACCGACTCGCCGGACTTCAACTGTCCGGAGTAAACCCGGATAAAGGTCAACTGGCCCACGAACGGGTCGGCCATGATCTTGAACGCCAGCGCCGAAAAGGGCTCATGGTCAGCGGCCTTGCGGATGATGGCATTGCCATTTTCAGGATCCGTACCGTGGGTTTCGGGAACATCCAGCGGGGAGGGCAGATAATCCACCACCGCATCGAGCAGCGGCTGAATGCCTTTGTTCTTGAATGCGGTGCCCACCACCACCGGGAAAAGCTTGAGTGCGATGGTCGACTTGCGCAGCGAAGCCCGCAATTCATCGGAAGAGATCTCTTCACCTTCCAGGAACTTGTGCAGCATTTCGTCATCGTTTTCGGCGACCGTCTCAACCAGTTGCGCACGAAATGCTTCCGCTTTCTTTTTCAGCTCGGCGGGAATTTCGTCGGTGACGTACTCGGCCCCCATGGTCTCATCTGTCCAGATGATGGCTTTCATGGAAAGCAGATCGACCACGCCTTTGAACTTGTCCTCCTGTCCGATGGGAATCTGGATGGCGATTGGCTTGGCATTGAGGCGCTTGCGGATGGTATCGATGGCGTGTTCGAAATCGGCGCCCATCTTGTCGATCTTGTTGATAAAGCAAATTCGCGGGACGCCGTATTTGTCCGCCTGGCGCCACACCTTTTCCGACTGCGGCTGTACGCCATGCACCGCATCAAATACCGCCACTGCGCCATCCAGCACGCGCAGCGAACGCTCCACTTCAGCGGTGAAATCGACGTGGCCGGGAGTATCAATAATGTTGATGCGAATGTCGCGCCAGAAACAGGTCGTGGCAGCAGAAGTGATGGTGATCCCGCGCTCCTGCTCCTGCTCCATCCAGTCCATAATGGCCGTACCTTCATGGACTTCTCCGATGCGATGCGTCCGGCCGGTATAGAAAAGAATGCGCTCAGTAGTGGTGGTCTTGCCGGCATCGATGTGGGCCATGATGCCGATGTTCCTGCAGCGCTCCAATGGAACGGTTCTAGACACAGCTTTCTTCTTCTCTTCCTTGCGGACTTCCTGTTCGCCGACCGTGTTTGCGGGAGTGCTCAAAACTTCACCCAAAATTACTCAATTACCAGATTTCGAAATTACTCGATCTCACTTACCACCGGTAATGCGCAAAGGCCTTGTTGGCCTCCGCCATACGGTGAACGTCTTCTTTCTTCTTGATGGCCGCGCCCCGGCCATTGGCCGCATCCAGCAACTCGTTGGTCAGCTTGTCGATCATTCCCTTTTCCGCGCGGCCACGCGAATACGAAATCAGCCAACGGATAGCCAGCGAGGTGCGCCGGTCCGGATTCACTTCAACCGGCACCTGGTAGTTCGCGCCGCCAACCCGCCGGGTTTTCACTTCGAGCAGCGGCTTGCAGTTCTCGACCGCCTTCTTGAAGAGCTTCAGCGGCTCGTCTCCGCCTTTCTGCTGCAGGCGAGTCAGAGCTTCATAAAAGATGCCCTCGGCCGTGCTCTTCTTGCCCGACCACATCATCGAGTTAACGAACTTTGTCACCAGATCCGACCCGTAAACCGGATCGGATTCCGTGGCCCGCTTTGCGATATGTCCTTTACGAGGCATGTGCTACCAGCTCCCGGCTTCTGACCGCTGACAAATTAACCATTTCCCATTTACGCAATCTATTTCGGCCTCTTCGCTCCATACTTCGATCTTCCCTGCTTGCGATTGGCAACCCCGACCGCGTCGAGTATTCCGCGAATCACGTGATAACGCACACCCGGAAGATCTTTTACGCGGCCACCGCGGATCAGCACAATCGAGTGCTCCTGCAGGTTGTGCCCGATACCGGGAATATAGGTCGTGACTTCAATCCCGTTGGTCAGCCGCACACGCGCCACTTTGCGCAGCGCCGAATTCGGCTTCTTGGGGGTTTGCGTATACACACGGGTGCAAACTCCACGCTTCTGCGGACAACCCTGCAACGCCGGACTGGCCGTCTTGAAGCGCGGCGCCTTGCGGCCGGCACGAACCAATTGATTGAACGTAGGCACGCTTTCAGCTCCCTAATCCGCGAATCGCGGCGCGCAACCTGCGCACACGCTCGTTCACGGCTGCCCTGAACTTTTCCCTTACGGGGTCTGGATGGCGAAACTGCCAACCATAGATTCCCTCAACCTTTTCGGCTGATAGGAAGATTCACTAGATCTGACTTTTGCCGACGACGGTGACAACAGGCCCAGACTGGGAGTTGCTCCGTTTCGTCCGCACCGTCCTGCATAGCCTTGAAATGATCAAGGTCATTCGCAGGACGTCTTCAGCGAGGAATCTCTTCGGATCGATTGGATGCGAAGAATTAAAAACAGCTGCGCTGCATTTGATGCGACATTCACACCCGCACCGCTCGCGGACGCGAACTCGCCGCCTACAGACAAGCCTGACTGATCTCGCGGAACCTTTTTAATATAACAACTCAGCTCGAATATCGTCAACTGCAACTGTACCTGCATCTTAACCCGCAGGGCTCCGACCCGGCGGCGTGCATTTGCCGAAAAAATCTCCAGCCTCTAAACTGACAGTTTTCCATCAGCAGAGCAGCGGTTGATCATCTCCTGGTCGTGCGGAGGTCGCGTTTTGGGCAGGTTTTCGAGTTTGCAAGTTGCAGGAACATCCATTTGTGTGCTGCTGATAGCCGCATTTTCCGGCTGCGGCAGCAATCCGACCCGGGCGACCTTCTTTCCTGTCCCCGCCTCCATCACCCTGACCCCTGCCACCAATGCGTCCATGGACCTGGGCACGACCCTGACCTTTACCGGGACGCCGCATAGTGCTACCGGAAACAACATCACTACACCCATCAGTTTCGCGAGCAGCAACTCCGCCGTTCTGACCGTAGCCAATAACGGGTTGGCGTGCGCGGGGACCTGGGATTCTTTGACCGCGCCCCAGATCTGCACCTCTGGACAAGTGGGTGTGGCCCAGGTCACGGCAACCGCGCGCGGGGTCAGCAGCCCGCCCACTACGGTGTACGTTCATCAGCACATTCACCATGTCGAGGTGAGTGCCAATCCCGGGCAGAACTCCGGCGACTGCCACGTTCCGCTCAATGCTTCCAATTCCGTGACCCAACTTTCCAAGGGCCAGACTTTCAGTTACCAGGCCACGGCTTTCGCGCTCGCCAGCAACGGCCTGATTGATATCACCCCCACGGTTGGGGTATTTACCTGGCAATCCCAGAATGCCAGCGTCGCGACCGTAAGCACCAGCGCGAGCGGGCTTAAGCCGGGTGAAGTCCAGGTCACAGCTGTTACCCCGGGAATCACCTCTATCTTCGCCAGCGTTTCCAATGTCAACAGCGTTCCTTTTGATTTCGTGACCTGCCCGGTGCAGTCCATTGCGCTCGAAGTGACCGGAGAAGCGGGCGCCAACATCATCGTGCCGCGCGGTACAGGTAAAAGCATCGTGCCTACCGTGATCGACACCCAGGGCATCACCATCACCGGGGTGCCGCTGACCTGGTGCTCTTCGCATCCCACTGCGGTCAGCGTGGGCGGTTCCAATTGCGCAACCAACACTGGCGATAGTATTTCCCTCACTACATCGCAGGTCGGCGGAGGCACCGTCACCGCCTCCTGCACGCCGCCCACCTGCAATATCGGCCTGGAACCGGCACGTCCGATTTATCCCGAACAGCCAATCAGCGTGCAGGTGACAAACAGCACAAGTGGAACTAACCCGACCATCACCGCTTTCGTGTCTTCCACCGAATGTGATTCGATTGACGCCTGTGTCAGCGAGGTGGTTCCGCTGACCGCTCCTAACAACATCCTTGGAACTCCGGCGTCGTTATCAGCGACACCCAATTCGCTGGTCTTTGACCGTCAAGGTTCTAAAGCGTACCTGGGAACCAATTCTTCTCTGCTCGGCACAACCGGCCTGAACGTACTGACCGCGGGAACAACTTCTTCGTCCGCCGCCCAGTTCAGAAATGTAACCGGGAAGGTACTGACGGTTTCGCCCGACGGAAAGAAAGTTCTGATTGCTGATTCCAATCAGGTATTTGTGGTTGAAACCGCCAGCAACACGACCGCATCTCTGCCTATCGCGGGAGCGACCGCTGCCGACTTCTCGCCCGACAGTCTGAAAGCGTTTATTGGAGCCGGCGACAAGATCTATGTGTATTCCACGGTCGACCCTCTTACCTCGATCGATCTGGGTTCTGCTGTAGCAAGCGTTTCGTTTCTGCCGGTCGGCGCTTTCGCCTATGCAGCCACTTCTTCCAGCATGATTCCGATTGGCACTTGCTCACTGCTACAAGGAACTCCCTTTGCGACCTCGTCGACAAAATTCCTTACCGCGCTGCCGCCCGGCGCCGGCATAACTCTTTTCCCACAAGGCGTCCAGCCCACCATCAACAACGTCCTTATTACTGCCGACAGTTCCGGCATCACTCTGATTGGTGTGCAGGCGACATCGGTCGGCTGCCCGGATCCCAGCACCGCAGTTACCACCGGCCCGACCGAGTCTTTCAGCTTCAGCCAGGGTACGTTCAATCCTATTCAGCTGTTGGTTTCTACTGACGGCCAGGCGGCCTACGTCGTGCCCGGCGATCTAGCCAGCATTCTGGTTTTTAATCTTACAAGCGGATCACCGGTACCCATTGCATTAACCGGAAATGCTTTACCGGTGCAAGCCTCGCTCAGCACCAACGGAACTTTAATGTACGTTGCGGCAAGCGATGGACAGGTGCACGTGATTAACACGCAGACTCTCCTCGATGTGCAGCAGGTCCCATTTCCATTCTTCCCCAATAGCCTGCAGAACGATTTGTGCGCCGGGAAAGAGACCCCGTGCAAACCGGACCTGATCGCAGTAAAGCCATAGATCTGGTTTATTTCTCGCCGTCTTCGATTGGAGGCGAGAGCGCTTGAACAGCGCGCGGTTCATCCACATCCTTACCGATGCTGTCGAGCACACCGTTGATGAACTGCACCGATTCAGGGCTGGAAAACCTGCGTGCGATCTCGAGCGCTTCGTTTATGACTACCGCACGGGGAGTGGCAGGAAACGCAAGCATCTCGGCTACTGCCGCTCGCAGGACATTGCGGTCAACCGCCGCCATGCGGTCCATGCGCCAGTGCTGGGCGTGGCTCTCGATGAGTTGATCAATCTGGGCAGCGCGGTCCGTAGCTACCCGAAACAGATCTTGCGCGAAGTCTTGCACTTCCCGGTCGACTTCGCCGCGACCTCGCCAGAAGGTTTTGCGAACGTCATCAGGCTGCTGCTTACCCATATCGGCCTGAAACAGCATCTGCAGCGCCAGTTCGCGCGATTTGCGGCGAGTACCCATAGGCTTTCAATTATTGGTTTTCAGTTTACAGGAAGCAAGATGGGGCCGGATCAGGCGTTCCGTTTGCGCAATGGTTTTTTGGACTTCGTTTTTTTCTTTTTAACGGCGGATGGCTGAGAGCTGATAGCCTTTTTCAGATTCGCCATCTCGATTGCTGCCAACGCGGCTTCAAATCCCTTGTTGCCCATCTTCAGCCCGGCGCGATCGATCGCCTGCTCGAGTGTGTCGCAAGTAAGCACGCCGAAGGCATGAGGCACTCCTGTTTCCTGGGCCGATTGCCCGATCCCTCGCGTGACTTCGTTAACGATTACATCGTAGTGCGCCGTGTCTCCGCGCAGCAGGCAACCGAGACAAATGATGGCGTCGTATTTCTTGGTTTCAGCAAGCGTGCGTGCAGCAGAAGGAATTTCGAATGCGCCGGGGGCGCGAACGATACCGATGTGGTGTTCTTTTGCTCCGGAACGAACCAGGCCGTCGTAAGCGCTGCGCAGCAACCGCTCAGTAATGAACTCATTAAATCGGGAGACGACGATTCCGAAACGCAAACCACTCGCGTTCAGTTTTCCACCGACGCTTTTGTTCCGAATTGTTTCTTCAGTCGTTCTTGCTGAGGCTTTTCGTGTGTGTGGTGAGATATCGGATTCCTTGAATCGTAGTATGTTTGCTTACCGTTTTAGACCCACGACCCAGTCTGGATGTTTTTCTTTTAACCTGCCCGTTCCCGGGAAACCAAGAACCACAAGGATTGCATAGACGACAGATTTCGCAGTGGTTCGCATCTTAAGATTTGTCGGGGAGCCTCTGTTCACTTTCCTTTAAACTGGGGCTGCCGTTTCTCCAGAAACGCCGTCGTGCCCTCTTTCTTATCTTCCGTCGCGCAGGCCGCGCCAAACAACACTGCTTCAAGATACAGCCCTTCGGCTAGCGGCATTTCCATGCCTTTGTTGACCGCCTCCATGGTGTACTGCACCGCCAGGGGTCCGTTGGCGATGATCTTTGCAGCAATCGCTTCAGCGCGCGGAATCAATTCAGCGGCGGCGACCACCTCATTCACCAGCCCGATCCGATGCGCTTCCTGCGCGTTGATCATCTCGCCGCTCAGCACCAGTTGCATCGCGATCCCCTTCCCTACCAAGCGCGGCAATCGCTGAGTTCCTCCATAGCCTGGAATGATCCCGAGTTTTACCTCCGGCTGGCCGAGCTTCGCATTTTCACTTGCCAGGCGCATAGTGCAGGCCATGGCGATCTCGCATCCGCCGCCCAGAGCGAAGCCGTTGATGCAGGCGATCACCGGCTTGCCCAGGTTCTCGATCAGGTTGAGTACATTCTGTCCGCGGTGGGTGTACTCTTTGCCGCGAACTGCGTCATGCTGAGCCAGTTCAGCGATGTCGGCACCGGCGATAAACGCTTTCTCCCCCGCACCGGTCAGAATGACGACGCGGATTTCAGCGTCGTTTTTGATCTCGTGAAATGACGCCCGCAGTTCGTCCATGGTGGCCATGTTGAGCGCGTTCAGCACTTTTGCCCGGTTCACGGTTACGTAGGCGATGCGGTTTTTCTTTTCAAACAGGATGTTGGAGAAGGTCATGCGATTCTCGCGTAGTAAGAGTCAAACTCGAAAACGTTTCATTGTACGTGAATTGCTTTTGAGTGATGAGAGGATGATAAACTTTACTGCACGCGCCCGTAGCTCAGCTGGATAGAGCGGCAGCCTCCGGAGCTGTAGGTCGGGAGTTCGAATCTCTCCGGGCGCGCCATCCTTAACCCGCCTTTTTTGCTCCAAAAAAGAATCCCGCCAGAACAATGTTCCAGCAGGATCTGGCGACAGAAAGCTCGACTTACTTCTGGGCTTGGGTTGATGGGCTCTTCGATTGGTTCTTCGAAGCAACGGTTTTTGCCTGGGTCAAGTGCTCCTGCAAAGTAGGCAAAGTCTGTGACGCGAAATTCTTGATCTCGGAATCTTTGCCCGACTTGCTTTCATGCTGAAATTCAGAAACGTCCTTGGTGTGGTCCTTCACCATGTCCTGCATGTATGCACGATCGAACTGTTCGCCTGAAAGTTTCGACAAGCGCTCTTTGGTGGCCTTGTCCTTCGCGTTCAGTTCGGAAGGTACATCGATTCCCTTGGAGCTGGCGAGCTGCTTGAGTTGATCGTTTGCCTTGCTGTGATCATCCACCATTCGCTGTCCGAACTTTTTCACATCATCGCTGGATGCTTTCTCGGCTGCCAGTTGACCGAGCTCAACTTCCGCCATCCCGCCCTGCGCCGCATTCTCAACGAATTTTTTATCGGCCGCGCTCACCGCTGACTTCGACATGTTGCCGGCGGTCATACCTGCGCCACTCTGGTCTGAGCTGCTGGACTGCGCAGCCCCGGCCACCACCAGTCCCGTGCACAAAACCATTGCCAACATTAATGATTTAAGCATTTCTATTCTCCTGAATGCTGAGTAAAGTCGGCAATTAGGATGCCGATTTGCAAAGGAAGTTTGGCGGGCCTGCCCGGTCAATCGTGAGCAGAATTCTAAAGTGATTCCGGTATGTGCCGATCAGACACTCAGTTCAGGAAATCACACCCAAAAGTCAGGAGGCCGGCCCTATGTCATTGGCTGGGATTCAAACCACCAACATCCTCCCATTCAGCGCTCGGCAGCATCTTTCATCAGCGCGCGCAAGACGTGAGCAGCTCGGCCAGGCATAGCAGACTGGTACCAGCAATACCCAGAACTCACACAATCCGGAAATCGTTTTTAATCTGGCCAATAGCGGGGTATCGGAGATTGATCTCAATCTGGGCGGCGGCAATCCTGCGTTGGTAGTCAAATTCGCCCCGCAGCAGTCTTCCAGCGGAAGTTTGAATGTTGTAGCCTGACCCACTCAGCGGAATCAGCAATGCATGTCGCTGATTTCGCTTTTTCTTTCTCGCCACAGTCTCGCTTAATCCCGACCTCTCATCGTTTCGCGCTGCCTGTCACCCGGCGGCAGAGGCCAGCCCACTTGGAGTATGCTGGCCTCTAAAATGAGGATCTGATGAGCGCACTTCTGCTGGCATTCGGGATTGGCGTTGTCGCTGGTTTGCGGTCGATGACCGCTCCTGCTGTGGTCGCCTGGGGAGCGCGCCTTGGCTGGCTGAAGCTTGCCGGAACTTCACTCGCCTTCATGAGTTCACCCTTGGTAGTGGGTTTCTTTACATTGGGCGCGCTGGGCGAATTCGTAGCCGACCTGTTGCCCAAAACATCAGCCAGAACCGCCCCCGGACCGCTGATTGCCCGCATAGTGATGGGAGGATTGACTGGCGCTTGCCTCACCATCGCGGGTGGCAGCTCTGCTGTTATCGGTGCGATTCTCGGAGCCATTGGAGCGGTTGTTGGCGCCTACGCTGGCTACCACGCCCGAGCGGGCGTGGTAGGCGCGTTGCGCGCTCCTGATCTCGCCATAGCGATTCCTGAAGACCTGGTCGCGATCGGGCTGGGTCTGTTACTTATCTCGCGATTCTGAATCCACAGCCGACATATGACCACCCCACAGAAATATAGAGCGATCATCATCGGTTCCGGACAAGCCGGGACGCCGCTTTCCACGGCCCTGGCTCAGGCCGGTTGGAAGACTGCACTGATCGAGCGCGAACATGTCGGCGGAACCTGCATCAATGAAGGTTGCACGCCCACCAAAACCATGGTGGCGAGCGGACGGGTGGCTTATCTCGCCGCTCGCGCCACTGATTACGGGGTTCGTACCGGAAACATCAGCATCGATTTTGGAAGAGTTCGCCAGCGCAAGCGCGATGTCGTAAACAGCTTTCGCAATGGCAGCCAATCGCGGATTGAGAAGACTCCAAATGTTGATCTCGTATTCGGTGAAGCCCGATTTACCGGGCCCCACACTGTTGAGGTCCGCCAGAAAGACGGAACCACTCGCTCTCTGACCGCCGACACAATGTTCATCAATGCCGGTACTCGCGCCGCCCTTCCTGAAATTGAAGGGCTTCGCGACGTACCGTTTCTAAATAATGCATCCATCATGGAACTGGATTCGGTTCCCGAGCACCTGGTCATTCTGGGCGGCGGATACATCGGCCTGGAATTCGGGCAGCTGTTTCGTCGCTTCGGCGCTCGCGTCACCATCATTCAATCGGGGCAGCAGTTACTGGTGCGCGAAGACCGTGACATAGCAGAAGAAGTAACCAAAATTCTGAGGCAGGATGGGGTGGAAGTGCTGATCAATGCTGAGACGCGGCGTATTCGCGGTTCGAACGGCAGCATCCAGGTTGAGCTTCAGCACCAAGGCAGTACGCGATCGATCTCCGGATCACACCTGTTGATCGCGATCGGAAGGCGTCCAAACTCCGATACATTGAACCTTTCAGCAGCCGGCATCCAGACCGACAAAAAAGGCTTTATCAACGTAAACGAACGCTTAGAGACGAACGTGGCGGGAGTTTACGCGCTGGGAGACATCAAGGGTGGGCCTGCTTTTACTCATATTTCGTACGATGACTTTCGAATCATCCGCGCCAATCTACTGGAAAACAAATCGGCAACCACCAGGGAAAGGCTCGTGCCCTATGTCGTGTTCATCGATCCGCAATTAGGCCGAGTGGGAATCACAGAAACCGAGGCTCGCGCTCAACAGCGCAATCTCCGGGTCGCGAAGCTGCCGATGAGTTCAGTGGCGCGCGCGATTGAGGTGGATGAGACCCGCGGCTTCATAAAGGCGATTGTCGATGCCGGCACCAATCAGATTCTCGGAGTCTCGCTGCTCGGAATAGAAGGCGGAGAACTGATGGCGGTTTTCCAGATGGCAATGATGGGAAAACTTCCTTATACGGCGCTGCGCGATGGAATCTTTGCGCATCCCACCTTGGCGGAAGCATTGAATAACCTGTTTACCGCGATGGAAAAACAATAGCTGCCTTGACCATCGGGAAAAACTTCAGTCCTGATCGAGATACTCTTCCGGAACATCGTCTTCCGGCACTTCACGAGTGCGTACCTCTTTGGTGTCGGAGTTGTCGGCCTCTTCAACGCCCGAGACTACGCCGGCCTCAAAGGCATTGCCTTCCTCCAGCAACTCGTCCACGCTCTCTGAATCTACCGTCTCAGCGCGCGACAGCCGCTGAAGATCTCCGGCTTCTGTATCGGGAAAATCGTTTGACCGCCGGGCTCGGGATGGTGAAGTATTGGCGCGACGTCGCGATGGCCGGGCCGAAGAACGGCTGCGAGCTTTCTTCGCCACCGGCTTCTTCTTTGCGGGAGCGCGCGATGATTTCTTTTTGGCTGGCTTGCGGGTCGGCTTCTTTCTTCCTTTGGCCGCAGTTTTCACGTTCTTTTTGCTGGATCGCTTTCTGGTCATAGATGCGAAGTTTACCACCAGCTGTGGATCAGAAGAATCGATTTACCGGCGTAAGCCGCCTGTTCTTTTATCATGAACTCGGTGCTTTTATTGCAGAGCTTATTCTCGAGTTTCTCCCCAGAGGAAATAATCCATGAACTTCCTGCTGAGAACCGATAGCTACAAATTTACGCACTGGAAGCAGTATCCGGCGAAGACGACCCGCATCTATTCCTATCTGGAGTCGCGCGGTGGCATGTTCCCCAATACCGTGTTTTTCGGGCTGCAGTATTACCTGAAACATTATTTTGAAGGACCGCGATTTACGCCGGCCGACATTGCCCATGCGGACGAATTCTGCCTGCAGCATTTCGGCCGCGATCTATTCAATCGCCAAGGCTGGACACGGCTGTATGAGAAACATCATGGCCTGCTGCCGGTGCGCATCAAGGCTGTGCCGGAAGGCACAGTCGTGCCTCTGCAGAACGTTCTGGTAACCATCGAGAACACCGACCCCGAATTCCCCTGGTTGACCAACTACCTTGAAACTTTGTTATTGAAAGTCTGGTATCCAACGACCGTCGCCACTCTTTCCCGCGAGATCAAGAGAATCATTGGAGGATTCTTAGAGCGGACCGGCGATCCATCTCTGCTCCCCTTCAAGTTGCACGACTTCGGCTATCGCGGTGTAAGCTCCGAAGAAAGCGCGGCCATTGGCGGCGCCGCCCATCTGGTGAATTTCAAAGGCACAGATACGGTTGCGGGTATCGTGCTGCTGCAGGACTACTACCAGGCGAAGAGCATGCCAGGATTTTCCATACCAGCTTCCGAACATTCAACAATTACCGCGTGGGGAAAAGAACACGAACTCGATGCTTATCGCAACATGCTGCAGGCTTATCCTACCGGCCTGGTCGCGTGCGTTTCCGACAGCTACGACATTTATAACGCGTGTGAGAAGTTGTGGGGCGAGATGCTCAAACCCGACGTGGTTCACCGTAATGGCACGCTCATCATTCGTCCTGATTCGGGTGATCCGGTCACCGTGCTTACCAGGGTCTTCGACATTCTGGGAGAGAAGTTCGGATCCGAAACCAACTCCAAAGGCTACCGGGTGCTGTCGCCGTGCGTGCGAGTAATTCAAGGCGATGGCGTCAATATGTTCACCATCCAGAACATGCTTTATCAACTCTCTAAATTCTACGGGTGGAGCGCCGACAATCTTGCTTTCGGCATGGGTGGCGCGCTGCTCCAGCAGCTCAATCGCGACACGCTGAAGTTTGCTTTTAAGTGTTCCGCGGCCGAGATCAATGGAAAATGGCAGCCGGTTTATAAAGACCCGGTCACCGACCCGGGCAAGAACTCCAAGCATGGCCGGATGGCGCTGGTGGAAAGCGAGCCGGGGAGATTTCACTCCATTGAGAACGTGCAAGGCGCCGAATTCGAAAACCAAGATTGTTTAGTGCCGATTTTTGAGAATGGAAAGATATTGCTCAACCATGACCTGGACTCCATTCGCGAACGCGCCGAGGTACATTTTGGAGTTCCTTCACTGAGCACTGCTCAGGTTGAAAAATGAGCTCGGGCAGATCCTCTTCATGGGTGGCCCATTCTAAATTTCGCGTTCTTTGCGAAAATTTAGAGTACGGACTTTCGCCCGGGCTTCGGTTTCAGTTTATTCTTGTCCTGGAGATTCAGCGCCACCGCAGCGCGGACCAGGTCCTTCAACCCCGCTTCATCAATTTTCTCGCCTTCGTGGATGTCAATCGCACGCCTCACATTGCCCTCAAGACTGGAGTTGAACAGCCGCTTAGGGTCCTTCAACGCCGCTCCCTTGGCAAATGTCATCTTAACGTGGTCCTTGTACGTCTCGCCCGTACACACAATGCCGCCGTGCGACCAGACAGGAATCCCTGGCGATGTCGCCTTGGCCCACTTCCACTCTTCCACGATCTCAGGGTCGGCGGCATGAATAATGGCGCGAATTTTGGCGAGCGTCTTCCCGCGCCAGTCGCCAAGTTCCCTGATCCGTGCGTCAATTACTGCACACGCAGTTTCCAACCGAACGGTTTCTTTCATAGATAGATCCAATTCTCGGACATAATTTAGAGGCGTTCCGAAGGCAATGGCAAATCTCGTACCGATTATCTTGAGAAGTAGATGACAGCAGCGGTGGGCCGCTAAAGCTAGCTATCCGTTATACGCGTGATGGCAAAGAGCTGTCGCGTGCCGGACTTACATATCTGCTGCACAAGACCGGCGGCAGCTGGAGGTTCGCGGTGATGGTGCTCCACAATTCGTAAGCCTGCTAATCTGCCACGGACTATTCCGGCTTTCGACCCGCACGACTCAGGCTAGCGTCCATTCGACTTCACTCAGAGCGCCAGGATCGCATGAGTAATCCCTTGCCACCAGGTCGGATTGATGCGCCACGTGTACACGGCAAAACTTTGCAGAAGAATCATGGGAGGCAAGGCATAGAGATACACCTTGTGCACCCTTCCATCCACCAACCAATCGCGCATCATGCCGAGTACGATAAGAAGGTCCACGCCCACATAAAAAATGCTGTGGTTGAACCAGAAATCGAACCGGCCAATGGCGGCGTCCATCAGCAGGCAGCTCGCGATGAAAATAAGCCGGCGATGGTATTCCGGCCTGGTTCTCCAGTAAATGGCCAAGGCTATGCACGAGCCGAAGACGATCATGTCGGTGAAAGGAATCGATAAGAAAGAATCTACGCCCGTCTGGTGGAGCACGGACATATCGAAGCGGGTCATGACGATGGAAACCGTGAAGCCCAACATCACCATCAGCGTGGCCAGCCCGGCTCCAAACCATCCGAGAAAACGATGCACGCTGACTTTTCGAATACGCACCAAAGCCGATTGAAGAATAAAGAAGATCAGCCACCCGGAGAATGCTGCGCCGTGCATCCACAAAAGCAGCGGCCGCTGCGGCTTGGCATGAAAGAGATTGGGCTCGATAGTACGACTGAAGCCCCAAACCACCAGCCCGGCCATGGCCAGCGACATGCAAAAGTAAAAATAACGGCTCAAGAATTCCTTGAGCTGATTGGTTGTTCCTAGTTCTCTCTCCATGCGGGCAGCGAAGCCTGCATCTCTGATTGCCATGAAGTTTCCCCTCGGCAGGAGCTTTCAGCTCCACTCGCGCATTTGCGACCTGAACTTTTCCGGGATCCCTGCAACGCCGGCGATACGATAGCGGCTGATCTTCCGCAATGCAACGATGAAATGAGGCGATCGGGCTGCTTTCCCAGTTCGAGGCCGGAGTGGCCAAGTCAAGCCCGGCTTCAGAGGTTCTCACTGCGTATGCGCACCAACAGCCGGGAATGAATCGCCGGAGGCGCGTTTTAAAAAGGAATGGCGGGGACGACGGGACTCGAACCCGCGGCCTCTGCCGTGACAGGGCAGCGTTCTAACCAACTGAACTACGTCCCCAGCTTGACTGGACTGCTCGTGCAGACCGACTGCAGAATCAACGCTGAAGTTTTCATGGTAACAGCTTCAGGCAGAACGCGAAAGGGAGCGGCACGCGATTACCGTCTGACTGGCACCAGCCGCAAGACTTTAAAGGCCGCCCAGTTTCAAACGCATTCCAACTCGCGCCAGGAACGGCGGGCCCAGCGTGCGAACCGGACTGGATCCCGGGACCGTCGAAGGCGTCAGCGATACATCAAAACGCTGGTTCAACGCGTTTTCAATCGCAACAAATGCCTCAAGGTGTTTATTCAAGGCGCGCCCGGCATAGAGATCCAGAACGAAGTAATGTTCGAGCTTCAGCTGATTAAGATCATCGTCAAATTGAGCGCCCGAATAACGGGCCTGCGCGGAAAGCATGATCCGGGCCGGATTCCAGTACTGCGCACGCAAGGTGAACTGATGACGCGGGACTTCGGGAATACGCAATCCGTTCAGTGCTTCGCTGAGAACGATTGCGTCCACCAACTGGTAGCCTCCGGAAAGCGAGGTCGTGCTGCTGACACTGAAGCTGCTGTCAACATCCAGCCCCCGCGAGCGGGTTCTTCCCAGGTTCTGGCGTTGCCGGATTACCGGCGAAGTAGTCGAGCTGAGAGTCACATTGGCGACAGGGTTGACAACGTCGTTCCAGAAGAACGTGCTGTGCAACTGCAATCGCCGTTTGAATGCGTATGCATTCACTCCTGCTTCCGCGCCTGTAAGACGCTCGGCGCGCAGAGCAGAATTAGCTTCGGTCAGCACGTTGCCTAGCCGGAATGAGCGATAGAGCTCGTTCAGCGTGGGGCTGCGAAAAGCGCGATACGCAGCGCCCGTCACTGCGAACTTGTCATTGATCTGGTGCAGCACTGAAAGACGAGGACTGATCGCATTCTCGGATCGATCATCCGAAGGTGTCGAAACCGGAGGACCGGCGACGGGAGTGCGCAACGATTCTGCGTCGAAGTTGCGCCAGCGATCCACTCGCAGTCCTGGGGTGATGATCCAGTTGGGCGAAACGCGGATGATGTCTTCACCGTAAACCCCGAACGTGCGTTGCCTTCCCCCGGAGACATTCGTTCCATTAGGCATAACGCCGGGACATGTTCCGGTTGAGAGAAAGAGTGTCTCGTTGCTGGATCCGATGACTTGGGCCACGTCAACTCCTGCAACCAAAGTCTGTCGTGATCTCAGAGAGCGCGACCAGAGCGCACTTCCGCCGACCTGCTGCGACGGCACATGTTGAAGATTGGTTAAAGATTGGCAGTTGCGGTCGGCTGTAACGGAGGAAAAACTTTGGTTATAGCTTTGTGCCATGCCGAAACCACGCAACGAAAACGTGCCAATCGCAAGAGCATGCAAGTCAGCCCCCAGCGTTCCCTCTCCCGACTGAGTATCGTTTACCTGGATCAGCGTTCCGTTGTGACGCCCTTCGGCGAAATAGGACCCACGCGCAAACACTCGCGCTTTCTCCATGCTTCGGCCCACCGTTGCATTCATCCCCGCATGTTCCGCGTTTGCGGATGAATCTACAGTGCCGCGCTGCTCAACCGGAACCAGCACATACCCGTCACTGTGAAACAGATCGGCTGAGACTGCGCCATCCCACTTTCCGGCACGAGCACCCGACCAGAATGAAAGATCAGGCGTCACTTCCGAACCGTATGAAAGTTCCAGCGACATCGCCGGAGTTTCCGGCTGGCGCGAAAGAAACTGAATTACGCCCGCCATGGCATTGCTGCCGTAAAGGCTGGATATCCCTCCGCGAATCACCTCAACATCCGCCAGTTCTGCTGGCGGAATACGGCTCCAGTAAATCCAGCCTCCAAAGGGATCATTGATCGGAACTCCGTCTTCAAGCACCAGCGCGCGGCTTGCGCCGCTCGCCCCCAGGCCGTTCAGCGACACGCCTTGCGAAGTGGGATTCGATGTTCGACTGCTGGAACGGCGAAACAACGTGAATCCGGGAACCTGGCGCAGTTTGTCATCGATCAGCAACGCGGGAGTGGCGGCGAGATCATGCGCCGAGAGTGCAACTGCATTGGCAGCCACATCTTCGGTGCGGCTCGCAATGCGGGTTGCGGTCACGGTCACTCTCTCGCTGTTCGGAGCCGGTAGCAGGGTTAGCTTTATTGGTGAAATGTCATTAGCATTCCAGACTCGATGGGCATCTGAAAAGCCGGCCGCACGAATTCGCAGTTTGCCGTTCGCGACAGTTACAGACGTGAACTGGAATCTTCCAGCCGAGTCGGTGCTTGTGCTGAAAGAATATGCACCGGATGACAGGGTGACTTCAGCACCGGCGATTGCGGCGCCCTCCGGATCTGTTACCGAGCCGCTGAGGGTAAGAGTTTGCGCAGGAGCCAGGGAACTTGCCAGCAGGATGATAATCAGTGCATGCAACCTGCGGCGCAAACGAGCATCTCTCGCCATAGAAGGGGATGCCTGATCGCTCGGGAAGGCTCGAAAGCTCCCGCGATTCAGGCGCACTTCCGAACGCCCATTATCACTCACCGGCGCCCGTTCTTACCGCATGCCAATAGGCTGTCCATTTGTGCTTGCTGATAATCGGATACGGATTGCACCTTTTCTGCTATACTAAGTGCACGTATTGATTACGGTTTGCTCGTCACGCGGTAGTCGTTTCCTCAGACTAGATTCACCTCCGCTTCTCCTGCCCGCCGTTTACTTGCGTGAAATTCAATTCAATGTGAGCGGGAATCACGGCTCTAGACGTGTGTCCGAGT
>Ga0310810_10003058_pt1 | contig 18170 bp, 17 predicted proteins | sample NCmetagenome_FD_207641 | JGI IMG/M metagenome (GOLD analysis project Ga0310810, IMG submission 207641) | Soil microbial communities from experimental microcosm in Duke University, North Carolina, United States - NC | ecosystem: Engineered > Artificial ecosystem > Soil microcosm > Unclassified ...
GGCCTGGTGGCGGGCTGGCGGGCTACCCTCGCACGGCCGACGCCGACCGCGCGGGCGGCGCCGCCCGACCGGGGCCTCGCCCTGGTGCTCAACCGGAAGTACTACATCGACGAGCTGTACGACACGATCGTGGTGCGGCCGCTGGTCTGGCTCTCCCGCGCCGTGCTCTGGCGCGGCGTGGACCAGGGCGTGGTCGATGGCGCCGCGGTGAACGGCATGGCGCGGCTGTCCCAGGGACTCGGATGGCTGGGCAGCCGGCTGCAGACTGGGCAGGTGGGCGTGTACGTCGTTCTCTTCCTCGTCGGCGCGCTGTGGGTCCTCGGCGCCGTGGTCCGGTGAGCCGGCCATGACCGCCTTCCTCCATTCCATCGCCTACGGCTCCTGGATCCTGCACGCCCTGGTGCTCCTCCCGCTGATCGGCGTGGTGCCGGTCCTGCTGGGCCCGGAGGCAACCGCCAAGCGGACCGCCCTCGTGATCACCACCCTGGAGTTCCTCCTGTCGGTGGGGCTCTGGTGGGCCCTCGACCCCGGCTTCGGGACGCTGCAGCTGATCTCCGACAGCCCCTGGATCCCCGCCTGGGGGATCAGCTACCGGGTCGGGCTGGACGGCATCTCGCTGGTGATGGTGCTGCTCACCACCGCCCTCATGCCGCTGAGTGTGCTGGCGAGCTGGCGCTACATCACCCAGCGGGAGCGCGGGTTCTACGCCCTGATGCTGACCCTGCTGACCGGCATGGTCGGCGTCTTCATCGCGCTCGACCTCTTCGTCTTCTACATCTTCTTCGAGGTGATGCTGATCCCGATGTACTTCATCATCGGGATCTGGGGCGGAGCCAACCGGCTGTACGCGGCCATCAAGTTCTTCATCTACACCATGGCCGGCTCGCTGCTCATGCTGGTGGCGATCATCGTGCTGGTCTGGAAGGTGTCCGCGGTCACCGGAACGATCTCCTTCGCCTACGAGCACCTGCTGCGGAACGCCGCCGGGGTGGGGTCGGTAGCGCCCTGGCTCTTCGCCGCCTTCGCGATCGCCTTCGCCATCAAGGTCCCGATCTTCCCCTTCCATACCTGGCTCCCCGACGCGCACGTCGAAGCGCCGACCGCCGGCAGCGTGCTGCTGGCGAGCGTCATGCTCAAGATCGGGACCTACGGCTTTCTCCGGTTCGCGGTGCCGTTCTTCCCCCACGTGGCGCTGAGTCCGGCCGTGAGCACACTCATGGTCACGCTCGCCGTCGTGGGCATCGTCTACGGTGCGCTGGTCGCGATGGTGCAGCCGGACGTCAAGAAGCTGGTCGCCTACTCCTCGGTGAGCCACCTCGGGTTTGTGATGCTGGGGATCTGGGCCGGGACCCTTCAGAGCGTGCAGGGCGCGCTCATGATCATGATCAGCCACGGCTTCTCCACCGGGGCGCTGTTCCTCCTCATCGGCATGTTGTACGAGCGGCGGCACACCCGGCTGATCGCCGATTACGGCGGCATCGCCCGGGTGGTGCCGGTCTTCAGCCTGATCCTCACGGTGGTGAGCCTCTCCTCCATCGGCCTGCCGGGGCTCAACGGCTTCGTGGGGGAGTTCCTGGTCCTGCTGGGAAGCTTCGGGGCCTATCCCTGGGCCACGGGCATCGCGACGACCGGAGTGATCTTCGCGGCCGCCTACCTGCTGTGGGCACTGCAGCGGATCATCTTCAACCCACTGGACCATGCCGAGAACAAATCGCTCACCGACCTCACCCCGCGTGAGCTGGCGGTGATGGCCCCGCTGCTCGTCGGCATCCTGTGGCTGGGGCTGTATCCCGGACCGGTGCTGCGCCGAATGGAGCCGGCCAGCCAGCGCTACCTCCAGCTGGTGGGCAGCCCGGCGACGCGGACGACCGAGGCGGCGCGGCCGGTCGCGGAGGCCCGGCCATGATCCAGCTCGATCTCGGCACGCCGGGCGGCATCACCTTCGCGCTGATTCCGGAGCTGCTGCTGACGGGGTGGTGCCTCCTCGTGCTCCTAGTGGTGAGCTGGCGTCACGAGACGGCCGAGGACAGCCGCTTGGCGGGATGGCTGAGCTTCGCCGGAGTGGTGGTGAGCCTGGCGGGGATGCTCGCGCTGTGGTTCAACCATACTTCCGCCGAAGGCCTGGCGCAGATGATCGCGCTCGACGGCTACCGCTATGCCGCCTCGACCATCGCGCTCCTCTCGGCCGCCGGCACCATTCTGCTCTCGCTCGGGTATCTCGAGCGGGAGCGGCTCCTGGCGCCGGAGTACTACCCGCTGGTGCTGCTCGCCACCATCGGGATGATGTTCCTCGCCGGCGCCGAAGACCTGATCGTGCTCTTCCTCGGCCTCGAGGTGATGTCGGTCGCGGTGTACGTCCTGGCCGGCTACAACCGGGTGAATCCGTTCAGCTCCGAGGCCGCGCTCAAGTACTTCCTGATCGGCGCCTTCGCCTCGGGGTTCCTGCTCTACGGCATCGCGCTGGTGTACGGCGCTACCGGGACCACCAGCCTCTCGCTGGCCGGCGCCCAGCTCGCCGGCAAGCCTCTCGCCCTCATGCCGGCCCTCGGGCTCGGTCTTCTGCTCATCGGTCTCGGGTTCAAGATCTCCGCCGTGCCGTTCCACATGTGGGCACCGGACGTCTACGACGGCTCACCCACGCCGGTAAGCGGGTTCATGGCCACTGGCGTCAAGGTGGCGGCGTTCGCGGCGCTGACCCGGGTGCTGATGGAGACCTTTCCGACCGCCACCAACATCTGGCAGCCGATCGTGGCCGGACTGGCCATCGCCTCCATGCTGGTCGGCAACCTGGTGGCGCTGGCCCAGCGCTCGCTCAAGCGGATGCTGGCCTACAGCTCGATCGCCCACGCCGGCTACCTGCTGGTCGCGGTCTGGGCGGGGACACCCACCGGCGCGGGTGCGGTGTTGCTCTACCTCCTGGCCTACGGGCTCACCACCCTCGCGAGCTTCGGGTTCCTGGCGGTGCTCGGCCGGGGCGGCGAGCGCGACGTGACCTACGACGACATCGCCGGCCTGGCCGCGAGTCGTCCGGGGGTCGCCCTGGGGCTCAGCATCTGCATGCTGTCGCTCCTGGGCTTTCCGGGCACGGTCGGCTTCATCGGCAAGTGGTACATCCTGAACGCCGTCATCGCGCAGAATCAGGCCTTCCTCGCGGTGATCCTGGTGCTCACCAGCGTGGTCTCCGCGGGCTACTACCTGCCGGTCATCATGGCGATGTACATGAAGCCCGCGCCGGCACGCGCGCTGCAGCCGGGTACCCGGCTGTGGCCCGCGGCAGCCGGCGTGGTCGCGGTGGCGGTCGTCGCGGTGATCGTGCTCGGGTTCTGGCCTCAGCCGGTCCTCGATCTCGCGGGGGAGACCGGACGCACGCTGACCCAGACGGCCATGCCGCTGGCCGGCCAATGAACGTTCCCAAGTCGATCTTTCGGCAGTACGACGTCCGGGGCATCGTGGGGCGGGAGCTCACGCCCGAGCTGGCCCGGGCCGTCGGCCGGGCGTTCGCGAGCGTGGCCTGGGAGCGGCTGGGGCGGGCCCCGACCATCGCCGTCGGCCGCGACAACCGGCCTTCAGGTCCCGAGCTTTCCCGCGGGATCCGGCAGGGCATCGTGGACGCCGGGGGGACCGCGGTCGACGTGGGCACGCTGCCCACGCCCGCGCTCTACTTTGCCGTCTCGGCGCTGGAGACCGACGGCGGACTCCAGGTCACCGGCAGCCACAACCCGCCCGAGTTCAACGGATTCAAGATGGTCCTGGGCAACGAGGCCTTTCACGGCGAGGAGATCCTCGAGCTGTGGGAGATCATCACAGCCGAGCGTTGGCACGCCGGGGGCGGCGCGGGGAAGGAGACCAGCGACGGCTCGGTGCTCCAGCGCTACCGCGAGGGGATCATCCGCCGGCACCAGCTGCGCCGCGCGGTCAAGGTGGTGGTGGACTGCGGCAACGGCGTCGGCAGCGTCATCGCGGTGAGCACCCTGCAGGGCCTCGGCGCCGAGGTCACGCCGCTGTTCTGCGAGTCGGACGGCACCTTCCCCAACCACCATCCCGATCCGACCGTGCCGGAGAATCTCCGGGACCTCCAGGCCGAAGTGCGCCGCACCGGCGCCGAGCTGGGCATCGCCTTCGACGGCGACGCCGACCGGATCGGGGCGGTGGACGAGCACGGTGAGGTGATCTTCGGCGACCAGCTCCTCGTGCTCTTCGGTCGGGACGCGGTGGAGCGCTTCGGGCAGGGCACGCCGGTCATTTTCGACGTGAAGTGCTCCGAGGTGCTGCCCACCGCGCTGGCCCAGGCGGGGGCGAGGCCGGTCATGTGGAAGACCGGCCACTCCCTGATCAAGGCCAAGATGAAGGAGATGCACGCCCCCCTCGCGGGGGAGATGAGCGGGCACATGTTCTTCGGCGGCGACTATCTCGGCTTCGACGACGCGCTGTTCGCCGCGGCCCGCCTGCTCGAGATCGTGAGCCGGAAGCCCTTCGGGCTCGCCACCCACCTCGCCGACCTGCCGCGCACCTTCGCCACTCCCGAGATCCGGGTCGACGCACCGGAGGAGGAGAAGTTCGCGATCGTGGAGCGCGCCGCCGCCTATTTCGCGGCGCGCTACCCGGTCAACACCATCGACGGCGTGCGCATCACCTTCCCCCACGGCTGGGGCCTTCTCCGCGCTTCGAATACCCAGGCGATCCTGGTCCTGCGCTTCGAGGCCACCGACGCCGAGGCGCTCGACGCCTACCGCGGCGAGGTCGTCGGCTGGCTCGCGGGGCAGGGCGTCCGCGCCTAGCGCCGTGTTCCGGCGCGGCCGCCGACTCGCCATCGCGATCGCCGCCCTCATCGCCCTGCTCTTCGCGGGTCGCTGGGCGGCGGTCGTTCTCACCGACCGGTGGTGGGCCCGGCAGATCTCTCCGGCGGCGGTCGGATTCCTCACCGACTGGCACGTACTCCGCCTCGTCCTCGATCTCTCCGGCGTCCTCCTCGCCTCCGCCTGGTTCATCGGCCATCTGCTGCTGGTCTACCGCGCCGTGGGCTCGGTTCAGGTCCGCCGCAACGTCGCCAACCTCGAGTTCCGCGAGGCGCTCACTCCGGGGGTCCTGCTGGCCATCGCCGTCGGCACCGGGGCGCTGCTCGGCCTGGTGACGGGCACCGGCACCTCGGCCCACTGGCGCGAGGTGGCCCTGGCGTGGCACGGCGTCACCTACAACGTGACCGAGCCGCTCCAGCACCGCGACCTCGGTCTCTATGTGGCCCAGCTGCCGGTGTGGCGCCTGGCGCACGGCTTCTTCCTGCTCCTGGTGCTGCTCGGGCTCGGCATCGTCTTCGGCCTGTACATGCTGGTGGGCGCGGTGCGCTGGATCGACGGCCGACCCGCCATCAACAGCCACGCGCGCGTCCATATCGGCTGGCTGCTGGTGGGTCTCGCTCTCGCGCTGCTCTGGGGGTACCTGCTGGAGCCGTACGAGCTGATCGCCGGTCTCTCCGACCCCCTGGACGCCGCGGCCTGGCAGTCCACGATCCTGGCCTCGCCGATCCTCGCCGGCGTCGCGCTCGCGACGGCCGCGCTCACCGCCGCGTGGGCACTCCGGCCCCGCCATGCCCTGGTCGCCGCCGGATGGATCGTCCTCGCGTTCGCCTCGCTGGTGGGCCACTGGATGGTGCCGCCGGCCCTCGGCGGCGAAGGCGCCTCGGCGGCGTCGCCGGCCGCGATCGAGCGGCTGGACCGAAAGGCGTACGGCCTCGAGGGTCTCAGCGAGGAGCGAGTGATCGGCGCCGGCCGCCCGACCCCACCGCCGGTCCCGTCCTTCTGGAACACGGCAGCCATCCGGCGCATCGTGGCAGGCGACTCGGTGGATGTGCTGGCCGTGGATCAGGCCACGCTCACCGGCACGCGGATGCGACGCCCGGTCTGGCTCGCCACCCGCAGTCTGGCGGGAAATCGGCTGGCCGTATCCGCTGTCGCCGACGACCGGTTGGGGTCCAAGGGTCAGCCACTCTTCTACGGTCCCGGCGACACGGTCCCACGCCCGAGCCCGGTCACGCTGCTCGAGCTCGGCCCCGGGAGTTTCCGTCCACTGGCGCCGCCGCATGTATTCGTCAGCTCGGGCCGTCACGGCGTCGAGGCGGGCGGCTGGCCCCGGCGGCTGATGCTGGCCTGGGCGCTGCAAGCCCCCGGGCTGCTGCGTCAGCTTCCCGCCGGCTTGATGGTGGACTGGCGCCTCTCGCCCTCCGAGCGCGTGGGTCGCCTGGCGCCATACGTGGAATGGGGCGATCCGCTCCCCCGGGTGATCGATGGGGAGCTGGTCTGGCTGCTGGATGGCTACGTGGCGGCGGAGGCGTTCCCGCTGAGCAGCCGGCTGGCCTGGCGCGGCCGCCGCGTCGGCGCGCTCGAGGCGGGCTTCCTCGGCACGGTCGACGCGGCGACGGGCGCCACCCACATCTACGTTCGGCCGGCCTCGGATGCGCTCGCGGCCGCCTGGGCCGGCATCTCGCGCGGCGTGGTGGAGCCGGCCTCCGCCATTCCAGAGGCCGTGCTCCGGCAGGCCTCCTATCCGGTCGAGCTGTTCCGGGTGCAGGCCCGCCAGCTGGAGCAGGGCCAGTGGAAGGCGGGCTCGCTGGGTGGGAGCCAGCCCCTGGCCGATCCCGCCGACGTGCCCCTGACCGACCAGGGATGGACCGACGATACCATGACGGTGTTCCGCCTCGCCGCCTACGAGCGGCCGACCGAGCGCCGGCTCGACGCGGTCCTCTGGGCCGCCGGCCCCGGCGGCGCCGACGCCGTCCGCCTCCTTCGCCTCGACAGCATGTCGGTGGTCCCCAGCCGCGCCGCCCTCGAGGCGCGATGGAACCGGTTCGCGTCGTACGACGCGCTGAGCGACTCCATCGGCGACGATGGGGGCAAGCTGGAAGACGGCCCGGTGCGACTCGACGTCCGACCCAGCGGCGTGGCCGCCTACCAGTCCCACATCGCGTGGAGCCGGGCCGGCGCCGCGGTGGCGTGGATCAGCGTCGCCGCCGGTGAGCGGCTCGGGGCCGGGCGCAGTCTCCACGACGCGTGGAGCAACCTCCTGGGCGCTTCCGCGCCCAGCATTCCCGGCAGTGCCCAGGCCACCCGACTGGACGAGGCGCGCCGCTGGCTGGAGCGGGCCGACTCCGCGCTCCGAGCCGGGGACTGGAACACCTTCGGACGAGCCTGGACCGGCTTGCGCGACGCGCTCGGCGCGCGTCCCGACACGGTGGCACGGTGAGCTTGATCGCCCCCGGAGCCGGGACTAGCTTGCGGGGATTTTTCCGGGGAGCGCCGCGATGAAGACCGCGGTGCTCGCCCTGGGCGGCAATGCGCTGAGCCGGCCCGACGAGCCGGCGACGGTCGCCAACCAGTTCCGCCGCGCGCGTGAGAGTGTGGCCCCGGTGGTGGAGCTGGCCCGGCAAGGATGGCGGGTCGTGGTGGTGCACGGCAACGGCCCCCAGGTCGGCGACTCGCTGGTGCGCAACGAGCTCGCACGCCGCATCGTGGAGCCGCTGCCGCTGGGCATGCTGGTGGCGGAGACGGCGGGCTGGATCGGCTACATGCTGCAGCAGTCGTTGCTGAACGCGCTGGCGGCGGCCCGGGTGCGCCGGGATGTCGCCACGCTGATCACCCAGACCCTGGTCGACCGCTACGATCCGGCGCTGGCCACCCCCACCAAGCCCATCGGCCAGGCGCTCACCGAGGCTGAAGCCAACCGGCTGCGCGAGGCGGGACGCTCGGTGGGGCAGGACGGCGCGGGCCACTGGCGCCGGATGACGGCGAGTCCGATGCCGCTCGCGGTGGTGGAGCTGTCGCTGGTCCAGCAGCTGCTCGAGCAGGGTGCCATCGTCATCGCGGCCGGTGGCGGCGGTCCCCCGGTGTACGACGACCCCCTGCTCGGCCTGGAAGGCGTCGATGCGGTGGTCGACAAGGATCGCGTCGCCGCCATCCTGGCCCGCCAGCTCGGGGCCGAGGCGCTGGTGATTCTGACCAACGTGGACGCCGTGTACGAAGGCTGGGGTACGCCCGCCGCCCGACCGATTCGGCGGCTCACCGTGGCCGAAGTCGAGCGGATGATGGCCGCCGGTGCGTTCGACGCCGGCGGCATGCGGCCCAAGGTCGAGGCGGCCGCCGGGTTTGCCCGCGACAGCGGCGGCCGCGCCGTGATCGCACACCTGGGCGCCGGGCCGGCCGCGCTGCGCGGAGAGTCGGGCACCACCATAGTGAGGGACACGTGAACCTGCACGAGTACCAGGCCCGCGCGCTGCTCAAGGCGGCCGGGGTGCCGATGTCCGACGGTGATGTCGCCAGTACCCCGACCGAGGCGGAGGCCATCGCCCGGCGCATCGGCGGCACGGTGGTGATCAAGGCCCAGGTGCACTCCGGCGGCCGCGGCAAGGCGGGCGGCGTCAAGCTGGCCCGCAATCCCAGCGAAGCGATGGACGAGGCCGCCCAGATCCTGGGTATGACCATCAAGGGCCTCACCGTGCACAAGGTGCTCGTGGTGCCGGCCTCCGAGATCGCCACCGAGAGCTACGTCGGGCTCATCATGGACCGCGAGACCCAGCGGCCCGTGTTCATGGTGAGCTCGGCCGGCGGGGTGGACATCGAGGAGGTCGCCGCCCGCACGCCGGAAAAGATCGTCCGCCTGCCGGTCGACCCGACCTACGGCCTGTTTCCCCACCAGGCGCTGAGCCTCGCCTTCGGCCTGTACCGCGATTTCGCCCAGGTGAAGGCCGCCGCCAAGATCATGGAGCAGCTCTACTCGGCGTTCATCGCCAACGGCGCCTCGCTGGCGGAGATCAACCCGCTGGTCACCACGCCCGACGGGCGGGTGCTGGCTCTCGACGCCAAGATCGTCATCGACGACAACGAGCTCTTCTGGCGCCCCGACCTGGGCGTGTTGCGCGACGACTCGGCCGAGGAGCCCAGCGAGGCGGCGGCGCGGCGGGCCAACCTGTCGTTCATCAAGCTCGACGGCAACGTCGGCTGCGTGGTGAATGGGGCGGGCCTCGCCATGGCCACGATGGACCTGGTCAAGTACTACGGCGGCGAGCCGGCCAATTTCCTCGACATCGGCGGCAGCTCGAGCCCGGAGAAGGTGATCAACGCGCTCAAGATCATCACCGCCGATCCCAACGTGAAGGCGATTCTCTTCAACATCTTCGGCGGCATCACCCGGACCGACGACGTGGCCAACGGCATCGTCGCGGCCACCCGTCAGTTCAAGGTCAACGTGCCGATCGTCATCCGGCTCACCGGCACCAACGAGGCGGAGGCGATCCGCATCCTCAACGAGGTCGGGATGACGGCGCTGAGCGACATGGATCAGGCGGTGGAACGGGTGGTGAAGCTGGTGCGGGGGGCCGCATGAGCATCTGGTCCGGCGCCGAGACCCGGCTGCTGATCCAGGGCATCACCGGACGGGAAGGCTCCTTCCACGCCCGGCAGATGCTGGAGTACGGCACCCAGGTCGTCGCCGGGGTGACCCCCGGCAAGGGCGGCCAGCGCTTCGAGAACAAGGTCCCGATCTTCAATACCGTGGCCGACGCGGTGCGGGAGACCGGCGCCAACGCGGCGGTCATCTACGTCCCGCCCATGGCGGCCGCGGCCGCCATCGTCGAAGCGGCGGACGTCGGCGTGCCGCTCATCGTCTGCATCACCGAGGGGATCCCGGTGATGCACATGAGCCGGGCCATGCCCTTCGTGCGGGCCCGGGGCGTTCGACTGATCGGGCCCAACTGTCCCGGTCTCATCACCCCCGGCACCCGGACCAAGATCGGCATCATCCCGGGCAACATCTGCATCCCGGGGCGGGTCGGCCTGGTCTCGCGCAGCGGTACGCTCACCTACGAGGTGGTGAACCACCTCACCCGGAACGGGATCGGCCAGAGCACCTGCGTCGGCATCGGCGGGGACCCGATCATCGGCACCAATTTCATCGACTGCCTCCGCGGCTTCCAGGACGACCCGGAGACCGACGCCATCGTGATGATGGGCGAGATCGGCGGCACCGACGAGCAGCAGGCTGCCGGGTTCGTCCGCCAGTATGTGAAGAAGCCGGTGGTGGGGTTCATCGCCGGCCAGACCGCGCCCAAGGGACGCCGTATGGGACACGCGGGCGCCATCATCTCGGGCAGCTCGGGCACCGCCGAAGAGAAGATCGCGGCGTTCGAGGCGGCCGGCATCGGCGTCATGAAGCGGCCGGTGGATGTGGTCGAGCTGCTCAAGAAGCGGATGAAGTAGCCTTTCCCCTTACACGCACCTTCGGAGATTTTCGACCTTGGCCACCCCCACCCTCACGCTCGGCATCGTGAAGCCCGACGGCGTCGCCGGCGGCAAGGCCGGCAAGATCATCGCGCACATCGAGCAGGCCGGCTTCGTCGTGCGGTCGGCCCGCCTGGTCCGGCTCACCCGCGCCGAGGCCGGCGCGTTCTACGCGGTCCACCGGGAGCGGCCGTTCTATCGCGACCTGGTCGAGTTCATGACCAGCGGTCCCTGTCTCCCGATGGCGCTGGAGCGTGAGGATGCGGTCGCCCACTTCCGCACCGTGATCGGCGCGACCGACCCTGCGGAGGCCGCGCCCGGAACGATCCGGAAGCTGTTCGCCGAGTCCAAGGGCAAGAACGCGGTGCACGGCTCGGACAGCCCGGAGAACGCGGCCCGGGAGATCGGGTTCTTCTTCAGCGAGGGAGAGCTGGCGGGGCTCTGGGGATAGGGGCGCGGAAGGGGGGAAGGGGAAGGAGGAAGGGAAGCGCGAGAGGCTCCTCGCATACCCCCTTCACCCTTCCCCTTTCCCCGTTCCGCCCTGGCCTCGCACCTTGCTTCAAGTCGTTGTCCCGGCTATCTTAAGCGGCTATGCTGCGAGTCGACATCCGGGACCTCCAACGGGGTCCCGTGCGGACCGTCGGCGAGCTCCCTCCCGATGATCCCACCTTCGCGGGTTTGGAGCTCGACCTGGCGGGTCCGGTGCAGGTGAAGGGGCAGTTGCAGGTCACCGGCGACGGCGAATACCTCTGGCGTGGGCAGATCCACGCCCTCCTCCGAGGCGAGTGCCGCCGCTGTCTCACGGACGTACTGGACGAGGTGGACGTCGAGGTCGACGCCGCCATGTTCAGTACCGATCCGGAGGCGGCGGACGATCCGGATTTCTACCCGCTCCCCGAGCGGGCCAGCGCCGTGGACGTCGGGGCGGTGGTGCGGGAAGAGCTGGCCCTCGCCACTCCAGGACAGTTGCTGCTCTGCCGCGATGAGTGTGCCGGACTCTGCCCCAAGTGCGGGGCCGACCTGAACGCGGGACCCTGCGCCTGTCGCGCACCCGCCGAACCTGTCTGAGGATATTATGGCCGTTCCGAAGCGCCGGACTTCCAAGTCGAAGAAGCGTCTGCGCCGGGGGCACCACACTGGCGCCGGCATCCGGACGCAAGCGTGCCCGCGCTGCGGATCGCCCAAGCTCCCGCACCGGGTCTGCGATTCGTGCGGCTACTACCGCGGCAAGAAGCAGGTCGAGGTCGAGGACGCCTGAGCGTGATTCGCGTCGCGGTGGACGCGATGGGGGGCGACCGAGCCCCGGAGACCGAAGTGGCGGGAGCAGTGCAGGCGCTCGCCGCCTTGCCCGAGGACGTGACCATTCAGCTGGTAGGCCGCACGGCCGCGATCGAGGCCGAGCTGGCCCGCCATCCCGGCGCCGACCGCAGCCGCCTCGAGCTTCACGAGGCGGCTGACGTTATCGGGATGGCCGAGAAGCCCCTCGCCGCCGTCCGCAAGAAGCCCAATTCCAGCCTCGTGGTCGGTCTCAACCTGCACAAGAGCGGTCGGGCCGACGCCTTCCTCTCGGCCGGCAACACCGGCGCCACCCTGGCCGCGTCCACCGTCCTCCTGGGCCTGCACGACGGCGTGGAGCGCGCCACCGTCGCTACGCTGCTCCCCACCGGCAGCACGCCCGTGGTGATGCTCGACGCCGGCGCCAACCTCGACTGCTCGTCGCGTGAGCTGGTCGGCTTCGCCTACCTCGGCACCGTGTACATGCGCGACCTCATGGGGATCGCGACACCCGTGGTCGGGCTGCTCAACGTCGGGGAGGAGGAGGAGAAGGGCACCGCCGTGGTGCGCGAGGCGCATCAGCTCCTGAAGCAGGCGCCCCGGATCCGGTATGCCGGCAACATCGAGGGGCGGGACATCCTCCCGGGTCCCCAGCAGCGGATCCCGGTGCAGGTGGTCGTGTGTGACGGTTTCGTGGGCAACATCGTGCTCAAGTTCTACGAATCCTCGGCCCGTGTGTTCGTGGGACTGCTGCGCGAGCGGATTCCCGACGCCTTCGAGCGCCCCGAAATGCAGGACCTCAATCGCCTCCTCGACTACTCGACCTATGGGGGCGCGCCGCTCCTCGGCGTCAAGGGCATCTCCATCATCTGCCACGGCTCCTCCTCTCCCAACGCGATCAAGAACGGCATCGGCGTCGCGGTGCGCGCCGCGCGGGCCGGGCTCTCGCAGCACATCGCCACCGAGTTCGCCGCCCGCGAGCCCGCGGCTCCCGTCCGTCCATGAGCGGCCGTCCCTTCGCCGAAGTACTCAGCGTCGGCAGTGCCGTCCCCGAGCGGGTGCTGACCAACCACGAGCTGAGCCAGGTGCTCGACACGTCGGACCAGTGGATCGTCGAGCGCACCGGGATCCGGGAGCGGCGGATCGCGGCTCCCGAGCAGTCCGTCGCCATGTTGAGCCGGGACGCGAGCCTGCTCGCGCTGGAGCGGGCGGGGGTAGGGGTCGAGGAGATCGACACCATCGTGCTCGCCACCGCGAGCCCCGATCGGCTCCTTCCATCCACCGCCTGCGACCTTCAGGCGCTGCTCGGCGCCAGCAATGCGGCGGCCTTCGACGTGGGCGCGGCCTGCCCCGGCTACGTGTACGCCCTCACCGTCGCCGAAGGGCTGATCGCCTCGGGGCAGAGCCGCACCGTGCTCGTCATCGGGGCCGAGAAGCTCTCCACCATCACCGATTTCCAGGACCGCTCGACCGCGATTCTCTTCGGCGACGGCGCCGGCGCCTCGGTGGTTCGCCGGGCGCAGGGGTCGGGCCGCGGCATCCTCTCCACCTTCCTCAAGTCGGACGGCCGGCTCGCGCCGCTGCTGTACCGGCCGGGCGGCGGCTCCGCCGATCCCATCAGCGAGAAGGTGGTCTGCGAGCGGTCGCACTACATGAAGATGGCCGGCCGCGAAGTCTTCAAGGCCGCGGTCCTCGCGATGGCCGAGGCCTGCGACGCCGCCCTGACGCGCGCCGGCGTGTCGGCCGACGAGGTCGACCTGATGATTCCCCATCAGGCCAATCTCCGGATCATCGAGGCCACCGCGAAGCACGCCAACATGCCGATGTCGAAGGTGATGGTGAACCTCGACCGCTTCGGCAACACCTCCTCGGCCTCCATTCCCCTGGCGCTGGACCAGGCCGTCGCCGAAGGTCGGGTCGGTCCCGGATCGCTGCTGCTGCTGGTGGCGTTCGGGGCGGGGTTCACCTGGGGGAGCGCGGTCGTCCGGTGGTGAACGTGCTCATCTGCCCCGGACAGGGGTCGCAGAAGGTCGGCATGGGCAAGGACCTGGCCGAGCGCTTTCCCGAAGCGCGCCGCACCTTCGAGGCGGTGGACGACGCCCTCGGCGTCCGACTCTCCCGGACCATGTGGGAGGGGCCGGAGGACGAGCTGACCCTTACCCACAATGCCCAGCCCGCCATTCTCGCGCACACCGCGGCCGTCCTCGCCGTGGTAGCGTCCCGGTTGGACGGCATCGCGGCCGGCGCCGGGCACAGCCTGGGCGAGTACAGCGCGCACGTCGCGGCCCGGAGCGTCACCGTCACCGACGCGGCGCGGTTGGTCCGCCGCCGGGGCGAGCTGATGCTCGCGGCCGGTCGCGAGCGCCCCGGGGCCATGGCCGCCGTGCTGGGCCTCGCGACCGCCGAGGTCGAGGCGGCCTGCACCGAGGCGTCGAACGACGGCGTCGCCGTCGCGGCCAACCTCAATGCCCCCGACCAGACCGTCATCTCGGGCGACCCGGCCGCGGTGACCCGCGCCGGCGAAGGGTGCAAGGCCCGGGGCGCCAAGCGGGTGCTGCCGCTCAAGGTGAGCGGCGCGTTCCACTCTCCGCTCATGGCGCCGGCGGTGGATGGCCTCCGCGACGCGCTCGCGCAGACGACCTTCATGGAGGCGGCGTTTCCGGTCATCGCCAACGCGAGCGCCGAGCCGGTCCGGACCGGCGCCGACGCCAAGCGACTCCTGGCCGATCAGCTCACCGCGCCGGTCCGCTGGGTCGAGTGCATGCAGGCGGCGGCCGCCCTCGCGCCCGGTGCCACCTTCGTCGAGGCGGGGCCGGGCAGCGTGCTTTCGGGATTGCTCAAGCGGATCGTCCCCGGCGCGGCCACCGTCACGCTGGGAACCGCCGACGAGGTCGCCCGCTACCTGACATGACGACACTCGATCTCGGCGCGACCACCGCGTTCGTCACCGGCAGCACCCGGGGCATCGGCCTCGCCATCGCCCGGGCCTTGTACAGCGCCGGCGCCAAGGTGGCGATCGTCGGTCGCGATGCCGGCAGGGCCCGCGCCGTGGCCGGCGAGCTCGGCGACCGCGCCACCGGCGTGGGCTGCGACGTCGCTGTGGGCGAGCAGGTCGAGGCCGCGGTGTCCGCCGCCGAGGCGGCGCTCGGTCCTATCTCCCTGCTGGTGAACAACGCGGGGCTCACCCGGGACAACATCCTCCTTCGGCTCAGCGACAGCGACTGGGACCAGGTGCTCGACGCGAACCTCAAGGGCGCCTTCCACACCACCCGCGCGGTGATCAAGGGGATGATGAAGCGCCGGGCCGGTCGGATCGTGAACGTGAGCAGCATCGTGGGAATAATCGGCAACAAGGGACAGTCGAATTACGCGGCCAGCAAGGCCGGCCTGATCGGCTTCACCAAGTCGATCGCCAAGGAGTACGCGAGCCGAGGGATTCTGGTGAATTGCATCGCCCCCGGCTTCATCGAAACCGACATGACCGCTGCCTTGCCCGAGGCCGCGAAGGCGACCTTATTAGAGGGCATTGCGTTGGGGCGTCTGGGCCGGCCCGATGATGTCGCCGGGGCCGTGCTCTTTCTCGCTTCCGACCTGGCGGGGTACATCACCGGTCAGGTGCTGGTGGTCGATGGCGGGTTGGTCATCTGACGTGACCCTGAATCTCCAATCGAGGACGACATGAGCAACGTGGAAGAGAAGGTCAAGGACATCATCGTCGAGGAACTTGGCGTCGAGCGCGAGAAGCTCACCAACGACGCCAGCTTCATGGAGGACCTCGGCGCCGACAGTCTGGACACCGTCGAGCTGGTCATGGCGTTCGAGAAGGAGTTCGACATCGACATCCCCGACGAGGACGCGGAGAAGCTCCGCACGGTGGGCGATGCCATGAACTACCTCCACGAGAAGATCGGGAAGTAGCGTGCCGCGTGTCGTCGTCACCGGCCTCGGGCTGGTGACCCCGGTCGGGACGGACGTCGAATCGAGCTGGAGCGCCCTGCTGGCCGGTACGCCCGGCGCGGCCCCGATCACCAAGTTCGACCCCCAGCAGCTCTCGGTCCGCTTCGCCTGCGAGGTCAAGGGCTTCGACGCGCTCCGCTACATGGACCGCAAGGAAGCCCGGCGCTACGACCTCTTCGCCCAGTTCGCGCTGGCGGCGGCCCATCAGGCTGTCACCCAGGCGGGGCTGGAGGGCAAGGTGCCCGATCCGGACCGGGTCGGGGTGGTGATCGGCAGCGGCATCGGGGGCATGCAGACCTACGAGGACAACTGCAAGGCCTACGTCACCAAGGGCCCCGACCGGGTCTCCCCCTTCTTCGTGCCGATGTTCATTCCGGACATCGCGGCGGGGCTGGTCTCCATCCGCTTCGGGCTCAAGGGCCCGAACTATGCCACGGTATCGGCCTGCGCGTCCTCGGCTCACGCCATCGGCGATTCGTACAACCTGATCCGAAACGGCCAGGCCGACGCGATGGTGACCGGTGGCGCCGAGGCGGCTATCACCGGCCTCACCGTCGCCGCCTTTTCCAACATGAAGGCGCTCTCTTCCCGGAACGATTCGCCCGAGACCGCGAGCCGCCCGTTCGACGCCGATCGCGATGGCTTCGTCCTGGGCGACGGGGGCGCCATCGTGGTGCTGGAGAGTCTGGAGCACGCGGAGCGCCGGGGCGCGCGGATCCTGGGCGAAGTGCTGGGCTACGGCTCGAGCGGCGACGCCTATCACATCACGTCACCGGCGGAGAACGGGGAAGGGGCCCAGCGCGCCATGCGGGCCTGCCTCGCCGACGGTAAGATCGACCTCAAGGACGTGGGCTACATCAACGCCCACGGCACCTCGACCGAGCAGGGCGACATCGCGGAGACCCAGGCGGTCAAGACGGTCTTCGGAGAGCAAGCCAGGAAGCTGATCTTCGGCTCCACCAAGTCGATGACCGGCCATCTGCTGGGCGCGGCCGGGGCGCTGGAGTTCGCCGTCTCGCTCCTGGCCGCGACCTGCGGCGTGATCCCGCCGACCATCAATCAGTTCACCCCCGACCCGCAGTGCGACCTCGACTGCGCGCCCAACCGGAAGGTGGAGCGGCGGGTGGACGTGGCCCTGTCGAATTCGTTCGGCTTCGGTGGGCACAACGTGACCCTGGCCGTCCGGCGCTGGGAATAGCGCCGACAGTAGGGCGACGCAATGCCAGTGGGCGGCCGAATCGGCCGCCCACTCGTGCGTTCAGGCCGGCTTGTAGTCGGGCGACAGGGTCAGCAGGAAGGCTCCCATCCGCCGGGCCTCGTCCACGGTGAGGTCGGGCGGGACGACCACCTGGGCCAGGAAGCCGGGGCGCAGCGGGTACTCCAGCGCGAGGCCGTCGCGAGGGCGGACCAGGGATGGCGCCTGTGCAGTAGGCCCACCGTCCCGCTGACCGTTGACACCCGGCTCGGCGTGGCCAGTCGCGACCTGGGCGCGCCCGCGCCCTCTGCCACGCCGTGATCGGGGCGCGTCGGCGGCCCGCCCGCCCGCCGACCCCGGGCTGCCGTAAGCCCCCGGGTCGTCCACCCACCGTACGAACTCCTCGATGGCCCGCCCAACCCGCCGCCGATACTCGCCGACCGAGGCGGGGGAGAGCCGGCCCGGATGACGGTGGAGGAACGCCCGGAAGGTGGCCTCCGCGTCGATGCGGCGTACGTCCCCCAGCTCCTCGGCCGTCAGCTCCTCCAGGACCTTGCCGGTGGCGACGCGCCACCCCTGGGCGGTGGATGGATTCACCAGCCCTTTGGCGACCACGAATTCGATGAAGCGGGCCAGGGCGGCCCGGGAATAGTCTGGCTCGGCGGGCATAGGGCCGGGGTTGGGACGGGTCCAATGTAGGGCGTTTGCTGCCACAATCAAGACTGTGGAAGTGTTGTAGACAAACAAAACGCAGTCAAACTACGCTGTGAATTATAGTGGATAAATCCAATGCCTGTGGGTAATTCCACGGTGCCCCCGCCGGCCCGCGCAACGCCGTCAAACATGGTGATTGCAAACGCCAGGGCCGAATACGGGCGGACAGGCAAACGCAACGCCGCGTCTGTGGCGCGACCCGGGGCCAGATGGGGTCCGACATTTGTCACCGTCGCCCAACCAACCGACGTGGGCGGGCCCCTTCCATCCCGGTGCCCAGCTCGCGCTGCATGGCGGCCCTTGGGAGACGGCGGCCCTTGCGAGGGCACGGATTATTACGCATATTGCGTTACGCATTAAGCGTAAGGAGATAGCATGCCGCGTCGAGCCCTCCCGGCCAGCCCCAAGAACCCCTTCGAGTTCGGCCGGGAGCTGAACGCCGACGAGCTGGTAGACCGGGAAGCCGAGCTGGAGCTGGTGCGCCGGAGCATCGTCAACCGGGGCCGGCTCTTCTTCATCGGCCCCCGCCGCTACGGCAAGACCTCCATCCTCCATGCCGCCGAAGAGCTGCTCAGCCGGGAAGGCGTGGTCGTGCTCCGGCACAACGCGGAGGCGTACGAGTCCGTCTCGCTGCTGGCCCAGGCCCTCCTCACCGGTGCCGCCCGCCGGCTGGCCGGAACGGTCGAGCAGGTGTCGGCCTCGGTCCGTCGCCTGTTCGGCCGCCTGAGTCCCCAGGTCAGCTACGACATCGACGACCAGCGGGT
>Ga0310810_10003059_pt1 | contig 18168 bp, 17 predicted proteins | sample NCmetagenome_FD_207641 | JGI IMG/M metagenome (GOLD analysis project Ga0310810, IMG submission 207641) | Soil microbial communities from experimental microcosm in Duke University, North Carolina, United States - NC | ecosystem: Engineered > Artificial ecosystem > Soil microcosm > Unclassified ...
CCGGTATTCATGTCGAGTGCGACCACGGCGTTGGCCATCCTTTGCGGTGGCTCGGTGTAGAGGTTTCCAGTTGCCACGTAAACCATGTTCCGCTTCGGATCGATGGTTGGCGCAGCCCAGATACCTGCACCCGCAGGTCCTCGTAACGCGACGCCATCCTTTCCCAGGCCTCGTGGTTTCGATTCGTCGATCGTGTACGTCTTCCAGAGCACGGCGCCCGTGTTCGCGTCGAGAGCGGAGACGCTGCCGCGGAACGTGCAGCAGGCATATCCGCCGCGGCCGCCCATGCCCTCCTCGTTCATGCCTTGCACCGGCACGTACAGGCGCCCGGCGTGCACGACTGGAGCGCCGGTGATCCCCGCCGCGGGATGATCGTCGATCTTGCGAATCCAAAGCTGACGCCCGGTGCTCGCGTCAACAGCGTAGACATTCGCCTGCTCGTCGCCGAAGTACACGGCGTAGCCGGAGGTTCCCCCCGCTGTGTATGGCCCGGTAGACAGAGCCGCACGCACACCTGCGGCCGCCTTGTAGGTCCAATGGATGCAGCCGCTCTGTGCATCGAGCGCGTGTACCTCGCTGTTCTCGCTGGCGACGAAGAGGCGTCCGCCGGCCAGTGCCGGCTGCGCGCGCGCCGCGTTCACATTCGCATAGCCAAAAGCCCATTTCAGTTTGAGTTTCGGCAAGTCAGTAGCGGTCAGGCCTCCTTCTCTCGCATAGCGAGCATTGGAGATGCCGTTGCCCCACCCATTCCACGCAGGCCCACGCGCAGGGTTCGGCATGGGCGCAGACGTCGTGCACGTGGCAGATGCAACAGGCGCGGCCGGCGTGGCGAACCTGCGATCGGCGAGGAATTCCGCCACCGACCGCCGCTCCGCCTCGCTGAGCGACGAGGCCTGCACTTGCATCCGACCGTTGACGAGGGCGTTGTGGATCGCTTCGGGCGACGATGCTCGCAGTGCGTCACGCGTCGGTGCGTTCGAACCGGACGCATCGTGACAGCCCGCACACGCACGCTGGTACACGGCGGCACCCTGCGCCCCGTTGCCTGGCGGCGGCGACTGCGCCAACGCGACGGCTGATGATCTAGTGAAAGACGACGGCCCTGACCAGAACCAGAACGATAGCGTCGCAACAAGTGCGGTGAGGTTCAGAAGTTTCCGCATGCCCGCAGCGCAGTCTTAGAGCCAGTCGACGCGCTGTCAAGAGTAAGAACCTCTTTCAGGGACCAACAGGACGGCCGTGGGACGAAGCGGCTCAACTGCGAACTGCGTCGTCGCGAGCCAGCGTCTCGTGGACGATCATCGCGCGCTCGAGGCCGCCGTCGTGACGCTCGGCTGCGTGTGGATCGATCGCCGGGACGACACGGAACGGGATCGAGATGCGCACTGACGCACCTCCATCCGGCAGGTTCCCGTACTCGAGGCGACTGCGCGTGCCGTATAACTCTTCGACTCGGGCGCGTGTATTCGCCAAGCCGATACCTTCGCGGTGTTGCCCGGCAGCGAAGCCGGGACCGGAATCGGCTACTTCCACGATTAGCTCGTCGCCGCGGCGCAATGCCGTGATGACGATTGAGAGCGGACGTCCATCACCGTGCATGCCGTGCTCGACAACGTTCTCGAGGATCGGTTGCAGCATCAGCGATGGTACGACCGCGTCAAGGGTCTCGGGTGCAATGCTCTTCTGTACGTTCAGCTGGTCGCCGAACCGCACCCGTTGGATCGCAAGGTAATCTTCGACGAAGACCAGTTCCGCCGACAGCGACACCTCCTGCGCTGCCTTGTCGAGCGCCGTTCGCATCAGGTCACCAAGGCGTCCGACGATCTCGGCAACGTCGTCGCGCCGGCCCTGCAGCGCGAGCGTCGACACCGCATTCAGCGTGTTGAAGAAGAAATGCGGATTGAGCTGTGCACGGAGGGCCGTGAGCCGCGCATCAGCCAACTGGGCGCGCAAGTCGGAGTCGCGGAGCGCCAGGTGCAAGGCGAGGAGTGCGCCGTAGGCCAGGACGTCCTGGAAAAAGTGGTACTCGAACGAGCTGCGAAAACGGCTCACGAATTGGGCGATATCCGGTGCCTGCGGCGACAGGAAGAAAATGAAAATGAGGGTGAGGACGATGTTGTGGACGACCGCGAAGCCCAGGCCGGCTGCGACATGAATGACGGCGCTTCGCGAGCGCTGTTGCGGCGCAAACGTGTAGATCTGCGTCAACCGAACAACGATGAGCCAGCATAGGGCCATCAGCACCCACGTTGCCGGCATGAGCGCCAATGCCAGCGTCAGCGGCTGCGCGTAATGGACTTGCGACGAGTAGGTGTAGATGTTGATGCTGTGCGTGGATGCAAGCAGCGTGCACGCCACGGCGACCACGGCTGCGTTCCTAGTAAACCAACGGTGCGGGCGCACTGTGGGCATGGGGGTTGATTACAGCACATCGGCGCGCCTCTCGGCTCGCGCGTGCTGCACTTCGTCCCACGAGGGTCCTTCTCGTCCCTACGACCCTTGACAGCATGATTTCTGCACCCGATAGTCCGAGCGACGAACCATGGTCGCGTTTTGCCAGCGTCTTGAGCGGCGACCGCGAACCGGAGATGTCCGATGCGCCGCCTCTTACTCTCTCCAACGAGCCAGCTTCTCCTGTCGTTGTTGACGGCCAGCATCGCCGTTGCCACCGTTGCGCCGCTGACGATGGCGGCAGCGGATTGGAAGGTACCGCGAACCCCGTGGGGCGAGCCCGACCTGCAGGGCACATGGTCGACGGCCGGCGAGTTGAGCGTGCCCTTTGAGCGACAAGCGACGTACGGCGATCGCCAGTTCCTGACCGATGAGGAATTCGAGCAGCGACTGAAACAGGCCGACCGTACGTTTGCTGGCCAAGGCACGGACCCGCCGTCGCACTGGATTGAGCGCAGCGTAGCGTCGCGCCGCACGTCGTTCGTGATCGACCCACCCAATGGCAGACTCCCGGCGATGACGGCAGAGGGAAAACAGCGTCTGGCGAACACGCCGAGACCATTCCGCGATGGACCGTTCAATGGTCCCGAGGAGATGTCGCTCTGGGAACGCTGTATCACGCGCGGCGGCATGCCGGGCGAGATATTCCCAACGGTCTACAACGCGACGACGCGGATCGTGCAGGGACCGGGATACGTCGCCTTTACCTACGAGATGATCCACGACACGCGCGTGATCCCGACTGATGGACGGCCACGACTCGGAGGTGGCGTGCGCCAGTACTTCGGTGATTCGCGCGGTCGCTGGGAGGGCGACACACTCGTCGTCGAAGTCACCAACTTCGGGAGCAAAGCGCCGTACAGAGGCTCGAGCGAGGGATTGCGTCTCGTCGAACGTTTCAGTCGTCTCGAAGGCAATGTTGTCCGCTACCGAGTCACCGTTGACGATCCGCGCACATGGGAGCGTCAGTGGACAGCGGAGCTCGACATGCGCGCGCAGCAGACCGACCTCTTCGAGTACGCATGTCACGAGGGCAACCACGCGATGTTCAACATGCTGACGATATCGAGGGCCGCGGACCAGAAGTAGTTGTATGCGCTCCCCCAGCCTGCACCTCCTCTTGCTAGCCGCGATTGTCGTCTCCACGCCACTTCCAGCCGCACCACAAACGGGATCGGCGAAATGGACGACACCTCGAACGCCGTGGGGCGACCCGGATCTGCAGGGAATCTGGCCCAGTTCCCACATGGTTCGCACGCCGATGGAACGGGACCCGAAGCTGGGCACGCGCGCCGTCCTCAACGATGAGGAATACGCACGGCGGATGGCACAGGTGAAGGGGTACGCAAACATCGAGACATTGGGCAGCGAGAAGAATGTCCCGGTCTCTGGAACCACCTGGATGGATCCGGGAACGGCCAACCGTCAGGCTTCGCTCGTGGTCGACCCGCCCGACGGGAGGATTCCCGCGTTGACACCGGAAGCTCAAAGCCGCGAATCAGCGCGGCTGGCGCGCTTCAATGCAAAGAGGGAGACGCCCGATACGTGGGAGGACCTCACCACGTGGGATCGATGCATCACGCTCGGCGCCGTTGGCTCGATGCTGCCGTTCTACTACAACAACGGTGTCGAGATCGTCCAGGCGCCGGGCTACGTCGTTATCCGCAATGAGATGGTTCACGAAGCTCGTGTCATTCCGCTGGACGGAAGGCCGCATGCCGGACCCGCGATCCGCACGTGGATGGGCGACTCACGCGGTCGCTGGGAAGGGACGACACTGGTCGTTGAGACAACGAACTTCAACGCACGAGTAGGAGTGGGTCCCGGCGATGGCGGCGTCAGTGACCCTGCTCCGCGTCCGACCGGACGCCTGCGGATCAGCGAGCGCTTCACGCGGACGGCCGAGGACACCGTCGACTACACGGTCACGATCGAGGACCCCAATACCTGGACGAAACCCTGGACCATCGCGTACCCATTGCGGCGCGAAGCGAACTACCAGTTCCCATCCGAGTACGCCTGCCACGAAGGCAATCTGTTCATCCACAACGTGATGAGTGCCGCGCGGGCACAGGAACAACCCCCGGACGAAGCTGCCCGGACAAAGGCAAAGTGAGACGAACGGTGATGCATCATCTCTGGTCGCGTCTTGTCGTGTCGTTCGCTCTGCTGCTCGTTCTGAGCAGCCCCACGCACTTATCGGCGCATCATGCGTTCGCCGCGGAGTTCGACATCAACAAGCCGATCACGTTGCGGGGCACGGTCACCAAGATGGACTGGATCAATCCTCATTCGTGGATTCACCTGGACGTTGCAGGTGCCGACGGTACGACCGTCGCGTGGATGATCGAACTTGGAACGCCGAATGTGCTGGTGCGCCGCGGGTTCACGAAACAGTCGTTGCAATCTGGAACGGAGATCGTCGTCGCCGGTTACCAGGCGAAGAACGGCGAGAACAAGATCAACGGCGGCTTCGTGACCTTCAAAGACGGAACACGGCTCTTCGCTGGTGGTTCCGCTCCGAACGAATTGCCGCAAAAGTAACCCGCGACATCAGCACGCGCGCGGACCCTCCTTCCTCGTAACACCTCAGTCTGGAGTCCTTGGGATGAAGAGGACTCTGGTGGGACAAAGCGCACATCGCACCGCAGTGCACCGTGCTACAAGACCGCAACAACTCACGTGTAGCCACGAGTGACGGTGTGCTGTGCACATTGCGGTGTCTTCGACCGCGTGACATAGCGAGGAAGCAGTACCCAGTCGGTCTCACGCAAGGGGGACTGTATGAGGGCATTCTCGATGCACAAAGTGATCAAGCATCTCGCAGCGGGCGTGTTCATGGTGGTCGTCTTCCCAGCGCTGTGCTTTGCTCAGTTCGGCGCGATCGCTGGCGTCGTCAGGGACGCCAGCGGTGCCGTGCTCCCGGGTGTGACGGTTGAAGCGACCAGTCCTGCTCTGATTGAAAGGGTCCGCACGGCTGTCACCGACGGCGCCGGCCAATATCGGGTCGAACAACTGCGCCCCGGCGTTTACAGCATTACGTTCAGCCTGCAGGGCTTCAGCACTGTGCGCCGCGAAGGCATTGAAATTTCCGCTGGCTTCACGGCGTCCATCAGCGAAGCCCTCCGCGTCGGAGCCCTCACTGAGACGATTACGGTGACCGGAGAATCGCCGGTAGTGGACGTGCAGAGCATCTCCCAGCAGAAGACGCTCGGGAAGGAAGCGCTGAATGCTCTACCGACGGCGCGTTCGTTCGCGACGCTCGGGACCACGCTGCCCGGCGTTCAGGCAAATCAGCGGGACGTGGGCGGCACGCAGGGCGAGCGCGGGAACATGTTGTCCGCGCATGGTGGAAACCCGCAAGACATGACGCTCCAGGTCGACGGCATCTCGATCAGCAACAGCAGTCCGCTATTTGGGCAGTCGGCGTCGGTCTTTTCGCTCAACGATGCGGCGGTCTCGGAAATCGCCTTCGAGACCGGAGCGATTTCGGTCGAGTCCGCGGGAGGCGGGGTCCGCGTCAATGCGATTCCGCAGGAAGGCGGCAACCGCTTCTCGGGATCGCTATTCGGCAATTTCGCGACCCGTGGAATGTCGATGAGCAATTACACCGACGAGCTGAAGGCGCGGGGCTTAACCGCGCCGCCCGGGTACGACAAGCTCTGGGACGAAAGCGTCGGGATCGGCGGCCCGATTCGTCGCGACCAGGTATGGTTCTTCGCCGCGCACCGCTACCGGGGCAACGACGTGCGCGGCGTGGACGCTTACTACGAAGGCAACGCGAACGACTTCGTCTACGACCCGGACTTTTCGCGGCCCGTTCACCAGGGCGGCTGGGACCTGGACAACCAGATCCGCGTGACGGCGCAACTGTCGCAGCGGAATAAGGTGTCGGGCTTCTTCGACAAGATCAGTAAGTGCAATTGCCCGACGATTCAGGTCGGTCCCACGACCGTCGGTCAGTCGGCGACCCGGTTGGTCTATCCACCCACATACATGGGCACCGGCCGCTGGACGTCGACCATCACTCCGAAGCTGTTGTGGGATTCCACCCTCGCGTACGACCGCCAGCAGTCCTCGTTCAAGCCGCAAGAGGACGTGCAGGTCACCGCGACCTCCCCCACGTCAGTGCTCGAGCAGACAACGGGCCGAACGCTCCGTGGGCCGTGGAACCCGCCGGACACCGAAGATGTGCGCCAGTACAACGCGAAGGGGTCGCTGACCTATGTGACCGGGTCGCATGCTGCGAAAGTCGGCGTTTCACTGCACTGGGGGCGGCGTGCCAACACATCGGACATGTACAGCAATGGGACGCAGTTCACACTCGCCAACGGCCGGCCGCAGTCGATCACGATGAGCACGAGGCCGTACACGCAATTGTTCGATATCAACTCCGACACGGGCATTTACGCTCAGGACCGGTGGACGCTGCACCGGCTCACGCTGACCGGCGGGGTCCGCCTCGATCTCGTCAACGTCTCGATTCCGGAGCAGACGGCTGCGGCGTCCACGTGGGTTGGCGCGCGGTCTTTCGCGGAGGTAGAGAACGTTCCGAACTGGAAAGACGTCAGCCCGCGCGTGGGTATGTCGTACGACCTGTTTGGCAACGGGAAGACGGCCATCAAGGCGAGTGTCAACCGCTATCTGACCCAGGCGATCTTTGGATTTACAGCGACCGCCAATCCGTTTGCGACGACAGTCAACACGGCGACGCGCGGCTGGAACGACGCCAACGGCAACTTCATTCCTGAAGGCGATCCGTTGAACCCGCAGCCGAACGGCGAGTTCACGGGAACGCTCAGCAACCTGAACTTCGGTAAGTCGATCGTCACGACCCGGATCGACCCCGACGTGAGCGAGGGCTGGGGCAAAAGAGGGTACAACTGGGAGTACACCGCCAGCGTGCAGCACGAGTTGATCGCGCGCGTGTCCATCGAGGGCGGGTATCACCGCCGAACGTTCCACAACCAGACGGTCACCGACAACCTGGACGCCGGACCGACGGACTACGACGAATACTGCATCACTGCCCCCACGGATCCGCGGCTGGGCAGTGTCAGCGGGAGTCGGATTTGCGGTCTCTACGATGTCAAGCCGGCTCTAGCCGGTGTGGCGAGCAACCGGCTGATTCGGTTCGGATCGGAGTACACCGGCCAGACCAGCCAGGTCTACGACGGCTTTGACCTCACGGTCAATGCTCGACCAAGCTCGGGCCTGTTCCTTCAGGCCGGCGTGAGCGCCGGCCGTACGATCACCAAGAATTGCGCCGTGTTCGATCAACCGGGAATCTACCGGGCCAACGCGACCGGCGTGCTCACGCAGTGTGAAATCACGCCGCCGGTTCAAGGGAACTATCGCGTGTCTGGCAGTTACATGTTCCCTTGGCAGATTCAGGTGAGCGGGGTGTTCCAGAGCATTCCGCCCGATAGCATCTTGGCTACGTATCCAGTGACCAACGCGGAGGCTTCCGCCTCGCTGGGCCGGCCCGCGACGTTCCCGTCCGTCAACGTGGCCTTGATCGAGCCGTCCACCGAGTTCCTTGAACGCGTCAATCAGTTGGACCTCCGGGTGTCCAAAGCATTCCGCTTCGGCCGCTACCGCGTGGAGGCGATTGCCGATGTCTACAACGCCCTCAATGCAAGCACCGTCCTGACGGTGACACCGAACTACGGACCGATTTGGCTGCGGCCGAACACGATCCTGCAGTCGGCATTCTTGAAGCTCGGGGGACGCCTCAGTTTCTAACCAGGGTCGGTTCCGTCGGGCTGATTTTGGGCTGTGGCCGCGTTGGCGGCCACAGCTTCTGCAGAGACATCGCGTAGCGCAACGTGCGCCCCAGCATCGTCACGGGGACGACCGGTGTCCGCGTCAGCGAGTGTTGGCGGTCGATGTGCTCAGGCGTTCCGGGTGCAGCGTCACCTTCTGAATTCGCCAGTTGTTCATGTCAGCGACGAGCAACTCGTTCTCGGATGGGCACGCCAACCCATGGATCCAGTTGAACTGCTTGGGGCCACGTCCCGACTCGCCGATCCAGCCGAGTATCTTGCCGTCCAGCGTCATCTTGTAGATCCGTCCGGGCTCTTCGTCGGATGTGTAGAGGTACTGCGTGGGCGTGTTGGTGATGCACAGCGTCCACGGTTGTGTCTGGTCGGGACGGGTCGCGGCCAGATTTCCAAGAACCGGGTGCCGCTTCTTGTCGTAGGTCGCGTTGAGATGATTGAAGCGAAGAAACTTGCCGTCGCGGTCGAACACCTGGATGCGGCGGTTGTTGCGATCGGCGACGTAGACGTTGTTCTGGCGATCGATCGCGATGTTGTGCGGCGTGTTGAACTGCGACGGATTCTGGTCGGCCTGGGGGCCACCCGAGCCGCGTGATCCCCACGACATGACCCAGTTGCCGTTCTTGTCGAACTTCGCCACGCGGGAATTGCGGTAGCCGTCGCTGATGTAGATGTTGTCGTCGGAGTCGAAGGCGACGTCGGTCGGTCCTCCGAAGTAACCGTCGACATGCGGCGGCGGCGGCGCCCCGTTTCGACCGACCGGGACGTAATAGTCAGGTTCGTCCGGCCCCTCCGACCGACGACCCAAATTGAGCGTCACATAGCCGGCAGGGTTGAACCGTACCGCCGCATGGGTCCCCTTGTCGACGACCCACAGGTTGTCAAGGCGGTCGTAGCGCAGGCCGTGGCCATAGGCGAGCCCGTACACACCCTTCCCGACCTCGCGGATGAACTTGCCTGAAGGATCGAACTCCAATAGCTGCGTCGAGGCATTGCCGTAGACCGGCCCGGAGGTGGAACTCCCGGGGTGATTGAGGACAGCGATCCGTCCCTTGGAGTTCACGGCCACGCCGAGTACTTCGCCGAGATTCATGTCGGGCGAGTACTTCAAGAACTGCGTATTCGAATCCCACGGAATTTCTGGCGCATTCACCACGGTCGCGGCACGCTCGGCAGGAGCTTGCTGCGCACTCACCTCGGGTTGACGCCATTCAGCAAGACCGGCACACGCGAGCGCGAGCGCGCCGCCAGCGATTAGAAACCGCTTCATCGCTAACCTCCTTGGACGACTGACAGCGCAAGTGTAGGGTCGGCGGGCTCCGGACAACAGATGTTTCGTCACGAGTCGTTCATGTCCAAGACTGGCACCGCGCTCGCGTCGTCTTCACGTTCTTCTCCGATGCCGCCGGTTGCGCGGCGGCAAGCGATTGAAACGCTCGACGCGGGCGCGTCGCGGAACAGAATCGCTTAGAATCGTCCGGATGCTGGGGGCTGCGATGAAACGTCCGTTGTTAGCAGTGGCCGCCACGCATGTTTGCGTCGCCGCCACTGTCAGTGCGCTCTCCTGTTTGCCGGCGGCCGCGCAAGGAATCGATTACTCGACGCTCGAGATCAGGACAACGGACCTCGGTCATGGGGTCTACTTGCTCGGCTGGCGGGGCGGCGACTCCCTGATCCTGGTCGGCGATCACGGCGTGCTACTCGTCGACACTTCCGTCGCAGCGATGGGCGACAAGATCAAGGCGGCGATCGCCAAGGTCACCGACAAGCCGATCACGCTGATCATCAATACCCACGCGCACGCGGACCACTTCGGTGCCAACGAGGCGTTGGCGAAAGGTGGCGCCAGCATCGTTGCCCACGAAAATCTGCGTGAGCGGATGGCAAAGGGCCAATATCTCGCCGCGTTCAACCAGACGATTCCGCCGTCACCACCGGCCGCGTTGCCGACGCTCACCTACACCGACGCCATGACCCTCCATTTCGACGGCGAGACGGTCCAACTGTTCCACCCACTTAATGCGCACACCGATAACGACACGCTGGTTCATTTCAAGCGGGCCAACGTCATCCACGCCAGTGGCACCATCGGCGGCGACGGGGGTTATCCGTTCTTCGACATGTCTTCGGGCGGCTCGCTCGCCGGGATAATCGTCGCGGAGGACAAGATGCTCTCACTGGCGGACGTCAAGACCAGAATCGTCGCCGACGAGGGCGAGCCGGCGAGCACCGAGACCCTCAAAGCGTCTCGCGACATGCTTGTCACGCTCCGCGCGCGGGTCAAGAAACTCATCGACGATGGCAAAAGCGAGGACGAGGCGGTGGCCAGTAAGCCGACCAAAGACTTCGACGCCAAGTGGGTGCATCAAGGCAACTTCGTCACCGGGGACACCATGACCCGGCTGGCGTATCAATCCCTCAAGGGTGTCAGACCGCGGACAACGCCGTAGGCGTTCGCCCACGCCCTCTAGCACCTCGGGCTGGGAACGTGTTGCTGGAACCGGAGCGTGCTGCCGTCGGGATCCGCCGCGCGCTCATCTGATCCCTGTTTACCAGCCGTTCGCGATGAGCGCGTACATGCCGACGCCAGTCGCAATACCTCACGGCCGTCTGTTCCGTCACCTCCGGTCGCGCATGACCCACCACGAGCTGTCCGGCCCGTCGATCACTGCGACAGACGTGCTGAAGCCTCGACCTTACAGGCGCGAGCGCTGCCTCGGCATTGGTTGGCCGCGGCATAGCGGCTCTTCAAGAAACCCGATGGCGTACGAGTCGGCGCATTCGGCGCGATGTTTGAAACAGTTGGGCGTGTATGGCTGCACCGCACACCAGGGACTCCGTTCAGGGTGGGCTGTCGGACGAGGAAAAGCGCGACAACGTCATTCGACTGGCGTTCGGCGGCAACCCTGCGCGGCTTCGCGAGTTCTGCCGCGTCGTTGAAGAAGTCATCCCGCCGGGTACAACGGTCGTGCTGCGTGGCAGCTCGCTCACCGGCTGGCGCTGGGACCACACGCAGCCGTTCGACGGTGAAGGGCCGGGCACGAGCGATCTGGATCTGACGCTGGTGGGCGACGGCCCGCTCGCGTTCTTCAAAGCGACCGGATTCTTCGTCCCCGGCGTGCACTCGCGCCCGCTCAGCGACGACGACCCTGACATTGCGCCGGATCTGGTCCCGCTGCGGCAGCGACTGATGGCGATGGTGCATCGGCCGGTCAACATCCAGGCATCGCGCGAGATCGTGATCCAGGTGCGGGGCGATCTGATCGGGCAGCCGTATCTCGAGCTGTTCCGGAAGCCCGAGGGGCTGTCGTTGAACGGTCCGCCGGCGACATGATGTTCCGCCTCATGACCTACAACATCCGACGCGGCGGCCGGGGCCGCGAAGTACCAATTGCCGCCGTGATCAACGACTGCGCGCCCGATCTCGTGCTGCTGCAGGAGGCCACCGACCCGCGCAGCGTCGAGCGCATTGCGGCCGCAACCGGGATGGAGGACTGGCGGGCGTTCGCCGGGCAGTCGCTCGGCTTCCTGAGCCGTACGCGCGTCGCATTGGCCGAGTGGACACGACCGCGCGTGTCGCGCCACGCCTTCGTCGAAGTCGTGCCCGCCGGTGGCGCGCTGCGCGTGTTCGGGGTGCATCTTGCCGCGGTTCACGCCGCGTGGACCGAGCAGCGCCGCGTGTTGGAGCTGCGCGCGCTACTGCGCAGCGTCGCGCACCATCAACACGGCTTCCACGTGCTGTCGGGCGATTTCAACACGCTGGCGCCGGGCGAAACCCTCGACGCGCGAACTCTGCCGCTGCGCTTGCGGTCGCTCGTGTGGATGAGCGGCGGCCGCATCCGTTGGCGCACAGTGCAGACGGTGCTCGACGCCGGCTATGTGGACGGCTTCCGCATGTTGCACGCCGGCGATCCGGGGCTCACGCTGCCGACGCCCGCGCCGCACATACGCATCGACTACGTGTTCGTACCGTCGCCGTTTGCCGATCGCGTCGTCACGTGCGCTGTGGTGCGCCATCCGCAGGCCGCAGCCGCCTCGGATCACTACCCGGTTGTGGCGGACCTCACCGTCGACGACGGCTCTTAGACCGCCGTCATGGAAGGGCCATCGATCTTCCTGGCGGCCGAACAGCTGCAACCGTTCGTGGGCCGACGCGTGACGAAGGTGTCTGGCAACAGCCGGGTGGGCATCGACCGTTTTCAGGGGAAGCGTCTGACGCGCATCTTTGCCTGGGGAAAACACCTCATCCTGCAGTTCGAGATGTTCGCGTTGCGCGTGCATTTTCTGCTGTGGGGCACATTCGCGGCGACAGTCAATGGCGTGTCAGTGACCGGCGATTACCGCCGCGCCGGGCGGCCGCGACTTGTCCTGGAATTCGCGAACGGCGAGATCACAATGTGGAGTGCTTCGCTTCGGATTCTCGACAGCTCTGATGCGCGGGAGGAATACGATTTCACGGCGGACATCCTCTCGGAGAGTTGGAACCGCCGCAGCGCCCTTCGTAAGGTGAGAACGCACGGGCGGGAGGAAATCGCCGACGTCCTGTTGGACCAGAGCATCTTCGCGGGCGTCGGCAACATCATCAAGAACGAGGTATTGTTCCGCACGCGGACCAGCCCGTTCACGAAAGTCAACCGACTCTCGCCCACCGAGCTGCGACGAATCGCCGACGAGGCGCGGGTATTTTCCTTCCGCTTCCTCGAGCTGCGGCGGGAGTTCGCTTTGCGCAAGCACTTGGAAATCTATGGACGTCGCACGTGCCCGTCGTGCAAGGGCACAGTTTCCCGCAAGGTCCACGGCGAGCGCGGCCGCCGCAGTTTTTTCTGCCCGGTCTGCCAGCACACGGGTCCACAGCGAAGCAATCGCTCACGCTCGTCGCCAGCGCCCACCGTCAAACGTCGCACACGGCGTGCCCACTAACCTATCCCTTTCACGATCAAGCAATCATGGTGAGTGGTTACAATCAGATATAGGTCGCTCTGGACTCTCAATGGCAGTGGATCTTCGGCGGCTTCTCCAAGGACCCAAAGATGTCGCGGTGGCGCTCGCGGCACGCACTGCATTTAACGCCAGATTTCAGAGAATCGGCAAAATGACCGAGCTTGCAATTGACACGAAGAATCGCGTTGTTCGTGTCCAGCTTGATCTGGTTGGTGAGCCCGAACGAATCGAAATACGCATCGGTAAGTATGAACTCGAGCAGAGCAGCGGCGGGACCACGTTGAAACTTCTCGATGTGACGGCATCGCGACCCTGGATCGCGGAAGCACTCCGCGAGTTCGTCGTAGGCCGGAGTTTCGAAATCCCATCCACTGCGGGAGCTTTGTTGAAACTACTGGCTTAGCCATCCATCGCGATCGTCTAGCGAACCCGTGTCGTTTGCGCTGCGCGAAACGAGCGCCCTCGATACTCCTCCGAACCCTGTACCCACAGGAACGACTGAATATCGATCATGTCGCGCGGCGCCAGGTCGCAGAGATCGCGACACACGTCACCAGCGAGGTCTAGCACTTCGCGATAGGTGCTCCAGTCAGGGCGGGAGTGATAGTGCAGAGCAAATCCGTACTGTGCCGCCGCGATTCGCGTGACATTCGGTTTCACGAAGATGTGCTCGTCAGGCTGTGCGATGAATCCGAAAACAGTTACGACCGGCCACGTCAGCACGCGCGTCTGTCGTCTCGGCAAGGAACTCACAACAGCGCACCATTGATTGAATCGCGTCTCGGTGCGCGTTCGACTGTATAAGAAGTTGTACAGGCCTTCACTGAAGGCGCGCGCTCCATTATCGGTTCGGACGGCATCTCGCAGCGCCATCTTTTCGAACGAGAACAGCAAGTTCGTCCGTGACTCGACGCGAATTGCACGCCGTGCGATCTCGTCGAACCGTCCGGCTTTCAGGAACGTATGAAACTGGCGCCGGCCGAGTTCGGCTTCCCAGCGGAGGTGCGCCTGTTCTTTGTAATCGCGCTCCCACGCCAGATACGTCGAATCGCGGAATCCCTCGGGGAAAAAATGCAAGAAACGTCTGCGGCATTGATCGGCCGAGGTCAGGCCCTCAGTCCTGGTCGGATGCCTTCGCCGAGATCTATCGGGCGACCTTCCCTTACGTGTGGAGACCAGGGCGACACGCCGACTTACCGTGGAAGTTGCCATTCGACACGCGCACGCGAGGGTGAGTGTCAGCTCACGTTTTCGACGGCCGTCGCGTTGCCATCTCCCCCCGTAGGAAACATGCAACTCCGGCGCCTGGGAGGCAGAGACGATTGGACGACGCGCTCACTGACTCATCTGATGCCAGCCAATCGGTCGTGTCCATCCACGGTGTGACTCGGATCTGCAAGCCATACAAACTGCCGAGCGCAACATCACAATTGCTGGCGCAACGGCGACGAGCTGAAAGCGTCAGATGGAATCCGGCCATATGCGAAGCACGCAGAAGCCCGTGGTACATGACGTGCTCAAATTTGTCGCGAAATCGCGCTTCCTTTGAGTCGCTCATTGCGCGGGCAACTTGAGGGCGGATGAGCGCAACCCCTGCTTTGGAGAGTGAGTTCCCAATGTGGGGCGCAACATCGAAAGGCCGGCCACTCGTCGCTAAGCGAGAAGCCGAAAGCACGCGAACCATGGGCAAGCCATTCGCAGATCCGGCCGACGTGGCGCGGGTGGGCTTCGACGCGATGATGCGCGGCGATGGGGACGTCGTCAGCGGGTGGCAGAACAAACTACGGAGTGCGATTGCCAACATCACGCCCGCGGGAGTGCTGGCGGAGCAACACGCCCAAATGGCAAAACCTGGATCAGGGAAGAGAACCAGTAGGTAGAGTGCTGAACCGCTGGCGATGCCTAGAGCCGGCGACTGGACGCGGAGATCGCGTTGGGCGAGGCATGCAGCCGCCTCCGCCAGGCGCGACGCCATGATTTCAGACGAGCCTCGACTGGATGGATCAGCGCCGAGTTGGTGGCCATTTTGCTCAGATGAATCGCCGGAGGGTGTATGGCCACTGTAGATTCGCTTCGCACACATCTCATCGATGAGCTCATCGACCTGCTCGACGCCGAGACTCAGCTGACCGATACGTTGCCGACGCTCGCGCACGCAGCCACTTCCAAGGCGTTACAGGCCGCCTTTCAGAAACATCTCAAGGAAACGCGCGGCCATGTCACACGTTTGAACCAGGCACTGCGAGCGCTCGGCGAACAGCCATCGTCGAAGACGTGCAAGGCGATGAAGGGACTCCTCGAAGAAGGAAATTCGATGATGAAGAAGACGGTTGCGGGCTCTCTGCGCGACGCCGTGATGATTACGGCCGCGCAGAAGGCCGAGCACTACGAAATGGCGAGCTACGGCACGGCTCGGACGTACGCCACGGTCTTGGGAGAGAAAGCCGTCGCCCGTTTACTCGCACAAACGCTGAAGGAAGAGAAAGGCGCAGATCAGGCGCTCACCAGGATTGCGGAGGAAGGCATCAACCAGGAAGCCGCCGAGGAATGGCACTCGCAGCAGGACGACAGCCTATTGATGCGGACGGCTGAGTGGGCAGGGTCAACCGCCGGCTATGCCTCGCGTGAGGTCAGCAGAGGCTTGCGCGCAGCCGTTTCCACGCTGCGGTTGCCGCAGATTCGATCGGCGAAGAGTGCTGCGGGAAGTCAGCGCCCCAGCGCCAACACTCGTCGTCGCAGTGCCGCGAAGAAACGATAAGGCCCGCGGAATGACCATCGCTCTGTCGAGCAGATTCGACTGGTCTATCGTCACTCAGGTGGATCATCGGCCCTGGCCGATGCCGACGGCACCGTGGCTCATGACGCAGTCCTGGCACAACCTGCTCTTCGCACACTGGCGAGTGGAGGCATCGACGCTGCGAAAGCTGGTTCCGGCCGCATTCGAGCTCGATCTGTTCAACGGGGAGGCATGGCTGGGGATCGTTCCGTTCTACATGACCAATGTGGGACTGCGATGGACGCCGTCGCTGCCGTGGCTGTCATCGTTTCCTGAACTCAACGTGCGTACTTACGTGCGCGTCGCGGACCGACCCGGCGTCTACTTTTTCAGTCTCGATGCGGGACGACGGCTGGCCGTGGCGGCGGCACGAGCGTTCCTGAACCTGCCCTACTTCTCCGCAGTGATGACTGTCGAAACACGTAACGATACCGTCGTCTATCACTCCGTCCGAGACGAGGAGCGGCCGGCGATCTTCGAGGCCGAATACAGCCCAACGAGTTGGCCTTTCAGGGCATCGGAGGGCTCGCTCGAGCAGTTCCTGACCGAGCGCTACTGTCTCTATCACCAGACTCGTCGCGCGGAGCCGTACCGTCTGGAGATCCACCATCCTGCGTGGTCTTTGCAGCCCGCTCGGGCGGCGGTGAAGATGAATACGATGGCCGCGGCCAGTGGCGTGGGCATTGGCGAGCACCCGCCGCTGCTGCATTTCTCCCATCGTCAGGACGTGATCGTCTGGGCTCCGACGTATCTATGAAGCGATCGCTCAGCGCTCATTCCCGTGGACGACGTCGCAACATGCACCCTCTGCCGGTTTGCCTCACCTCTCGAGATTGCCAGCTGCAATGGACAAGCCCACAATTCTGACAAAGAAGGATCTCGCGGTCATCATGCCGAGGCTGTCTGGGTGGACGCTCGCGAACAACAAGTTGACGCGAACCTTTGAGTTTCAAGATTTCGTCGCGTCGCTCAGCTTCGTGAACAGCCTCGTCGCATATTTCGAAACAATCGACCACCATCCCGATATTCGAATCGCTTACGGTGAAGTGACGTTCGAGCTCACGCGATACGACGTCGGCGGTAAGGTGACCGATCGCGACGTGGAGGCGGCGAAAAAGATCTCTTCTGTGTACAGAACGCGGTCGTAGCGATGGCGAGAACCACGGTGCGTGCGGCGGCCAAGCACACGGCTGGCGATCGTGTGAAACCAACGGCGTCCTCGGTATCGTCGCGTGTCAGAGGAATTCCCATCTCGCATCCGGACCGGCTGATCTACCCAGACCTCGGCATCTCGAAGATTCAGCTCGCTCGCTACTTCGAGCGGATCGGTGATTGGATTCTGCCGCACGTCATTGGAAGGCCGCTGACACTCGTGCACTGTCCGAATGGACTCGCTGCGCCCTGCAATTACTTGAAGCACGCCAAGGCGTGGGGGCCGAACGCACTACGCAGAGTGCGTATTCAGGAGAAAACGAAGGTCGGGGAGTATCTCGTTGCCGATTCCCTTGAAGCGGTCATCTCGTTGGCACAGATGGGGATCGTTGAGATCCACACATGGAATTCGACGGCCGAAGACGTCACGCGTCCCAACCGCCTTGTGTGGGACCTCGATCCGGGCCCGCAAGTGAAGTGGCAGCAGGTGGTCACGGCTGCGAGGCTCGTACGCGATTTTCTGGCAACGCTTGGCCTGACGTCCTGGGTGAAGACAACCGGCGGTCGCGGGTTACATGTGGTCGTGCCGCTCACGCCGCGTCGAACAGTTACTGCGTGCCTGGATTTCTCTCGAGCAGTAGCCGCGGTCATCGAGCAGACGAACGGGCATGTGTATACGACCAAGTTCGCAAAGGCCGGCCGCGAGCGTAAGATTCTCATTGACTACCTTCGAAACAACTATACAAATACGGCCGTGTGCGCATTCTCTCCTCGAGCACGACCAGCGGCCACTGTGTCGATGCCGCTCGGGTGGGACGAGTTGCGCCATGCGCCAGAACGCTGGACGGTCGTGACGGCCCCGCGGCGAGTCGCACGACTGACGCGCGACCCATGGGAAGAGTATTGGACGAGCGCGCAAGACCTCTCGGACACCTCGTTCGCGGCAGTCACGCGGATCAATGGAGGAAGCCGGAGAAGGTAGTCCGGCTCGATCGTGCTCCACGGCAGGAAGCGGTCTGCGCACCTGTCGCCGGCGTACTCGTCAGCGGAAGTGGGTTTATTGGATCC
>Ga0310810_10003060_pt1 | contig 18168 bp, 14 predicted proteins | sample NCmetagenome_FD_207641 | JGI IMG/M metagenome (GOLD analysis project Ga0310810, IMG submission 207641) | Soil microbial communities from experimental microcosm in Duke University, North Carolina, United States - NC | ecosystem: Engineered > Artificial ecosystem > Soil microcosm > Unclassified ...
GCCCTGTTGAATCATTTCGGACGCGAGGTGCATCTCTGCAACGTCCGGTTGGAGGAACTGCTGCGCGTCGAAATCTACAGACGCGGTTTGCACTCGGATGCGTTCGGACACACCAACCTGAGACCCGCCTCCCCGGAGGTCTTCGCCATCCAGACAGGCGGGAACCCGTGAATGGCAAAACGGTTTCTATCTGCTGCTTCGCCGATGGCCTGAACGAGTACCCGGACGACAGGGCGCTTGTGGCGGTCGATGTCATTCGCGCGACGACGACCGCCGTCACCGCCATCTCGATGGGTTGGGAGTGCCACCTCGTGCCGACGCTGCACGCCGCGTTCGATACGGCGTCGCGACTGCCCAATCCGCTTCTCACAGGCGAAGTGGGCGGTCTGATGCCGGCCGGTTTCGAACTGATGAACAGTCCGGCGCAGCTGGCAGCCCGCTCGGATGTGTCACGGCCGCTGGTCCTGCTGTCGTCCAACGGCACGCGGCTGATGCACGGCATCAGGCACAGCGGCGCGGCGTATTTCGCCTGCTTTCGCAACTACAGCGCAACGATTACGCACCTGGCGAGCAACCACGACGCGGTCACGCTCATTGGCGCGGGAACGCGCGGCGAGTTTCGCGAGGAAGACCAGATGTGTTGTGCATGGATCGCCGAGGGCCTCATTCAGTCTGGCTTTGCTCCAGAGGACGACCCCACGCTGCGTTTCATCCAGCGGTGGCGCGGTGCGCCGCGCAACGGATTTCTCATGAGCCCGAGCGTGGCCTACCTGCAGAGGAGCGGCCAGCTGCACGATCTCGAGTTCGTGCTCAGCCACTTCGACGATGTCGATATCCCGGGCAGGATCAGTGCGAACGGAGAATCCGCGCTGGCCGTGGCCGCCGTGGTGTGATGCGATGAAACTGCGCGACACGTCTTTGCCCGTGCTGGTCTTGCAGATGCAGCATCACGGGGCCCTCGGAGTCATGCGGAGTCTCGGCCGCCTCGGGGTGCCGATGTATGGTGTTCATCCAACGCGACGTCCTGTCGCGTCCTTCTCGAAGTATTGCCGCAAGGTGTTTGCGCTCGACCTGGACGAGACTCCGCCCGAACAATCCGTCGAGCGTCTGCGGGAGATTGCGCGCAGCATAGGCTCGACCCCGCTGCTGCTGCCAACCAACGACGAATCGTCGCTATTTCTCGCCCGCAACGCGGCAGCGCTTCAAAACACGTTCGTGTTTCCGGCGAACTCCGCGGAAGTAGTGTGGTCGCTCTACAACAAGCGTTCGATGTATGGGCTCGCCAAACAGCTCTCGATACCGACGCCCGACACGATTTTCCCGGAGTCATCGAAGGACGTTCTGGAGTTCTGCGAGCGCGCTCAATTTCCCGTCATGCTGAAGGCCAGCGACAACATTCACACCGCCAGGCGTGCCGGCAGGAAAATGGTGATCGCCCGTTCGCAGGATGAACTCATCGACCAGTACCACGCGATGGAAGACGGTTCGCATCCGAGCCTGATGCTGCAGGAGTACATCCCCGGCGGCGACGATTCGGTGTGGATGCTGAACGGATATTTCGACGAACGTGCGGAGTGCCTGTTCAGCATCACGGCCAGGAAGATCCACCAGACGCCGGTGTATACGGGCATGACTGCCCTCGGGGTGTGCTTTCCGAACCCGGCGATCGAATCGAGCACGAAAACTCTGGCCAGAGCCGTCGGCTACAAGGGGATCCTGGATATCGGATACCGCTACGATGCACGTGACGGTCAGTACAAGCTTCTCGACGTGAACCCCAGGCTCGGTGCGACGTTCCGGTTGTTTGTCGGGGACGACGGGATGGACGTGACCCGCGCCGAATACCTGCATTTCACCGGACAGCCGATCCCCCCCAGCAACATCTGCACTGGACGGAAATGGATCCTGGAAGACGCGGATCTCGCCTCGTGCATTCAGTATTACCGTGACGGCGTCCTGAGCCTGCGAGACTGGCTTGGGAGCTATCGCGGAATCGACGAGTGCGCCTGGTACGCGGCGGACGACCTCATGCCCTTTCTTCGCACCTATTCGATGTTCGGCGTGAGAGCCTTTCGAAAAGTCTTCAGGAAGACGGGAGCGTTGTTCAGATTGGCCTCCGAAACGGCGACGTAATATGCCATCGGCATCGGCGAGTCAGAAGTACGTTACCGATTATTTCGAATCGACGGCGGACTACTGGAGGAGGATCTATTCCGACGACAGGCTGCTGCCGGCCATCTACCAGGATCGTCACAATACCGCTCTTCGCTGGATACAGGATCTCAATCTCGGACGCGGCGCCAGGATTCTCGAAATCGGATGCGGAGCCGGGCTCATGACTTCTGCGTTGGCGCGCCGCGGCTACACCGTCCATGCGCTCGATTCGACGCTAGCGATGCTGGAGATGACCGGGAATGAAGCCGGCCATCAACGGGTGCGGCATCGGATCCGGATGCACTCGGCCGATGTGCATGCGCTGCCGTTCCGCGCAGGCACGTTCGATCTCGTCGTTGCCATTGGTGTCGTTCCCTGGTTGCACTCCGAACGTCTCGCTCTGCAGGAAATGCGGAGAGTGCTCAAGCCGGCGGGCCGCCTGCTGGTGACCGCTGACAACAACGCACGGCTCGATCGAATCCTGGATCCGCGGTCCTCTCCGCTGTCGGCACCGCTGCGCCTCGTTGCGAAGCTCTGTTTGCGCCTATGCGGGTTGTGGTCTGCGCCGTGCGGGTTTCAGCCGAAACGGCATTATCCGCGCGAGTTCAATCGCCTCGTTGGCGAGTGCGGGTTGGAGCCCGTGAGATTCTCGTCGGTCGGTTTTGGCCCGTTCACATTTCTCGGGAACACGCTGGTGACCGATGCAATCGGCATCAAGGTACATCGGAGGCTGCAGACGCTTGTCTGGCGTCGAGGCTTGTCGCCGCTGCGCTGGACCGGCTCGCATTATTTGGTACTGGCGGCGAAGACGTGACGAGCGCGCTTGACGCGCAAAAACACGCACGCGCTGATCCGAACGTTGACCAACAGCGTAACGACGCCGAGACGCAATGTCATGGTTCGTCCTACGCCGATCGCCTGCAACTATAATCGTGGCGTTCAGTCGGGCCCATGGGTGAACAGACCCCCCGCCAGCAGTCCGGGAGAGCCACGGTCGCAGCGCCCGTTCCCGCGACGGTCGAAGGCCTCACGGCGGCATGGCAGGAAACAAGCGCGGCGCTTCGGGACAGCGAGCGGCGATATCGCGAGCTCGTCGAATACAGTCTCGGCCTGATTTGCACGCACGACCTGACCGGCAGCATCCTCTCAATCAATCCCGCGGCGGCCAACCTGCTCGGTTATCGCCCGGAAGACGGTATCGGCCACAACCTTCGGGAATTTCTTTCGGCGGATACGCGACACCTGTTCGACGACTACCTGCGGCGCATACAGGACCACGGGCACGATGCCGGTCTGATGCGACTCGTGACTCGCGCAGGGGCGGAGAAGGTATGGATGTACCGCAACGTGCTGTCGCACGGTCCGGGCGGCACATACGTGCTTGGACACGCGATTGACGTCACCGATCGCGTCGCGGCCGAACGGACCCTGCGGCAGAGCGAACAGGCGCTGCGCAGCGCGCAAGGCGAACTCGAGGCGCGCGTCCACGAACGCACCGCCGCTCTGGCCGAAGCCAACGAGCGTCTGTTGGTCGAGATTTCCGAACGCGAACAGGCCGAGCGATCGCGCCAGCAGGCCTTGATCGCGCAACGCGACACGTTGGCCTTCCTGGCAAGCTTCTCAGATCGCCTCTCACCCGTCGTCACATTCGAAGATCTGATCGACGTCGTTCAGAAGGCCTTAGTGCCATTTCTCGCCGACTGGACGATGGTGCACGTGGTCGACGAGGCAGGCACGGTCCGCTTTATACCTGGCGTTCACGCGGACCCCGCGGAGGGGCCGCTGATCGCCGCGGCCGGTGCCCCACCGCCCACCCTCGATTCGTTTTCCCATCTGGGGCAGGCCTTCGCCACCGGACGACTCGCCATCGTCACCTTGACTGCCGAAGACGCCGGGTCCCGACTCATTGGACTCGCCAGCTCGGGACCGGCGCTGCAGCGGCTGGGTGCCGCCACAGCAGCGCTGATTCCGCTGGTCGTTGACGGCAGGGTGAAGGGGGTACTGTCGCTGCTTTCCACGAGCGAACACCGCTTCACGTCACCGGTCGCGCTGGTTGTCGAGGCAGCCGCACGTCGGATTGGGTTGGCGCTCGACCGCATTCAACTCTATCGGGAGGCACAGGAAGCCAATCGCCTCAAGGACGAATTCCTCGGCACGCTGTCGCACGAGCTGCGCACGCCCCTCAATGCGATATTCGGATGGGCACGGATTCTACGCACCAGGAGCCTCGACGAGAAGAGCGCGCACGCCGTCGAGGTCATCGAGCGGAATGCCGAGGCGCAGATTCGACTCATCGAGGAGGTGCTGGATGTCTCACGAATCATCAGGGGAAAGATGACGCTGGCGATGGAACCGCTCGACGTCGCGGCAATCGTGCGCTCCACGATCGACACCGTTCGTCCGGCGATGCATGCCAAACGGATTCGACTGGACGAGCGCATTGTCGAAACGACGTCGGTAGCGGGCGATGCCCATCGGCTCGAACAGGTGTTCTGGAACCTGCTGTCGAACGCGCTCAAATTCACAGGCAGCGACGGCGCCATCACCGTCGCGCTGCGCAGCAGCGGAGGATCTGTCGAGTTCGAGATCGCCGATACCGGGATCGGCATTCGTCGTGAAGTCCTTCCCTTCGTGTTCGACCGATTTCGTCAGGCCGATTCTTCGACCACCCGCACGTATGGCGGCCTGGGACTGGGTCTTGCCATCGTCAAACACATCGTGGAGCTGCACGGCGGGACAGTGACGGCGGCAAGCGCCGGCGAAGGGCTCGGCGCGACGTTCACCATTCGGCTGCCGAGCGTCGATCGCGCCGATCTGCCGCCACGCAGACTCTTCGATATGCAGCCGGAGGCCATTCTGTCGTCCGCGGTACTGCGCGGACGCACGGTCCTCGTGGTCGAGGATCATGACGATGCCCGCGAGCTGATTGTCGGGGTGCTCGAAGGAGCTGGGGCTCGGGTGGTTGCCGCGTCGACGGCGCAGGAAGCCATCGACCATGCGACCCACGTCCGACCCGATGTGCTCGTCGCCGATCTGGGCCTGCCGGATGAGGATGGGTATTTCGTGCTGACCCGAGTGCGCGAGATGTATCCGGAAATCCCTGCGCTGGCGCTGACGGCCTATGCGCGCACGACGGACCGTGAGCGCGTTTTGGCAGCCGGTTTCCAACAGCACGTCGTCAAACCGGTAGACCCGGCGCAGCTGCTGCAGTTCGTGGTCGCGTTGTTGTAGCTTCGACTTGACGGATCGGGATGTGTCGAATCACGTCCTGATCGGCGAAGACCCTCTGCCTCCATACCAAACGTTGTGGTAGGCTCTGCGCCCGAGGCCCACAGTCGTGGCGCATCTCCCCATGCCGCCCAGGTCTTTACTGATACGCCTTGCCGCCGCAGCTCTGGCCGCCCTGGTGGTGTATCCGCTCGGCCTCGCCGCACAGAAACCGCGCGTTCCTGACATGTGGGGAGTGTGGATGGGACTCGGCGGCGTCACCGATGCCGATCCTCGCTTTCGCAACACGCCGTATCCCCCCGAGCCGGACTTTACCGAATGGGGTGCCGCCGAATCGCGGCGGCTGGCAAGTGCGACCACGCCGGGCGAATGCAACCCCTGGGGCCCCGTTGGCGTCATGGGCGCGACAGGTCTGTTTCCGATTCAGATCCTGCAGGGTCCCAACGTGATCGTCATCCACCACGAGGCCATTACACAGCCGCGACGGATCTACATGGACGGACGTCGGCATCCACCCGCCGACGAGCTGCTGCCGACGTTCAACGGACATTCGATCGCGCATTGGGAGGGCGACACGCTGGTCGTGGACACGATTGGGACCAACGGACGGACACGCCCCCTCAACGGCTACGTCTCCGGCTCTGTGCTGTCGGGAGTGGATACCGCGCCACGGCTACCTGCCAGCGAACAGTTGCATGTGTCCGAGCGGATTCGCCTGGTTGGAGCCGGACGGTACCTCGAGGACGTGATTACCGTCGAGGACCCGAAGACGTATCGCCAGCCGTGGACCATCAAACACTACTGGCAGCGACGACCCGACATCGACATGCAGGAATACGCCTGCGAAGATAACCGACGGCCGGACGCCGAGGGCCAACAGACGACCGTCAACGCGCCACGATAAGGAGGAGCCGTGAAGCTGTTGTCGTCCATCGGACTGATCGTCGCCGTGATTGCGACGCAGCCGGCTCTCGCGCATCACTCCTTCGCGAACTTCGATCTCGGCAGAGAGACCATGCTCGTTGGGACGATCAAGGAAGTGCAGTTCACGAATCCGCACGTCTGGGTGCAGATGATGGTTCCCGACGGCAAGGGAGGCCAGACGGAGTGGAGCATCGAGGCCGGAGCACCCGGCATGCTGCTGCGCACCGGCTGGAAGCCGAACACGCTCAAGACCGGTGACGCGGTGACGGTTGTGATCCATCCCGCCAAGAACGGAGACGTCAACGGCAGTCTTATCCGCGTAACCCTTCCTGACGGGCGGACGCTCGGCCCGGGCGGTCCACCTGCGGCGCTGAAGTCGGGTGGCTAAGACAGTTCTCAAGCTCCAGAGCGTTTGCAGTTGGACTTGGTGGGCGCAAACAGTACGCGCTCGGCCGCGTATTCCCTCCCGGCTCCGGTTCGACAACGCGGAAAAACGAGTTCTCCGCCCGGCGTCGATCTATCCGCGCATCCCCGTGGGCGGCGCGGCGGTCACGACTTCGAACTCGTTTTATCTTCTTCGCCGATCGCGTTGCTCACAGTCGCCGGTCGTGAACACGCCGCCAAGCGCGTCGTTTCGACTATCGCTTGGGCGCGGCAAGGCACGAGCGGCGACTGCGAGCGAGCTGACAGCGTCAGGCGAAAAACGCGGCGGAGGGTTCACAGGCGCAGTCCGTCGAGCATCGAAAGGTGCATCGTCGCTCACGACGCTGTGGACCGACGAGCCGACGGCAGCGTTTTTCCAGCTCGTCGAGCTTGGAGCCGCGAGGGCCTGCGTGCCCGAGCGACAGAACAGGACGCGCGTTCGTCCACACAGAGCGCGAGAGACAGAGCCACGAAGGCAGCATGCCTCCGTGGCTGTGACTGCGAAGCGCTGGCTACGATCCTTTGTTGTACGTGAGATCGCGCGTGGCGGAATCGGCGCCGCCCGGCGTCTGCGCCGCCCGCTGCAGCTTCAACACGTTGCCCTGGAGCGTCCAGACCTCGCGCACGTTGTTGAGGCCATGGATCGTGCGAAGCACCAGCCGCGCACCGTCCCACGTCGCAATCCGCTTGTAGTTGTAGGCGGGCCGCGGATCCTCCGGGTCGGGCACCTGATTCATCTTGCCGTCCAGCGTGAACACCGCGCTCGTCGGGCGGCCGTTGCGCGGCGCACCCTCGGCTTCGTACTTCAACGCGATTGAGATCTGGCCGGCGTTCTGCGTCACGGTCATCGCGATTGGTGGCTCCGCCACTCCGCTCCCCATGCCCCCGCTCGCGGCCATCTGACTCTTCGATTTGTCGAAATTCCACGTCCCCGCAAAGTTTGGAATCGGCGTATTCGGATTCGGTTTTGCCGTTGCGACCGCTGTCGGCGATGCCATACGCACGGTGCTGATTTGCGGAGGCGGTGTTTTCGGCGCCAGGGGGCGGCCGAAGAACAGATCGTGCGGATTGGCGTTCGGCTTCGGCACGAACTTCTGCGTCCGTCCACCAAACACTTCAGCCGCGTACAGGTTTCCTTCCGAGTCCGCTGAAATCTGATGCACGCCCCATGTCGCGCCGGGATACGTGCCGTAACGGCCGAAGACGGTTTCAATGTGGCCGCGCAGATCGAACTTCACGAACTGCTCGTGATCGCCGTCGTAGCACCAGAGATGCTGATCGCGGCTCATCGACAGTGAATGGCAGTAGCCGCTCGGCCACTTGTCGAGGAAGATGCCGTTTTCATCGAACACCTGGATTCGGCGATTGAAGCGGTCCGACACGTAGACGTGGCGATCGTCGCCGACGGCGATGCCGTGCGGCACCGTGAACTCGCCATCCGCTTTCCCGGGCTGCATGGAGCCCCACCACAACAGCGGCTTTCCCTCTTTGCTGAACTTGACGACGCGGCTGTTCGCGTAGCCGTCGCTCACGAAGAACGTCCCGTCGGGCAGCCAGTCAATCATCGTCGGCCGGTTGAAATGCTGCAGGTCGTCGTTGGGACCGAACACACCCATTTCGCCGAGCGTGAAGATTTTTGTCTTACCGTCGTTGGTGAACTTGTGAATCACATGATTCATGTCGTCGACGATCCAGACATGCCGCTCAGGGTCGTAGGGCTGGACGTAGATCTGGTGCGGTCCACGGCCGCCCTCGAAGAGGTAGTCCCACTGCTTCCATGAGTCGATGAGATTCCCCTGCCGATCGACGGTGAGGATGGTGTTACGAAATACGGGAACCTCGCCCGTGGCGCCGCCACGATTGAGCGCGCCCCAGTTGCCGGGGAACCCCGGAGGAATCTTCAGATCCTTGGGAAGCTCGATCTCGCCGCGACTGACGAGAAACACCTTGTCCGGCGATTCCGGGAACACGCCAGCCTGCGAGCCCCAGATGTACCCCTGCGCGGGCCAGGTTTTCTTCGGCCAGTTCGGATCGACTTCATACGGGCCGCTGATGTCGAAGCCGCCCCTTTCCTCGACGAAGCCACCTTTAGGCTCGCCGCCGGCGCCGCGTTGGTTTCGTTGCTGGGGAGAAACAGGGGTTGAGAAGAAAGCCACGACCGCGAGGGAGACGAGGAGGGACGCGAGGACCGTACGCATTCGAACCTCCGCTGCTTGGCGAGATGCAATTACCATCTGCGCATGCACACCAGCAGATGGCGGGCGTATTGTGGTTGAGAGCGCGGAGCGAGTCAATGCGCCTGGTGTTCGGATGGCGCTGCGAGTGAGCCAGCTGACAGCTAAATCTCGGGTCAAAATAGCTGTCGCAAGTGATCTTCAGCAATTCGAGAAGGGGCGCCCTCTGAGCACCGTCCGCATCGCCCTGGCGAACGTCCGCATCCCCGCGACCCGCGAGGAGTCCGTCAGCCTGGCGACATCAGCCGTGGCCGATGCCGGCCGCCGCGGCGCGAACCTGATTTGCTTTCCGGAATGTTTCGTTCCCGGATATCGGTGGCCGGGTTTGCCAGCGCCGTCCCCCGACCCTGCGTTTCTCGATCGCGCCTGGGCCGATGTCGCGGACGCCGCACGGACGGCTCGCGTCGCGGTGATCCTCGGCACGGAGCGCGTGACCAACAGCGGTTTGCAGATCACTGCCTTGGTGATCAATGCGGATGGCACGGTTGCCGGCTGGCAGGATAAAACCCAGCTCGATCCGCCAGAGGAAGGAACCTATCCCGCGTTCGGGAGCGAACGGCGGATCTTCAGCGCCGGACCGCTGACCTTCGGGGTGGTGATTTGCCATGAGGGATGGCGATATCCCGAGACCGTTCGGTGGGCCGTCCGCCGCGGGGCGCAAGTGGTGTTTCACCCGCACGCGCATGTCGCGGAACCCGGCAGTTATCGCCCTCTCACCTTCGCCGACCCCGCCAATACCTTTCACGAAAAGGCCATGCTATGTCGCGCGGCGGAGAACACGTGCTATTTCGCATCCGTGAACTGCGCAAGCGAAGGGTCCGGCACCACGTCGGCCGTCATCCGTCCGGATGGCACGCTGCAGTGCTACCAACCATATGGACAGGAGGGGCTGCTCGTGGCCGATCTGGACCTCACGGCGGCGACACGTCTGCTGGCGTTCCGATGTCGAACGTCGCCAATGTAGGGACCGCAGCGATGGCGTGACGCCTCAGCGCTGGCACACGGGGCAGTAATACGTCGAGCGCCCGCCCTGGACGATGCGGCGAATCGTGCCGCGGCACCCGCGGCGCGGACACGCTTCGCCTTCGCGATCGTAGATACGGAAAGGGTTGCCGTCACCCGGCCGTGCCTGTCGTCGGATCGCCTCGTTCAGTACATCTCTGATCGCCTGCACGAGCTCGTATACCGCTGGTCGCGCCGCGCCACTCTTCGTCACCAGCGTCGCGGCACGTCGTTTCGGCGACAGTCGCGCACGGTGCAGCGCTTCGACGACGTAGATGTTGCCAAGGCCGCCGACGACGCGTTGGTCCGAGAGGGCGATCTTCAACGACGTCTTGCGGCGCGCCAGCTGCGCGGCCAATGCCGCGGCGTCGAATGCCTTCGCCAGCGGCTCCGGACCCAGACGGGCGAGCGATTTGTGCACCGCGTGCTCGCCAGGCGACAGCAGCAACATGAACCCGAAGCGGCGCGGATCGTTGAAGACAACGGACGCTCCGTTCGACATCTGGAAGATGACGTGGTCGTGCGTGTCGGGATGACGACGAGCGGACCACGTCACGTGGAACCACCCGGACATGCCAAGGTGCATCAGCACGCGATCGCCTGATGCCAGCTCGATGAGCAGATACTTGGCGCGTCGCTCTACCGCGCGTACGGTCTGACCTTGCAACCTCGCCGCGAAGTCCACCGGCAGCGGGTAGCGCAGCGTCGGCCGTCGGATGATGACCTCGGTGATGCGGGCGCCGGCCATGGCACGTTGCAGCCGGCGGCGGTTGTATTCGACCTCGGGTAGTTCAGGCACGGTCGAATTCCGGATTGCAAAGAATGTCCCGCCGTGTCATTGCCCGAGGCACGCAATACCGTAAATGCGAAAAGCCTCGTCCACACCGGCCGATACAGGGACTGAAGGACGTGAACGAACGACGTCACCGGAGGATTCGACACCCGTGGTTACTGAAAGCGAGAAGCGACTTCGCTGCCCGAGTTGCGGCCGACCGCCAGAGGCGGTGATCAGATTTCTAGCACCTGTTACTTCCAGATTCGGCGTCCTGCCTGCCCCTCAAATCGTGAAGCGGATCTCGTGCGGCAACGGACATCGGTGGGACCTGCGAGACCAGACACGAGAACCCGAAGACAGCTGATTTCTTAGCGTTCAGGAGCCGAAGCGCTCGGAAGGTTGTACTTCCGCGAGCGGGCGTTCACTTGTTCGACCTGTTCGACCTTGTCGGACATCTCGCGGCTCAGGGCGCCTTTCGCCGCCGTCGTCATCTGCCCGGTCGCCTGCAACTCGATCAGCGCCTTGTCGATGGCGCCCAACGCGATGTTCACCATACTGCCGACGTTGCCGACGGCGATGCGAGCGGCTTTCATCGCCGCTGGAGTTGCCGGCATATTCGCACCGCCGATTGTCGTCATCAGCGGCTTCCTGATCATCCCGGCGGCCTTCCCGTAATCCTGCGCGGTTGGCAAACCAATCCACACCGCGTCGGCTCCCGCTTCAGCGTAGGCCGCGGCCCGGTCGAGCATGTCGGTATACGACTTGTTCGGCGTTGGTGCCAGGCAGCGGGCGATGAGCACCATCTCTGTCCGTCCGTCCGCGGCCGCATGAATGTTGTCGATCATCCGAGCCTTGGAGTAGACGCCGGGAACGGAATACGCGGTGGCGCGATTGAGCGGCATCCGGTCGTCGAACGCTGCGCAACCGATTCCGCGTCTCTCTGCCTCTTTCGCAAAGCGGTACACGTTTAAAGGAGTCGCGCCGAAGTCGTCGACATCGGCGAGCACGGGAATATCCACGTTCGAGGCGATGACGCCGACGTAGTCGATGATCTCTGAGACGGTGACGACGGCCTGGTCCGGCACGGCGAGCAACGCTTGATTCACGGCGCTGCTGCCGATGAACATGCTTTTGAAGCCGTGGACCTCAACGAGACGGGCGGTCATCACATCGTAGGCACCGGGGCATACCAACGGCTCCGGTCCGTTCAGTAATGCCCGAAAGCGTGCTCCCATCGTCCTCGGCGCCGGGCTTCCCTGCGGTGCGGCCGACTGCGCCTGGGGCTCGGGAGTGCCACCAGAAAGCGAACCGCTCGCCGCGATCAACCCTGACCCGGCCAGTCCGGCGAGCTGCACGAACTCGCGTCTGTTCGTCTTTCGAGCCATTGTCGCTCCTCAAACTTGTTGCTATCGAAAGTGACGTGAGTATAAAGGCAAACATGGACCCTTATGCCTCAATCACCGAGCTAAGCACGCAAATACGGGAGCGCGCAATTTCGCCTGTTCTGGTTGTGGATGCGTGCCTCGACCGGATCGAAGCGCTCAATCCGCATCTCAATGCGTTCATCACAGTGACTGGGGATGCCGCGCGCGCGGCCGCCACTGCTGCCGAGTCGGAGCTGACGGCGGGCCATTGGCGCGGACCGCTGCACGGTGTTCCGGTCGCGGTGAAGGACTTCTACGACACGGCGGGAATCAGGACGACGGCGGGGTTCGAACATTTCGCGAACCGCACTCCGCCGAAGGACGCCGAGGTCGTCACACGGCTCAAAGCGGCGGGCGCGATCGTGATCGGCAAGACGAATATGGACATGCTGGGGATGGCGACGACAGGGCTGACGAGCTTCTATGGACCCGTGAGAAATCCGTGGAACGCGGAGTTCATTCCTGGTGGATCATCGTGCGGATCGGCCGCCGCCGTCGCCAGCGGCATGTGTTACGCGACCGTCGATACCGACGCCATCGGATCCTGCCGACTGCCCGCGGCCTGTTGTGGCGTGGTCGGATTCAAGGGAACGTACGGCCTGATCAGCACCGAGGGAATCCTCGCAGGCGAAGCGCCGCCTGACGAAGTGATCATCTGGTTTAGCCATCCTGCCGTCACGACGAGGCGCGTCGCGGATGCGGCGCTGATTGTGGCTGCGTTGCACGTAGCCAACGCACTCTCGTCCGCCGACTTCGCTCGCCAGTTGAACGAACCGAGATCGTTGCGCGTCGGCGTCGCGACGAATTTCAAAGCAGACCCGGACGTACTCGCGGCCTTTACCAACGCGGTGAACACGGTTGCAGGGCTGGGCCACGTCACGAAGCCAACCGTCATTCCTTTCGCCGGTCCGCGTATGGGCATCCAGCATATTGAGCGCGATCGCGAGGCGATTTCCGATCAGTTGTTTGGGGACATCGACGCGCTGCTGCTGCCGACGACGACCGGCGCCGTTCCGCGCGCGTCAGCCGCAGCCACGAATTCACAAGCGTTGTCGGCGGACAACACCTCGTTCGCGAATTACTACGGGTTGCCGGCCATCAGCGTGCCGTGTGGTTTCGATGCAAATGGCCTTCCGGTCGGCTTGCAGATCGTGGCACGTCCCTCGGGCGATCACGATGCCATCGCGCTCGCGCACGACTACGAGCAGGCGGCCGGCTGGTCGCGCAGGTATCCCGCGATATGAGCCGGCGCGGACGACGATCCGTGTATTAAGACCTCATCGCGACGAAGCCTGCGGCGCGACGGCGTCCTTGTATCTGATGTAGGGCATCAGCGGCGTCACCGCGAGCGGCATCTTTTCGCGAACGGAAACGAGCGGCACGGCCGGCGATTTGTCCAGCACCAGCCGATCGTTCCAGGGCTCGACGACAATACGCGCACCGAGAGACAGGGCCGATATCTGTTCGAGACTGTTCGGCGCCAGCGCCGGCGCCTCGGCAACCAGCCCCGCGAAACGCTTGATCTGCCCGCCATCGGCAATGTGGTCGCCGATGTGCGGCTGTATGAGATTCGGCAGCTGTTTGGCCGACTGCGCGATTGTTTTCAAGAAGAGTCCGGCACCCGCGAGCTTGTCGTTGTACGGCGACGTCTTCAGCATCTCGATCACGCGCTCGTCTGCGGCAGTCTCCTCCCGAGGGGTGCGATGGAATTGAAGGGCCTGCAGCAGATCCGCGTCACTCACCATCAGCCGGTCCGCAAACGCGAACTTCGTGTCGATGAGCGGATGTCCGAGGTCCACGTGCGCCAGTTCGTGCGCGAGCATGGTCGCCAGGCTTGCTTCATCGGGAAGCACGTCGATGAGGCCGCGGCTGAGGACGATCGTGTGGCCGATGGTAAAGGACTCGAGCGGAGACGTGAGCAGGACCCGGCAGCGCAGCGGTCGTTCGAGCGTCAGCTTGCTGGTGACGACCAGGTTGTTCAACACCGTTTCGAGCACACGATCCACCTCGCCGGCGGGGGCCAGCAATCCGATCTTTTCGAGGCGTTCGATGACGTTCGCCTCCGCTTCCTGTTCCCACCGCCGCTGACTCATGACAGGAGACAGCTGGCTGAACGAGTCGGTGTCGTCCACGACGGCTTCGTCGACGTGGATCGACGTCAACTGCTGTGCGCTGTTGGCCGCCTGCGTCTCGTAGCCCCAGATGCGCACCTGGCTCCTGAAGCCCCTGGCGCGTGGTGACGTGGCATCGCTCAGGTCCGTTTCCTCGGAGTAGACGTAGGACGGCAGCCACACGCCCGGCATGACATTGACGCGCCAGCCGTCCATATGAAACGAGAGCCGCTTGTCGTTGAAGAACGCCGACAGCATCTGATTCGTGCCCTGATTGATGCCGTTGAAGCGAATCAGCGTGTAGTCCCGAGCCTCGATCCAGATGCGGCCCGAGAACCCGTCGGCGCCGTTGCGAAGCGGTTTCACGTCGAAGACGAACGTGCGCGCCTCGCCCAGGAACTCGCGGCGGACAAACGTGAACTGATACCGGCTGCGATCGAGCCCTTTCCAATCGGGTGCCGCCATCGCGGCGAAGCCGTCAGGAAGCAGACGCCCTCCGTTGATCGGATTCCACCGAGACACGCGATTCGTCTGTTTCCGCTCCTGGCCGAGCGGCCGAAGTCGCGGCCGATCCGCGAAGTCGAGCTGTCCGAGAAAGTAATCGTCCTTCGCCGGCACCCAACCGAACCGCTGATCGGGCGCGAGGTGCTGGATGTAGGCTTCGACGAGCGGATGGTAGGTCTTCAACCGCTGGAAGAGAGCCGTCTCCGCGCGGTTCATTCGATCGACGACATCCGCGACGTTAACCTCACCGCTTCCAGGTGGATTGAGCGACTGGGCCGCCGCGGGCGAGGCAACGGTCGACAACGCGACGAGCAGAATGACGGCACACGCACCCCGCATGGCGAGACCTCTATGTGAGATGGAATTCGATCTGTACGGTGACCCGGGCATCGACGGGCGTCCCCTGTCGGACGGCAGGCTTGAAACGAATCTGCTCGGCGGCCTGAACGGCGGCCTCATCGAGCCCATGTCCCAGCTTTCGAATGACGCGCAGCACTCGAACCTCCTTCGCCGCGGTGAACTCCACTTCGAGCACCACCGTGCCTTGAATCCCGAGCGCCTCGGCTTCGTCGGTATAACGCGGCTTGGGCTTGAACAGAATTTCGACCGAGGTGTCGCCGAATGCGGCCGCTGGTGCGGTACTCGGGGCGACCGGTGGCGGCGCAGCCACTTCACGATCGAATCCCCCCGACGCGATGACGGCCGTCGGAAGCGCACGCACCGCGCCGCGCGCGGAGGCGTCGCCAAACCCAGCCGACACGACGGCAGCTGTTTCCCGCGCTCTTGGTCGAGTTGCGGCAACAGCTTCGAACGCGCCCACGCGGACGACCGGCTCGGGCGCCTTTTCCACGTTCGGGACCGCGTTGTTCGATGGCGGCTCCGGCAGTGCGGCCTCAACGGTGGGCGGCGGTGGTGGTTCGATCCTGCGAGGTGCATCCTCTGCCGTCTTCGGTGCCTCAGGCCGCGTGCGTGGCGGTTCGACCTTCGGGACCACTGGTCGCGCCGGTTCGGAGCGCACAGGCCGCGCATCGACGGGCACGACGATGCTCACCGGAGCAAATGTCAGCGACGTTTTCGGACGCGGCGTCCGTTCCGCAACGGAGTGCGTGATCGCGACGATGCCGAGCAGACAGACGACGTGCAGACCAACACTCAGCACGGCCACCGGACCGCGCGCGTGCGAGGCCGACGGCATCGGCGTCGGGTGGAGAAAGTGCGGCCGGCCGGACACACTGACAGTCAGCGCCTGATGACGCGTTGAGTCACTCACCGGGATGTCTCGCCCGGTCGTTCGGGCAAGACCTCTGCCACGGGTCCGCCGCGACGCGAATCACCACGAATGGCCGGTATTCGAGCGTGTTCCGGCGGCGAGCCCTGATTGCACATCGCGAATTCCGCAAGTGCAATTGCAGGATTGCACGCTGGTCGCCTCGCGATGTCGTGTCAGCTGGACGTCTGGAAATATCGATGTCGGCGCCGCCGTTATGTGGTCAACAAGGTTTCAACGATGGTGCGCCATTCGTCATCGAGGCTGCCCGTTTGCGGCCGCTTGCCGGCATGCGTGTACCAGTAGCGGGCGTTGGCCAGGTCACCTTCCCGACGGTGAAGGTATGCGTGAACCCACGAAGCATCGCGGCTGTCGATGTCCTGCGTGATTTCATGCGCGCGCGTCCAGTCACCGCGCCGTTCGTGCCAGAGCGCCTTCAGCAGCGGACGAACGCCCGCTGGTGGAGCGGGGTTCGTCAACGAGGCTTCGAACGCAGGCAACGTCCAGTTCGTCGAAGGCATTGCTTACTGTAACGGAGCCGCAGCGTGAAAGTGCGCCGCCGTGCATCCGAGCCGCATCGCGCGACGTCAAGTAGATGGAGGTTCGTCAGACAAAAGCCGACATTGCCCCCCATCTTGGTCTGATACCGTACGGCCTTCCCGATTACGAACGGCGCCCCCTCGCCGACAGGAGTCCCCGAGATGCGACTCGTCCCTGATTTCCTCGGCGAAGCGGCTTTGCGTCGCGCGATGGCGCCCGTTTCTGTAGCAGCGGTCTCCTCGGCCGAAACGTCAACGTCTGGAGCTGACGCGTCGTCGCAGCACGCCACGATGCCTGCTGTCGATCCGTCTACACCCGATCTCAGCTTCCTCATCAACGAATTCCCAACCGCGCTGCAGTCGTTCTTCGCCACCATCGACCGCATCGTCGCAGCGAATCCGGTGGACGTGCCGCGCTTGCTGGTGTTAGTCGGATTGGAGCGCATCGGTGCGCTCCCGCCGCACCAAACGGCGGAGTTGCAGACGCTGAAAGGTCAGGCGCTTCGACAGGGGAAGGCTGTCGGTGCCGTGATCGGTTTCTTCCTGAAATTCAAGCCGTATCCGATGCTCGCGGAGATTCGCCAGAAGAGCAAAGTGTTTCAGCCGCTGTTCGGCCCGCTTCTCGTCGTGGATGGCGCAACGGTACGCGAGGTCTTCGAGCGGCACGACGAGTTCACCGTCGAGCCATACGGCGTCGAGATGAAAAAAGTGATGTCGCCGACCTACAACGGCGGCTTCGACACATTCGTCCTCAGCACCGATGCCGCGGCCGCATTCACGCCGGATAAGGCGCTGCTGACCGCCGTCTGCAACCAGCACGACGTTCCGGCGGTGACGATCCTGCTGCATGACGAGTGTGTTCGACGCGTCGGCGCTGCCGTGGACCAGGCGCGCGCAGCGGGCGAACCGATCATCGACGTGGTCCAGGCGCTGGCTCGTTATGTCCCGGTATTCCTCGGGCACCGGTATCTCGGCGTTCCGGTTGCCCCGCAGCGAGGTTCGTTCGAACTGACACCGGAGATGCTGACCTACTACGGTGAGGCCATCGACGGCACCGCGGAGACTGCTCTCGCGCGCGGCGATGGCGTCGTTCCTGACGAGCAGACGATGTATCAGTGGATCAAGGCGGCGTTCCAGCACTTCTTCAACAACGTGCAGAAGGAGCCGACCGTGATGGTGCGCGGGCTGCGATCGTGTCGCCTGTTGCTCGCCTATCTGCTGCGCGAAATCGACATTCAACGAACGCGCATTCACACGGGGCAGCCTGTCGAAGATACGATGCTCACCAGGCTCGTGCGGTTCCAGCTCGGGCAGTCGATCCCTGGCGCGCCGCGTCCGGCGGATCTCGATCCGAGGCTCGTGAGCGATCTGCGTATCGCGGAAAACGTGATGGGCACGATTGTCGGCGCGGTGGCGGGACAGGAGGAGGCGACCTGTCGCGTCGTCGATGCGATGATGCGCCTGAAGGCGGGCGAGTACAAGACATCCGGATCACCGCAGTATCAGTACGGTGGGTACGACGACGTGCGTCAGCTGGCGATCACCGCGATGACCCATCCACAGGACCAGCAGGCTCGACGCAC
>Ga0310810_10003061_pt1 | contig 18168 bp, 16 predicted proteins | sample NCmetagenome_FD_207641 | JGI IMG/M metagenome (GOLD analysis project Ga0310810, IMG submission 207641) | Soil microbial communities from experimental microcosm in Duke University, North Carolina, United States - NC | ecosystem: Engineered > Artificial ecosystem > Soil microcosm > Unclassified ...
ACCGTGGCCGCGCTTTTCCGCCGCTGGGGTGCCACGCTCATCGACGCCGACCAGATCGTGCACGAGCTGCAGGCCCCGGGCAGCCCGGTGCTGGCCGCCATAGCGGCCCGGTTCGGGCCCGGCGTGCTGCGGACCGACGGAGCGCTCGACCGGCCGGCGCTTCGGGCCCGGGTGCTGGCCGATCCGGCCGAGCTGGCCGCGCTCAACGCACTGATGCATCCGGCCGTCGCCGCCCGCCGCCGCGAGCTGGTGGAGGCGGCGCGCGGGAGGGACGACAAGATCGTGGTGAGCGATATCCCACTGCTGTTCGAGGCCGACGACCCGGAGTCCTTCGACGCCATCGTGCTGGTGGACGCGCCGGAGGCGGTGCGCCGCGCCCGGCTGGCCGAGCGCGGGCTGCCCGCGGGCGAGGCCGAGCGGCTCATGGCGGCGCAGCAGCCCGCGGCCCGAAAGCGTGTCCGGAGCGACTACGTGATCGACAACAGCGGGGACCGCACCACGCTCGAGCATTCGGCGCGCGCGGTCTGGCAGGCGCTGCTCGCGCGCGCTTGACCTCGACGGCGCCCCCGCCTATCCTCCCACCCGCCACCACGCGACCGGAGTCACCGTGTCGAACGTTCCGGACGATCTGCTGTACACCCCCGAGCACGAATACGTCGCCCGCACCGGCGATCCCGCGGTCGTCCGGATCGGTATCACCGACTATGCCCAGGGCGAGCTCGGCGACGTGGTCTTCGTCAACCTGCCCAAGCGGGGCGACGCGCTGAGCGGTCACCAGGCCTTCGGCACCATCGAGGCGGTCAAGGCGGTGTCCGAGCTGTACAGCCCCGCGGCCGGCACCGTGGCGGAGATCAATCCGGCGCTGGACGCCGATCCGGCCGTGGTGAACCGCGATCCGTACGGCCAGGGGTGGATGATCGCCCTTCGGCTCTCGGACCCGGCCGCCCTCGACGGACTGCTCTCGCCCGCGGCCTATCGCGCCCATATCGGGGAATAGCTCGAGTCCCGGAGTCGTCGTGCAGCGGTGTGTCGAGCAGGCCAATCCTTCGCAGATCCCCAGATGCCCCGAGGGCGTGCCCTCGGGGCATTTTCATGTCCCTTTTCCGCAGCCAAGGCGTTCGCTCCAATGACCACCGTCCGTCCCTCGCCGACCACGTCCGCCGATCTCGACGTCCTCTACCCGTCCCACTTCGCCTACCGCCACATCGGCCCTCGGCGGGAGGACGTGGCCGAGATGATCGAGACACTGGGCTACTCCTCCGTCGATGCCTTCATCGACGCGGTGGTGCCGTCCGAGATCCGGCTCAGACGCCCGCTGGCGCTGCCGCCCGGCCGCAGCGAGCGCGAGGTCCTGCAGGCGCTCCGTGGGCTGGCCGGGATGAACCGGGTGTTCCGCTCCTACATCGGCATGGGGTACGCGGGCTGCTTCACGCCGCAGGTGGTCCAGCGCAACGTGCTGGAGAATCCCGGGTGGTACACCGCCTACACGCCGTATCAGGCCGAGATCGCCCAGGGACGACTGGAGGCGCTGCTCAATTTCCAGACGGTGGTTTCGGACCTCACCGGGCTGGAGATCGCCAACGCGTCGCTGCTGGACGAGGCCACGGCCGCCGCGGAGGCGATGCACCTGACGCTGGCGGTGCATCCCTCGGTGACCGATCCGGTCTTCCTGGTGGACGAATACTGCCACCCCCAGACGATCGCGGTGGTACAGACCCGGGCCGAGGCGCGTGGCGTCCGCGTGGTGGTGGCGGAGCCGGAGACGTTCGCCTTCGAGCCGGGCGTGATCGGCGCCCTGGTGCAGTACCCCGCCACCGACGGCGCGATCCGCGACTTCCGCTCGCTCTGCGAGCGGGCCCACGCCGCCGGCGCGCTGGTGACCGCGGCGACCGACCTGCTCGCGCTCACCCTGCTCACCCCACCGGGCGAGTGGGGGGCCGACATCGCGATCGGCAACAGCCAGCGCTTCGGCGTGCCGATGGGCTACGGCGGGCCGCACGCCGCCTTCTTCGCCACCCGCGACAAGCACAAGCGGTTCATGCCCGGCCGGATCATCGGCGTGAGCCGGGACCGGGACGGCCGCCCGGCGCTCCGGATGGCGCTGCAGACCCGGGAGCAGCACATCCGGCGGGACAAGGCGACGAGCAACGTCTGCACCGCCCAGGTGCTGCTCGCGGTGATGGCGAGCATGTACGCCGTGTACCACGGCCCCGGCGGGCTCCGGCGCATCGCCGAGCGGGTGCACACCCGCGCGGTGCTGCTGGCCAACGCCCTCCGGCGGCTGCGCTACCGGATCGTGCACGACCACTTCTTCGACACGCTCTGCATCGAGGTGCCGGAGTGGGCCCTGCCCCGGCTGCTCGATGCCGCGCGGGCCCGGCAGATCAACCTCCGGCCCCTGCCGCCGACCCGACTCTGCATCGCCCTGGACGAGACGGTCACGCTGGGCGACCTGGCGGACGTCATCGCGGTCTTCTCGCTCAATGAGGCGCTGCCCTTCATGCTCGAGGACATCGGGCTCAAGAGCGAGCGCTCCATCCCCGAGCCGCTGCAGCGGAAGAGCGGGTACCTGGCGCATCCGGTCTTCCATCTGCACCACTCGGAGACCGAGATGCTGCGCTACATCAAGCGGCTCGAGGCCCGCGACCTGTCGCTCACCGAGGCGATGATCCCGCTGGGCTCCTGTACGATGAAGCTGAACGCCACCACCGAGATGATGCCGGTGAGCTGGCGGGAGCTGAATCGGCTGCATCCGTTCGCGCCGCGCGACCAGGCCGCCGGGTACCAGCTGCTCTTCAGCCAGCTGGAATACCAGCTCGCGGAGATCACGGGGTTCACCGCGGTGTCGCTCCAGCCCAACGCCGGATCCCAGGGCGAGTACGCGGGCCTGCTGGTGATCCGGGCCTATCACCGCGCCAACGGCGACCATCACCGGACCACCTGCCTCATTCCCCAGTCGGCCCACGGCACCAACCCCGCCAGCGCGGTAATGGCCGGGATGACGGTGGTGGCGATCCGGAGCGACGAGCGGGGCAACATCGACGTGGACGACCTGCGGACCAAGGCGGCGGCGCATCGTGACACCCTCGCCGCCTTGATGGTCACCTACCCCAGCACCCACGGCGTGTTCGAGGGCTCGATCCGGGAGATCTGCGCCATCGTGCACGAGCACGGCGGGCAGGTCTACATGGACGGCGCCAACATGAACGCCCAGGTCGGGCTCTGCCGCCCGGGCGACATCGGCGCCGACGTCTGCCATCTCAACCTGCACAAGACCTTCTGCATTCCCCACGGCGGCGGCGGCCCGGGAATGGGCCCGATCGGCGTGGCCAAGCACCTCGCGCCGTTCCTGCCCGGGCACCCGCTGATCAACCTGGAGCACCCCCAGGCCTGCGGCACGGTGTCGGCCGCCGCGTGGGGGAGCGCGGCCATCCTGCCCATCAGCTGGGCCTACATCGCGCTCATGGGTTACGACGGCCTGACCGAGGCCACCAAGATCGCGATCCTGAGCGCCAACTACATCGCCCGACGCCTCGCGGGGCACTACGAGGTCCTCTACAGCGGGCCCGGCGGGCTGGTGGCGCACGAGTGCATCATCGACACCCGGCCGTTCAAGGCCACCGCGGGCGTCGAGGTGGAGGACATCGCCAAGCGGATCATCGACTACGGCTTCCATCCGCCGACGGTCTCCTTCCCCGTCCCCGGCACGCTGATGATCGAGCCGACCGAGAGCGAGTCCAAGGAGGAACTGGACCGTTTCTGCGACGCGATGATCGCGATCCGGCAGGAGATCCATGAAATCGAGGAGGGCCGGGCCGACCGGGAGAACAACCTCCTGAGCAACGCACCGCACACGCTGCAGCAGGTGATCGCGGACGGGTGGGACCGGCCGTACCCGCGCGAGCGAGCGGCGTATCCCAGCCCCGCGGTACGGGAGCACAAGGTGTGGCCCACGGTGGGGCGGATCGACAGCGCTTTCGGCGACCGCAACCTGGTCTGCACCTGCCCCCCGATGGAGGCCTATGCCGAGTAGCTGGGACCTCTGGCTCGACCTCGAGGGTCGGCCGGGGTTCCGCAACATGGCGATCGATCAGGCCCTGCTCGTCCGCGCCGCCGAGCGGGGCGAGCGGTGGCTCCGGCTGTACCGCTGGGCGCCGCACTGTCTCAGCTTCGGGCGGCACGAGCCTGCGGAGCGCCGGTACGATCGAAGCCGAGCGGAGGCGCTGGGGCTGGACGCGGTGCGGCGCCCAACCGGCGGCCGGGCCGTCTGGCACGCCGACGAGCTCACCTACGCGGTGGCCCTGCCGGCCGAAGGCCTGGGCGGCGTTCGCGAAGTCTGCGCCGAGATCCACGGCGTGCTGCGCGACGGCCTCCGCCGGCTCGGCGTGACCGCTGACGCGGCCGACACGGGACCGACGCTTCGCCCGGGCGCCGGCGCCTGCTTCGCCGCGCCCGCCGGCGGGGAGCTGATGCTGGGAGGCCGCAAAGTGGTAGGGAGCGCTCAGCTCCGTGAGCGCGGCGCCCTCTTGCAGCACGGGACCATCCTGCTGAGCGGCGATCAGCGGACCGTCGCCGAGGTGACCCGCGGCGCGGCCCCGGCCGACCTCGCGGGCGGCCTCACGCTCGCGCTGGGCCGTCGGCCCGAGCCGGCGGTGGTGGCGGATGCCGTCGCCGCCGCGGCGGTCTGCCGCTGGCCGGGCCGATGGAGCACGGCCACGGGCGACGATGGCCCCGTGGCCGACGCTGTCCCATTCGAGCCGCACTTCCGCTCGGCGGCCTGGACCTGGGGGCACTGACCGAGGCTCGGGCGCTCGGCTTCCCCCCGTCTCCCGCAGGTCGCTACATTCCGTTCCATCCCCCCGCATCACCAGACCCGGAGCCACGGTGACTCGTTCGGCGACCTCGCCCACGGCACTCCTGCTGCTCGCCTTCCTGACGGCCGCGCAGGCTTCGGCTCAACGGCCGGCGAGCAGCATCGTGATCGTCACCGGCGGCGAGCCCTCCATGCCGATTCCGACCCTGATGGAGGGTGCCCAGAATCAGGTGGCCAACTTCGAGGTGGCCGATCACCTCTTCTTGCGGTTGGCCAATCTTGGCCCCGGCCTCATCACCGCCGGCGATCGCGGCTTCGTCCCGATGCTGGCGCGGAGCTGGAGCCGCCGCGACTCGGTGACCCTGGTGTTCGAGCTCGATCCCCGCGCCCGCTGGCACGACGGCGCGCCCGTGACCGCTCGCGACGTGTTGTTCGCGTTCGCCCGGGCGCGTGACCCCGCCATCGCGCCCAAGCTCGCGACCCTCACCCAGCACATCGCCGCGGTCGAGGCCGACGGCGATCATCGGGTGGTCATCCGCTTTACCCATCCCTACGCCGAGCAGCTCTACGACGCCACCTGGCACGTGGCACCGCTTCCGGCCCACCTGCTGGCCCAGCTGCCTCCCGACGGGCTGGCACGTTCGTCCTTCCTCGAGCATCCGATCGGCAACGGTCCCTACCGGTGGGTGCGCCGGGTACCCGGCGAGTTCATCGAGCTCGCGGCCGACACCACGTTCTTCCTGGGCCGGCCGGGGATCAACCGGGTGATCATCCGCTCCGCCGCGGACGCGGACGCCCGGCTGAACCTGCTCCTCTCGGGCCAGGCCGACGCGATGGACAACGTGCCGCCGCCGCTCTCCAACCTGCAGCGCGTCGCGGCCGACCCGGACGTCCGCCTGGTCACGGTTCCGTCGCCGACCCTCGGGTTCCTCCTGTTCAATCAGCGCGCCCGGCGCGACAGCACCCGGCCCCATCCCGTCCTGGCCGACGCCGACGTGCGCCGGGCGCTGGTCCTGGCGCTCGACCGCCAGGTGCTGGTGCGGGCGGTCCTCGGCGAGTACGGGGAGGTGCCGTTCGGGCCGGCCTCGCCCCTCCTGTGGATCGGCCACGGCGCGGGCACGCCGCTGCGGCAGGATCGCGCGGCGGCGACGCGGCTGCTCGCAGCGCGCGGCTGGGCGGACCATGATCGTGACGGCGTGCTCGACCGGCACGGGGTGCCGTTGGCCCTCACGCTCAACTACCCCGGCACGAGCGCCATCCGCCGGACCATGGCCCAGCTGATCCAGGAGCAGTATCGCCAGCTCGGCATCCGGGTGGATCTCGCGCAGTTCGAGTTCCCGGTCTATCTGGAGCGGCGCGACGGCGGCGACTTCGACATCGACTTCTCGTCCACCACCCAGGATCCTTCGCCCTCGGGACTCACCCAGAGCTGGACCTGCGCGGGCGGCCTCAACCGGGCGCACTACTGCGACCCGGCGGTGGACTCGCTCATCACCCGGGCGATCGCCAGCCAGGGAGACACCCGGACGGTCTGGCGCCGGGTCCTCCAGCGCATCGAGCAGGACGCGCCCGCCGCGTTCATCTACGCCCCTACCTACGTCTTCGCGGTGAACCGCCGCTACCGGGACGTCACCATCCGGCCGGAATCATCCTGGATCAGCCTCTGGCGCTGGTCGGTGGGTCCGGCCGGGAGCCCGCAGACGGCGGGGTACTGACGTGGGGCTCTGGCTGGCGCGCCGAGCCGTCCAGGCCATCATCACCTTCGTTCTCGCGCTCACCCTCCTGTTCGTGCTGATGCGCCTCGCCCCGGGCGACCCGGTGCAGCGCCTCGAGGGCGAGCGCCCGATGAGCCCGCAGGAGATCGCGCGCCTCCGCCAGCGCTTCGGGGTGGATCAGCCGATCGGGCGACAATACCAGCTCTTCCTCGGTGGCGTCGCCCGTGGAGACCTGGGGACCTCCATCGAGTACAACCGGCCGGTCACGACGCTGCTTCGCGAGCGACTGCCGGCCACGATCCTGCTCGGCGGGACCGTCATCCTGGTGAACTTCACGCTCGGCATCTGGCTGGGCGTGCGGCAGGCGCGGCGCCGCGGCAGCGGCGAGGACCGGCTGCTCACCGCCGTGTCGCTCGCGGGGCACGCGATGCCGTCGTTCTGGCTGGCCCTGATCCTGGCGTGGCTGGTCGGCGTGCGCCTGCGCTGGCTGCCCTCGGCCGGACTGTCCGACCCGCTGCTCGGCGCTGATGCGCCGCTCCTTGCCCGCGCCATGGACGTGGCGGCGCACCTGGTCCTCCCCGCCCTGACGCTGATCCTGGTGACCCTGGCCGGGACGATGCGCTTCCAGCGGGGGGCGATGCTGGAGGTGCTCCGCCTTCCTTATATAGTGACGGCCCGCGCCAAGGGTGTCCCGGAGATGAGGGTGACGTGGCGGCACGCCTGGCGCAACGCGGTGTTCCCGATGGTGACGCTGCTCGCGCTCTGGCTGCCCCTGCTGGTGACCGGATCGGTGTTCGTCGAGGCCGTCTTCGCGTGGCCCGGGCTGGGCTCCCTCGCGGCCGCCGCGGCAGGCAACCGCGACTATCCGCTCCTCATGGGAGTAGCCATTCTCGCCGGCGGCCTCCTGGTCGGGTCCAGCATGGTGGCCGACCTGGCATACGCGGCGCTCGACCCACGGGTGCGGCTGGCGTGAGTCCCCTCGGCGCCGCGATCCGAGCGGCGGCTCGCGACCCGCGGGGCCGGGCCGGCCTCGGATTTCTCGGTCTGCTCCTGCTCCTCGCGCTGCTCGCGCCGGCGGTGCTGCCCGATCCGGCGGCACAGCCCGATCCGCTGGGCGCGAGCAACCTGGCGCCGAGCCTGCTCCACCCCTTCGGCACCGACCCGCTGAGTCGCGATTTGCTCTCGCGCGTGGTGACCGGTGCGCGGGTGTCGCTCGGGGTGGCCCTTCTCGCCGTGGCGCTCTCGATCACGCTCGGGGCCCTGGTCGGCGTCGCGGCCGGCTACCTCGGCGGCGCGGTGGACACCGCGCTCATGCGACTGGTGGACGGCGCGCTGGCCATCCCCCGCCTCTTCCTCCTGCTGCTCGTGCTCGCGGTGTGGGAGCGGGTGCCGGTCCTCACGCTGGTGGTCTTCATCGGGGCGACAGGATGGTTCGGGACCAGCCGATTGGTCCGCGCCGAGGTGCTCCGCATCCGGGAAGAGAGCTTCATCCGGGCCGCTGAGGCGCTGGGGGCGCCTCGGCGGCGGATTATCTTCCGGCACCTGCTGCCCAACGCCCTGGGTCCGCTGCTGGTCGCGGCGACGCTGGGCGTGGGCGACGTCATCCTGGTCGAGGCCGGGCTCTCCTTTCTGGGGCTCGGCGTGCAGCCACCAACTCCGTCCTGGGGCGGCATGATCCTCGACGCCAAGTCGGTGCTGGTGACCGCGCCGTGGAACGCGATCTTCCCCGGTCTCGCCATCCTGGGCACCGTGCTCTCCGCCAACCTCGTCGGCGACGCTCTGCGTGACGCCGTGGACCCCGGCAGCGCATGACCCACGTACTCGAGGTCAAGGACCTCAGGATCTCCTTTCCGGTCGAGGGCGCCGGCCGCATGTACCCGGTCGACGGCGTCAGCTTCTCGTTGGACCGGGGCGAGACGCTCGCGCTGGTCGGCGAATCGGGCTCCGGCAAGAGTCTCACCAGCCTCGCGCTGCTCCGGCTGGTCCCGCCGCCCGGCCGGATCGAGGCCGGCAGCACGATCACGCTGGGCGACACCGACGTGCTCGGTCTCCAGGGTGAAGCGCTGCGACGGATCAGGGGCAAGCGGATCGGCATGATCTTCCAGGATCCGATGACCAGCCTGAACCCGGTGCTCACGGTGGGCGACCAGATCAGCGAAGGGGTGCGCGCCCATCTGCCGGTCTCCCGACGGGAGGCTCGCGACCGGGCGTTGCACCTGCTGCAGGAGGTCGGCATCCCCGATCCGGTCTCGCGGCTCGACGCGTATCCCCACCAGCTGAGCGGCGGCATGCGCCAGCGGGTGATGATCGCCATCGCGCTCTCGGCCGAGCCCGAGATTCTGGTGGCCGACGAGCCGACCACCGCACTCGACGTCACGGTGCAGGCGCAGATCCTCGAAGTGCTCGATCGGCTCCGCGCGAGCCACGGCATGGCGGTGCTGCTCATCACCCACGATCTCGGCATCGTCGCCGGCCGGGCGGATCGGGTGGCGGTCATGTACGCCGGCCAGATCGTGGAAGAGGCCCGGACCCCCGCCCTGTTCGCCCACCCATCGCACCCCTACACCCAGGGGCTTTTCGCGTCGGTGCCCCGGCTGCACGGCCCGGTGGGGCGCCTCCGGCCCATTCGTGGCAACGTCCCGCCGCCGTCGGCATGGCCGAGCGGCTGCCGGTTCCGGCCGCGCTGCCCGCAGGCCTTCGACAAGAGCGAGACGATGCCGCCGCTCCTTCCGCTCGACCCCGAGCACCGGATGCGCTGCTGGCTGGCGGAGACGGACCGCTCGTGACCTTGCTCCAGGTGCGCGACCTGGTCAAGCACTACCAGTCCGGCGGCCTCTTCCGCGCGTCGGGGCCGCCGGTGCGGGCGGTGGATGGAGTGTCGTTCGACCTGGCGCCGGGCGAGACGCTCGCGCTGGTGGGCGAGTCGGGGTGCGGCAAGTCGTCGGTCGGACGCACCATCCTGCGGTTGCAGGACCCGACCTCCGGGAGCGCCGTCTTCGAGGGCGTCGAGCTCTTCTCCCTCGACCGGGCCGCGCTCCGCCGCACCCGGCGACGGATGCAGATCATTTTCCAGGACCCTTACAGCTCCCTGAACCCGCGGATGACGGTAGGGAGCGCGGTCGCCGAGGGGATCGAGATCCATCGGCTGGCGCGCGGCGCCGAAGTCGGCCGGCGGGTGGCCGCGCTGCTGCAGGAAGTCGGGCTCGACCCCGGCTACGCCGATCGGTACCCGCACGAGTTTTCCGGCGGTCAGCGCCAGCGCATCGGGATCGCGCGCGCCCTCGCGGTGGAGCCGGCCTTCATCGTGTGCGACGAGCCGGTCTCCGCGCTCGACGTCTCGGTGCAGGCCCAGGTGCTCAACCTGCTGGCCGACCTGCAGCGCGACCGGGGACTGTCGTACCTCTTCATCGCTCACGATCTGGCCGTGGTGCGCCAGCTCGCCCATCGGATCGCCGTCATGTACCTCGGCCGCATCGTCGAGGAAGGGACGGCCGAATCGGTGCTCAGGCGACCCCGCCACCCCTACACCGTCGCCCTGCTCTCCGCGGTGCCGGAGCCCGATCCGGGGCGCCGCCGCAGCCGCATCGTCCTCACCGGCGATGTGCCCAGCCCGAGCGCACCCCCGCCGGGCTGTCCGTTCCACCCGCGGTGCTGGCATCCCAGCCGCAACGAGCGCTGCAGCCGCGAGCGCCCCACGCTCCGGACGGTCGGCGGGACCAGCACAGCCTGCCACTATGCCGAGGAGACACCTCTTCCTGAGGGCGTCGGGGAGCCCGGAGGGACGAGCACCCCATCCATCGCGTGAGGCCGCTCACCGCTCCTCCCGAGGGCCTAGGCCATGTTGCCCATGGACACTCAGCAGCGGAGGACGCGATGGCAGACAACAAGGACCTGGCCACCGAAGGCGCGGCGGACGAGCTCGAAGGAACCGCCGACGTCATCAAGGGCCGGGTACGGAACGTCGTTGGCGGCGCGACCGGCAAGACCGGCGAGCAGCTCAAGGGCAAAGCCGAGGAGCTCGGCGGCAAGGCCAAGCAGGCGATCGGCAAGATGAAGCAGCGCAGCGACCCGGAGCCGGGAGTGGACGGCGCCTAGGTCAGGGCCAGCGGCATCAGACCAAGGGAACGCGATGTCGGGCATCAGTGGCTGGCTGCTGGTGCCCTTTTCGCGTCTGCAGGTGTGAGAAACGTAAGTTATTTCTTCACAATCTAATACACCACATTACCTCATCTAGTTTGTCATATCTGGATCCGGGAGAATGAGCACTGCTTCGCCTGGGAGACTGCGCGCTCCCATATTTCGGCGCCCACACTCTCGCCTTCACCTCCGAGGCCCCATGCCACGGCAACAGATCTCCAGCGGCGCGCCCTGGGAACCGGTGGTCGGCTACTCCCGCGCCGTTCGGGTCGGCAATCTGATCTTCGTCTCCGGCACCACCGCGACCGGTCCCGACGGGAAACTCGTCGGCGGTGATGACGCGTACGCCCAGACCAGGCAGACGCTCCGTAACATCGAGCAGGCGCTCGAGCGCGCCGGCGCTGCGCTGGCCGACGTGGTGCGGACCCGGATGTTCGTGACCGATATCAGCCGGTGGGAGCAGATCGGGCGGGCGCATGGAGAGGTGTTCGGCGCGATCCGCCCGGCCACCTCGATGGTCGAAGTGCGGCGGCTGATCGCGCCCGAGATGCTGGTGGAGATCGAGGCGGACGCGGTCGTGGGCTGACCGCGCGGGCGTCAGGCGCTGGCGCGGATCGAGTTGTCCTTCGGTCCCTTGCGGCCGTGGCTGTCGGGGAAGCTCTCCCGCACCTCGGTGATCTCCTTCTCCGAGCGGAGGAAGGCCTCCACGCAGGCGGGATCGAAGTGGGAGCCGGCGTGCTGCTGCAGGTACGCCACCGCGAGGCCCAGCGGCCACTCGGTCTTGTAGGGCCGCTCCGAGGTCAGCGCGTCGAAGCTGTCGGCTACGGCCACGATCCGACCGGCGAGCGGAATGGCGGTCCCCGCCCGTCCGTCCGGATACCCTGACCCATCCAGCCGCTCGTGGTGGGTCAGCGCCACCTCGGAGGCGAGCTGCAGCACCGTCGAGGCGCTCCCGGCCAGAATCCGGTGTCCGATGACGGTATGCTGTTTCATGATTCCGAATTCGATGTCGTCGAGCGCGCTCGGCTTGAGCAGGATGTAGTCGGGCACCCCGATCTTCCCCACGTCGTGCATCGGGGCCGCACGGAAGATGGCATCCTGCTCGCTCTGGATGAGGCCGAGATTCCGGGCCATGATGCGCGCATACCAGGCGACCCGGACGATATGGGCCCCGGTTTCCCAGTCCCGGTATTCCGTGGCCCGGGCCAGCCGGACGATCGCCTCGTGCTCCCGGGTGGTGATCTCGACGGTCGCCTTCCGCACCTCCTCCTCCAGTGACGCCGCGTAGCGGGCCAGGCTCTGGGTGCTCCGGCGGAGCGCCAGCATGTTGCGGATCCGCGCCCCGACCTCGACCGGGTCCAGCGGCTTCGACAGGTAGTCGTTGGCGCCGAGCAGCACCGCCTCCCGCCGCACGTCGCGATCCTGCACCGTGGTGATCATCAGCAGGGGCACGTCGCGGTAGCGCAGGTCGGCCCGGAGCCCGCGGATCAGCTCGGTCCCGCTCAGGCCGGGCATCTGCTGGTCGGTGATCACCAGGTCGGCCGGATGGAGCTTGCACCACGCCATCGCCTCCAGCGGATCGCGGAAGGTGATCACGTCGGTGCCCTCCATCCCGGTCACCAGAGCGGAGAGCAGGCTCAGCGCGACCGGATCGTCGTCCACCAGCAGGACGGTCGAGGTGGGGGGAAGGGGGGAAACTGCCATCGGGTTCCTCGGGTCTCAGACGGTGGCGGTGAAGGTCCTGACCTGCTGGTACGATTGCTCCAGGTGACGGTACAGCTCTTCGATCGCGTCCCACTCGCCCGAGCGGGACCGGTCTTCCAGCCGGCCGACCACGTCGGCCATGCCGGACGCGCCGATGCTCCCGCAGGAGCCACGCAGCGTATGCGCCACCCGGGCGACCGCCGCGGCGTCGCGGCGCTGGATCGCGCCGCCGACATCGGCCACCAGCGGCCCGGTGGCCTGATGGAACAGCTCCAGGTAGCGCCGGATCGTCGCCGGCTCATGGCCCACGATGGACTGCAGGTGCGATAGATCGAGTGCCGCTCCGCTATCCGCCGGCACGTCGTCCGACCTCGGCTCCGGCACAGCGGCGCCGAGCCACTGGTCGAGCACTTCCTGCAGCCGGCGGCGGTCGATCGGCTTGGTCAGGTAGTCGTCCATGCCGGCGGCGAGGCAGCGGTCCCGCTCGCCCTGCATCGCGCTGGCGGTCATCGCCACGATGGGGATCCGGGGGCCTCCGTTCTGCCGCCGACGGATCTCGGTCGCGGCGGCGTAGCCGTCCAGCTCCGGCATCTGGCAGTCCATGAGCACGAGATCGTAGCCGCCGCGGGCCACAGCGCTCACCGCCTCGCGTCCATCCACCACCACCTCGACCCGGTAGCCGAATTTCTCCAGCACCGCGACGGCGAGCTTCTGGTTCACCTCGTTGTCCTCCGCCAGCAGGATCCTGGCCCGCCGCGCCGAGCGGGACTCCGCCAGCGTATGCCGGGTGATGAGCGGGTGCGCGCCCGCCTGCTCCGGCACCCCGAGCAGCGTGACCAGGCAGTCGTGCAGAGGGGACTGCCGCACCGGCTTGCTCAGGAACGCGTCGAACCCCGCCGTGCTCGCCTCCGTGGCCTCGCCACGGAGCCCGTTGCCGGAGAGGAGCACCAGCCGGGTGCCGGCGATGGCGGGCTCGCTCCGGATGATCCGGGCCAGGCCCAGGGCGTCCACCCGCGGGCTCTGCCGATCCACCAGGGCCACGGCCCTGCCCAGGCCCTCCGTCGCCCACCGCCGGAGAATCGCGAGGGCCTCGTCCGCGCTGCCGGTGCTTGCCACGGTCACCTGCCAGCGCTCGAGGGTGGCTTGCAGGGCCGCGCGGGCGGAGGCGTGCCCCTCCAGCAGCAGGACGGGCAGGCCCGCCAGCGCCGGCGGCACCAGCGGTGTGTCCGCGACCGCCACCGCGCTCCGCGCGAACCGCACGGTGAACCAGAACGTGCTCCCGTGCCCGGGGCGACTCTCGACCCCGATCTGCCCGCCCATCAGGCCCGCGAGCTGGCGGCAGATCGCCAATCCCAAGCCCGTTCCCCCGAACCGCCGCGTGGTGGAGCTGTCGGCCTGGCTGAACGCCTGGAACAGCCCGCGCTGGACCTCCGGCGCGATGCCGATGCCGCTGTCCACCACCTCGAACCGCACCATCACGTGGGTCGCGTCCTCGCTCGCGAGCTGGGCTCGCAGCACCACCTCGCCCTGCTCGGTGAACTTGATCGCGTTGCCGGCGAGGTTGAGCAGGACCTGGCGCAGCCGACCCGGGTCGCCCCGCACGGTCGAAGGGACGCCGGGCCGGACCAGGGTCGCCCACTCCAGCCCCTTGGCGCTGGCGCGCTCGCCCAGCAGGCCGGTCACGTCGTCGAGCGTGTTGCGCAGGTCGAAGTCGATGTTCTCCAGCTCCAGCCGTCCCGCTTCCACCTTGGAGAAGTCCAGAATGTCGTTCAGGATCTGGAGCAGCGCCTCGGCGGAGCGCCGGGCCGTCTCCGCGCGATCGCGCTGCTCGGCGTTGAGCTCGGTGTCGAGCAGCAGCTCCAGCATGCCGATGACGCCGGTCATCGGCGTGCGGATCTCGTGACTCATGTTCGCCAGGAACTCGCTCTTGAGCCTGGCCGAGCGGACCGCGGCGTCCCGGGCGCGGGCCAGCTCCGCCGAGGCGAGCCGCTGGTCGGTCACGTCGGAGCAGATGCCGGCGTAGCCCGCGAAGCTTCCGTCCGCGTCGTGCCGTGGCGCCGCGGTCTCCTGGATCCAGCGATACTCCCCGTCGGCCCGCCGCAGGCGATAGTCCACCGTGTAGGGTCGGCCCACCGACGTCGCCCCCTGTCGCACCTCGCGGAAGCGGAAGTGATCGTCCCCATGAATGTGGGCATCCCGGCCGGCCGCGACTTCCTCCTCCAGCGTCGCGCCCCGGAAGGCGAGCCAGCCCGCGTTGAGGTACTCGATCCCACGCTCCGGATTCTCCATCCACATCATCACCGGGGCCGCGTCGGCCAGGGTGCGGAATCGCGCCTCGCTCTCCCGGATCGCGGCTGCCGCGCGCTCGCGGGTCTCGACCTCGGCCCGAGCCAGTCGGACTACGACCAGCGAGATCACGATGGCGGCCATGACGATCCCGATCAGGGCGATGACCGCGAGCCGAACCTGGGCCAGTGTCTTCTGCCAGTCGGCCGCGTCGTAGTCCACGCCCAGCACCGCCTCCACCCGCCCGGTCGCGTCCCGTAGCGGCAGGTACGCGGTCACCCAGGTACCCGCCCGATCGCTCTTGGGGACTTCGTCGAACGAGGCCCGCCCGGCGAAGGCCTGTCGCAGCTCGGGGCCGACTTCGCTTTCGTATTCCCGACCCAGCGCGACGGTCCCCGGCCGGTCACTGCTCCGGCGGTCGCCCTCGCCCTGGTCCGACTCGACGTCCACCAGATGCACGATCCGTCCGTTGGGGAGCGTGCGCAGGGTGTACATCGCGTGAATCAGCGGGTTGGCGGCTACCCAGGACCGCTGGAGACCCAGGAGCGCGCGGTACAGCGAATCGGACCCGGTGGCGTCCAGTCGGAGTGCCGCATGCCCGCCGCGCTCGAGAGCGGCGGCGTAGGTCGGCGCCGCACCCTCCAGCATCCCGCGCAGTCTGGTCCGTCCGGCTTCGCCGGCCCATTCGGCCAGCACACCGCCCGTGAACAGGCAGAGCACCAGCAGCCGCCAGGCCGACCAGGGCAGGGCAATCCCTCGGGCCCGTCGCAGATAGAGCTGCGCCCCGAGCAGGCCACCCACGGCAAGCGCGGCGAGCAGGAACCAGTCGAGGCGGTAACCGAGCCAGAGGTCCAGCACCCGGGTCCTCCAGGGGAAGGCGGGCCGAAACGGCACACCGGTGTGCAACCGGGGTGCCAAGAATGGCTGGTGTTCAACCTCTTGTATCTCTTGGAGTTGGGGCCGCGATTGTCCGAGTTGCCTACCGGCACCCGCTCACATCGCGAGCCCATCCGCGTTTCCCCGGACGGCCAGGTCGCCCCGGCCTTGCTCGCCGGCCCGGGCCCGATACAGCTTTGTCGCCCATGCCCGGCCAGCCATTCGTCCAGATTGACGCGTTCACCCGCGAGTCGTTCGGGGGCAACCCGGCGGCTGTGTTCCTGCTTCCGTCGGGGCGCGACGAGGGTTGGATGCAGCGGGTTGCCCGCGAGATGAACCAGGCCGACACCGCCTTCCTGGTGCGCCGCGACGACGAGTTCGATCTTCGCTGGTTCACGCCGACGGTCGAGGTCGAGCTGTGCGGCCACGCGACGCTCGCCAGCGCGCACATGCTGTGGGAGTCCGGCGTGCTGCCCTCAGGCGCAACCGCGCGTTTCCGGACCCGGAGCGGGTTGCTCACCGCCCGCCTTCACGACGACCGGATCTGGCTCGACCTGCCGGCCGCTTCGCTCCGGGCGGAGCCCGCGGTGCCCGGCCTTGCCGGTGCCCTCGGTGCCGAGCCGATCGGCACCTGGCGAACGCCGTTCGACATTCTGGTCGAGCTGCCCGACCAGCGCGCCGTCGGAGCGCTCCGCCCCGACCTGTCGCGCGTCGCGGCGATCGAGACTCGAGGCGTGATCGTGACCGCGCGGTCGGACGGAGCCGAGGCGGACTTCGTGAGCCGGTTCTTCGCCCCGCGGATCGGAATCCCCGAGGATCCGGTCACCGGATCGGCCCACTGCGCGCTCGGTCCCTTCTGGGGCGGCCGTCTCGGCCGGACCGAGCTGACTGCCCGGCAGCTCTCACCCCGTGGGGGCACGCTGTGGATCCGGCTCGATGGCGAGCGGGTACACCTGGGCGGTCATGCGGTGACGGTCCTGCGGGGCGAGCTGGTCTGATGGATCCGGTCGAAGCGTTCGGGACTCTCGATCTGCGGGTGGGACGGGTCCTCCGCGCCGAGGCGAACGAGCGGGCGCGCAAGCCGGCCTACAAGCTGTGGATCGATTTCGGGCCGCTGGGAGAGAAGACCTCGAGCGCCCAGCTTCGGGCTCGGTACCAGCCCGGAGAGCTGGTAGGCAGGCTGGTGGTGGCGGCGGTGAACCTGGGCACCCGGAACATCGCCGGGTTTCAGTCGGAAGTGCTGGTGCTCGGTTTGCCGGACGAGGCCGGCGAGGTGGTGCTCCTCGCGGTGGAGCGCGAGGTGCCGCTCGGCGGCCGGGTGTACTGAGCGGACGAGCTAGCGACCGCTGTCGGGCGCGGGCCGGAGTACCAGGCCCGTGACCTGGCCGTCGGGCCCGAGGCTCCATTCCAGCAGCATCGGATGCCGGGCGTGGTCGAACGACGCCGTGCGGCTGTACACCTGGAACGCCGAGGCCCGCTCGACCCGCTCGTCCACGACGCCGTGCTCCGGACCGAGCCGGCTGACCGCGTGACCGGCGAAGCTGGCCAGCTCGCTCACGCTGCCGAACGTCTGCCGCATCTCGGGTGAGAAGCGGCCCCACAGCTTGTCGAACTGGCTGCCGTACAGCCAGGTGGTATAGAGGCGACCCTGCTCGATCGGCGCGCGGCTCGACGCGTCATTCGGGGCGCAGGCCGCGGCCGCGGCGGCCAGCGTGACGCCCACAGTCCATCGCCACATCGTCGTTCCCTCGGTTGGCGGTCACCGGGGTCCACCTCTTGGAGGCGTCGTGCGGATCTACATCTCCGTCGACATGGAAGGCGTGGCCGGCGTAGCCCACGAGGACCAGACCGATCCGACTGATCCTCGGCATGCCGCGGAGTATAACCGATCGTGCCGGCTGATGACGGGCGAGGCGAACGCCGCGATCGAGGGCGCGCTCGCCGCCAAGGCCACCCGCATCCTGGTCAACGACAGCCACTGGCTCATGCGGAACCTCCTCCCCGAGGAGCTGCATCCGGCCGCGGAGCTCCTGAGCGGCACCCCGAAGCGCTGGTCCATGATGGAGGGGATCGAGCTCGGCTTCGACGCGGCGCTCTGCATCGGGTACCACGCCCGCGCCGGCACGCCGAGCGCCGTGATCGACCACACCTACACCAGCCGAGTGCACGAGGCGCGGCTCAACGGCCGCCCGGTGGGCGAGCTGGCGCTCAACGCCGCGCTGGCGGGCACCTGGGATGTTCCGGTCGCGCTGGTGAGCGGGGATCAGGCGCTGGCGGAGGAGGCGCGGGAGGTATTGGGCGACGGGGTCGAGCGGGTCGTGGTGAAGCACGCGGTAAGCCGGTTCGCGGCCCGCAGCGTTTCACCCGCCGAGGCGTGCCGTCGGATCCGCGCGGGGACCACCGCGGCCCTCGCCCGGCCGCACCGTCCGCTGCGGCTCGATCCGCCGGTGCAGCTCGAGGTCGAGCTGGCGCTCACTCAGATGGCCGACATGGCCGAGCTGGTGCCGGGCTCCGTGCGCACCGGCGGCCGGACCGTCGCCTTCCGACATGATGATTATCGCGAGGTGTTCCGGGCCTGGCGCGCGATCTACAATCTGGCGGGCGGGGAGTAGCCGGATCAGGCGGGGTTCGACTGCT
>Ga0310810_10003063_pt1 | contig 18163 bp, 15 predicted proteins | sample NCmetagenome_FD_207641 | JGI IMG/M metagenome (GOLD analysis project Ga0310810, IMG submission 207641) | Soil microbial communities from experimental microcosm in Duke University, North Carolina, United States - NC | ecosystem: Engineered > Artificial ecosystem > Soil microcosm > Unclassified ...
GCGGCCGAGCGGAGCGACCGGGGCAATGCGATTCTTTCGCCCCTTCCACTCGAGGACACCACCGCGATCGAGCTGCCCATGGTGCTGCAGCGGCGTGTGGCGCTGGCGGCGACGGTCCGGCTGGGCGGACGCCGGCTCCGCCTGGTGAGCGGACATCTCGACCCTCGTGGGCCCCCGGGCTACAAGTGGCTCGGTGCGGCGGGCCGGGCGGCGCAGACGGCGCACCTGCTCGCGGCGCTGGAGACGGACGACCCGCTCATCCTGGGCGCCGACCTCAACCTGGGCCGCGGCCGGGCCGAGCGGAGCTGGCGGCTGCTCACCGAAGCCGGGCTCCGCTTCGGCGTGCCGCCCGGCTCTCCCCGCTGGCGGCACACCTACCATGCCCTGCCCCGGCTGGTGCTCGACTACATCCTGATTCGCGACCGGACCGGCGCCGTGCGGCGCGCGCGGATCGAGCGGCTGGACCAGGATCCGGCGGACCGCGGCCCCGTGGTCTTCGGATCCGACCATCATCCGCTGCTGGGACGGATCGACCTCAACCCGGAGTGACGCCCGTGGGCGCCATGCTCGGCTGCGACCCATCCTGGTGGGTCCTGGCCCTGATCCTGTTCGGCGCGGTCTCCTTCATCACGGTCTTCGGCGCCCTCTTCCTGCCCGACTGGCCGGAGCCGGACTACACCCTCGGCCTCGACGAGCGCCCCGGCTCGGAGGCCTTCGTCGAAGGCGTGGCCGGGATGCTCAACGTGCCGCTCCTCCGCGGCGGCACGGTGAAAGTCCTGCAGAACGGCGACCAGTTCTATCCCGCGATGCTCGAGGCGCTCAAGGGAGCGAAGGACAGCATCAACTTCGAGGTCTACATCTACGAGCCCGACGAGATCGGCCGACAGTTCATGGATGTGCTGATGGAACGGGCCCGCGCGGGGATCGAAGTGCGGATGCTGCTCGACGGGTTCGGCTCCTGGAAGCTCAAGCGCCGCCATCGCCGAGAGCTCGAGAGCGCCGGCGTGAAGCTCGAGCGGTTCCGTCCCCTCGCGCTCCGCAACCTGGTGCGGATCTACCGTCGCACCCACCGGCGGGCCATCGTGATCGACGGGCACACCGGCTTCACCGGCGGCGCGGCGATCTCGAAGAAGTGGGCGGGCGACACCCGCACCCGGCACGAATGGCGCGACAGCATGACCCGGGCGACCGGACCGCTGGTCAACGGGATCCAGAGCGCCTTCGCCACCAACTGGCTCTACTGCTGCGGCGAGGCGATCGCGGGGCCCAGGTTCTATCCCGTCCACGACCGCGGGGAGGGCCCCTGCGGCGTGAGCGTGGTGAGCTCACCCTCGGATGCGATGCAGCCGATCCGCCTGCTCTTCTGGCTCAGCTTCACCAACGCCCGCGAGCGCCTGTGGATCTGCAGCTCCTACTTCATCCCGGACCCGCACCTGCGCGACGCGGTGAAGGAGCGGGCCCGCGCCGGGGTGGACGTCCGGATCCTGGTCCCGGGCAATCACACCGACGCCATTCCGGTGCAGCTGGCCGGCCGGAGTTACTACCAGGAGCTGCTGGAGGCCGGGGTCCGGATCTTCGAGTTCCTGCCTTCCATGATGCACGCCAAGACGGTGCTGGTGGACGATGCCTGGTCCATCGTCGGCAGCGCCAACATGGACGAGCGCAGCATGGAGCTGAACGAGGAGAACGTCCTCGGCATCGCCGACCCCGACGTGGCCCGCACCATCGCCGAGGGCGTGGAGCGGGACATCGAGCGGTCGCGCGAGGTGCGGCTGGAGGACTGGAGCAAGCGGCCCTGGTGGCAGCGCGGCCTCGAGACGATCGCCAAGGCGCTCCTCGAGCAGTACTGAGCTCGTCGTGCGTGGTGGGATCGCGCGGCTCAGCCGCCGGCAATCGCCGCCACGACGGTGATCTCATCCCCTTCGGCCACCGGTGTAGCGAAGCCGTTCTGAAACCGGATGTCCTCGTCATTCAGGTAGAAGGTGACGAACGGATACGGTCCGCCGTCGGGATCGCGGAGCCGGGGCGCGAGCGCCGGAAACCGGTCGGCGATCTGGGCGACGACGTCGCCGAGGGTGGTGCCGTCCGCCTCGATGGTGGAGTGGCCGTCGGCCAGGCGGGCGAGCACGGTGGGCAGGCTAAAGGTCACGGCCATACAACGCCTCCAGTTCGCGGAGTCGGGGAGCGATGACGGGCGACTCGGGCAGTGCGCCCTGGAGCGCCTCGACGGTCTTGAGTCCGTTGCCGGTGATGCAGAGGACGACCTCGTCGTCCGGGCGGAGCCGGCCGGCGCGGGCCAGCGCCAGGGCACCGGCCACGGTCGCGCCGCCGGCGGTCTCGGTGAAGATCCCCGAGCTCTCGGCGAGGAGCCGGATGCCGGCGACGATCTCGGGGTCCGGCACCCCCGCCACCCAGCCGCCGGTGCGACGGATCGCCTCGGCGGCGAAGCGCCCGTCGGCCGGATTGCCGATCGCGATCGAGCGCGCGATCGTGTCCGGCACCACCGGCTCGAGCCGGTCACCGCCCGACTCCACCAAGCGCACGATGGGTGCGCATCCCTGGGCCTGGGCGCCGAAGAGCCGGGGCCCCGGGCCCGAGACCAGGCCGGCGCTGAGGAACTCGGCGAACCCCTTGTCGAGCTTGGTCACCAGCGAGCCGCCCGCCATCGGCGCCACCACCGCCGTCGGCGTGCGCCAGCCGAGCTGCTCGCAGATCTCGAAGGCGACCGTCTTGGAGCCCTCGCCGTAGTACCCCCGCAGGTTGATGTTGACCAGGCCCCAGCCGTAGCGGTCGGCCGCCTGGGCGCAGAGCCGGTTCACGTCGTCGTAAGTGCCACGCACCCGCACCAGCCGCGGGCCGTACACCGCGGTGCCCACCACCTTGCCCAGCTCGAGATCGTGGGGAATGAAGATCCAGGCGGGGAGCCCGGCCCGTGCCGCCTGAGCGGCGACCGCGTTGGCCAGGTTGCCGGTGGAGGCGCAGCCTACCGTGTCGAGGCCGAGCGCGCGGGCGGCGTTGAGCGCCGATGCGACCACCCGGTCCTTGAACGAGAGCGAGGGGTGGGAGACGGCGTCGTTCTTGAGCCAGAGGCGGGCGACACCGAGCGCCCGGGCCAGCCGGGGCGACTCGACCAACGGGGTGAAGCCGCTGTCCAGGGAAAGCGCCGGCTCGCCCTCGAACGGCAGCCACTCGCGGTAGCGCCAGAGCGTCTCCGGCCGGGCCGAGATCGTGGCTGTGTCGGGGAGGGGCCGGTCGGGATCGTAGCTTGGCTCGAGCGGGCCCAGACATTCGCCGCAGACCGCCTCGGCGGCGGCGGGATAGCGCGTGCCGCAGAGCCGGCAGCTCTGGGGCAATGCCCGAAGTGCCCGATCGAGCTCGGGCGCGAGGAGGGTGGTCATACTCTGGGATTCTCCCGCCTCGGCCCACCCGCGGCACCGGCCCAACGAAAAAAGCGCCCGGTGCCAAAAAGACACGCGGGACGCGAGGCTTTTTAGCATTTGTTTAACGTGGCTGCAATACGCCGCAAATGACCACGATCTTCAGTTGTCCTGGCCCACGTTAGCCAACTCCCACGCGGCGCGCAAGACCTCTCCGGCTCACCAGTCGCGATCGCCCTTGTTGGATTGCTTGTTCCGGCGCCCTTCGTGGCTGGTAAGCTGCTGCCGCTGGACCGCTTCGAGCAGACGCCGCGCCTCCTCCGGGGTCAGCTCCTCCACCGATTCGCCCTCGGCCGAGCCGAAGCCGCCGCCGGCCATTGCCCCGACCGCCGCGTCCGGATTTCCCTCGTAGCCGGGCACGTTCATGTTGCCTTGGCCGTAGTCGGCGTTGCGGCCGCGGCCCGAGGAGCCGCCGCTCGTCCGGTCGTCGCCCAGGCGGCGGAGCGCGATCTCCAGGTTCCACTTGGCGTCCTGGTCGCGCGGATCCAGGCGGAGCGCGCCCTCGAACGCCTCAGCGGCCCGGTAGAGCGGGTCGGGCGTGCCGGGCTTCTCCTCCGCCGCGCGCACCATCGCGTTGCCGAGGTTGAAGAGACTGCGCTGCCGGAGACCGGGATCGCCGGCGGCCGCGCGGAACTGCTCCGCGGCTTCCTCGTAGCGCTCCAGGCGATAGAGCGCGCTGCCGGCATCGAATGCCAGGCGCGCGGAGGTATCGCCGGTCTGGGCGGCGTGGAAGACGCCGTACGCGTCGCCGTACTTGCCCTGGTGATAGAGGCGCTCGCCGCGACTGGCCGCGGAGCAGGAGCCAAGTAATGCGGTGAGGATCGCGATCGCGAACGAAGCGAGGGAGCTCGCCCGGGCGCTCCGGGCCTGTCCAACCGAGGTCCCTCGGTCGCTTCGCTCCCTCGGGATGACACCGGAGCTCTCGTCCCAGTCCGCTGCGCCCCTGCGCCCCTGCGCCTTCGCGCCCTTGGGCCCCCGCGCCCCCGCGCCTCCGCGCCCCCGCGCCATCAGTTCCGCCCACATCAACAACATCACCGCCAGCGCGAGCGGCCACTGGAACCGGTCCGCCCGCTCCGACGCCTTCCGCGCGGAGAGCGCCCGCGGCCGTACCGCGTCGAGTCCGGACTCGAGCCGGCTCATCTCGTTCCGCCGGTCCCAATGGGCGAATGCTCCCCTGCTCGCCCGAGCGGCGGCCTGGAGGTCGCCCTCCTCCAGCCGGGAGACGACGATCTGACCGATGTGGTTGCGATGGTACTTCTCCGGCGCCTCGCCGCTGTCGGCCGGCACCGGTCCCCCGGCCGCGGTTCCCACCCCCACGGCGAACACCGGAAGGTCCTGGCGCCGGAGCTCGGCCGTCGCCTCCTCCATGTCACCCTCGCCGCTCTCGCCGTCGCTCAGCACCAGCACGGCCCGCCGTCCCTCGTCGCCCTCGTGCTCGAAGGTGCGCGCCGCGGTGATCAGCGCGGCCGACAGGTCGGTCGCGGGGTCGCCCAGATCGTCGGGGGTGGCCTGGTCGAGGAAGAGCCGCAGGGCGCCCCGATCGGACGTCAGCGGAAGCTGCAGGAACGCGCTGCCGCCGAATACCACGAGGCCCACCCGATCGCCGGGCGCACGCTCGGCGAGGTCCCAGGCGATCCGCTTGGCGGCGGCGAGACGGGTGCCGCCCGCGTCGGTGACCAGCATCGAGCGGGACAGGTCGAGCAGCACCAGCACGTCGCGGCCGGTCCGCACCAGATCGGCGGATCGTTCGCCCAGCTGCGGGCGGGCCAGCGCGACCAGCCCCAGCGCAAGCGCCGCCAGACGAAGGGCCCAGAGCGCCGCCGCCGTGCGGGCCGAGGGGAGAGCCGACCCGCGACCGAGCACCGCCGGATCGCCGAAGCGGACCAGGGCCTCGCCCCGCCGCCGCTCGGCGACGACGGCGAGCCACGCCGCGAGCGCCACGAGCCCGGCGGCGACCGGCAGCACCCACGTCCAGGCGAAGGTCATCGCGCCCTCACGGCAGCGTCCGGAGGCGGGTTGCCCGGAGCAGGAGCTCCGCCGCGAGCAGCAGCAGCCCGGGCAGCAGCAGCCAGGCGTAGAGCTCGCGGTAGTCGCGGGTCTCGCTGATCCGCACCTCCTCGCGCTCGAGCGGATCCAGCTCCTCCATGATGCGGGTGAGCGCCTCGGGATCGGTCGCCCGGTAGTACTTGCCGCCGCTCCGCTCCGCGATCCGACGCAGCACCCGCTCGTCGGAGCTGGTGAGCCGGTCCGGCGTGCGGCCCTGGCGCCACACGAAGCCGTCGTTGAAGCCCGTGCTGTCCGGCGCGCTCACGCCGATGGTATGGATCCGCACGCCGACGGCATGGGCCGCCTCCGCCGCCACGAACGGCGTCGGGGTGCCGGTGTTGTTGGCACCGTCGGTGATCAGCACGATCGCGCTGGCCCGATTGGGCAGGTCCTTGAGCTGGCTCAACGCCAGGGCGAGCGCGGTCCCGATCGCGGTCCCGTCGGGGAGCTGGCCGATGTCCACCCGTCCGAGCATCTCGCCGAGGAGGTCGGTATCGGGCGTGAGCGGGGCCTGCAGGAAGGAGCGGCCGGCGAAGATCACCAGTCCCATCAGGTCGCCCCGGCGCCGGCGGGCGAACTCGGCCAGCACCGCGCGGGCCACCTCCAGCCGGTTGCCGGGCTTGAAGTCGGTCGCTTTCATGCTGCTGGAGATGTCCAGCGCGAGCATGATGTTCCGGGCCTTGCTCCGGACCTGCCGCACCTCGTGGGGTACCTGCGGCCGGGCCAGCGCCCCGATGAGGAGGACCATCGCTACGAGCCGAAGCGCGTCGGGCAGGCGGCGCCAGCGGCCCCAGCGGCTGGCCGGGGCGTCGGTGAGGAACCCGAGCGCGGGAAATCCGATCCGGAGCGGCGGCGGCGCGGCCCGGTCGCGGAGCAGCGCCACCGCAAGGGCGAGCGGCACCGCCAGCAGGAGCAGCCATCCCGGATCAGCGAACCGCATCCGTCGCTCCCACGGCCGCGGGTTCCGCCTGGCGCCATCGGGTCAACAGCTCGCGGGCATCGGCGAGATAGGCGGCCGCGTCGTCGCTTCCCGGTCGCGCCCGCGCGAACTTGACCAGGTCCGCCCGCCAGAGCGTCTCCTGCAGCCGGCGCCGGAGGCCGCCCTCGCCGAGACGGGGCGGCAGCGCCCAGAGCAGCTCCGAGCTGGTGCGCTCGCGAGCCGGCAGTCCCTCGGCCGCTTCCAGATACTCCCGCAGCACGTCGGTCACCGCGGCGTACCACGCCGCCAGCGCCTCCCTCCCCTCCGGCCGCTCCGCCGCGAGCTGCTCCAGCCGCCCGAGGGCCTCGTCCCACGGGCCCCGGGCGACTGCCGCCTCGGGTGCCGTCCCGGCCGCGGTGGGGGCGGCTCGCGCGCGTGGCCGGCGGCGGAGCAGCAGGCCGGCTACAGCGACGGCCCCCGCGGCGCCCAGCGCGGCCAAGGCCAGGGGTCCGGGCCCGCGCGGGGGCTCGGGCTCCCGGATGTCACGCAGCGTGGGATTGCCGGCCGCGAGCACCGGCACGATCTCCACCGTCGCCGGCCCGGTCTTCACGATGCCCCGGTGGCCGGTGACGACCTGGACCCAGGGAACGCCGAACGCGGGGAGGTCCAGCACCCCCGTCCGGTAGAGGGCGATCACCGCCCGCCCGGTGAATACGCGGTCTCGGCCGCGCTGCAGCCGCTCCACCGACAGCACCCGGATTCCGCCCGGCAGCTCCTCGGCCGGCGCGGGCACGGTGTCGGTCAGCTGGTCCCGCTCGTTGAGGTAGAGCCGGAAGGCCAGCACGATCGGGTCGCCCACGGTGGCCTTGGCCGGTGCGGCGGTGACCTCGAAGCTGCGGATGTCGGTCAGGCTCTGTCCGGCGGCGGAACGCGCGGCCCAGGACAGCAGCGCGAGCACGGCGTACGCGGTCGATCTCAGCGCCACAGCATCCGCTCCCGCCGGCGGAAGAACGCGATCAGCGCGTCGGCGTAGGGCTCCCCGGTCTCCAGCCGCAGGAGATCGGCGCCGCCCTCCGAGAAAGTGCGGCCGAGCTCGCGGTCCCAGGTCTCCGCCCGGTCGTGGAACTGCTGCCGCACTCGGCGGTCTCCGGTATTCACGATGCGCCAGTCGCCGCTCTCGGGATCCCACAGGGTCACCAGTCCCACGTCGGGCAGCTCGCGCTCGCGCGGATCGGCCACCTGGACGCCGATCACGTCGTGGCGCCGGGCGAGGCGGGCGAGGGCGGGGCCGTACCCGATCGCCAGGAAGTCGGAGAGCAGAAAGATGACGGCGCGGCGGCGCAGCACCGGCTCCAGCTCGGTGAGCGCGCGGGCCAGGTCGGTGTCCGGTGAGCGGGGCCGGTAGGAGAGGAGATCGCTGATGACGCGGAGCGCCTGGCGGCGACCCTTGGCGGGTGCGACGTAGTGCTCGACCCGATCGGTCGCGAAGGCGACGCCGACCCGGTCGTTGTTCCGGGCCGCGGCGAGCGCCAGCACGGCGGCCACCTCGATCGCCAGCTCGCCCTTGGTGCGCCGGCGGGTGCCGAACCCGCCCGACGCGCTCACGTCGGCGAGGAAGAGGATGGTGAGCTCGCGCTCCTCGAGAAAGCGCTTGACGTAGGCGGAGCCGAGCCGGGCGGTGACGTTCCAGTCGATGGTGCGGATGTCGTCGCCGGGCTGATACTCCCGCACCTCGGCGAACTCCACCCCGCGGCCGCGGAAGGCGCTGGAGTACTCCCCCGCCATGATGTCGCGCACCAGGTGGCGGGTGGTGATCTCCAGCCGCCGGACCTCGTGCGTCACCTCCTCCGGCGTCATGGCACGGCTACCGCCTCGAGGATGCGACGCACCACCGCGTCCGAGTCCTTCCCTTCCGCGTCGGCCCGATAGGTGAGGATCACCCGGTGGCGGAGCACGTCGAGGCCGAGCGCCTTCACGTCGTCCGGATGCACGTAGGCCCGGCCCTGCAGGAAGGCGTGCGCCTTGGCCGCCCGCAGCAGGAAGATCGCCGCCCGGGGCGATGCGCCGTACTCGATCAGCGGGCCCAGCTCGGGCGCCCCGGCCACGGCGGGATTTCGGGTGGCGGCCACCAGATCCAGCACGTACTCCTTGATCCGGTCGTCGGCATAGACCTCGTGCACCAGGCGCCGGGCGTGGAGGATCCGCTCGGGATCGAGGATCCGCCGGGCGGTGGGCTCCTCCGCCACCGTCATGCGGTCGAGCACCTCCCGCTCGTCCCGCCGCTCCGGATAGGTGACCACCAGCTTGAACATGAACCGGTCCACCTGCGCCTCGGGCAGCGGATACGTCCCCTCGTGCTCGATCGGGTTCTGGGTCGCGAGCACCAGGAACAGCTCGGGGAGCGGGAAGGTCTGTCCCCCGATCGTCACCTGCTTCTCCTGCATCGCCTCGAGCAGGGCGCTCTGCACCTTGGCCGGCGCGCGGTTGATCTCGTCGGCCAGCAGGAGGTTGGTGAAGATCGGCCCCTGCTGGACGGTGAAGTCACCGCTGCGCTGGTTGTAGATCTGGGTGCCGATCAGGTCGGCCGGCAGCAGGTCGGGGGTGAACTGGATCCGGTGGAAGCCGGCGGAGATAGTGCCCGCGAGGGTGCGGACCGCGAGCGTCTTGGCGAGTCCGGGCACCCCTTCGAGCAGGACATGGCCGTCGGCCAGGAGCCCGATGAGGAGCCGCTCGAGCATGGCGCGCTGTCCCACGATGACGCGGCCGAGCTCGTCCATCAGCTCGACCGTGATCCGGGAGGCGTCCTCGATGGCCTGGGCGGCCGGGAGCGCGGCCGGATCGACGGCGGCGCGGTCGGGTCGGGAGGTCATCGGGGGAATGTACTGCAGGGAGGCGCAGGGGCGCAGGGGCGCGGGGGCGCGGGGACGCAGGGACGCAGGGACGCAGGGACGCAGGGTGGTCAGACCGCCAGCACTCAGGGCCACGGGCGAAGCGATTGGACGAACATCGAGGTACGGTCGCGTTATCCCTACTGCGCCCCTGCGCCCCTGCGCCCCTGCGTCCCTGCGCCCCCGCCTGCGTCCCTGCGCCCTGCGCCCTACGGCCACTCCTCCAGCGGCGCCGGCGCGGGCGTGTACACGCGCTCCTCCAGCCGCAGGCCGGCCGCCGGGGCGAACACGTCGCCCCGGAGACGCCGCTCGACCGCGGCGCTCCAGACGTAGCGGCCGCCCTCGTAGCGGGCACCGGAGTACCAGAAGGTGATCACGTCGAGCGCCGGGTCGTAGGCCAGAGTGGTGCGATAGACGATGTCCTGCAGCTCCGGAATCCGGCCCTTGGTGATCACCGGCTTGTCGGCCATCCGCCAGGTCACCCCGTCGGGACTGGTGGCGATCGACACCACGGGCGTGGTGCAGGTCTGCGGAAGCTTGCTGTTGAACACCGCCCAGAACTCGTGGCGCGACTCGATCCACTGCACGTCGAGATGCCAGGGGAAGAGCCCATCCTCCTCCAGCGTCACGGGCACCGGCGCCGACCAGGCCACCCCGTCGGCCGAGCGGCGCAGCTCGACGGTGGTGGCCTCGGCCCCGCAGCCCGACACGCCGGCGTTCACCGACCACATGAGCCACTCGCCCGGGCCGCGCCGCACCACGGCCGGCGACACCACCTGGTGGCTGGGCCGGCGGAGGACCTCGACCGGCTCGCTCCAGCTCACGCCGTCGGTCGATCGCGTGAGCAGGATGACGTTGTCGCGCTCCGCCTGCCGGTAATAGAGACGCAGCTCGCGCGACGAGGGGTCGTACAGGATGTCGGGGTCGGAGAGATAGCCGGCGCTCGGACGGGCGATCGGATTGACCACGCCCTCCTCCAGGATCCATTGATCGGGCCGCCCGTCGGCGACGAAGACCGACGGGTTCTCGAACTTGGCATTGCCGTACGGATACGGGGTCAACGCAAGGTGCTCGGGATAGCGGAAGGCCGCGCCGGTGGTCCGGACGTAGTCGGGGTGAACCATCTGGTCCGACCGCTCGTAGGTCGGCGGGTGGATCGGCCGGACGACACCGATGGGAACATCCTCGACCGACTCCCCCAGGGCGGTGAACGTGGCGGGCTCGAGGCCATGGGTGCCGACCGACGCGCGGTTGGGTCCTGCGTGCGCGCCGAGCACCCACCGCGCGCTCACTTTTCCATCGGCGTCGCTGACCGTGTTCGCCGGATAGAGCCGGCTGTCACCTTCAGCGCTCCAGTCGACCCGCACGCCCGGGACGGGTGCTCCCTTCTCGTCCACCACCTCCGCCACGATCGGCGCCGGAAGCGGCCGGCCCGCCGGTGCCGCCTGATTGGCGCCATCTCTCGGGCGGATCGCCGCCGGTGTGGTCGGCGCGGATGCGTCGCTGCCGCACCCGGTGAGTGGTGCGGATAGCAACAGTGCGGCAGCCAGCAGCGTGTGATCGTGGCGGCGGTGTCGATGCATAGTCACTGTGCTTAGACACGCGAGATGACGCGAACGTCACCGGCACGCACACGCAGTTTCGAGATTGTTACTGCGCGAAACCGCGACGCACTCGCACTCGTCGTGGGATGGATCCGCCGCGCGCGGAGATTTCGTTGCGAAACGTTCTGCGGAAGGGCTCTAACTGATCAACGAGCGCGCCTGGAACGGCGCCGAATCAGCGAGCCGGGGTGGACGTCCGGTGCGGAATCGTGGGGATCTACGGCAGGAAACCCTCGGCCGGGGAAGTCGGCGGGGACCTTCAGGGCGCGGCAGTCGCCGGCGGAGGACCGCCGCGCGGGGTATCTACTCTACCGGTCGTGCCCGAGCGCCCGCCCGGGCGCCCTGCCTCATACCGGCCCGTTGAACGCCGGATCGCTGGCGCGGGTCCGGAGCTCGGTGGACTCCCCCCGGTACCACCCACCCCGGAACTCGAAGTGACGCTCGTCCAGGATCCGTGTTGCCAGGGCAGCGGTCCCCTGCTGCTGCACCTGCCACAGGAGGACCTGGGCTCCCAGCTCCGCCGCCGGAACCCACACCCCGGCCTCGACCTGGGGATAGCGGTCGGCGAATTCCGGCTTGAGCCTGGCCTCCCGGGCTGTGAACTCCATGGCCACCTCCTGGGTGCGATCACCGGCGGTGCCGGGACGTGTTTGGGGGAATATTCGTAGATAATGCAGCCGACCGGGACAGTCCACCAGTGGTGCAAGGTGTGTCGTCCGGGCCAGTTCCGGGCGTCTCCAGACCAATCCAGCCCCAACTCCAGGACTCGCATGCCCCCTCGGCCGCGGCTACTTCCCCTGTTCCTGCTGCTCGGCTGCGGCCATTCCGAGCCCTTTACCAACCCCGACACCGGTACCGACCAGCCGTTCGATCCGGGCCCCCCGGTCCGGCTCACCGCCAACCGGGGCGGCGACTTCGAGCCGGCCTGGCTGGCGGACGGGTCGGGAACCCTCTACTCCGTCTCCGACCCCGGCCGGGAGGACCGTGACGTCTGCCTGGCCATGATCCCGGCCGGGAGCAACCGGCAGTCGGAGCTCTGGTGCGACGTGCCGGAGGGGTTCGAGCGAAGTGACGCGGTCCATGCTGCAGGACCCGGGCCGGACGGTCGGCTCGCTTTCCTGGCGACGGCCACCGGGCTGACCAACGCCCTGCCCGAAGACCTCGGCCTCCGCGTCGCCCCGACCGCAGACCCGACCGGAGGGGCCGAGGTCCTGCACCTGCCCTACACCAGGGGGGCCGTCCTCTTCAACTGGGTTGGCCGGATTCGATGGCTGGAGGGCGACCGGCTCGCCTACCTCGGCCAGCGCCTGCTGGTGCGCCAGCAGTGCGCCGATTTCGTCTGCGCCCCGCCGGACACGACGGTAGCGAGCCTGGGAGTCGAAGAGCTCGCTCTCGGCTCGTCCACCCCGGCTGCGCTGCCCGGCACCGCGGGGGCGACCGGCCTGGCGACCCTGGCCGAGGGCGCCGTAGTGCTCTACACCCTCGCGGGTGACAGCCGGATCTTCCGCCGCAATCTCTCGTCGGGGGAGGTCACCGTCGCCCATGACTTCGGGGCCGCCGGTATCGCCCGCGATCTCGACGCCGCCGGGTCCCGGGTCGTCGCCGTGGTCGGAGGACTGGTCGGACAGGTGACCGACCCCGACCTGGGACCGATCCAGTGGGACAGCGGCGGAGTGTTGCACCTGGTGGATTTGGACGACAACAGTGATGCGCCGTTCCCCGACGGGGGCAGGCTTTATCGGCGGCCGGCCCTTTCCCCGGCCGGCGACCTGGTGATGGCCGAAGGGTACCGATTCTCGGTATTCTCCTTCGTAGACCCGGGTAGCGGCGCCACCATCTCGGACACCGCCATCGTCTCCAGCAGCGACCTCTATCGCTTCGGCGGTCCCTGAGCCGCCCCGGGCGGCCGCTCCCCTCCCGCTCCCAACCGGACCCGGCCAATTTTGGGGTCGCTTCTTCCCCGACCCCGGAGCGGCATGCGCGTCGCCGTCGTTTTCGATACCCCCTACGACAGCTGGCATTACGAGGATCACGCCCGCCAGATGGCCAAGGAGGTGGCCGCCTGGAAGGACGACGAGCCCGAGATGGAGTACCAGGTCGCGGACGCGCTTCGCCAGCGCGGGCACGAGGTCACGCTCATCGGGGTCAAGAACGACCTGGAGTACCTGGTCCGCTGCCTGGACGAGCTGCATCCCGAGCTGGTCTTCAACGCGGCCGAGGCCTTTCACGGGAACGCCAGCCTCGAGTACATGGTGCCCGGCCTGCTGGAGGCCGAGGGGTATCGCTACACCGGCTCGCCGCCGATGGCCCTCCTCGTCTCCCGCAACAAGGCGATGAGCAAGAAGGTGCTCGCCTGGCACGGGATCCGGGTGCCGCGCTTCGTGACCTGGCGGCCGGGCGAGCGGATCGCGCCGCCCGCGGAGCTTCCGTTCCCGCTGATCGTGAAGCCGCTGCAGTCGGACGCGTCGGTCGGCATCGCGCACGCGTCGGTGGTGCAGGATGCGGACGCGCTCCGTGAGCGGGTGGCCCTGGTGCACGAGCGGTTCCATCAGCCCGCCATCGCCGAGGAGTTCGTGGACGGGCGGGAGCTCTACGTGAGCCTGCTGGGGAACGGCGACGAGCTCGATATCCTGCCGATCACCGAGCTGGTCTTCGACCGCGGGACGCCCGCGACGGAGCGCATTGCGACCAAGCACGCCAAGTGGAACGAGGGCTACCGCGCCCGGCGGGGGATCCGCAACGTCTTCGCCCGGCCGCTCGCCCGCGCCACGCGCGCCCGGATCGAGGAGATCTGCCGGGCCGCCTTCCGCTCCCTCTGGCTGCGCGACTACGCCCGGCTCGACGTCCGGCTCGCGCCCGACGGCGAGGTCTGGGTGCTGGAGGCGAACGCGAATCCGTTCATCAGCTACGGGCACGACATGGCTCACGCCGCGGAGAAGGCGGGCATGGACTACTACCACTTCATCCAGCGCCTGGTGGACGAGGCGATGCACCGGCATGAGCGCGCCTAGACGGGGCCGGGCGCCGAGCCCGGAGTTCCGCTGCGTGTGCGGCCACCGACTCGAGCGGTGGTGGCCCTACTGTCCCAACTGCGGCCGGGCCCAGGTCTGGCGCGACGACAACGGGGTCACCGGCGCGGAGTGCTACCGCTGCGGCTGGATGGTCAGCGACGCCTCGTCCTGGTGCCCCTGGTGCGAGGCCGACATCTACGAGGAGGGGGCGTCCGCGGTGCACCCGCTCAAGGCCCCGCGCGGGTTCCGCATGGATGCCCGCTGCGACTGGGGCTGTGGCGGCGGCGTGCAGTATCCGATGCCGTTTTGCCCCTGGTGCGGTCGGCCCCAGAGCTGGAACGAGGAGGACCGTTTCGAGGGGGAGTGCCCCCACTGCGGGCGTGGGGTGGACGACTGGATGAACGTCTGCCCCTGGTGCGGCAACGACGCGACCGGCCGGGATCTGATTCCCCGCACCCTCACCCGGGTGCGGCGACTGCTGCTGGTCTCGCGCATCCGCGACTGGGGCTACCGGGTGCTGCTGCGCCCCGGGATCTCGGGAGTGGATCCGCGCTGGCCCAAGATCGTGGAGATCGAGCAGCGCTACGTCGTGGGCAAGCAGCGGCGGGACGAGATCCCCTGGACCATGCTGGTTGGGCTCCTGACCCACGAGCTGGGCCACAGCTTTCTCTACCACCACTGGGACTGGACCCGCTCGCGCCGCTTCCGCCGCGCCTTCGGGGAAGTGGACAAGGCCTACCGCGGCATGGACAACACGTGGGTCTACTTCCAGCGCCGCCGCGTCGCCATCGCCCCGCGGGACCACGTGAGCGCCTACGCCGCCAAGCACCCCCAGGAGGACTTCGCCGAGACCTTTCGCTTCTATGTGACGCGCCGCGGCCGCCTGCGCGACCTCTTCGCCGAGTTCGGCCAGAAGCGGAAGGGCGTGATCCTGTACGAGAAGTTTCTGGTGCTGCACGATTTCGTGCGGGCGTTGAGGGGGTGGGGGTAGGGCGGGACGGCGGGACGGCGGTCAGCGGTTGTCGCCGAGCACCTCCACCGCCGCATTCCTCCCATTCACCCCGATCACGCTGCCGCCCGGGTGGGTACCTGCGCCGCAGAGAAACACCCCGGGCATCGGCGTGCGCGCGGTGAGCCGGCGCTCCCACATGTAGTCCGGCAGGATCTCGCCCTGGAAGATGTGACCGCCGGTGAGGCCGACCCGGCGCTCCACGTCCGGCGGGCCGAGCACCTCGACGCCGAGGATCGCGGCGGGGATGTTGCTGCTGAAGCGCGCGATCGAGTCGATCACGGCGCGCCCCGCCTCCTCCCGGCGGGTCTCCCAGCTCCCTTCCCGGAACCGGTAAGGCACGTACTGGGCGAACACGCTCAACGTGTGGACGCCGGGCGGCACCACCGTGTCGTCGTACACCGTCTGGAGGTAGAGCTCGGCCCAGAGCCGCGGCGGCAGCTCGCCCTGGTTGGCCAGACGGTGAGCGCTGCGCCACTCGTCCTTGCTGAGGGGGGTGTTCACCTGGCCCGTGTGGTGCGGCTCGCGGGTGCCGGGACGCGCCGTGAAGTCGGGAAGCTCCGACAGGGTCATGTTGACCTTGACCGTGATTCCCTCGATCGGCACCCGGCGCACCTGGTCGGCCCAGGCCGGGGCGGCGGCGGCACCCAGGAGCCCCAGCGCCACCCGTGGGTCGGCGTTGCACACGACCGCCGGAGCCGAGATCCGCTCGCCCGACTCGAGCTCCACACCCCCGCCCGGAACGATGCGCGCCACCGGCACGCCGGTCGCCACCACCGCTCCCAGCTCCCGGGCGATGTCGCACAACAGGAACGACACCATCCCCATGCCGCCGCGGACGTACCCCCAGGTGCCCGGCATTCCCTCCATCCGGCCGGACGCGTGGTGAAACCACACCGACGCGGTGCCGGCATCGTGCGGACTGGCGTTGGTGCCGATCACTCCCTGACCCAGATAGGCCAGGTGCATGCGCTCGTCGTCGAGGTAGCGCTCGACCAGCTCGACCATCGACCAGTCGTACAGCAGCGCCCTGGCCTCGTCGTCGCCGGCCAGCCGGCGCTCGATGTCGTCACGGGTGGGACGCGGGTCCAGCCAGAGATCGTCGGGACCGTCGGGCCGCAGCTTGTCGCGGAGCCGCCGCTTGACCGCCTGCATCGCCCGCCAGCCGTCGAGGTCCTTCGGCGCAAAGCGCCGGATTTCGGCCTCGCAGCGCTCGTCGTCGTTCCAGAGCTGGATGCTGCTGCCGTCTTCGAAGGGCACGAACATCCCGCCGCTCGCGGGGGTCCAGTGGAAGCCGTGCCCCGGCAGGTCGAGCTCGCTGAGCACCAGCGGGTGGATCAGCCCGGCCACGTACGCGCAGGGTGACATCCGCACGCCGGGCCACGGCTCGTCCATGGTGCACGCCCCGCCGACCCGGTCCCGCGCCTCCAGCACCAGAACCCGTCGCCCTGCCCGAGCCAGGTACGCCGCGCACGCGAGCCCGTTGTGCCCCGCCCCGACGACGATCGCATCCCATCGCCGGGCGGCGAGCGACCGGACCGGCTCGGGGAGACCGATCCGGCCCAGCACGGCGGCCGTGGGGCTGGTGGGGGCAGTCATGGACCCCAGAAATTAGCTTGGGACCATGACCCGGCGCCTCTACTACACCGACTCCTACCTGACGGCCTTCCCCGCCGAGGTCGTGGACCGCGCGGAGGACGGGGCGCTCGTCTACCTCGACCGGACCGCCTTCTACCCCACGTCCGGCGGGCAGCCTCACGATACCGGCCGGCTCGGCTCGGCCCGGGTGCTCGACGTCGTGGACCAGGGCGACCGCATCGCGCACCGCGTCGACACGCCGCTGCCGGCCGGACCGGTGGATGGGGCGATCGACTGGCCGCGCCGCTTCGATCACATGCAGCAGCACACCGGTCAGCACCTCCTCTCGGCCGTGCTCGCCGACCTGACCGGTCACGCGACGATCAGCGTCCATTTCGGCCGGGAGATCTCCACGCTCGATCTGGACACGCCCGAGCTGCCCCACGACCAGGTCGTCGAGGCCGAGCTCCGGGCCAACCGGATCGTGACCGAGAACCGGCCGGTCGAGGTGAGCTTCGAGGAGGCGGCGTCGGCCGAGGGACTCCGGAAGGCATCGGAGCGCGAAGGCACGCTCCGCGTCGTATCCATCCGCGACCTCGATCGGAGCGCGTGCGGCGGTACCCATGTGAGGACCACCGGCGAGATCGGCCCCGTTTTCATCAGGCGTCTGGAGCGGGTGCGGAAGACGGTGCGGCTGGAGTTTCTCTGCGGAGAGCGGGCGGTGCGCCGGGCTCGGACCGACGCCGACCTGCTGGCCGGTCTCGCGGCAGGCCAATCGGCAGCGCCCGAGGAGCTGCCGGCCTTGTTCGCCGCGCAGCGACAGGAGATGTCCGCTGCCACAACGGCCCGCCGGGATCTGGAGACGGCGCTCGCAGGATATCGGGCTCGGGAGCTGTACGAGGCGAGCGCTCGAACGGCCGGCACGGCGCGTGTCGTGATCGTGAAGGAGGACACCGGCCCGCCCGACCGTCTGCGGCCGCTCGCGCTCGCGGTGGCGGCGCTACCCCAGGGCGTGCTCCTGGGCACGACGCGGGCTCCTGCGGGAGTCATCCTGGCGTCGGCGGAGGACTCAGCGGTTGATGCCGGGCGGCTGGTAAAGGAGGTGCTGAGCCGGGTGGGTGGACGAGGCGGCGGCAACCCGCGGCTGGCGCAGGGCAGCGTGCCCTCGGCGGAAACACTGGACTTGGCGGTCGCCCAGCTTCGAGCGGCCTTGATGGGCGAGAGCTAGCGATCGCTGAGAGTGCTGGTCCCGCCCATGTGCTCCTCCAGCGCCCCGCCGAGGTCCACGCCCTCGGCACCGAGCAGACGGAACAGCTCCCACTCCGCGGCGCGGGCCGCGTGGATCCGCCGCCCGTTGTACATCAGCGAGATCACCAGCACCCCGTCCGGCCGGCCGAGATAGCCCGTAAGCGCGGCGACATCGTCGAGGGTCCCGGTCTTGGCATGCACCACGCCCCGGCTCATGCCGTAGCGCAGCCGCCGGAGCGTCCCGGTGCCGTTGGCCGGGAGCAGCAGGGGAAAGCGCTGGTGACCCGGCAGCTGCGGCAGTCGGGCCAGGTAGAGCATCTGGGTGAGCGGGCTCATCCGGTTCTCCTCGCTCAGCCCGCTCCCGTCCACCAGGTGCACGCGGGCCATCGGCCCCACGACACGCCGAACGTGCTCGGTGAGGAG
>Ga0310810_10003064_pt1 | contig 18154 bp, 22 predicted proteins | sample NCmetagenome_FD_207641 | JGI IMG/M metagenome (GOLD analysis project Ga0310810, IMG submission 207641) | Soil microbial communities from experimental microcosm in Duke University, North Carolina, United States - NC | ecosystem: Engineered > Artificial ecosystem > Soil microcosm > Unclassified ...
AGAAGGGCGAGTTCGTGCAGGGCATGCGCGTCACCGACGCCGAAACCATGGACGTGGTCGAGATGGTGCTCGGCGGCCAGGTGAACAAGGAGGTCGTCGAGCTCGTCAACCAGGCGGGCGGAAGCGCGGTCGGCCTGACCGGCCAGGACGGCGCCTTCATCCAGGCGCGCAAGATGCTCCTGTCCTCCAAGGAGAACGGCAAGATCGACCTCGGCCAGGTGGGCGAGATCGAGTCGATCAACCCGGCGGTGATCCGCGCCCTGGAAGGCGCCGGCTTCATCCCGGTCGTCGCGCCGATCGCCACCGGCGCCGACGGCACGACCTACAACATCAACGCCGACCTCGTCGCCGGCAAGCTCGCCGAGGTGCTCGGCGCCGAGAAGCTGATCGTCATGACCAACACGCCGGGCGTGCTCGACAAGGAAGGGCGCCTGCTCACCGGCCTGACGCCGAAGAAGATCGACGACCTGGTGGCGAAGGGCGTGATCTCCGGCGGCATGCTGCCGAAGATCGGCTCGGCGCTCGACGCGGCGAGGAACGGCGTGAAGAGCGTGCACATCATCGACGGGCGCGTGCCGCACGCGCTGCTTCTGGAAGTGCTGACCGACCAGGGCGTCGGTACGCTGATCCGCAGCAAGTAGGTGCGAATCGCCGGTCTCCCGCCGTCGCGGCGGGTCTGGATCTTCGACCTCGACAACACCCTGCACGACGCCCGTGTCCGGATCTTCCCGGACATGCACCGGCAGATCAACGAGTACCTGCAGCGCTATTTCGGCGTCGACGCCGCCGGCGCCGACGTGATCCGCGAGCGCTTCTGGCGCACCTACGGCACGACGCTGAACGGGCTGATGCGCCACCACGGCGCCGATCCGCGGCATTTCCTGCGCGAGACGCACGTCTTTCCCGAGCTGGCCGACATGGTGGTGCACGAGAACGCGCTCAAGCATGCGCTGGCGCGGCTCGGCGGCACGAAGCTGGTCTTCTCCAACGCGCCGCGGCACTACGTCGAGGAGGTGCTGCGCGCCATCGGCCTCGCGCGCTACTTCGCAGCGGTCTACACCATCGAGGACGCCCGCTACCGCGGCAAGCCGGCGCTGCACGGCTTCCACGCGCTGCTCTCCAAGCACCACCTCGATGCGCATCGCTGCGCCTTCGTCGACGATGCGCTCGAGAACCTGCGCTCGGCGCACCGCCTCGGCATGTCGACCGTCTGGGTGAGCGCCGAGCGGCGCCGGGTGTCGTTCGTCGACTGGCGCGTCGCTTCCGTGGTCGAGCTGCCGCGCCTAGTTTTCCGGATGGGCTGAGACTAGAATTCCCCGAGAGTCAACGCTCACTCATGCCCCGCGCCAAAGGCGAACGCAGGCTGGAGATCCTCAAAGCGCTCGCGCAGATGCTCGAGGCGCCGAAGTGGGAGAAGATCACCACGGCCGCGCTCGCCGAGAGCCTCGGCGTCTCCGAGGCGGCGCTCTACCGGCATTTCGCCTCCAAGGCGCAGATGTACGAGGGCCTGATCGAGTTCATCGAGAGCTCGGTGTTCACGCTCGCGAACCGCATCACCGAGGACGAGGCCGACGGCCGGCGCCAGGCCGAGAAGCTCACCGAGATGCTGCTCGCCTTCGCCGAGAAAAATCCCGGCATGGTGCGCGTCATGACCGGCGATGCGCTGGTCGGCGAGCACGAGCGGCTGCAGGCGCGCATGAACCAGTTCTTCGACCGCTTCGAGGCGACGCTCAAGCAGTCGCTGCGCCTCGCCGAGGACGGCGACGCCGCCGGCCGCGCCGGCGCGATGGTGCGCTACGCGATCGGCTGCATGCACCAGTTCGGCAAGAGCGGCTTCTCGCGCAGGCCGACCGAGAACTTCTCCAGCCAGCGCAAGTACCTGCTGGCCTAGTTCGGGGACGCAGCCCGAACCCCTCAAAAACAGGGACAGACCACGTTTGTCTTGGCTCGTGCGGGAACGCACCGGGCCATAACGCCGCTCGCCCGAGATCATTCATGCGAGGAGTTCGGGCTCCGTCCCCGAAGAGAAAAACGTGGTCTGTCCCTGATTAGGGTTTGCTGCAGACGGTGCAGGAAGGATCCTTGGCGATCTTGACGCTGCGCCAGTCGCCGTTCTTCGCGTCGATCACCATCAGCCGCGCCGCGAGCGGCTCGCCGATGCCCACCAGCAGCTTGATCGCCTCCATCGCCTGCATCGCGCCGACCACGCCGGTGAGCGGCGCGAGCACGCCCATGGTCGAGCACTGCACTTCCTCGAATTCCGCTTCCTCCGGAAAGAGGCAGGAATAGCAGGGCGATTCCGGCTTGCGCAGGTCGAATACCATCAGCTGCGCGTCGAAGCGCATGGCGGCGCCCGAGACCAAGGGTTTGCGATTGACAACACAAGCCCGGTTGAGCGCATGACGCGTGGCGAAGTTGTCGGAGCAGTCGAGCACTACGTCCGCCTGCGCCACGAGGTCCGAGAATTCGGAAAGGCGTTGCTGCAAAGGCACGACGGTCACTTCGGGATTCACGGCGGCAAGGGTGCGGCGCGCGGCCTCCACCTTCGGCACGCCGACCGATTCGGCGCGATAGAGGACCTGGCGCTGCAGGTTGGTGAGGTCGACCTTGTCGCCGTCGGCGAGGGTCAGGCGGCCGATGCCGGAGGCGGCGAGGTAGAGCGCGGCGGGGCAGCCGAGGCCGCCCGCGCCGACGATCAGGCCCGAGGCGGCGCGCAGCTTCTCCTGCCCCTCGACGCCGAACTCGGCGAGGAGGATGTGGCGGGAGTAGCGGAGAAGCTGCTCGTCCTTCAGTTCGGCTTGGAAGCCGTGGTCGCCGGCTGCTGCTGCGCGATGGTCGGCGACTGCTGCTGCACCGGCTGGCCCTTCAGGAAGGCGAGCGCCTGCTGCAGCTGGAAGTCGTCCTTCGAGCCGAGCTCGGTCGGCTTCTGCTCGGCCGCCGTCGGCGGCTTCGCGTGCTGCACCGTCGCCTGCTTGTTCGGGTCGGCGGCCTGCGCGGCCTTGCTGTTCTCGAGGTGGCGCTGCAGGTCGGCCTCGCGCACGCGGATCGCCGTGTCGGTCGGGTCCTCGACGACGATATCGGGCGTGATGCCGAGCGCCTGGATCGAGCGGCCGCTCGGCGTGTAGTAGCGCGCGGTAGTGAGCTTGATCGCGGTGTTGTTGCCCAGCGGCATGATGGTCTGCACCGAGCCCTTGCCGAAGGTCTGCGTGCCGATCACCTTGGCGCGCTTGGAATCCTGCAGCGCGCCGGCGACGATCTCCGAAGCCGAGGCCGAGCCGCCGTTGACCAGCACCACCATCGGCACGTTCTTCACCGCGGCCGGCAGGCCTTTCAGCACGTCGTCGCCGCGACGCGCATAGTCGTCGGGCACGGCGTAGAACTTCTTGCGCGAATCCTCGGCGCGGCCGTCGGTCGAGACGACGAGCGACTTCGCCGGCAGGAACGCGGCGCTCACCGCGACGGCGCCGTGCAGCAGGCCGCCCGGGTCGTTGCGCAGGTCGAGCACCAGGCCCTTGAGCTGGCCCTGCTTGTAGAGCCTCTCGATGTTGCTCACCAGGCTCTCCGGCGTCTGCTCCTGGAACTGCGAGACGCGGATCCAGCCGAAGCCCGGCTCGATCATCTTCGCCTTCACGCTCTGCACGTGGATGACCGCGCGCGTGAGCGTCACCACGATCGGCGTGCTCTCGCCCTTGCGCGCGATGGTGAGCGTGATCTGCGTGTTGGGCTTGCCGCGCATGCGCTTCACGGCGTCGTTGAGCGTCATGCCCTTCACCGGCGTGTCGTCGAGCTTGATGATCAGGTCGTTCGGCTTGATGCCGGCCTTGAACGCCGGCGTGTCCTCGATCGGCGACACGACCTTGACGAAGCCGTCCTCCATGCCGACCTCGATGCCGAGGCCGCCGAACTGGCCCTGCGTGCCGACCTGCAGCTCCTTGAACGCTTCCTGGTCGAGGTAGGCGGAATGCGGGTCGAGGCCGGTCAGCATGCCGTTGATCGCCTCGGTGATGAGCTTCTTGTCCTCCACCGGCTCGACGTAGTTGGTCTTGATGGCGCCGAACACCTCGGTGAAGGCGCGCAGCTCCTCGATCGGCAGCGCCGAGCGCGTGGCGCGGTCGGCGATCGCCTGGAAGTTGAGGCTGACCAGCACGCCGGCGACGGCGCCGATGAGGATGAATCCGAAGCTGCGGAGCTTTTGCATAGGGAGTCGGTGGTACCTATTTCAACCGGACCCACTGCCGCGGGTCGAACGGGCGGCCCAAGTGCCGCATTTCAAAGTATAGACCGGTTTCCTCGTTGCCACCGCTCGCGCCGGTCAGCGCGAGCGGCTCGCCGCCTTCCACGACGTCGCCGACCTGCTTCAGCAGCGCCTCGTTGTTGGCGTAGATCGACAGGTAATTTTCCCCATGGTCGACGATCAGCAGGTTGCCGAAGCCGCGCATCCAGTCGGCGTAGACCACCCGCCCCTGCGCGACGGCGCGCACCGGCTGGCCTTCGGGAGCCCGAATGAACAGACCCCCGAAGCGCCCGCTCAGTTCCCCGCGCACCGGCAGCGGCAGCCGGCCGCGCAGCGAGGAGAACTTCGCCTGGCCGGGCGCCGAGGGCACGACCCTGGCGAGCTCCGCGACCAGCCGCGCCAGCCGGGCTTCGTCGGCCCGCAGCACCTTGATCTGCCGGCGGTCGCGGCGCAGCTCGCTGCCCAGGCTGGCGAGCAGCCGGCGCTTCTCCGCGCGCTGACGGACGAGCGCGGCGCGCTCGGCGCGCTGCGCCGACTCGAGCTCGCCGAGCCGCGCGCGCTTCGCCTGCGCCTCCTCGACCAGGCCGGCGAGCCGCCGCAAGCCGTCGCGGTAGCCGCCGATCAGCGCCGCCGCGGCGCGCGCCAGCTCGCCCGCGTACTGCAGCCGCCGGCCGAGCGCCGCCGGGTCGTCGCCGGAGAGCGCGACGCGCACCGCGTCCGGGGCGCCGCCGGCATAGCGGGCGAGCAGCATGCGCTCGACCGCCTGCTGCTGGACGGCGAGGCGCCGCTCGAGCGCGGCGCGCTCCGCCGCCAGGCGCGCGGCATCGGCGCGCACGCTGCGGCTTTCCGATGCAATATCGTTCAGCTTGCGGTTGACGGCGGAGATCGCCTGCTCGGAGTCGCGCAGGCCGTCGCGCGCCTCGCGCTGCGTCGCCTCCTTCTTCTGCAGCTCGGCGGTCAGCGCGTCGATGCGCTTGCGCAGCGCCGCCAGCTCCTCCGGGCTCGCCGCCCGCGCCGCGAAGGCGGCGAGCAGCAGGGCCACGAGGACGGCGCGCCTCAGGCCTTGACCTTCCCCTGCGCGGACACCGAGGCGATGCGGCGCGCCACCTCCTCGGGATCGCCGAGGTAGAAATGCCGCCGCGGCCGGAGGGCGTCGTCGAGCTCGTAGACCAGCGGAACGCCGGTCGGGATGTTCAACGCCACGATCGCTTCATCGCTCATCTGGTCGAGATACTTCACCAGGGCGCGGAGGGAATTTCCATGCGCCGCGACCAGCGTGCGGCGGCCGGCGCGGATCGCCGGCGCGATCGCGCTCTCCCAGTAGGGAATGACGCGCGCCACCGTGTCCTTCAGGCATTCGCTGCGCGGCACGGCGACGCCCTGGTAGCGCGGGTCGGCGCCTTCGTAGCGCTGGTCGCCGGCTTCCAGCGCCGGCGGCGGGGTGTCGTAGCTGCGCCGCCAGGCGAGCACCTGCGCCTCGCCGAACTTGGCGGCCATCTCGGCCTTGTTGAGCCCGGTCAGCGCGCCGTAGTGGCGCTCGTTCAGCCGCCAGCTCTTCTCCACCGGCAGCCACATCTGGTCGAGCTCGTCGAGCGCGATCCACAGCGTGCGGATCGCCCGCTTGAGCACCGAGGTGAAGGCGAGGTCGAAGCGATAGCCTTCGGCGCGCAGCACGCGCCCGCCGGCGCGCGCCTCGTCGACGCCGCGCGGCGAGAGATCGACGTCGGTCCACCCCGTGAAGCGGTTTTCGCTGTTCCAGACGGACTCGCCGTGGCGCAGGAGCACGAGCCGGTGCATGCCTCAATTATAATGAGCGGTTCCCGGTGCCTATCTTCATCGAATTCCTCCGTCAGAACTACCTGCTCGCCGCCGTCGCGCTGGTGTCGGGCGGCATGCTCGTCTGGCCGTACCTGCGACGCGCCACCGGCGGGCCGTGGGTCACGGCGGCGCAGGCGACGCAGCTCATCAACCGCGAGGACGCGTTCGTCATCGATGTGCGCGAGGCGAACGAATACGGCGGCGGCCACGTGCTCGGCGCGAAGAACATCCCGCTCGGCCGCGTCGCGGCGGCCGGCGCGGATCTTGCGAAGCGCAAGGGCAAGCCGGTGATCGTGTACTGCGAGACGGGCAACCGCTCGGCCAACGCCGCGGCGGCGCTGCGCAAGCAGGGCTTCGAGCGCGTGTTCAACCTGGCGGGCGGCATGAAGGCCTGGCAGGACGCGGGACTGCCGGTCGAGAAATGAGCGCGAAAGTCCTCATGTACTGCACCGCCGCCTGCCCGTTCTGCCAGTCCGCGGAGCAGCTGTTGCTCTCGAAAGGCGCGAGGATCGACAAGGTGCGCGTCGATCGCGAGCCGGAGCGACGCGCGGAGATGACGCAGAAGGCCGGCGGCCGGCGCACCGTGCCGCAGATCTGGATCGGCGAGCGCCACGTCGGCGGCTGCGACGACCTCTACGAGCTCGAGCGGCGAGGCGAGCTCGATCCCCTACTGAACAAGGCTCCCGCATGAGCGACGCGCAGGAACAGCCGCAGCAAACCCAGGCCCCCGCGACCTTCCAGATCGAGAAGGTCTACGTGAAGGACCTGTCGCTCGAGATCCCGAACGCGCCCAAGGTGTTCCTCGAGCAGGCGCAGCCGCAGCTCGAGGTGCGCATCGACACCGCCGCCGACGGCTTCGCCGAGGGCTACTACGAGGTGACGGTGAGCGCCACGGTGACCGCGCGGCTCGGCGAGCGCACGCTGTTCCTCGTCGAGGCCGAGCAGGCGGGCATCTTCGCCGTGCGCAACGTGCCGGCGCAGGAGCTCGAGCCGCTGCTCGGCATCGCCTGCCCGACGGTGATCTTTCCCTACCTGCGCGAGACGATCTCCGACCTGGTGGTGCGCGGCGGCTTCCCGCCGGTGCTGCTCGCGCCGCTGTCGTTCGAGGCGCTCTACCTGCAGCGGCAGCAATCGCAGATCGAAGTCGCGCGCTAGCGTGAAGGTCGCGGTCCTCGGCGCAGGCGCCTGGGGCACCGCGATCAGCTGCGCGCTGGCGACGCGCATGGAGGTGCGGCTCTGGGCGCGCGACGCGGCGCAGGCGCGCGCCATCCGCGAGCGCCGGCGCAACGAGCGCTACCTGCCGGGATTCGAGATTCCCGCTTCGGTGAGCGTGACCGCAGAGCTCGCCGAGGCGCTGGCCGGCGCGGAGCTCCTGCTCGCCGCGACGCCGGTGGCCGGCTTGCGCGAGCTCCTGAAGAAGCTGTCTGCCGCCAGCGGCGTCGTGTGGCTGTGCAAGGGGTTCGAGCAGGGCACGGGCGCGCTGCCGCACCGCATCGCGGCGGAGACGCTCGGCCGCGGCGCCAGCTTCGGCGCGCTCTCCGGGCCGTCGTTCGCCGAGGAGGTGGCGCGCGGCCTGCCATGCGCGCTGACGCTCGCGTCGTCCGACGCGCAATTCGCGCGCGAGGCCGCCGAGCGGCTGCACGGCGGCCGCCTGCGCGTGTATTTCACGACCGACCTGGTGGGCGTGGAGATCGGCGGCGCGGTGAAGAACGTCATGGCGATCGCCGCCGGCATCTCCGACGGCCTCGGGCTCGGGCTGAACGCCCGTGCCGCGCTCATCACGCGCGGCCTCGCGGAGATCGCGCGCCTCGGCGCGGCGCTCGGCGCGCAGCCCGAGACCATCATGGGCCTCGCCGGCGTGGGCGATCTCATCCTCACCGCGACCGGCGACCTGTCGCGCAACCGCCGCGTCGGCCTCGAGCTCGCGCGCGGCAAGCCGCTCGAGGCGATCCTCCGCGACCTCGGCCACATCGCCGAGGGCGTGCGCTCGGCGCGGGAGGTGGCGCGGCTCGCCGCCGAGCACGGCGTCGACATGCCGGTCAGCGAAGCGGTGAATGCCGTGCTCGACGGCAAGCTCTCGCCCGCGGAAGCCGTCGATCGGCTGCTCTCGCGAGAGCCCAAGAAGGAACGCTGAGCTCGTCGCGGGAACGACTGTCGTACTTAGCTTCCCCCGGTAAAGCCGAGCTGCCGCCAGGCTTCGAACACCGCGATCGCCACGGCGTTCGACAGATTGACGCTGCGGATGCCCGGGCGCATTGGCAGGCGAATTTGCTGTTCCTCCGGAAACTCCGCCAGGACGGCCTGCGGCAGGCCCGCCGTCTCCGACCCGAACACCAGCACGTCGCCGGGCGCATAGCGCACATCGCTATAGAGGCGCGTGGCGCGAGTGGTGAAGGCGAACCAGCGCCGCCCGGCGAGCGCGGCACGCAGGTCCTGCCAGGAGCGATGCACCTGCACGCGCGCGTACTCGTGGTAGTCGAGTCCGGCGCGCTTGAGCTGCTTGTCGTCCATCGAGAAGCCGAGCGGCTCGACGAGGTGCAGCCGCGCGCCGCTGTTCGCGGCGAGGCGGATCGAGTTGCCGGTGTTCGGCGGGATCTCTGGATGGACGAGGACGATGTCAATCATGCGGCGGCGTGCGGGCGACGATCCAGTTGACGACGCGCGCCGCGCCGGCGTCCTTGAGCGCCCGCGCGATCTCGTCGAGCGTCGCGCCGGTGGTCATGACGTCGTCCACCACCGCCACCGTCGCGCCGGCGAGCGGGCGCGCCACGGCGAAGGCGCCGCGCACGTTGCGCTGTCGCTCGGCGAACGGCAGCTCGACCTGCGGCGGGCCCTCGCGCGTGCGCCGGCACAGATCGAGCTCGAGCCGCTCCCGGCCGAGCCGCCGGGCGATCTCCGCCGCCTGGTTGTAGCCGCGCTGCGCGAGGCGCTTCGGCGAGAGCGGCACCGGGACGATGCAGTCGACTTTTTCCCGCGCGATTTTTCGCGAAAGGGCCGATGCGAGAAAGCCCGCGAGCGCCAGCTCGCCGCGGAACTTGAGCCCCTGCACCAGCACGTCGGCCGGGAAGCGGTACCAGAGCGCCGCGGCCGTCGCGTCGAAATGCGGCGGCTCGGCGAGGCAGCGGCCGCACAGCGCGCCTCCCGGCGAGGCGAGCGCGCAGCGCGGGCACACCGCATCGTCCAGCCACGGCAGCTCGGCCTCGCATTCGCCGCACAGCACCTCGCGCGCGGCGCCGCGGCAAAGAAAGCAGCTGCCGCCGAAGAGTATGCTTGCCAGCTTTTGCGCAATGGCCATTTCCCCATGTGGACTGTAGCCCAGCTCAACGCCGACCTGGCCGCGGGACGCACCAGCAGCCGCGAGCTGGTCGAGCAGGCGCTCGCGCGCATCGCCGAGCCCGCCGGAGAAGGCAAGCGCGCCTTCCTGGCGGTGAATGCCGAAGGCGCGCGCGCCGAAGCCGATTACTGCGACCGGCTGAGGAAAGCCGGCGTGCGCCGCTCGCCGGTCGACGGCCTGCCGGTGTCGCTCAAGGACCTGTTCGACGTCGCGGGCGAGGTCACGCGGGCAGGCTCGAAGGCTTATGAGAAGCGGGCCGGCGAAGATGCGATAGCGGTGGCGCGCCTGCGCGCCGCAGGGGCGATCTTCATCGGCCGCACCAACATGGTCGAGTTCGCCTTCGGCGGCGTGGGGCTCAACCCGCACTACGGCACGCCGAAGAATCCGTGGGATCGCAAGACAGGGCGCGTGCCCGGCGGATCCTCCTCGGGCGCCGCGGTGGCGCAGGCCGACGGCATGTGCGTCATGGCGCTCGGCTCCGATACGCGCGGCTCGATCCGCCAGCCCGCGGCGCTCTGCGGCGTGGCGGGCTTCAAGCCGACGGCCTCGCGCGTGCCGCGCGAGGGCGCTTTCCCGCTGTCCTTCACCCTCGACTCGGTAGGGCCGCTCGCGAACACGGTGGCCTGTTGCGCGGCGTATGACGCGGTGCTCGCTTCTGAACAAGAGAATTCCGTGGTGCAAATACCCGTGCGAGGGCTGCGCCTGATGCTGCCGAGGTCCTCGGCGCTCGAGGATCTCGACCCCGAAGTGGAAAAGGCTTTCCTCGGCGCGGTGGAGCGGTTGAGAGCCGCGGGCGCGGTGTTGACCGAAGTCAAGGTGCCGGCCTTCGACCGCCAGGCCGAGTACTTCAAGGGCGGCGGGCTCGCGGGCGCGGAAGTGGTGCTCATCCACAAGCCGCTCGCCGGGCGCATCGCCGACTACGATCCGCGCGTCGGCAAGCGCATCGCCATGGGCAGCACCCTCTCGGGGGCCGATTACGTCGAGCTGCTGAAGCTGCGCGAGGCGTTCATGCGCGAGGTCGCGGCGCTCGCCGCGCCTTACGACGCGATCGTCATGCCGACCGTGCCCTGCATCGCGCCGGGCATCGCCGAGGCGAGCGCGAGCGACGAGGATTACTTCCGCTGGAACTTCCGCATCATGCGCAACAACGGGTTGATCAACTTCCTCGACGGCTGCGCGGCGACGCTGCCCTGCCAGGCGCCCGGCGCGGCGCCGGTCGGCTTCATGGTGTGCGGCACGGGCGGACGCGACCGGCACGTGCTGGCGGTCGGCTGCGCGATTGAGCGAGCCCTCGCGCCTCGATAGGCGCGTCGTTCGCCGGCGCTTCGCCCGCGCCGCGCGCAGCTATGCCGGCGCGGCGCGCGTCGAGGACGAGGTCTCGGCGCGCATGCTCGAGCGCCTGCAGTACGTGAAGCTCGCGCCGCGCCGCATCCTCGACGCGGGCAGCGGCCCCGGCCGCGACGCGGCCGCGCTCCTGCGCCGCTATCCGGGCGCGCAGGTCGTCGCCCTCGATGCCGCGCTGCCGCTCCTGCCGCGGCGCGGGCTGCTGCAGAAGCTCTTCGGCCGGGCGCCGGCCGCGGTGTGCGGCGCGATGGAGCGCCTGCCCTTCGCGGAGGCGAGCTTCCAGCTCGCCTGGTCGAACATGGCGCTGCACTGGACCGAGGAGCCGCTCGCGGCGTTGCGCGAGCTCGAGCGCGTGCTCGCGCCCGGGGGCCTGGTCATGTTCAGCACGCTCGGCCCGGACACCCTTAAGGAGCTGCGCTCGGCGGCCGGCGGCTCGCGGGTGCACGAGTTCGTCGACATGCACGACCTCGGCGACATGCTGGTCGCGGCCGGCTTCGCCGCGCCGGTCATGGACATGGAGATGCTGCACGTCGAATACGCGAGCGGCGCGCGCCTGCTCGACGATCTGCGCGCGAGCGGCCAGACCAACGCGCGGCGCGACCGCGCGCGCGGCCTCGCGCCGCGCGGCCTGCTCGCCGAGTTTCGCCGCCGCGGCTTGCGCGCCACTTACGAGGTGGTGTACGGGCACGCCTGGAAGCGGCCGGCGAGCGCCGCGGAAGCGAAAACCGTTCGTATTTTCAAGCGCCTTCCTTGAGAGCGCGCGCGCACCTGTGGTAATTTACGCGCCTTCCGTGAGCGCGCCACACTGCTCGATTTCTCCGGCGGGATTCGCCTGCGCCATCGCTTCGCAAGCCTGCGTGGCGCACATTTCAATCAGGGACAGAAGAACATGAGGGGATCGATGTTGAAGAAGGCCTTCGTCGCCGTGTCGGGGCTCGCCGCGCTCGCGGCCTCCGGAGGCGCGCATGCCCTGGCCTGGTACTTCCAGTCGCCGGGCTCGAAGCTCGCGCAGGACATCGATCACCTGCACCAGTACGTGATGTGGCTGATCATCGTCATCTTCGTCGGCGTGTTCGGCTTCATGTTCTATGCCTGCTGGGCGCACCGCAAGTCGAAGGGCCATCCCGCCGAGCAGTTCCACGAGAACACCACGGTCGAGATCCTCTGGACGGTGATCCCGGCGATCATCCTGGTGATCATCGCCTGGCCGGTCACCAAGGTGGTGATCGCGCAGAAGGACACCTCGAGCCCGGACCTGACGATCAAGGTGACCGGCTACCAGTGGAAGTGGGGCTACGACTACATCAAGGGCGAGGGCGAGGGCATCAGCTTCGTCTCGATGCTCGCCACGCCGCGCGAGCAGATCACCGGCGACGCGCCGAAGGGCGAGAACTACCTGCTCGAGGTCGACCATCCGCTGGTCGTGCCGGTCAACAAGAAGGTGCGCGTCATCACCACCGCCGCCGACGTGATCCACTCCTGGTGGGTGCCGGCGTTCGGCGCCAAGCAGGACGCGATCCCGGGCTTCCTGCGCGACCTGTGGTTCCGCCCCGAGGTGACCGGCACGTTCCGCAGCCAGTGCGTCGAGCTGTGCGGCAAGGAGCACGGCTTCATGCCGATCGTCGTGCAGGTCGTCTCGCAGGACGACTACACGAAGTGGGTCGCGCAGCAGAAGAAGGGCGGCGGCGAGGACGCGGCCAAGCAATGGCAGCCGCAGGAGCTGATCGCGCGCGGCCAGAAGACCTACGAGGGCACCTGCGCCGCCTGCCACGGCATGAAGGGCGAGGGCAACGCGGCGATCAAGGCGCCGGCGCTCGCCGGCTCGAAGACCGTGACCGGGGCGAAGGAGGGGCACATCGACACGGTGCTGAACGGCCGTCCGGGCACCGCGATGGCGCCGTTCGGCCAGCAGATGAGCGACACCGACATCGCCGCGGTGATCAGCTACGAGCGCAGCTCGTGGGGGAACAAGTCGGGCATCGTCCAGCCGGCCGAAGTCAAGGCCAGGCGCAAATAAGCTAGGGAAACGTCATGAGCACAATCGTCGACACGCACGACCACGGCCACGGCCACGAGCACCACGACCATCACGGCCCCTACAGCGGCCTGATGCGCTGGGTCACGACCACCAACCACAAGGACATCGGCACCCTCTACCTGTGGTTCGCCGGCTTCATGTTCTTCGTCGGCGGCCTCGCCGCGCTCGGCATCCGCCTCGAGCTGTTCCATCCCGGCCTGCAGTACCTGAACCCCGACTTCTACAACCAGCTGGTCACCTCGCACGGCCTGATCATGATCTTCGGCGCGATCATGCCGGCGTTCGTCGGCTTCGCGAACTGGCAGATCCCGATGATGATCGGCGCGCCCGACATGGCGTTCGCGCGCCTCAACAACTGGTCGTTCTGGCTGCTGCCGTTCGCCGCGACGCTGCTCATCGCCGCCTACTTCATGCCCGGCGGCGCGCCCGGCACCGGCTGGACGCTCTACTCGCCGCTCAGCGTGCAGCAGGGCATGGGCATGGACTTCACCATCTTCGCCGTGCACATCCTCGGCATGAGCTCGATCCTCGGCTCGATCAACATCATCACCACCATCCTCAACCTGCGCGCCCCGGGGATGACCATGATGAAGCTGCCGATGTTCTGCTGGACCTGGCTGATCACCGCCTACCTGCTGGTGGCGGCGATGCCGGTGCTCGCCGGCGCGGTCACCATGACCCTCACCGACCGCCACTTCGGCACCACCTTCTTCAACGCCGCCGGCGGCGGCGACCCGGTGCTCTACCAGCACATCTTCTGGTTCTTCGGCCATCCCGAGGTGTACATCATCGCGCTGCCCGCCTTCGGCGTGATCTCGCAGGTGATCCCGGCGTTCTCGAGGAAGCCGCTGTTCGGCTACGCCTCGATGGTCTATGCCACCTCGGCGATCGCCATCCTGTCGTTCATCGTCTGGGCGCACCACATGTACACGGTGGGCATGCCGGTCACCGGCCAGCTGTTCTTCATGTACGCCACGACGCTGATCGCCGTGCCGACCGGCGTGAAGGTGTTCAACTGGGTGGCGACCATGTGGAAGGGCTCGCTCACCTTCGAGACGCCGATGCTCTGGGCGTGCGGGTTCCTGTTCATGTTCACCCTGGGCGGGTTCACCGGCCTGGTGCTGGCGCTGGTGCCGATCGACATCCAGCTGCACGACACCTACTACGTGGTGGCGCATTTCCACTACGTGATGGTGGCGGGCGCCATGTTCGCCGCCTTCGCCGGCATCTACTTCTGGCTGCCCAAGTGGATCGGCCGGATGTACAACGAGACGCTCGGCCAGTGGCACTTCTGGCTGACGCTGATCTTCTTCAACATGATCTTCTTCGTGCAGCACTTCCTCGGCATGGCGGGCATGCCGCGGCGCATCCCCGACTACCCGCTGATCTTCCAGACCTGGAACGAGATCTCGTCGATCGGCGCGCTCGGCTTCGCGCTGACGCAGCTCCTCTTCCTCTACAACCTGTTCACCACGATCAGCCGCGGCGAGAAGGCGCCGCAGATGCCCTGGGAAGGCGCCGACTCGCTCGACTGGACGCACCTGCCGACGCCGGCGCCGTATCACACCTTCGAGACGCAGCCGGTTGTTAAGTAACCTCCAAACTTGTTAAGTAAGAACCTCAAGACGGCGCTCATCCTCGCGACCGTGGCCGCGGCGTTCTTCTTCGGCATCATCGCCAAGTACTGGCTGCTGGGCGGATGAGCCTGCGCGAAGACAACCGGCGCATGCTGGTTCGCCTCTCGCTGATCGCGGCCGGCATGTTCGGCTTCGGCTACGCGCTGGTGCCGTTCTACTACCAGATCTGCAAGGCCTGGGGGGTCGGCTCGCTCGAAGGCACGGCCGAGGCCGCGCCCGCCAACAGCCAGGTGGACCCGAGCCGCACGGTGACCATCGAGCTCGACTCCAACGCGCACGGCCTGCCGTGGCGCTTCAAGCCGCTCGTCAACCACGTCGAGGTGCATCCCGGCCAGGTGACGACGGTCGAGTACGAGGTGGTGAACGAGCGCGCGACGCCCGTCACCGGCCAGGCGATCGCGAGCTACGGCCCGGAGTACGCCGGCGAGTACTTCCGCAAGATCGAGTGCTTCTGCTTCACGCAGCAGACGCTCAAGGGCGGCGAGACGCGCCGCATGCCGGTCGTGTTCGTGGTCGACCCGAAGCTGCCGAAGGGCGTGCGCACGATCTCGCTGTCGTATACGTTCTTCGAGGTCGCCGGCCGCGGAGGCAAGGGTTAATTTCATGGATACGGTGAAGACCGTGCTCGCCGGCTTCGTCGGCATCCGCCGGCGCACCGCGCACGATCAGGCGAAGCTGAACCCGGTGCACCTGATCATCCTCGCCGTCCTGTTCGTCGTGCTGTTCGTGCTGGCGCTGCGCACCATCGTCGGCATGATCGTGAGCTGAATCCAGGGAGAAAAGCAAAATGGCGTACAGCGCAGCAACTTCCCACGACCGGCAGGCGCACTACGCGGTGCCGGCGCCCATGCCGTGGCCGATCATGGGCTCGGCGTCGCTGTTCCTCCTCGCGACCGGCGCGGTGTTCGTCTTCAACGGCCACTCGGGCGGCTGGTACCCGATCGCCGCCGGCGCCGCGCTCCTCGTCTACATGATGGTGCGCTGGTTCGGCGACGTGATCCGCGAATCCGAAGGCGGCAGGTACGGCCGCTGGGAGGACCTGTCCTTCCGCTGGGGGATGAGCTTCTTCATCTTCTCGGAAGTGATGTTCTTCGGCGGCTTCTTCGGCGCGCTGTTCTGGCTGCGCGCCTACTCGGTGCCCGACCTCGCCGGCATCGAGTCGAACGCGCTGGTCTGGCCGGGCTTCGGCGCGCACTGGCCCTCCGCCGGCCCGGGCTTCGAGGAGGCGTTCTCGCCGATGAGCGCGTGGGGCATCCCGGCGATCAACACGCTGCTGCTGCTCTCCTCGGGCGTCACCGTGACGATCGCGCACTGGGCGCTCAAGGAGAACCGGCGCGGCCAGCTGATCGGCTTTCTCGCCGCGACCGTCGCCCTCGGCGTGCTGTTCCTTTGCCTACAGGCCTACGAGTACCACCACGCCTACACCGAGCTGAACCTCAAGCTCTCGACCGGCGCCTACGGCTCGACGTTCTTCATGCTGACCGGGTTCCACGGCTTCCACGTGACCTGCGGCGCGATCATGCTGATGGTGATCCTCGGCCGCTGCATCAAGGGCCACTTCAAGCCCGACCACCACTTCGGCTTCGAGGGCGTGGCCTGGTACTGGCACTTCGTCGACGTGGTGTGGCTCGGCCTGTTCATCTTCGTCTACTGGCTATAGACGGCCGGTGATCCAGCCGAAGTAGTAGCCGAGCATCAGGAAGGCGAACAGCGCGACGGAGAGGCCGACGCGCAGCGCGAGCGCCTTCAGCGCGCGCGTCGAGCCGCCCTTGTCGCGGTAGATGAACACCAGCGCCGAGGCGAGGCTCGCCACGATCAGCAGGAACACGCCGATCACGAAATAGCGCAGCATGCTCCGAGGATACTCTTTCCGTTTGCGCGCCTGGACGGCCGCGCTGGCCGTGGCGGGCTGCGCCGCGGGGATCGCGCTCGGCAACTGGCAGACGCGGCGCGCCGAGGAGAAGCTCGCCCTCGCCGAGCGGATCGAAAGCGGGATGAAGGGTCCGCCGATATCCATCGGCGCCGCTCCGCTCGCGGCGCAAGACCTGCTCGAGCGGCATGTCGCGGCGCGCGGCACGTTCCTCCCGGCGCGCACCGTGCTGCTCGACAACCGCAATCGCGGCGGGCGGCCCGGCTACGAGGTGGTGACGCCGCTCGCGCTCTCGCCGTCGAGCGCGGTGCTGGTGCAGCGCGGCTGGATCGAGCGCGCTGGTCGCAGCGAGGTCCGTACGCCGGGCGGCGAGCAGACCGTCGACGGCATCGCGCTCGAGCACCTGCCGAGGGTGCTTTCCCCCGGGGGCGAGGAGCACGGGGCGATCCGGCAGAACCTCGACGTCGGCGCCTACGCCGCCGAGATCGGCATGGCGCTGCAGCCGGTGGTCATCCAGCAGCGCAACGACAACGGCGATGGCCTCCTGCGCGACTGGCCGCGCGCCGACCTGGGCGTGGACATGCACCGCGCCTACGCGGTGCAGTGGTATGCGCTGGCCGGCCTGTGCGTGGCGCTCGGCCTGGTGTTCTCTTTCCGCCGTGTCGCCCAAAGCTAAGATCGGCCTCATCTTCGCCATCTGCGCGGCGCCCATCGTGCTGGGTACGGCCGCCTACTACTTCGGCTGGGTGGAGGGGAAAACCGGCAACTACGGCGAGCTTCTTCCGCCGCGTTCGCTCGATACCCCGGCGTTCACGGCGTTGCGCGGCAAATGGGTGCTCGTGACCCTGGACGCCGCGGCATGCGATGCGCGCTGCGAGAAGAAGCTCTACGTCGTGCGGCAGGTGCGGCGCGCCCAGGGAGCGGGGGCGGAGCGCATCGAGCGGCTATGGCTGGTCACCGACGGCGGCCGGCCGCGCGCGGAGCTGCTGGCGGCGATCGAGGGCTCGCACGTCGAGCGCTCGGCGGAGAGCGGGATGTTTCCCGGCGATCCGCTCGCCCAGATCTACCTCGTCGATCCGCTCGGCAACCTGATGATGCGCTACCCGGCCGATGCCGACCCCTCGCGCATGATCAAGGACCTCGAGCGCCTGCTCAAGGTCTCCAGGATCGGCTAAACTCCATTCCGTCCCCGGTCGCAGCCATCTTCTTGAACGTCCAGGTACTCCCCGGCAATTTCGCGCATCGCCTGCGCGCCTTCTACGCGCTCACCAAGCCGCGCGTGGTGTCGCTGATCGTCTTCACCGCGGTGATCGGCATGCTGCTCGCCGCGCCCGGCATGGTGCCGCCGGCGATCCTGCTCGCGGCGACGCTCGGCATCGCGCTGGTGGCGGGCGCCGCGGCGGCGATCAACTGCCTGGTCGAGCAGAAGATCGACGCGGTCATGCAGCGCACGCGCTGGCGGCCGCTGCCGCGCGGCGAGCTCGGCTCGCTGGAGACGCTGCTCTTCGCCGCGCTCGTCGGCGGCCTCGGCCTGTGGCTGCTCGGCCGCTATGTGAACGAGCTGACGATGTGGCTCACGCTCGGGACTTTCGTCGGCTACGCGGTGGTCTATACGGTAGTGCTCAAGCCCGCGACGCCGCAGAACATCGTCATCGGCGGCGCCTCGGGCGCCATGCCGCCGGTGCTCGGCTGGGCCGCCGTGACCGGCCAGGTGCCCACCGAGGCGATGCTGCTCTTCCTCATCATCTTCGCCTGGACGCCGCCGCACTTCTGGTCGCTCGCCCTGTACCGCACCGAGGACTACGCGCGCGCCGGCGTGCCGATGCTGCCGGTCACGCACGGCAAGCCCTATACGCGCCTGCAGGTGCTGCTCTACACG